>Ga0066709_100003680_pt1 | contig 11899 bp, 11 predicted proteins | sample GraSoiAngelo_158_FD_79665 | JGI IMG/M metagenome (GOLD analysis project Ga0066709, IMG submission 79665) | Grasslands soil microbial communities from the Angelo Coastal Reserve, California, USA - 14_1009_16_30cm | ecosystem: Environmental > Terrestrial > Soil > Grasslands | place: USA... | reverse complement strand
CTGATCAGGCCGAGCTCGGCGCTCCAGCTCTCCCGGATCAGGCCGCCCTCCCTGAGCGTCGGCGGCGGCTCGTCCTCGAGCGCGTCCACGAGAAGCTTGTGGAGCGCCGGCAGGGCACTGATGTCCTCGCCCACCTCTGCGAGCAGGGACGCCGGGGCTGCGCCGAGCGCCTCGCGAAGGGCCGGGAGACGGCCGAGAAAGCCGCGCAGCCCGGTCAGGTCCCGCGCGTGCGCGACACCGAGCGCGGCGCGGCTCGAGAGCCGCTCGAGGTCTCCGATGCCGTGGACCTGCTTTCGCACGGCCGCCCGGAGCGCAGGCTCGGCCACGAGCACCTCCACGGCATCCTGGCGCCGCGAGATTGCAGCGGTGTCGAGCAGTGGCCGGAGTAGCCACTGGCGGAGCGTTCTCGCGCCCATGGGCGTGGAAGTCCTCTCGAGGAGAGCCAGGAGCGAGCCGCGCGCGCCCCGGTCCTGGGCGTTCTCGAAGAGCTCGAGCGTGGTGACGGCGGTGGGATCGAGCACCATGGCGTCGCCCGGGAGGAGGCGCTGGAGCCGGGTGAGATGGCCGAGCGCCTCGCCCTGGGTATCCCGCAGGTACGCGAGAGCGGCGCCCGCGGCCTGCAGCCCCGCGTGCATGTCACCCACGCCCAGACTGTCGAGCGAGCCGACCTGGAAGTGCGCCGCCAGCGTCTCGCGTGCCTGGCGCAGTGCGAACCACGAAGGCTCGCCGCTCGTCACCATCATGCCGGCCGAGGAGAGCCGGGCCGCCAGGTCGGTGTCGCCCTCGCGGGTCACCAGGCACTCGGCCGGCCGGCGCAGGAGAGCCGTGTCGAGCAGCGCCGCTTCGTCAGTCGCAGCTTCACCGACCCAGAAGTCGCCCGTGGAGACGTCCACCAGGGCGACGCCGAGCGTCCGGCCGGAGCCGGCGCCGGCACGATGCAGGGTGAGGAGGTAATTGTTGGCCGCTCCGTCCAGATACTGGGTATCGGTCAGCGTGCCCGGCGTGATGACCCGCACCACCTCTCGCCGGACGAGCTTCTTGCCTTTGACGGGCGCCTCCATCTGCTCGCACACCGCCACCTTTCGCCCGGCCCGTATCAATCGCGTGATGTAGCCGTCGGCGGCATGATGGGGAATGCCGGCCATGGGAATGGCTCCCGCACCCTTCTGGCGCGACGTCAGCGTGATTTGAAGCAGGCGCGCGCCCTCGTGGGCGTCCTCGAAGAACAGCTCGTAGAAGTCGCCGAGACGGAAGAGCAGAAGATAGTCCGGGTAACGCTGCTTGAGCTCCCGGTATTGCCTCATCATGGGTGAAAGCGAATGGGGTGAAAGCGAATGGGGTGAAAGCGAATGTGGGGAAAGCGAATGGGGGGAAAGCGAATCGGGGGAAAGCGATTCGGGTGACGCCGGTTGAGGTGACAGCGACGGGCGGGAGAGCTCGGAAGGCACAGACTCCGGGAACAGATCGGCCGAGGAATCCGTCACGAGCCGAGCGCCGCCAGGAGGCGGTCATACGTCGTGTCGAGGCTCTCGGGCAGGACCCGCGTGTCGCTCACCACGGGCATGAAGTTCGTGTCGCCGCTCCAGCGCGGCACGACGTGGACGTGGAGATGACCGGGCACGCCCGCCCCGGCCGCGCGTCCCTGGTTGAAACCGACGTTGTAGCCGTCCGGGCCATAGCCGATCCTGAGCGCCCGCACCGCCACTTGCACGAGGTCCATGGCCTGACCGAGCTCCTCGGGCGCTGCCTCCTCGAGGGAGCCGACGTGGCGGTTGAGCGCAGCCATGACGTGGCCGGAAGCGTACGGGTACTTGTTGAGGATCAGGAAGGCCTTGGGACCCCTGCGGAGGATGAGGCTCTTGCGGTCGTCGCGGCTCTCGAGGGCGTCACAGAAGATGCACCCGGCTTGCCCCGGGGCAGGCACTCCGGCGGACGTCACGTAGGCCATCCGCCACGGTGCCCAGAGTCGCTCCACGCGGCTACGGGGCGACCTCTAGGTGTTGACCAGCTCGCGGAGCCTCTTCCCCACCTTGAAGAACGGCACCCGCTTCTCGGGGACGCTGACGCTATCCCCGGTCTTGGGGTTGCGGCCCTTTCGGGAGTTGCGGTGACGGATGCGGAAGCTGCCGAACCCACGCAACTCCACCTTGTCTCCCTTGGCGAGAGCGTCGGTGATGTTGTCGAAGACGGTGTTGACGATCAGCTCCGTCTCTTTCTTCGTCAGGCTCGAGAGCTTGGAGACTTCCTCGATGAGATCCGCTTTGGTCATCAGCCTGCTCCCTCCACGAGGACCCCGTCATCTTTCGGTCTCGGACGCGTCGAGCGGGTGACTTGCACGTTTGAAACGTAGCACGCTGCTCGAAAGATTGTCAAGTAGAGCAAGGGTTTACGGCTACTGCATCAGATACAGGGGGGTGCGAATGCCGGAGAGCGCCGGCAGGAGGGGGCCGACGCCGGGCAGTCCCAGCCGGCTCTCCATGAGATCTCTGAAGGAAAACTTCTTCCGCGGGTAGACGAGCTTGGGCCGTCCGGTAATATTGGCCAGCTTGCCCGCCGCCTCGACCGCGTCCTCGAAGCCGCCCAGCTCGTCGACCATCTTGAGCGCCAGGGCCTGTTGGCCGGAGTAGATGCGGCCTTCGGCGAATGCGAGGACGTCCTTCTTCTCGAGGCCGCGCCCTTCGGAAACGGCCTCGACGAACTGCGAGTAGACGTCGTCGAGGAGCGCCTGCAGCATCCTGCGCTCCTCCGGGCTCATGGTGCGGGCGAAGTTGCCCACGTCCTTGTACGCGCCTGCCTTGACGACGACGTATTCGACCCCGACCTTCTTCAGCAGTCCCTCAAGGTTGGCGAGTTGCATGACCACGCCGATCGAGCCGGTCAGCGTGCCGGGATTCGCATAGATCCTGTCCGCGGCCACCGCCACGTAGTAGCCGCCGGAGGCGGCCACTGCTCCGAGGGAGGCGACGACCGGCTTGCCCGCTTTCCTCGCCCGCTGGATGGCGGCAAAGATCTCCTGCGTCGGCGCCACCACCCCGCCCGGGCTGTTGACCCGGAGCACCACCGCCTTGATCGACGGGTTCTCGGCGTGCTCCCGGAGCTCCCGGACGGCCGCGGAGCCGTCCACGATGATGCCTTCTATCTCCACCACGGCGACCTTCGCTCCGCCCGTGGGCAGGCCTTCCTCGCTGAGCGCGGCCATGAAGACCCAGACCGTGCCGAGGAACAGCACGACGATCCCCACCCCGACGCCCGCGGCGATGAGCGCGGTGCGTCCGCGGGACGTCATCTGCCGTCCCCCATTGCCGACCTACTCCTCGTCCTCATCGAAATCCTCGCCACCCCGCCGCTTCCGCCCCTTGCCGCGACTGCGGGCGTCGGCCTGCGACGGCTCCTCGAGGATGGCCGCGGCCAGGTCCTTGAGGCTCAACCCGATTCGCCGCTCGTTGGGGTCGACGCGTATGACCATCAGCGTGAGCTCGTCGCCCACGTTGACGAGATCCGACGGAGAGGCGATGGGACGGGTGGACATCTGCGAGACGTGGAGGAGACCGTCCACTCCGGGCTCGAGCTCGACGAAGGCGCCGAAGTCGGTGAGCCGCACGATCTTGCCGGTGACGCGGGAGCCCATCGGGTAGCGCTGGGAGACCGACTCCCACGGGTCGGGCTGGATCTGCTTGAGGCCGAGGGAGATCCGCTTGTTGTCCCTGTCCACGTTGAGAATCTGCGTATCGATCGACTGCCCCTTCTTGAGGATCTCCGACGGGTGCCCGATATTGCGGGTCCAGGACATGTCGGAGATGTGAAGGAGACCGTCCACTCCCGGCTCGAGCTCGACGAAGGCACCGAAGTCGGTCAGGTTGCGCACCTTGCCCTCCACCCGCTCGCCCGGCTTGTAGCGCTCGTCTATGGTGGCCCACGGGTCGGCCTCGACCTGCTTCATGCCGAGCGAGATGCGCTTGGTCGCCTTGTTCACGTCGAGCACCATGACGTCCACCATGTCGCCGACGTTCACGAGCTTCGAGGGATGCCGCACGCGGCGCGTCCATGACATCTCGGACACGTGCACGAGCCCTTCGACCCCGGGCTCGAGCTCGACGAAGGCGCCGTAGTTGGTCAGGCTCACCACGCGACCCTGCGCCTTGGCGCCCACCGGATAGCGCTCGTCGACCACCGCCCAGGGGTCGGACGACTTCTGCTTGTAGCCGAGTGACACGCGCCCGGTCTCGCGGTCGAAGTGCAGCACGACGACCTCGACCTGGTCGCCGATCTGGAAGATCTCCGACGGGTGTCCGACCCGGCCCCAGGACATGTCGGTCACGTGGAGGAGACCGTCGATCCCGCCCAGGTCGATGAAGGCGCCGTAGTCGGTGATGTTCTTGACGGCGCCCGTGAGCACCATGCCTTCCGAGAGCACCGAGAGCGTGTGCTTCCGCTTCTCCTCGCGCTCTTCCTCGAGCACCGCGCGGCGGGACAGGACGACGTTGCCGCGGCGTCTGTTCAGCTTGATGACCTTCGCGCGGATCACCTGCCCGAGCATCGACGCGAGGTTCTTGACCGGCCGCAGGTCGACCTGGGAACCCGGCAGGAAAGCGCGCACGCCCACGTCGACGGAAAGGCCGCCCTTGACCACCTCGACCACCTTGCCCTCGACCGGGGTGCCGCTGTCGTGGGACTTGGAGATGGCGTCCCAGACCTTGATTTTGTCGGCCTTGTCCTTGCTGAGGACAATCAGCCCTTCGCTGTCCTCTTTCGACTCGAGGTAGACCTCGATCTCGTCGCCGACCTTGGGGAGAGTGCCGGCATGGCGGAACTCCTCCATGGCGATGGTTCCCTCGCTCTTGTAGCCGATGTCCACGAGCACTTCGCTGTCGCGGACCTCGACCACCCTGCCGCGGACGACCTCCCCTTCCTCGATGTCGCCCACGCCGCGGTTGAACCAATCCTCCATGCTCTCTTCGGGGGCGTCTGCCACCTCCTTCTGCGCCCCTTCGAGGACCTTCGCCTTCCGGTTCTCCGTCTCCATATTCCGGTGCTTCCTCCCTTGGTGGATATCGCCGGGGCGTCGGACTTCGCGGCCGCCCCTGACGTCGATGCTACTGGTGCTGTTGCTCCTTCAGCTGCGCGATCCCGCGCATCATCTCCAGCGCGGCCTCCCGGTAGCGCTCCTTGCGGTCGGCCCCGCTCTGGGGCTTGAAGTGTAGCGCGGGTCCGAAGCTCACGCTCACCTGGCTGCGGCGGGGCCAGGAGGAGCCCTTGGGCAGGGCCTCGAGCGTGCCCGAGACATACGCGGGCACCACGGGCGCTCCGCTCGTGACTGCCAGCATCCCCACGCCCGGTTTCCCCTCCCCGAGGCGGCCGTTCAGGCTGCGCGTGCCCTCCGGGAAGACCAGGAGAGCCTTGCCCTCTTCGAGCAGCAGCGCCGCTGTTCTGAGCGCGCGCGGGTCCGAGCCCTCGCGCCGCACGGGTCGCGCGTGGAGAGCCCGGATCAGCCAGCCGAACACCGGGATCCGGAACAGTTCCGCTTTCGCCAGGAAGTAGATCTGGCGCCGCGCCGCCCCCCCGATGATTGGCGGATCCAGGATGCTCTGGTGGTTGGACACGATGAGCGCCGGTCCCGAGGCGGGAACGTGCTCCGCCCCTCTCACGCGGAGCCCGAACCACGCCCGCATCAAGGCCACGGCCACCGGCTTCAGGATCCCGTACAGCACCGCGCCTGCTCCACCATCTCGAGAATCCGCTGCACGACGGTTTCCTGCGACAGTGACGTCGAGTCGACGGTCATCGCGCCCTCCGGCTTGCGGAGCGGCGCCACCTCGCGCTGCATGTCCTGGCGGTCTCGCAGCGCGATCTCGGTCTTCACGCCCTCGTAGTCTGCGGGCAGGCCGCGCGCCGCCTGCTCGTCGCGGCGGCGGCGGGCACGCTCGGCGAGAGTGGCGTCGAGGTAGACCTTGACCTCAGCGTCGGGACAGACCACGCTGCCCGTGTCCCGGCCCTCGAGCACGACTCCGCCGTCGGCGGCCAGGCGCCGCTGGAGCGGCGTCAACTTGTCGCGCACCGTTCTCAAGACCGTGAGCTTCGACGTGAGCATGGCGATCTCGGGGGTCCTGATTTCGGCAGTGACGTCGCGGCCGTTGACCAGCACGCGGCCATCGTCGGCGAGCGCGCCTCCCTCGGAGGGCTCCCCCCCCTCGGAGAGCTCTACGGTCGTCCGGGCCAGCAGCGCGCCCACGCCGGCCTCGTCCTCCGGCGACACGCCCGCTTGCAGGAGCGCCCACGCCAGCGCGCGGTACAGCGCGCCCGTGTCGACGAGCTTGAAGCCGAGCCGCCGGGCGACTTCTCGCGCGGTCGTGGACTTGCCCGCTCCCGCTGGACCGTCGATGGTGATGACGGGCTCGCGACGGCCGGTCATGCGCGCTCCTCCTCCAGACACCGGTCGCCGGCCAGCGTATTGACCGTCTCGACAAAGCCGGGATACGAGGTCCCGATGCATTCGGTGTCCTCGACCACGGTTTCTCCGTCCGCGACCAGGCCGGCCACGACCAGCGCCATGGCCATGCGGTGGTCCCCGCCGCTCTGGACGTGGGCACCGCGGAGCCGCGCGCCGCCCTCGATCTCGAGGCCGTCGGGCGCCTCCACCACCCGCGCGCCCAGCTTGCCGAGCTCCGTGGCGATGGAGCGGATTCGGTCCGATTCCTTCACGCGAAGCTCGGCGGCGTCGGTGATTCGCGTGCGACCTTGTGCCATGCAAGCGGCGACTGCGAGGACGGGCACCTCATCGATGAGGCGCGGGATCATCGCCCCGCCCACCTGCGTGCCGCGGAGGGTTGCGCTCCGGGCGGCGAGATCGGCGACCGGCTCGCCTGCCGCGAGGACGGTACCGCTCCGGCCGACCGGCGCGCCCATCGACTCGAGCGCGTCGAGAAGCCCGGCCCGCGTCTCGTTGACGCCCACGCCGGACACGGTGATCGTCGCCCCGGGCACGATCGTGCCCGCGACGAGCAAGAAGGCCGCGGAGGAGAGATCCCCGGGAACGGCGATGCCCTGACCGCGAAGCTCGGCTCCCGGGGTGATCGTGACGGTTCCCGCCTCGACCGACAGCCGCGCCCCGAAGCCCGTTAGCATGCGCTCGGTGTGATCGCGGGAGCGCGTGGGCTCCGTCACGCTCACGGGCCCGTCGGCCCAGAGCCCGGCCAGGAGCAGCGCGGTCTTGACCTGGGCGGACGCCACCGGCGAGACGTAGGACACGGCCCGAAGCGGCCGCGCGCCGCGCACGCCGAGGGGAAGCCGCCCGGCATCCTGGCGTCCGATGACGGTCGCGCCCATGGAGGCGAGCGGCTCGGTCACGCGCTTCATGGGCCGGCTGCGCATCGAGGCGTCGCCGGTGAGGAACGTCCAGAACGGCTGGCCGGCCAGCACGCCCAGTAGGAGGCGGGCCATCGTCCCCGAGTTGCCGCAGTCGATGACGTCGTCGGGCTCGTGCAGGCCTCCGAGCCCCGCGCCGTCCACGAGGTAGTGGCCAGGGCCCTTGCGCGTGACGACCGCGCCCAGCTTCTCGAGCGCCTTGAGGGTGTGCAGGCAGTCCTCACCCTCGAGAAAACCCGTGATCTCGGTTCGTCCGGACGCGATGGCGCCCAGGAGCGCCGCCCGGTGAGAGATGGACTTGTCACCCGGCACCTCGACCGTGCCGGCGAGCCGCTTCGGAGCGCGCACGCGGATTCTCGCCATCATCGGAGAGCCGCCCGGATCTTGCGGATGCGCTCCAGCTCGCCTTCGATGCGGACCGGGTCGCCGGAGCGCAGCACGCTTTCGAGATCGCTCAGCGCCGCGCGAAAGGCCCCCACCGCCTCGGCCAGCGCCTCGCGGTTCTCTTCGAAAATCTCTCTCCAGACTTCCGGGCTCGAGGCGGCGATGCGCGTGGTGTCCTTGAAGCCGCGCGCGGCCACCTCGAAGAACTGCGGGTCCATCCGGAACACGGCATCCACCAGGGCGTCGGCCACGAGGTGCGGCAGGTGGCTGACGGCGGCCACCGCCCGGTCGTGGGTGGCGGGATCCATCGTCACGACCCGCCCGCCGGCGGCTTCCCAGAACTCGGTGACGCGCTTCACGGCGTCCGGCAGAGTGCGGTCGGTGGGCGTGAGGATGACCGTCGCCCCGCGGAAGAGGTCCGCGCGAGAAGCCGCGAAGCCGGAGAGGTTCGAGCCCGCCATGGGGTGGCTGCCCACGAAGGCGAGTGGCTTCCTGGCGGACAGTGACTCGGCTGCGCGCACGATGGCGGCCTTGGTGCTGCCGACGTCGGTGATCAGGGCCTGGGACGGGGCGGCCTCCCACACGGCGGGCATCTGGCGCTCGAGAGTCGCCACGGGCGTCGCGAGGACGACCATGTCGGCTCCCGTGAGTCCCTCTCGAAGATCGGTCGTGACGCTGTCGACGGCGCCTTCTCCCAGCGCCGGCTCGAGGCTTGCGGGATTGCGCCCGATGCCGACGATCTCCCGAGCCATCGCTTCGGCGCGAGCCGCCTTGGCCACGGAGCCGCCGAGGAGCCCCAGCCCGACAATGGCGAGGCGGCGGATCACCCGACCTTGCCCTCCGCGAGGACCTTCTTCAGCGCCTTGATCAGACGCCGGTTCTCCTCAGGCGTACCGATGGTCACGCGGAGCGCCGTCTCCATGCCGAAGCTCGACATGGGCCGCACGATCACGCCTTCCTTCAGGAGGCGCTGGAAGACGTCGCTCCCGCTCCGGGCGACATCCAGAAGAATAAAATTGGCCCGAGAGGGCACGTACTTGAGTCCCATGGACGTGAACTCGTCGCACAGGAAGTGCCGGCCCGCCTCGTTCATCCGCAGGCACTCGAGAATATGCGAGTCATCCTCGAGGGCGGCGAGGGCGGCCGCCTGGGCGAGCGAGTTGACGTTGAAGGGCGCCCGGATCCGGTTCAGCAGGGCGACGCAGTCGGGGTCCGCCATCGCGTAACCCACCCGCAGTCCCGCCAGGCTGGCCGCCTTGGAGAAGGTGCGCAGCACGGCGACCTTGCGGCCGTGTTTCATGTATTGGATCGCATCGGGGAAGTCCGGCCCCTGGGCGAACTCGAAGTAGGCCTCGTCGAAGATCACGACGACCTTGTCCGGCACGCGGCCCATGAAGGCCGCCACCTCCTCCGTCGTCACCAGGGTCGCCGTCGGATTGTTCGGATTCGCGATGAAGACCACCTTCGTCATCGGCGTGATCGCCCGCGCCATGGCTTCGAGATCCAGCCGGTGGTCCTTCAGGGTCACCACCACCCGGATGCCGCCGCAGGCCTGCACGATCATGGGGTAGACGACGAAGGACGGATGCGGAATGATCGCTTCCTCCCCGGGCCGAAGGAAGGCCCGCACGAGGAGCTCGATCAGCTCGTTGGATCCATTGCCCATGATGACGTGCTCGGGCGTGAGCCCGTGACGGCGTGCGAGCGCGATGCGCAGGTAGTGGGCGCTGCCGTCCGGATAGCGGTTCAGGTGGGCGAGCGCTTCCGAGATCGCCTTGAGGACGCGCTCGGAGGGCGGGAGCGGGTTCTCGTTCGAGGCGAGCTTGATGACGTCGGTGAGACCGAACTCGCGCTCGAGCTCCTCGATCGGCTTCCCCGGCTCGTAGGGGGCGATCCCGAGGATGTGGTCGTTGGCGAGCGATTCCCAGGACACGGTCATGAGCGGCTCCTTAGGCGGCCGGATAGGACCCGAGGATCTTCAGGAACTGGCAGCGCTCCCTCACCTCGTCGAGCACGGCCCGGACGTCATCGGTATCGCGGTGTCCCTCGAAGTCGACGAAGTTCACGTACTCCCAGGGGCGCCGCTTGGTCGGTCGCGATTCGATCTTGGTCATGTTGAGCCGGCGCGTGGCGAAGGGCTGGAGAATGCTGTAGAGCACGCCCGGCTCGTTCTTCATCGAGAAGAGGATGGAGGTCTTGTCCCGTCCGGTGGCGCCGACGGGGCGGCGCCCGATCACGAGGAAGCGCGTACTGTTGTAGGGATTGTCTTCGATGCGCTTCTGCAGCACGGGCACGTCGTAGGTTCGGGCCGCCAGCTCCGAGGCGACCGCCGCCACCGTGGGGTCGTCTTTCGCCCGCTCGGCCGCCGCGGTCGTCGAGGGCATCTCCTCCATGCGCGCGTCGGGCAGATGCGCCTGCAGCCACTGCCGGCACTGCGCGAGGGCCTGGGGATGGGAGCAGACGACCTTCACCTCGCCGAGCTCGCCGGCCCTCGACAGCAGGTGCTGGCTGATTTCGAGCGTCAGCTCACCCGTGATGAGGGCGTCCGAATCGATGAGCCGGTCGAGGGTGATGTTGACCGGTCCCTCGGTCGAGTTCTCGACAGGCACCACGCCGTACTCCGCGCGCCCGCGCTCGACCTCCTCGAAGATGTCGGCGATGTTCTTGAGCGGGATGAGGTGGGCCGATGTCCCGAAGCCGCGCATGGCTGCGGCGTGCGTGAAGGTGCCCGCGGGTCCGAGGTACCCGACGGGCAGCGGATTCTCGAGGGCGAGCGAGGCGGAGAGGATCTCCCGCCAGACGGCACGCACCGCCTCCGCGCTCAGCGGGCCGCGGTTCATCGTCGCGAGACGCTCGAGGACCTGGGCCTCGCGCTCAGGGACAAAGTACGGCCGATCCTGCTGCCGCTTGAGCCCGCCAATCTGAAGGGCGGCGTGTCCGCGCTGGTTGAGGAGGCTGAGGATTTGTTCGTCGAGGTCGTTGATCCTGGATCGCCAGTCGTCCAGGTCCATGAAGGGCTCCTGATGCGGATCTATCAGCGAATCCCACGTAGTATAGGCGAAGCGCCCTGGTCAAGCAAGTTCTGCAACCGCTCGAGCTCCGTGACCGTGAGCGCGCGCGTGTGTCCCGACGGAAGCGCGCCCAGACGGAGTGGGCCGAACTGGACCCGGCGCAGCCGCGTCACCGGATGGCCGAGGGCCTTGCAATAGCGCTTCACCTCGCGGTAGCGCCCTTCCCTGAAGGTCACGCTGAGCCAGGTGCTCGCCTTCCCGTGCTTGAGGATCCTCACCGCCGAGGGCCGCGCGGGACCGTCCGGCAAGAGCACCCCGCGCCGCCATCGCTCGAGGTCGCGCGGCTCGACGCGGCGCTCCACCTCCACCTCGTAGACTCGGGGGATCTCGTAGCGAGGATGCAGGAGCCGGTTGGCGAGCAGGCCGTCGTTGGTGAGGAGCAGGAGCCCCTCCGCGTCGTAGTCGAGCCGGCCGACCGGGAAGAGCCGGGGCGCTCCCCGCGGCAAGAGGTCCGTCACCACACGGCGGCCTTCGGGATCGTGGAGACTCGTGACGTAGCCGGGCGGCTTGTGGAGAAGCGCATAGGCGTGCGCCTCGCGCGCGCCCACCGGACGTCCGTCGAGGGTGATGAGATCGGTCGCGGGATCCGCCTGGGCGCCGGGCTCGAGCCGCACCACGCCGTTGATGGTGACGCGGCCGGCCTTGAGGAGCGCCTCAGCCCCGCGGCGTGACGCCAGTCCCGCCTGCGCCAGGATCTTGCTGACCCGCATCGGTGGCGGTGCCAGGAGCTGCCTCCTCGCCCTCGCTCGACGGCCCTGCGCCCTCGGCAGGAGCCTCCGGAATCGCGAGATCGCCCTCGACCTTCGGCAGGTCGGCCAGGTCTCTCAAGCCGAAGGCGACCAGGAAATCGCGCGTCGTCTCGTAGAGGAAATGCCGACCGGGCGTGTCCTTCCGCCCGGCGAGACGGACCATGCGGCGGATGAGGAGATTGTCGAGGACGGCTTTCGAGATGACGCCCCTGACCGCGTCGATGTGGGGGCGCGACGCAGGCGGAAGACAGCCAACGATAGTGAGGGTCTCCAGCGCGTAGCGCGACACACGGGCAACATTATGGGCTCGAGCCAGCTTCGAGAAACAAGGCT
>Ga0066709_100003679_pt1 | contig 11900 bp, 14 predicted proteins | sample GraSoiAngelo_158_FD_79665 | JGI IMG/M metagenome (GOLD analysis project Ga0066709, IMG submission 79665) | Grasslands soil microbial communities from the Angelo Coastal Reserve, California, USA - 14_1009_16_30cm | ecosystem: Environmental > Terrestrial > Soil > Grasslands | place: USA... | reverse complement strand
GACGGCGCCCCACGGGGCGCCGCCGCTCGTCAAAAACCAATCAGCGGCCCCGAAGGTGTCGGGACCACTCGGAGACAGTCCAGCCTAGGGCACGACGACGCGCACCACGCCGTCCACGACGTGCACCGGATACGTGTCCACGGGCTCGTACGCAGGCAGCGTCAGCGGCCGGCCGCTGCGGATGTCGAACCGCGAGCCGTGGCGCGGGCAGACGACGATGCACTCGTCCGGCTCCCAGTCACCCTCGGCGAGCGGCCCGTCGTCGTGCGAGCAGCGATCCTCGATGGCAAGCAGGTCGCCGTCGCAGTTGAAGACGCCGATCGCGAGCTCGCCGGCATTGACGATCTTCACGGAGCCCGGCGGGAACTCTTCCACCGGCGCGACGTCGAGCTCGGCCAAACTACTTCAGGTCGAGCTCGTCGAAGCCCGCGATGCCCTCGGGGAGTGGCGTGCCCTTCGCCTTGTGCAGCGCGACCTTCAGCGTCGTCAGGCCGAGCATCGCGCACTTCAGCCGCACGGGCGTGAGCGGGATGCCGATCTCCTCGAGCAACTCGTCCTTGTCGAGCGTCGCGACCTCCGTCGCGGTCCGGCCCTGGACCATCTCCGTCAGCATCGACGTCGCCGCCTGCGAGATTGCGCAGCCGCGACCCGAGAACTTCACCTCGTCGATCGTCTCCCCGTCCTCTCCGAACGCGACGTAGATCGAGACCTCGTCGCCGCAGAGCGGGTTCTGTCCCTCGGCCTCCGCGTCGGCCGACTCGATCACGCCGTGGCCGCGCGGGTTCTTGTAGTGGTCGAGGATGATCTCCCTGTAGAGAGAGTCGAGGCCGTCGCTCACGCGAACACCTTCTTCACCTTGTGCAGCCCGTCGACGAGCTGGTCGATCTCCTCGGGGAGCGTGTAGAGGTAGAAGCTCGCGCGGTTCGTCGCCGCGACGCCGAGCTTCTGCATCAGCGGCTGGCAGCAATGGTGTCCGGCGCGGATCGCGACGCCCTCGAGGTCGAGGATCTGCGCGACGTCGTGCGGATGGATGTCGTCGAAGTTGAACGAGACGATTCCGGCGCGGCGGTCGGCAGGCGGTCCGTACGTCGTCAGGCCGGGCACCTCGGCGAGCCGGTCGAGCGCGTACGAGACGAGCTCGTGCTCGTGGGCGGAGATCGCATCGAAGCCGATCCCGTGCAGATAGTCGATCGCCGCGGCGAAGCCGACGGCCTCGGCCATCGGCGCGGTGCCGGCCTCGAACTTGTGCGGCAGCTCGCCCCAGGTCGTCCCCTCGAAGCGCACCGAACGGATCATGTGCCCGCCGAGCAGGAACGGCTCCATCCGCTCGAGCAGCTCTGCGCGTCCCCAGACCGCGCCGATCCCGCTCGGCCCGCACATCTTGTGGCCGGAGATCGCGAGGAAGTCGCAGCCGAGCGCCTGCACGTCGACGGTCATATGCGGCGCGGCCTGCGCGGCGTCGCAGACGAAGATCGCGCCGCGTTCATGCGCCCACGCGACGAGCTTCTCGACCGGGTTGATCGTCCCGAGCGAGTTCGAGACGAGCCCGGTCGCGACGACCTTCACGTTCCCGCCGTCGGCCGCTTCGTCGAGCGCGCCGAGGTCGAGCTCGCCGTGCTCGTCGAGCGGCAGCATCCGGAACTCGGCGCCGGTCTTCTTCGCCATGTACTGCCACGGCACCCAGTTCGAGTGGTGCTCGAGCTCCGTGACGAGGACGATGTCGCCGGGGCCGAGATTGTTCAGGCCCCAGGCGTACGCGACGAGATTGAGTCCCTCGGTCGCGTTGCGCAGGAAGATCACCTCGCGCGCCGCCGGCGCGTTCAGGAGCTCCCGCACCTTCTCCCGCGAGCCCTCGAGCGCCGCTGTGGCCCGCTCGGCGAGCTGGTAGACGCCGCGGTGGACGTTCGCATACGAGGTCTCGTAGAACTCGCGCATCGCGTCGAGCATCTGCCGCGGCTTCTGGGAGCTCGCCGCAGAGTCGAGGAATGCGAGCGGCTTCCCGTGGAAGGTCTGCTCGAAGATCGGGAAATCCGCGCGCAGCTTCCGCGCGTCGAGCTTCGTCGTCTGCGCCGTGACGGCCATCGTCTCATCGTACCGAGGGGATCCCTCGTTGGATCGCGATACTTCCAGGGTGGTCCGCCGCGCTGTGCTCTGGATCGTCCTGCTCGTGCTCGCGGCCGGCTGCTCCGGCTCGAGCAAGAGCTCGCCTCCGACGGCGGCCGCGACCGATGCGGGCCCGCGGCCCGTGAAGCGCGTCCTCTTCCGGCAGCTCGTGCCGGCCCCGGCCGGAACGCTCGGCACGCCGGTCCAGGATCCTGCGACGGCCCGGCTTCCCGGCGGCGCCGGTGCCGCGCTGCTCGGCGGTCTCACCGCTGCGGACACCTCGAGAAGCGACATCGTCACCGTGACGAGGGCCGGCGTCGAGCGGCATCCGGGGCGCCTGCCCGTGGCGCTCCACGACGCGGCTGCAGTGACGCTCGGCAGCCTCGTCTACCTCTTCGGCGGTGGTGACGGCGTCGAGCAGCTCGACGGGATCGTCCAGGTCGACCCGCTGACGGGCGCCGCCGAGACGATCGGACGCCTGCCGGCGCGGAGCTCCGACCAGACCGGAGCTGCGGTCGGCGACACGGCGTACGTCGTCGGCGGCTACACCGGTGCGAAGTGGCTCGACACGATCGTCGCGTGGAAGCGCGGCGGCCGCGCACGCGTCGTCGCTCATCTGCCGTCACCGGTCCGCTACGCGGCGGTCGCCGCCGCGGGCGGCCGCGTCGTGATCGCGGGCGGCTCGCTGCCGAACGGGACGGCGAGCCGCGAGATCTATTCCTTCGATCCCTCGAGCAACGCCGTCCGAAAGATCGGCGTGCTTCCCGCCGCGACGACGCATGCAGCGGCGGCTGCGCTCGGCGACGTCGTGTACGTCGTCGGCGGCCGCGGCGCCGTCGCCGGCACGCCCACGTCGCGAATCGTCGCGATCGACCCGGTCCGAGGCCGCGTGCGCCCGGCGGGTCGCCTCGCGGAGCCGCTCTCCGATCTCGGCGCGGCCGCCGTCGGCGGCGGAATCCTCGTGGTCGGCGGACACGGCAGCTCGGGCGCCGTCGCGACGATCTACGAACTGCGCCCCGGCAACGCCGCGCGGCGGGCGCCCGCAGCACAGGTCTCGAGCGTCTACGCCGCCGACCGGGCCGGGATGCTCACCGGCGCGGCGCGATTCGCGAAGCCGCTCGTCTACGTGCCGAACAGCGACTCGAACACCGTCGACGTGATCGATCAGCACACCTTCAGGGTCGTCCGCCACTTTGGCGTCGGCGCGCTGCCGCAGCACGTCGTCCCCTCGTGGGATCTGAAGACGCTCTACGTCACCAACGACATCGGCAACAGCCTGACGACGATCGATCCCCGTAACGGGAAGCCGGGCCGAACGCTCGCAGTCGAGGATCCCTACAACATGTACTTCACGCCCGACGGGCGCTACGCCGTCGTCGTCGCCGAGCGGCTGGCGCGCCTCGATTTCCGGGATGCGCACTCGTTCAAGCTCGTCCACTCGCTCTCAATGCCCTGCCGAGGCGTCGACCACATGGACTACTCCGCCGACGGCTCCTATCTGATCGCGAGCTGCGAGTTCTCGGGGCAGCTCGTCAAGGTCGACGTCGCGCAACAGCGCGTCGCCGGCACGCTGACCCTTCGCTCGGGCGCCGCGCCGCAGGACGTGAAACTCTCGCCCGACGGCTCCGTCTTCTACGTCGCCGACATGAACGCGAACGGCGTCTGGCTCGTCGACGGCGACCGGTTGCGGGTCATCGGCTTCCGCGCGACCGGTCGCGGTGCGCACGGGCTCTATCCGAGCCGCGACGGAGGGACGCTCTACGTGACGAATCGGGGCGAGGGATCGATCACGCGGATCGACTTCGCGACGCGACGGATTGTCGGCAAGTGGCGGCTCCCGGGCGGCGGCAGCCCGGACATGGGCAACGTCTCCGCCGACGGCAAGGTGCTGTGGCTGAGCGGCCGCTACAGCCGCGAGGTCTACGCGATCAGCACGAGGGACGGGCGGCTATTGGCACGGATTCCAGTCGGTGCTGGCCCACACGGCCTCTGCGTCTGGCCGCAGCCGGGGCGGTACTCGCTCGGCCACACCGGGATCCTCCGCTAGAACGGCCGAGCCCCGGCTCTCGCCGGGGCTCGCCTCGAGTCGAACGGGCCGTGCGCTAGTCGTGGTGCCGCTTGTGCGTGCGGTGATGGCGACTCGCGTTGCTGTGCTTGTCGCTGCGCTCGGCTTCGCCCTTCTTGGCCGAGTGCATCTGATGCTCGACGAAGCTCACGCACTGCCCCTGGTTCTTGAACGACGGGCTGGTGAAGGTCTTCCAACCGCCGTTCTTGCACTGGTCCTTGGCCGTCGGCGGGCCACCGGTGCCGCCGCCGCTCGCGGGAACCTGGAGCACGCCGTTGACGAAGATCTTCGAGACGTCGGCGGTTCCCTGGACGTCGATGATGACAGACGCGTTCGTGATCGTCCCCGGCGGCGGCAGAGTCGAGTTGATGCTGAGCAGATCCGCCAGGGTGAAGTTGTACGTCGCGGTTCCGTCGGCGTTGACGACCGGGGTCACGTTGTTGCAGCCGAGGAAGTACGTGTGCGGACCCGTGGTCGAGGTGGCGCCGATGTTGAACCGCGGCGAGCCGCCCTGGCACTGGGTCGTGCTCGCGAGCGTGAACGACGCCGACGTGAACGGCTGGCCCGTCAGGCCGGTGATGTCGCCGAAGGCGCTCGCGTTCGTCGCGGTCGGGCAGTTCTTCTCGAGGTGGAGCACGCCGTTGCTGAAGCTCGCCTTCGGACAGCCGGTGCCACCTGGATCGAAGACGCCCGGGACGAGGGTGGCGCCGGCCGGACCGGCCACCGCCAGCGCACATGCGGCGATCGCCGCAATGATCAATTTCCGCATCTTTCCCCCTTGGGATGTCGTGTTCCGTCTGTCTTTAAAGAGGGATTTCGGACCGCGATCATGCGGTCCCGCGCCTGATCGGTCACCCGGGTGGCCTCCGTGTTATTGTTCACCTCTAGGTGAACAATCAGGCTCAGCTCGATCGCAGCTTCCTCGCGCTCTCCCACCCCGTCCGGCGGACGATCGTCGAGCGCCTGACGCGCGGCCCGGCGACGGTCGGCGAGGCCTCGCAGGGCCTTCCGGTCTCGAAGCCGGCGGTGACGAAGCATCTGAAGGTGCTGGAGGACGCCGGGGTCGTCGCACGCACAGTCAGCGGCCGCACACACGTCCTGCGGCTCCGGCGGCGCGCGCTGCGGGACGCGACGCAGTGGCTCGAACTCCATCGCGCGCTGTGGGAGGCCAAGTTCGAGGCGATCGAGGAGCACATCGCAAAGGAGGACACGGCATGACCGAGATGGGAACCGAGACGACCGCGCTGAAGTTGACGCATCGCTTCGCGGCGCCGCGCGACGAGGTCTTCGACGCGTGGACGAACCCCGACGTCCTCCGCAAGTGGTGGTCCGCCGCCGACACCTGGAGCACGCCGGTGGCTGAGGTCGACGCGCGGCCGGGCGGACGCTACCGGCTGTCGATGAAGACGAACCAGGGCGAGATCCATACCGTGGGCGGCGAGTACCAGGAGGTCGACCGGCCCGAACGGCTCGTCTACACGTGGCAGTGGGAGGAAGGGCCGGAGCCGGTCCAGGGCGGCAACGACACCGTCGTGACGGTCGAGTTCGTCGAGGACGGCGACGGCACGCTCGTCAAGCTGACCCACACCGGCTTCCCGTCGCAGGAGATCATGGGCATGCACGAGCAGGGCTGGAACGCCGTGCTCGCGAAGCTCGACCGCGTTCTCTCGTAGCGCTTCTGGAACACTGCGGCCGTGTCGCTCACCGCGAGCACAGGGCCGCTCGGGCCGAGACCGGCGGGTCGGCTGAACGTCGAGCTCGATCCGCCGACCGGCTCGGTCATCCTCTGGGATCCGGTGCCGCAGCGAATCCGCGGCTTCGTGGGCGGCGAGGCCGTGGTGGACAGCGACCGCGCCGTCCTGCTCCACGAGGGCGGACACCTGCCCGTCTACTACTTCCCCGTGGGCGACGTCCGGATGGACCTGCTCGAGCCGACGTCGAAGTCGACGCACTGCCCGCACAAGGGCGACGCGAGCTACTGGTCCATCCGCGTCGGCGACTGCGTCGTCGAGAACGCGGCCTGGTCGTACCGCGAGCCGCTCGAGCCCGTCGCCTTCATCGCCGGCTGGATCGCGTTCTACTGGAACAGCGTCGACGAGTGGTTTGCAGAGGAAGAGCAGCTGTACGGCCATCCCCGGGATCCGTATCACCGCATCGACGTCTATCCGACGACACGGCACGTTCGCGTGCTGCTCGACGGCGAGGTGCTCGCGGATTCGCGCCGCGCGAAGGTGCTGTTCGAGACCGGCCTGCCGCCGCGGTACTACCTTCCGGCGGAGGACGTCCGGACCGAACTGCTGCAGCCGAGCGCGAAGAAGACGCGCTGCGCGTACAAGGGAAGCGCGTCGTACTGGTCGGTTGGCGACGAGGAGGATCTCGTCTGGACGTACGCGGATCCGCAGCACGACGCGGAGCCGGTCCGCAACTTGCTGTGCTTCTTCCAGGAGCGTGTCGATCTCGAGCTCGACGGCGTCGTCGGCGAGCGGCCGCACACGCAGTGGTCGAAGTGATGGATGCGGATCCGGTTGAGCTGCGGGTGCTGGGATCGCTGATCGAGAAGCAGCGGACGACGCCTGACCAGTACCCGCTGTCGCTCAACGCGCTGCGGCTCGCGTGCAACCAGTCGACGAACCGCGAGCCCGTCGTCGACTACGACGAGTCGACGATCCGCAGGGCGCTCGAGCGGCTCGGGCAGCGCGGGTGGGCGCGGCTCGCGAGCGGAGCGGGCAGCCGGGCGATCAAGCACCGGCATCTCCTGAACGAGGCCCTCGGGCTCGACGAGGGGGAGTTGTCGCTGCTGGCGGTGCTGCTGCTCCGCGGGCCACAGACGCTCGGCGAGCTGAAGCAGCGGACGGAGCGGATGTACGGCTTCGGGACGCTGGAAGACGCCGAGCGGACACTCGAAGGCCTCGCCCAGCGCGAGCTCGTCGCCCGGCAGCCGCGGCGGCCGGGCCAGAAGGAGGATCGCTACGCCCAGCTGCTCGGGGGCGAGGGGGAGGAGCTCGTGGCCGGGCCCGCCGTCAGCGTGTCCCGCGAGGACGACCGCGTCGCCGCTCTCGAAGTGCGCGTCACCCGCCTCGAGGAGGGGCTCGACGAGCTGCAAAGACGGGTGTGACACTCCGGGATCGATCGTGCAGCGGGCTGGTGCCCGCGCGCGGAAGGACCGAACGTCAGGCAATTCGAAGGCAGCGGCGTCGCACTCGGCGATCGGCGACGCCGACCTGCGCTGGCTCACAGGCTCCGTTCTCCTCCAGCTCCTCGCGCTGGCGATGCCCGCCGCTCTATGGCGCGCCGGATTCGGGCGGAGCGGCGCCCGGATCGCTCCGCGGCTCGCGCCCGGCTCGTGGCCTGGGCGGCCGCGGCTGCGCGCGTCCACGCGATCGAGACGGCGGTCGGCCTTGCGGTCGGCGGATGCGCGGTCGCCGCGCTTGCGCGAAACTCGCAGGATGCTGATCGCCCAGCTCTCGGACCTCCACGTCGGCGGAAGCCGCTATCGCGAGCATCTGCTGCATTCCGCGATCGAAGAGATCAACGCGGCGAAGCCGGATCTCGTGGTCGTGGCCGGCGATCTGACCGACGATGGCTATCCGGAGCAGTACCCCGACGTGCTCGAGAAGGTCTCGCTGATCGAGTGCGAGAACGTCGTGCGCGTGCCCGGTAACCATGACGCGAGGAATGTCGGCTACCTGCGGTTCGAGGACACGTTCGGCCCGCGCGACTCCCGGATGCGAACGGCCTGCGCCGGCGTCGACGTCGCGCTGGTCGCGGTGGACTCGTCGAAGCCGGACATCGACGAGGGCGAGATCGGCCGCGAGCACTACGGCTGGATCGAGGAGGGCTTCGCCGGCGACGCGGATCTCCGCGTCTTCGTGTGCCATCACCACCTGATGCCCATCCCCGGCACCGGTCGGGAGCGGAATCAGGTGCTGGACGCGGGCGACGTCCTGTCGCTGCTGCGGCAGCTGGAGGTCGACCTCGTGCTGAGCGGCCATCGCCATGTCCCGTACGTGTGGCCGGTCGCTGGGATGCTGCTCGTGCACAGCGGGACGGTGTCGACGCTGCGCACGCGCGGCTTCCCGCATCCGGCGTACAACCTGATCAGGATCGAGGACCGGCGCATGCGGGTGGAGCTACGAGAACCGGGCGGCGGTGGCCAGGACCTCGGCGACTATCCCCGCGACTGGCCGGCCGAGCTGTCGGCGCGGCACGCGGATCCGTTCGTCCGCGCGCCGCGCGGGGTCTCGCTGGCCGACGACGCCGGTTGACGCACCGCCGGGTCAGTCAGATACCATTCGATAGAGACAGATCAGAGAGGACATGTCCGAGAGATGGCGTCGTTTCAAGTCGCGAGGCAGGAGTTCGAGATCGATCGGCGCTCTGTCGAGGAACGGCTGCGCGGAGTTCTGCCGGAACCGATCCATCAGCATTACGTCGTAGTCAACGGTCGGCGCTATCCGCCAAAGCAGGTCCTCATGCTCGCGACCGGCCTCGACCGCGCAGACTTCACCACCCACCAGGCGCGCCGCGTCCTGAAGCGACTCGGCTTTGTCGCCGCGCGAGTCCAGGCTGCGCCCGAAACCGATGACGCGACGGCCGAAGGCCCGCATCGCGGTCGACAGGCGCGCGCGCTCGAGCCGTACATCGGAAAATGGGTCGCGCTCGCGAGCCCGACGGATGTTCTCGTCGCCGCCGATACGCCTGAAGAGGTGGTGGCCTGGCTCACCCGTCACGAGCGGCGGGCGGACTACGGCATGTTCCGAGTGCCCACTCACACGTGGGAGGCCGAGGGGGGCGGACCGGCCTGAGGTTCCAGTTCCTCGAGCTCCCCGGGACGGGCTCACCGCCGGGACGGCCCGCCATCCCGGTCGAGTTCGAGGACCTCGAGATCGGCCCGCAACTCTGTCTCGTCGACACGGGGACGATCGCGAATCGTTTCGGGTGGTGGCTCGCCGACGCGGCCGGGATCGATCTGACCCATGCGCCCGAGGAGAAGGTCGACGTCGGAGGCGTATCGACACTCGCACGACATTCGCGCGCGAATCTGACGATCTCCGGCCATCGCTACGACGCGCCTGTGACGTTCTGCGATCCCTGGCCCTTCGCGTTCAACCTGCTCGGTCAGGAAGGCTTTCTCCGCTACTTCCGCGTCACCATCTGCGCGAAGGAGTTCTGGCTCGAGGTCGAGCCTGAGCGAGACGACTAGGCCTGCGGAATCCGCGCTTCGAGCGCGGCTGCAACCGTTTCGCGCACCGGCTCGAGCTCGATCCGGTCGAGCACGTCCTGGAAGAAGCCCCGGACGATCAGGCGCTCGGCCTCGGCTCGGCTCAGGCCGCGGGCCATCAAGTAGAAGAGCTGCTCCCGGTCGACCCGGCTGACCGTGGCGCCGTGCGTGCACCGCACGTCGTTCGCCAGGATCTCGAGGCCGGGAATCGGGACGGCGTGCACCGTCGGCGAGAGCATCAGCGTGCGACACTCCTGGTACGCGTTCGTCTTCTGCGCGTCCTTCTCGACGCGGATCATCCCGCGCCACACGGCGGTCGCGTGGCCGTGGAGCGCGCCCTTAAACGCGAAGTCGCTCGTGCAGTCGGGGGCGATGTGCTCCTGGAACGTGTCGTAGTCCAGATGCTGGTCGCCGTCGGCGAAGTACGCGCCCGTCACGCGCGACGTCGCGCCGCGGCCGGCGAGATCGTTCTGGATCCGCACCTTGCCTCTCTTCGTGCCGAAGCCGCCGGCAACCCAGTCGAGCTCCGCGTCGCGGCCGACGGTCGCGTGGTGCGACGCGAAGTGCCACGTTTCGCGGGACAGGTTCTGCAGCGACACGTACTCGAGCTTCGCCGTCGGCTCGACATGGAGCTCGACGACGGCATTCGAGTACGCGGGGGTGTCCTCGGCCGGCGACGCGTACTCCTCGATGATCGAGAACCGCGATCCCTCCTCCGCGACGACGAGCAGGCGCCAGAACGTCTGGCCCGTCGCGGCGACGCGGACATACAGCGGCTTCTCGAGCTCGACACCGCGTGGCACGACGACGAGCAGCCCGTGCTTCCACATCGCGGCGTTGTGGGCGGCGAACTTCTCGTTCCAGCCGACCAGCGAGTAAAGCTTCTCGTAATCCTCGGGCAGCGGCTCGAAGCGAACTCCCTCCGGCGCGCGCTCGATCTCGATCCCGTCCGCCGTCACCGTCGCGTAGCCCGACACGTCGAGGTCGAGCATCGTCTCGATGGCGGCTGACGAGTCGCCGGCGAAGGACTCCGGATCGAAGCCGCTGAGGTCGGTGAAGCGCCAGTGCTCCTCGCTCGTGTCCGGCAGCGGCAGCGCCCGGTATGCCTCGAGTGCGGCGGAGCGGCTCACGGCTGCGACCCGTCTCCGTACGGCGCGTAGCGCCGATGCAGCATCAATGCGTTCCCGTCCGGATCGCTGAAGAACGCCATGTGGCAGACGCCGGTATCCATCGTCTCGCCGTGGAACTCCACCCCGGCGGCCTCGAGCTTCGCACGCGCGTCGTGCACGTCCGGGACGCGCAACGCGAGCGGCCAAGGGTTCGGGACGAACTCCCGGCCGATCTTCTCGGGCACCATCATCCCGAGCGTAACGTTGCCGGTCTCGAACTCCGGCCACTCCTGGTGCGCCCGCGCGTTCCGCTCGATGCCCAGCGTCTCGCCGTAGAACTTGGCGGCTCGCTCGATATCGCGGACGGGAACACCGACGAAGTCGGTCCGCAGGACCTCGATCGTCATCGGCTGACGCCTCCATCGTGTCGACCGGTCATTTCAGACGAACGTGCGGGCACAGCCCGCACGTTCTGACGGTCGGCACCGCAAGCGGCGCCGACGATCAACCGACCGAGCCCTCCATCTGCAGCTGGATCAGCCGGTTCATCTCGACCGCGTACTCGAGCGGCAGCTCCTTCGTGATCGGCTCGACGAAGCCGCTCACGATCATCGCGCTCGCCTCGGCCTCCGAGAGCCCGCGCGACATCAGGTAGAAGAGCTGCTCCTCGCCGATCTTCGAGACCGTCGCCTCGTGGCCGATGTCGACCTCGTCCTCGTCGATCTTGATGTACGGGTACGTGTCGGAGCGCGACTCCTCGTCGAGGATCAGCGCGTCGCAGACGACCTTCGACTTCGCGCGCTTCGCGCCCTTCGCCACCTCGAGCAGCCCGCGGTAGCCCGCTCGTCCGCCGTTCTTCGAGATCGACTTCGACGTGATCACCGACGTCGTGTTCGGCGCGACGTGGACGCACTTGCCGCCCGCGTCTTGGTGCTGGCCCTGGCCGGCGAACGCGATCGACAGTACCTCGCCGTGCGCCCGCTCGCCCATCAGCCAGATCGCCGGGTACTTCATGGTCAGCTTCGAGCCGAGGTTGCCGTCGACCCACTCCATCGTCGCGTCCTCGTAGGCGACGGCGCGCTTCGTGACGAGGTTGTAGACGTTGTTCGACCAGTTCTGAATCGTCGTGTAGCGCGCGCGGCCGCCCTTCTTGACGATAATCTCGACGACCGCGGAGTGCAGCGAGTCGGTCGAGTAGATCGGTGCTGTGCAGCCCTCGACGTAGTGAACGTACGCGCCTTCGTCGACGAGGATCAGCGTGCGCTCGAACTGGCCCATGTTCTCGGCGTTGATCCGGAAGTAGGCCTGCAGCGGCATCTCGATGTGGACGCCCGGCGGCACGTAGATGAACGAGCCGCCCGACCACACGGCCGAGTTCAGCGCTGCGAACTTGTTGTCGTTT
>Ga0066709_100003678_pt1 | contig 11900 bp, 12 predicted proteins | sample GraSoiAngelo_158_FD_79665 | JGI IMG/M metagenome (GOLD analysis project Ga0066709, IMG submission 79665) | Grasslands soil microbial communities from the Angelo Coastal Reserve, California, USA - 14_1009_16_30cm | ecosystem: Environmental > Terrestrial > Soil > Grasslands | place: USA... | reverse complement strand
GGTCGAGGGCATGACGAGCTTCTGCGGCATCGCCCGGTGCACGGCGATGATCGTGTTGAGCCCCGTGCAGTGCGACGGGATGATGTAGTCGGGATTGATCGCCTTGAAGGCCTCCACCGTTTTTGCCACTATCTCATCGGGCGCCGGCGCCAGGTGGAAGCCGCCCACGATGGCGTGAACCTTCTCGATCCCCGTCGCCTTCTGGACCTGACGCACGGAGTTGATCACGCCGGCGTGGCCGCAGGAGGTGATGACCACGAGCCCGCGGTTCTTCACGTGGTAGCCCGTCGCGTGCTCGCCCTGGAAGGTGTCAGCGACCAGCTCACCAGGCTTGGCCTCGACTTTGGTGGCGCCGAAGTGCGCCGGTGAGCACACCGAACCCATCGGTCCGGCCACGAGACGCGCCGGTGCCGGCGGCCGCTCGAAGTCCGTAGTGCGGGCGATCTGCCCCGACGTGAATGCGTGGCCAGCAACGACGGCTGGTTGCTTGGCGAGCGCGATCCTGAGGCCGCGCGCCTCGAGCGGACCCCGGTCGAGCTGGCCGCCGTCGAGGGTACCACCCGTCGGCATCATCTGAACGCGGTGGCAGAATGTGTCCTCGCCGCCAGCGTAGAGCGTCAAGTCGGGCTTGAACTTGCCTTGCTGGGCGCGCGCCAGGTCCGGCAGCGCCCCGTAGTGGTCGCGATGGCCGTGGCTGATGATGAGTGCATCGGCGTGCGTGGGATCCACGCCGAGGGCGCGGTAGTTGTGGAAGAGGTTGAGCTCGGTGAGGGCGAAGTCGAGCAAGACCTCACGCCGCTCCACGCCGCCCAGCGACTCGAGGTGATAGGCGAGGCCGTGTTCGGCAAGTAGCGGAACCTCGCCTACGCGCGCGAGAGGTGTACGCTGGACCGTAATGGTATCGAGCTTGCCGCCTTTCGCGAAGACATCGTAGATGTTATCCACGACGTTGGTCATGACGAGCCGATCGACCGTGGGCACGGCCACGCTCTGTGCAGAGGCCCAACGCTCGCCGATCCGCGGCACGCCGCCAAGCGCAAATACACCACTCGTGACCGCTCCCAGCTTGAGGAATTGGCGTCGGTTCATTGTCTTCCTCCCTCCAAAGACTGTCTGTTCAGCTGTTCAAGGGATGATACGGCCTCTGCCGCCGAACGCTCGCGGTCAGCAGCCGAGGCGAGCATCGCGAGCCTCGGCTGCTGAACTGCGTGGTTCGGCGATTGACGTCCGCGGAGGATTGGGACGGGAAGACGCCGCGCGAGGGCGTGAGCAAGCCCGATGTCTGTTGCACGCGGAAGCGCCGGGAGAGGCTCGAACGCCAACGGCGCGTAACGCACACGATACGCGCGCCGCGCGGCCGGAGCTATGAACCACAGATACGGTGCTCGTGTCCGCCACAGTCGCCAAGCAAGTTGGCGAGCCTCGTTTCGGCCCTCTTCCCCTGGATCCACCGTGCTGTACCGGTCCTGGATTTCCTCGAGGACTGCGTCCAGCATCAAGACAGCGCGCTTGGCTTCACCCAGGACGACGATCGCCCCGTCATCGCCGACCACGGCCAGGTCGAGCTTCAGTGCCACGTGAGGGAGTTCGAAGAAGACCCGCTCGCTCGGATAGCCAAGTTCCTGAATGGCTTCAACGTATGCAGCAATTTGTGGCAGATACTCGGCGTTATATCGACAGCCGCCCTTTTCCCGTGAGAGGAGCCCCCACCGACCGACCGCCACGGGCCGGTCGAGAGTATTGAATCGCGCACCGCGTACGAGTGTGACGGTTCCGTGCTGGAGGCCGAGGAAAAAGCGCCGCAGATCATCATCCGCGATCGTATGTCGTGACGTAAACAAGTCAGCACACGCCATCCGGTGGTGATTATCCTCGAACAGCTCTTGCGCGCCGCGCTCGAGAAGCATCTTGAACTGCTCGGAAAGCGCTGGGGTCTCCATGTCTCTCTCCCAGGCTGTTGTCAAGTCGCCGAACGTTTGAGCTCAGCCGCCTGCGAAGGCTGGCGCAGCCAGCCGTAGCAGGTCGGCTGTAGCGAAGGGTTAGCCGTCGACCGCAAAGTGCTAGCTCTACTTTCTCTCAGCAATCCGTCGCCAAACTCGCTGCAGCTTCCCGTTCTCAGAGTAGGTAAGCACCTCAGGAGTGAACAGGAATTCCTGTAGTCCATTGTCCGACCGAAGGCGAACAGAACTCCCCTCACTGAGCACCGCAAAGGCGCGCATCCCGTCCCAAGGCAGCTTGCGCGAAACAGTGATTCCGGCACCTGTCTGGACAAACACTGACGTGTCATCGTAGCGGTAGGAAAAGCGGGTCGCGTCAAGTAAATAGCTGCCATACGAAGCGACGGTCATTTGGCTGGTTTCCTGCACTCTGTTGTGGAGGATGGTGATCACCGCGCCGTCTTTGAGCATAAAGCGGCCATCAACCCGCGGTGCCCGAACAGCCTCAGCTCCAAGATGCCACTCCTCAAGGGAATACACACCTTCGATTCTTCCTTTAACCGCACTCAGCGACGAATCGGCACCTGGCGCAAGGGCGCAGGAGCACACCAACACCGTCGCAAGCACGCTCGCTGTTGCCCGCAGCGGTGAGCGGCGAAGAGAGATGCCAGTCATCATCACGCTCTCCTTTCATGACGGCTAACGCCGCGGCTGAGCGGCCGCCGCGAGCGCATGCGAGCGAGCGGCCCGCTCCAGCCGGTTGTTAGCCGACCGTTCAGCTTGTCAGAGTCAGCGGTGGCCCTGCATCCGGAACCACACCAATGAACCTAGATGAGACGCGTATCCCCACCACAATTCCTACCGCCCGCTCCATGGCGGGGTCGGGAATCTCAGCTTCGCGGTTGCCGCCTCATCGGGCCACACCACCACCGGGGTGCCGCCCTGCCATTGGATCGTCACCGCCTTGTGACCGACCTGGAAGCCGCGCTCGTCGACCGCGAAATCACCGAACAGGGTCTTCGTCTTAGTCTTCAGCATTTCTTGCCGCACCGTGTCGGAGTCGAGGCTGCCGGCGCGCCTCACGGCGTCGAGGAGCAGTTCACACCCCGCGTACGCCGCGGCCGAGTAAAAGGACGCCGGGCGGCTGAACTCCCTTTGATACACGGCGACGAACTCCTGGTTGCCGGGATACGGAAGGCCCGGCTCCCAGTAGGAGCCGGCGTAGACGAACTCGGCCGTCTTCCCGAGTGCCTTGTAGAAGTCCGGCAAGCTGCCGCCCGGCGTCGCGCCGTACATCTTGACGTTGACGTCGAGCTCCCGCATCTGGCGCGTCAACGTAATGGCGTCGCTCGGCGGAACCCCCGCGACCAGGACATCGGGTCTGGCAGCCTTGACCTTGCTGAGAATGGGGGAGAAGTCGGTGGTGCCGATCGCGAACATCTCGTGGACGACCAGATCGAGGCCCTTCTTCTTCGCGGTCGCCACCGCGCCCTTGGCGATCGCGGGGCGCGCGAGAGAGCCGACCACCGCGATCGTCTTGAGCCCGTTGCGAGCGGCGAGGTCGATGGTGCCCTCGGTCGACGCTTCCAGCGGCGAGGGTACCATGACCACGTATCGGCGCCCCTTTCCCCATATGGCGGTGGTGGCGGCCGTCGGCGCCACCATAAGCTTCCGGTGCTTCTCGGCCACGTCGGCGACGGCGTCCGTGATCGGCGAGCCGTAGGGCCCCATGATGGCGTCGACCTTGTCCTCCGTAATCAGCTTCTCGTAGATGCGGATGGCGGCTTGCGCGTCGGAACCGTCATCGCGGATTGCAAACTGAACCGGCCGTCCGAGGACACCGCCCTTTCCGTTGACTGTGGTTCTGGCAGAGCAGGTAGCCCTCATGGACGTACCCTCCCTGTATGGCGTCTCGTCCCGTGATCGAGATCGAGGCGCCAAGTTGGATTGGCTGTTGGGCCACGCTCGACCGCGGTGATGCAATAGCGAGGACACCGATAAGGACAACCAGCACACCGTGCCGTCTGTAAGCTCTCATCGCTGAGCTCCCCTCCCATCGAATGGTACGATCGCTGGAGCGGCGACCATTCCTAGATTCGCCAGTCGGCTAACTTGTAATTCCCCAGAACTGCGTAGCACCGTCGAGGCTGCGCATCTCGCAGCGTAGCGCGATTGAGGGTATCGGGCTGAATGCAAATCGTGTCCAACCCGACGCATACTTCGCCCGACCGCAGACTCCTGATGTCGCGGGATACCCCGACCGGGAATATTCACCGAGCGTCGCCCTACCGGCTCAGGAGTCGAGGACGCGGTCGGCAGGGCTCGTGACACCGGCCGGACCCCGGTTGAGGACGTGGGTGTGGATCATCGTGGTGCTCACGTCGTTGTGACCCAACAGCTCCTGTACCGTGCGGATATCGCGTCCATCTTCGAGCAGATGGGTGGCGAAGGAGTGGCGGAAGGTATGAGGCGTGGCCCGCTTAGCGAGGCGTGCCCGACGGACGGCCTCGGTCACGGCGCGCTGTACCACGGTCTCGTGCAGGTGATGACGGCGGCGCTGGCCCGTGGCGCGGTCGAAGTAGAAGCGGGTGGCCGGAAAGATCCACTGCCACGGCCACTCCCGGCCGGCGTTCGGATACTTGCGGGCCAAGGCCCAGGGCAACTCGACCCAGCCGGCACCGCGTGTCAGGTCGGCCTCGTACTGCCGCTTTACTCTCTGCAGGTGCTGGGCGAGGGGCCCCTTGGCCACTGCTGGCCGGACAGTGACGCGATCCTTGGCGCCCTTGCCGTCGCGGACGACGATCTGACTCGTTGCGAAGTCGATGTCCTGGACTCTCAGGCGGGCGCACTCGAGCAGGCGTAGCCCAGAACCATGAGAAGGGTGGGCGTGCCGTCCAGCTCGGCGATGACCGCGCGTACCTCGTCGCGGGTCAGGACGATAGGAAGACGATTCGGTCGCTTGGCCCGGACGACGTCATCGAGCCAGGGCAGGTCCTGATGCAAGACGTGGCGGTAGAGAAACAGGAGCGCGCTCAGCGCTTGGTTCTGGGTCGAGGCGGCAACCCGACCCTGGACCGCCAGGGAGCTGAGAAAGCGAGTGACCTCGGGCGCGCCCATCTCGGCGGGATGGCGCTTGCCGTGGAAGAGGATGTAGCGACGGATCCGCCCGACGTAGGATTTCTCGGTGCTCCGACTGCCGTGGCGAAGGCGGTTCGATACGGACTGCAAAAACCTCTTGAAACGGCTATCCTCCCGCTGCGACGCGAGCAAGGCCGAGGCTGCGGGGCGCCGACAAACCGTGTCGCCTGAGGGGAGGATCACTCGCATGGCACGCGCCAAGACGACGGTTCGCGGCCGAGCGCCGCTCGCGCGGGATAGTCAGCAATGGATGCTGGACTATCTGATCCAGGAGACCGGGAAAGTCTTCCATTTCCAGGGCGAGGGTCGAGGTCGTCTGCCGCGAAGCGTGCGCAGCCACGACATGATCAGCAAGCACCTCGGGTTGCAGGCGCGAAGACTGGAAGCGCTGGCGAAGGCCGAGGCGGCCGCCGGCCACCCGGAGACGGCGCTCGACCTGTACTTCCAGGCCACCGTCCTCTACGCAGGCGCCCAGCACATCATCTTCGAGAACAACGACGAAAAGCGCTATCTGTACGCGGGCGTTCGCCGTTGTTACGACCAGGTGATCGCGCTGGCCCCCTACCGCATCGAGCACATCGACATCCCCTGGAACGGGACGCTCGTCTCCGGCAATCTGCATCTCTGCCCCGGTCGCGCCGCGGCGCCGTTGGTCTTCTATATCCCGGGTTGCGACACCCTCAAGGAAGCCTGGCCGCATCCGTTCTTCAACGCGGCCCATCAGCGAGGGATGCACGTCTTCTCGTTCGACGGTCCGGGGCACGCGGAGAGCAACCTGCGGAGCATCCGCCTGACCGCGGACAACTTCGAGGACGCGGCCAGCGCGGCGTTGGACCATCTCGTCCAGCGGTCCGAGATCGATGCAAAGCGGATCGGCGTCTACAGCATCAGCCTCGGGTCATTCTGGGGACTGCGGTTCGCGGCGCGGGATCGGCGCATTCGAGCGATCGCGGCGCCCGCCGTATCCTGCGCCGAGAAGTACTTCCTCATGGATCTGGAGTCGCCCCGCTGGAAACAGTTGTTCGCGTACCTCACCCAGTCGAAGACCGAAGCGGAGCTCGACGCCGTGATGGACGCGATGACACTCGAGGGCTACATGGACAAGATCGCCTGTCCCGCGCTGCTCGCGGTCGGGGAATACGACCCGCGTGGCCCGCTCGACGAGGTGTACCGGGCGTTCGACCAGTTGAAGGCGCCGGGCGAGCTCTGGGTCTTCGCCGACCAGCACCACATGCCATCCATCGGTGGGGGCGACAGCGGGACGAACAACTGGGCCGCCCCTCTGCATGCAGCGATGTGCGACTGGCTCCGCGACCGCCTCACCGACAAGCCGCTGCGTCATCCGGGCCAGGTGGTCTACGTCGAGGCCAACAGCGCGGGGCCCAATAGTTCAACGGTGACACTCAAGCGGAAGTGGTATGAGTCATAGGAGACTGCATCCGGGCACGAGCGCTGAGCGCGCGGAAGGGGTCATCATGAATACGGGGATCGAGCAATTCGCTCCGGAGCTGGAAAAGATCATCGCGACGTCCGAACCGATTCGCCATCTGGCCGATGGATTCGGCGGGCCCCAGGGGCCGGCCGAAGGACCGCTCTGGTGGAAGGAAGGCCGTTATCTGCTGTTCAGCGACATCCACAACAACAAGCGCATGAAGTACGTCCCCGACCAGGTCGTGTCCGTGTTCCAGGAGCCGACGAACCGGGCCAATGGATTGACCAGAGATCTCCAGGGCCGGTTGATCGCCTGCGAGCACGACAGCCGGCGCGTCACGCGCCAAGAGCTCGACGGCAGCCTCACGGTGATCGCGAACAGCTTCCAGGGGCGGCGGCTCAACCGTCCCAATGACGTGGTGGTCAAGTCCGATGGCTGCATCTACTTCACCGACCCCTGGACCAGTCCCCTGGCACCCGAGCAGTGGGACTTGACCTTTGCCGGTGTGTACCGCGTCACACCCGATCTGGGCACGCTGAGTCTGCTCATCGGCGACTTCGTGTTGCCCAACGGCCTCGCTTTTTCCCCGGACGAGACGGTGCTCTACATCAACGACACGCGGCGCAAGCACATTCGGGCGTTCGACCTTCTGCCCAACGGCACCCTCGCGAAACAGACCGACCGCGTCTTCGCCGACCTCGGGGGCGACGAGCCCGGCGTCCCCGACGGAATGAAGGTCGACGTGGAAGGCAACGTCTATTGCGGCGGCGCCGGAGGCATCTGGGTCGTCGATCCGCGTGGCAAGAAGCTCGGCCGCATCGTCCACGGGGCGCCCGCCACCACCAACATCGCCTTCGGCGGCGACGACTGGAAGACCCTCTACTTCACCAGCCGCAACCACCTGGGCTCGGTCAACGTGAAGATTCCGGGTATTCCCGTGCCGACTCCGAAGCGATAGCGGCGACCGGCGGCGTGCTGAGCACCACGGACCGGTGCGCGCAGACGCCGTCGATCATCCCGTACGCCCGGGCCTCCTCCGGGTCCATGTAGTAGTCGCGGTCCGTGTCCTGGTGGACCCGGTCGACCGCCTGGCCCGTGTGCTTCGCGAGGATTTCCTCCATGAGCCGTCGCGTCCTCAAGAATTCTTTCGCCTGGATCCCGAGGTCGACGGCGTGGCCGCGGCCGATCTGGCCCCACGGCTGGTGGATCATGATCCTGGCGTTGGGCAGCGCGTACCGCTTGCCCGGCGCGCCCGCCGCCAGCAGAACGGCGGCCGCGGACGCGGCCAGGCCGACGCACAGCGTCCTGACGTCGGGCCGGACGTACTGCACGGTGTCGTAGATCGCCAGGCCGGCGGACGTCTCGCCGCCCGGGGAGTTGATGTAGAGCTCGACGTCGCGCTGGGGATCCTCCGCCTCGAGGAACAAGAGCTGCGCGGTGACGAGATTGGCGACGGCGGCGTCGATCGCCGATCCGAGGAAGATGATGCGGTCCCGGAGCAGCCGCGAGTAGATGTCGTACGCGCGCTCGCCGCGCGGCGTCTCCTCCACGACGTACGGAATCAGGCTCATGGGCGCCTCTGGCTGGTATAGTGCAACTGCATGGTTGCGACTGTAGCATGGCCATGCGCAACTGTCGAGTTGCGCATGGGTCGGGGGCGAGCATGGACAGAGTCGAGCGCGAAGTCACCATCCCGGCGCCGCCCGACGAGGTCTGGCCAGCGGTGACCCGGTCCGATGAGGTCTCCAGCTGGTTCGGGGCCGCCGCGGAGCTCGACGTGCGTCCCGGCGGGCACGGCGTCTTCCGCTGGCCCGACGGCATGGAACGGCACGTCGTGGTCGAGGAGGTCGAGCCGGCGCGCCGGCTCGCCTTCCGGTGGTTGCCGTTTCAGCGGACCTCGGGCGGTGAGATCCTGACCCTTCCCTCGACCCGGGTGGAGATCACCCTCGACGAGGTCGCCGGGGGCACGCGGGTGCGGGTCGTGGAGCAACCGGCGTTCGCGCTCGGGCTCCCCCGCGCGCGCTTCACGCCGCGCGCGCTCGCGACGATCGGCTCGTGAAGCGAGACCGCGCCGAGGCGATCTTCACGGCGCTCGCCGACGCCACGCGCCGGCAGGTCATCCGCACGCTCTCCGAGCAAGGCCCGGCGACCGCGACCGGCCTGGCGGCGAACCTTCCGGTGACGCGACAGGCCGTCACCAAGCACCTGAGTGCCCTGGCCGAGGCCGGGCTCGTCACCGCCACGCGGCGCGGTCGCGAGAAGCTCTACCAGATCTCGCCCCGACCGCTCACCGACGCGGTCTCCTGGATGGCCGATCTCGGCGCACGATGGGACGAGCGGCTTGCCGCGTTACGGGACCACGTCGCGTCGGCGAAGCGCCGACGCGGGTGATTCAGACCGCGACCGGAGCGTCCTCCAGGACCCGGCGAATGGCCGCCGTGATCCGGGCCTGATCGGGCAGCGCGGCCTGTTCCAACGGCGGGCTGAACGGAACGGGCACCGGGGCGGCGCACACGCGCCGCACGGGTGACTTGAGAGCGCGGAAGGTGTCGGGATCTTCCGTCACGAGCGCGATGATCTCGGACGCCGCCGAGCAGGTCGCCGGCGCCTCGTCGACCACCACCAGCCGTCCGGTCCTGCGCACGGAGGCGCGGATCGCCTCCGCATCCATCGGCACGAGCGTGCGCGGATCGATCACCTCGAGCGAGATCCCCTCGGCCGCCAGCACCTCCGCCAGCGCGAGCGCCTCGCGCACATAGTAGGCGAGCGCCACCACGGTCACGTCGCTGCCGACGCGTTTCACGTCGGCGACACCGATCGGCACCGTGACGTCGCCCTCCGGCACCGGCCCGGTGATCGCCGCCAGGCGGCTGCACTCGAAGAAGACGACCGGATTGTTGTCCCGGATGGCGCTCTTGAGCAGCCCTTTGGCATCCGCCGGCGTCGACGGCAGAATGACCTTGAGCCCGGCCAGGTGCATGAACATGGAATAGGGGCTCTGTGAGTGCTGGGCCGCCGTCTGGGCTCCTCCGCCGGTCGTGCAGCGATACGTCACCGGGAAGTCGGCCTGGCCGCCGAACATGTAGCGGATCTTGCTCGCCTGATTGACGATCTGATCCATCGCGACGAACGAGAACGTGACCATGCCCCAGTTCACGACCGGGCGGAAGCCGCTGCCGGCCGCGCCCAGCCCGATCCCCGTGAAGGCCGCTTCCGAGATCGGCGTGTGGCGAACGCGCTGGGTGCCGAACTCGTTCTCGAGCACGGGCGCCCGGGTCGTAGCGAGCGCGATCACTCGCTGATCACGCCGCATCTCCTCGGTCATCGCCTCTTCGAGGGCCCGGGCGAAAGTGATCTCCCGCATCGCGCGCTCCTTACTCGGCGAACATGTCGACCAGCAGATCCTTGGGATCGGGATACGGGCTCGCCTCGGCGAAGTCCACCGCCGCCGCCAGATCGCGGTTCACCCGGTCGCGGATCGCCTGCACCTCCGCCGCCGTGACGATCGCGTGGCCGGTCAGGTAGTCCTCGAAGCGCATGACGGGATCGCGGTCACGGCTTCGCCACGCGGCGAGCAGCTCGGCCGGCCGCGTGTCGGGCTGCGGCTCGTCACGCATCGCGTGGAACAGCCAGCGGAAGGTCTGGCAGTGGAGCAGCGTCGGGCCGGCGCCGCGACGCGCCCGCTCGACCGCCTCCCGCGTGGCGTCACGGACGGCGAGGACGTCGTTGCCGTCGACCGTGACGCCGGGCATCCCGTAGGCCGGGGCGTGCATCGAGATGTCGGCGACCACCCGCACCGATTCGACGGCGTTGCCCGCGCCGTACCGATTGTTCTCGCAGATGAAGATCAGCGGCAGCTTCCACAGCGAGGCGATGTTGAGGGTCTCGTGAAACTCACCCTCGCCGGTGGCGCCGTCACCGAAGAAGCACGCGGCCACGCCGCCGGCGTCCTCCAGCTGGGCGGCCAGCGCGGCTCCGCACGCGATCGGCATCCCGCCGGCCACGATGCCGTTTGCGCCGAGCATCCCGACGGCGAAGTCGGCGATGTGCATCGAGCCGCCCTTGCCCTTGCAGTAGCCGTCGACCCGGCCGAACAGCTCGGCCATCATCCGGTTGATGTCGGCGCCTTTGGCGATGCAGTGCCCATGGCCTCGATGGGTGCTGGTGATGCGGTCGGTCGTGCGCAATGCCGAACACGCGCCGACGGCCACCGCTTCTTCGCCGACGTAGGGATGCAGCGCGCCGTGAATCCGACGCTTCTTCCGCAGCTCGACCGCCAGCTGATCGAACTCGCGGATCATGACCATCTTGCCGAACATGTCGACCAGCTCCGTCTTTCCTGGTGCCACGGGCGTCCCTCCCGCGGGTCAGTGTAGACCATCGCGACCCGCCCGGGTATCCGAGGGTGTGAGCCGCTGCCTTTTGCGGGCCGAAGGAGTCCTTGCCGGGGTGGGAGGAGTGGGATTAGCATCGGGGCATCCTCGAGAGGAGGCCACGATGCGCTATTCTCGGATCTCCGCCGACTGCCACATCGACCTGCCCTGGATGCCGCCGGACCTGTTCACGTCCAACGCGTCCGCCGCGCTCAAGGAGCGGATGCCGTACGTCGCGGAGGGACCGGACGGGCCCTACTGGACGTCGAAGAACGGCATGTCGTTCGGCCTGGTCTGCGGCGTCGGCCCCTCGGGCCAGAAGCTCGTCCCGGGCCAGAACTATCGGGTCGACAAGATGGCGGCGACGGGTCTCTACGAGGACGCCAAGCGCGGGATCCGGCGCGTCATCGATCCCGACCTGCGCGTGAAGGACGCCGAGCTCGACGGCGTGGACGCCGAGGTGATCTTCGGCATCCTCGGCGCCGCGACGCGCCTGGGCGATCACGAGGCCGCGCGCGAGATGTTCCGCGTCTACAACGACTGGCTCGCCGATTTCTGCCGGCACTACCCGGACCGGCACATCGGCCTGGCGTGCCTGCCGTACGGCGACATCCAGGCCGCGGTGCAGGAAGTCCACCGGGTCGCAAAGCTCGGGCTGCGCGGCCTGGAGCTCTCGTGCTCCTGGGACATGGAGCCCATGTGGCATCCGGTGTGGGAGCCGCTGTGGCAGGCCGTCAGCGAGGTCAACCTGCCGCTGCATTTCCACACGTTCCCCAGCGTGCCGGCCAGCGTACGCGAGAAGGCGCCGACGCCCCTGGCCAAGCGCGCCGCGCTGTTCACCGGCGTGTCGGCCTTCCAGATGAATCTCGTCAACATCCTGGCCGCGATCATCGGCGCCGCCGTGCTGGAGCGCTATCCCAATCTGAAGATCTCGTTCGGCGAGTCCGGCATCGGCTGGATTCCCTACGCGCTCGACCGCATGGACTTCGAGTGGGAGGACCGCTTCCGCGACCTCGGCCT
>Ga0066709_100003676_pt1 | contig 11901 bp, 8 predicted proteins | sample GraSoiAngelo_158_FD_79665 | JGI IMG/M metagenome (GOLD analysis project Ga0066709, IMG submission 79665) | Grasslands soil microbial communities from the Angelo Coastal Reserve, California, USA - 14_1009_16_30cm | ecosystem: Environmental > Terrestrial > Soil > Grasslands | place: USA... | reverse complement strand
CTATTCTGGAGCGCTTGATTACCGATGGCTGTGTTGTTGTTTCCGCTGGTGTTGGCAGTGAGCGCTTCCCAACCAGTGGCCGTGTTGGAGCCGCCGGTGGTATTATTCATGAGCGCAAAGTAACCGGTGGCCGTGTTGGAGCCACCGCTGTCGTTAAAGACGAGCGAATTGGTTCCAACGGCGGTGTTTTGTGTGCCGCTGGTGTTGAGCAAGAGCGCTGCCACGCCCACCGCCGTATTGGAGCTTCCGTTGTTAAGGGCCAGTGCTCCACCGCCTACACCTGTATTGAAACTGCCGCTGGTATTCAAAAAGAGCGACCGCCAGCCAAGTGCCGTGTTTCCAGCGCCGGTGGTGAGAAGATTAAGCGCGCCGCACCCTTCCGCTGTCGTGAAGTTGGGAAAGCACCCGTCCGGTGTAGGGCTTGGTGTTGGCGTTGGCATAGGCGTGGGTGAGGGCGTGGATGATGGCGTGGGTGATGGGGTCGCACTCACCACGCTGACCATGCCCACCATGCCGCAGCATCCACCATGTACTGTGCAGTAATACGGAAAATTGCCGGTACTATTGAAGGTATGACTGAAGGTAGCTCCCGTATTGAGAATTCCGGAATCCCAAATTCCGTTGGGCATCCCGGGAACACCTGAGGTGGTGCTGTGGAAATCCGAACCCCATGTCCATCGCACCGTATCACCTGGGTGAATCGTCACAGTCGAAGGCGAGAAAATGAGCTGGCCGTTCGGCCCAACAGTTACGTCGATCGTCGCCGCGCATGCGGAGTTAGCATAAGCGAAAAGCGAAGCAATCGTTGCTAACACCGCCACAGCACGAAAAGAATAGGTTTTCATCGTATCCACTGTTAGGTAGTCATCACCGACATTAAGTCGTGAAATGGCGGTCAATCTGTCCCCGAATGCAATAAAGCAAAGGTAACGCCGTTGTTACCTCAGTCTCAATATGGGCGGCTACGGAGTGTGCGGCTGAAGTTATATTTCTTGCGACTTCGCCCCAGGGCGAACAGGCACCTTGGCCTCCGGGCCGCGGATGGTATAGCCCACGTGGCGAACCGTGTGAATCAACGCAGGTTCGCCAAGTCTTTTTCGCAGCCGGCCAACGAACACCTCAACCAGCTTGGTATCGTATTCGTGGGTGTGCTCCCAGACGCGTTCGCACAGCTCCGTACGCGTGAACACGCGGCCGGGCTCGCGCATCAGTACCTTTAACAACATCAACTCGCGCGGCGAAAGCTCGATTCTTTGCATGCCACGGTGAACATCGTGCGTGGACAGGTCGAGCGTGAGATCGGCGACGCGCAACGAGATTGCTGGTTCCTCCGGATAACGACGGCCAAGCGCTCGCACGCGCGCGATCAATTCACGCGTGGCAAATGGCTTGGGCAAATAATCATCGGCCCCGAGTTGTAAGCCACTCACTCGATCGTCGACAGCGCTGCGCGCCGTCAGCAACAATACACGACTGGCGAGATGGTGGCTACGCAGCCGTCGCAAAAGCTCGAAACCGTCGATTCCAGGCAGGCGAACATCGAGCACGATCAGGTCGAATGGTCTCTTGCTCAACTCGTCCAACGCGGCCTCGCCACTATGAACTGCGGTCGGATCGTGACCATCCTCGGTCAGTGCCGCGGCGATTTGCCGCGCCACGGGCACTTCATCTTCAACAATCAGGATTCGCATGGCTATATCGGGAACATTAGAGGATTAAAACCGCACCGTAAACTGCGTGGCCAGCAAATGGTTGTCGTGGCCCGGAAGGGTGGTTTCATGCTGAAAACTGTATTGCAATTTTAGCTGGGCATGCGTGGTGAGGCGGTAGGTAGCGGCGACGTCGATTCTTCCGAGGTCTGGGCTCCAGTGCTCGTTACCGCCGATGCCATTACTGATTTTGTTGAAGAATTGCTGGTTCCAACGAACAGCGCCAAAAAACTGTGGCGTAAGCTTGTATTTCGCTTCGACGTAATACGCCAATGTATCCGCATCTCCGACGCGTGGCACTTCAAAGCGCGCTTCATAAACCTCGGCCCATAGTTGCAAATGATGCCATGCGAAACTGATGTCCTGCCCAAGAACAAATTCTCGATAGTCACCGATGTCACGCCCGGGCGGCAGCGTCGGCTCGGCTTCACGGCGAAAATACGGGCCCTCGCTCGCTGAGAACCCAAAATTCCATGCTTCGTTAGGCCGGAAACCGAAACGCCCGCTAAAAGTCGGATTTTCAAAGCCATTCTCGGTGATATACCAGGATTCGGGACGCGAAGAGAGTGAAGCGTTCTTCATTTCGACGGCGTAATCAAATCGGCCCAGCCGGCCGGAGACAGAAATCCCGCTGGCGTAGCTCGGTCCCCAGATCACCGGATTGAATGTGTACTTTCCGTAGAAGAAAGGTGCATAGATGAAATACAGCGGCGAAAACGGCGCGTATTTATCCTGAATCGCGGTCACATTTTCATAGACTAATGGCGCGTTGATGAACGGATTGTCCCACGACAAGTGCCGCGGGACCCAATTGCCTACAACAGTCGCGAATTGGCCAGCTTGGAATGTGAAGCGGCCGTCTTGCCATGGGGTGATTCGAAGCGCATACTCGTCCAGGCGAACGTCGGCGCCGTGATCGGTAGGATCGAATCCGCGATCGAGTCGTGCTTGCGCAAAGAAATAAACTTGCGAGCCGACTTGCGCATCGAGAAACAGCGTGAGACGCGGATTGAAGAGATTATCAATTTTTGAATCGATCAATCCGGGCGCCGGCTGTTGGAAATTGTAAAATTCCAGATCGACGGTGCCGCTCAAGCGCACGCGAACGTTGTCGTGAAGCCCGGAGATTGTTAGCGTGCTGTCGAGCCGGTCCAGAAGATCATCGCTGTCGAAAGCGCACGCCGTGCAGGCAAAAACGCACAGACTCAGAATGTGCCGCTTCATGCAACTGCATTAACACCGTTTGCGGCGGAAAAGCGCACTTCGAATTCGGTCCAGTCGTCTTCCGAATACACGAGGCGCAACTCACCGCCATGGAGCCGGGCGAGTTCGCGCGCCAGGTTAAGACCAATGCCGTGGCCGGACGCGGCCGAGGGTGTCGAGCTGTGATGAAACCTTTCGAAAATGTTTTCGCTCGGCGGAATGGTGGGACCAGTGTTGCCGATCTTCAGTACGACGTCTTTGCCGTTGCCGAGCGCGCTAACCCGAATTCGCCCGCCGAGGCGATTGTATTTTCGCGCGTTCTCCAAAAGGTTTTGCACGATGAGCGACATGTAGCGTTTCTCGCCGGCCACAAAAAGACCCGGTGGAAATTCCTTTTCAATCTTCACATCGGGCGAATCGGGCAGTGCGCCAAGGTCGTCCAGCCATTCATCAACAAGCCGGCTAAGATTGACGGGTGTCGATGCGATTTGAACGTGACCGGCGTCCATGCGCGACAACAAAAGCAAATCCTCAATTACGCCAGTCAACCGACGTGTTTGATGGAGCAGGGTGGATAACTCCTCGTAAATTTCCGGCTTAAACCCTTCGCGCTCCAGCAATGATTCGAGCCCGATCCGAAGGACTGTCATCGGGCTTTTCAGCTGGTGCGACGCGTCGGCTGAGTATCTCGAGGATCGCTCCAGCTCCTCGGCAGTGGATGCCAGGGCGGCCTCGGCGCGTTCCCGTTCTGCGCGGTTCTCCTCCGAATCGAGCGCTAATTTCTTCACGGGGGCGGACATGTTGAGTGCCACGAAATGGCTTGCGACGAATCCGCCTAACAACAGAAGTACGCCGGCGCCACCAATTTGCCAGCGGAGACGATGCAGTTGTGCCGTCCACGAGGCGAGAGGATACAAACAAATTTCGTATGCGGGTGGAAACAGCGATCCCGGATTGAGCCGCTTATGAAACAATAGTTGAGGCGCACCAGCTACTTCCACGCGAAAATAGTTTTGCTCTGAGTCAGAATTAGCGAGCGCAGTTGTTATCTGCTCGTTCAGGGAAGTTTTAGCAGAGCCCGCAAGCGCGGGCAGATGTAGGTGGCCACCTACCCAAATGCCACTTTGTATTCCGGTGCGTCTGTTTTCGAGCTCAAGTGGCTTGAACCCGATCACGAGCGCCGAAACCAGATCCCCTGTGTCGGTCGAGAAGATCGGCACGGTTATCACTTCGTGGATATCACCAGCAGATTGGATATACCCGATCTGCTGCATGTCGGGCAATTTTGGCAGCGAAAGTTGAGCTTCTGTCGCTGCGTCCAGTTCTCCGACATCCGAAGCATTGGGAGGCTTGATGACTGCGCCGGTGTTGTTGAGAAAGCGATAAAATCTGGCGTGCAGAGATCGTGCTGCCTGTTCTGGAGGCGGTTCATCGCCTTCCATTAGATCGCGCAGCTCGTCCTTTGCACTCGGATACAGGAGATCGATTGCGTCGTCCTCGATCGCGGCATGAATCCGTGGCTTCGCTGCGAGTGCGTTGCAGCGGTCCGCGAGCGCGGCGTAGCGCAGTTCCTCAACTTTGTGCATGGAAGAAAGCTCGGTCTGGAATGTCTGCCGCAAGTTTTGCTCAGCATCCGCGGTCACTCTGCGCTGTGCCAAATAAAACCCGAGCGCAGTCAGCGTCGCTACGATCACCATGATCGCGGTGAACAATCGGGTGCGAAAGCTCGCGACCCCTTTGTTTCTCGTTGCACCCGCGGCGCTCATGGCAAATCAACGTGCAGCGTTTGCCCGTCTTTTAATTCCACCGGCTTTTGGCGCGTTGTTCTGCTGTCGATCCATGCCTTCAGCGTGTAGTGCCCTGGCGGAAGTTTATCTAATCGAAACCGGCCCGTCGTGTCCGTCATCACAAAATATGGCGTGTTCAATACCAGGATCAATCCGCGCATGTGCTCGTGAATGTCGCACCGCAGAGTCACCAGACCCGCTGTATCGAAAACCACCGATGGGATCGGCCGTTCCTCCGGACGATAACGGCCGAGATCGAATCGTTTGGTTGGGGAATAGGAAAAAATATTGTGATAAGTGTCGTCGAGATTTGGGAATTGAACTCTGGTTCCCACCTCTATCGGCAGAAGCGCTGGGATGAACGTCAAATCCTTCTGCCGAACCTCCTTCATTGGTAACGACGCTGGTCGGGGGAAGTTGCCGTCGAGATAGACTACTGCCAGCGGCGGTTGCGTAGAAAGAACCCCGGCCTTGGTGACAATCTCGTAGCGTTTCGCCTGAACCGGCGCGGAGCGCGATTTCGGAAGCTCGACGCGTCCCTCAACGGTCGCGCCCGTCAAAAGCGAAGCGGGAATGAAGGAAAAAATCGCGTTTAACGACAGCAATCCCAGCCGGCGCATCATCTTGCAGTCTAACAGGGCTTTGGTTCAACGGAAAGTGCTGGAACCATGGGCGGCTTACGCGATCCTCGTGCCATCCCGTGGTTTAGTCGCTGCCATTGCAGGTAGAGCGAAGAATATTGTGCGGACTAAACTGGAGAGAATTCCAATCGCGCACGCGATGCCGAGCCCGGTCAGCGCAGGATTTCGCGCTAGAGCCAGCGAGCCGAAACCACTGAGCGCAGTGAGTCCTGCGAGTAACACTGGTTTTATCACGCCGGCGACATCATGCTCGACATCGCGCGTTTTCTGCCAAATCAGCACGGTGTAAATTCCGTAATCCACACCGATCGCGAGGACGAGACGGAACGAGAGCACATTGAGCAGATTCAAATGGATGTGCAGCAGTTTCATGGAAGCGATCATCGCTCCAATGCCGAACGCGAGTGTGATAACCTGGATCAGCCACAAGCGAAGGTCACGATACAAAAGAGCTAACAAAGAGATGTCGAAGATCGCCATCAGTGCGCTGATCAGGAGCAATTGATGATGCGACCACGGCTGAAGATCAGCGAGCACATAGGTCCAGCCTGTGAGAACCATCGGCACGGCGGCTACAGACAGATCGCGGCCCAGTTCGTCACTTTGCGCGTGTGTTGTCAGCGGTCCATTGGTCGTCACAAATCCAGTCGTTAGCAACGGGTCTTGGCCGAAGTAGCGGTCGATCAAAAACCACCAGCTCGATGATTTCGGCAATTGCGTCCGCCAATTCGGCAATGGCGCGCTGGGATCGGACACGCGTTGCAAATCGTCGAGCAACGTGAACGCGGGAGTGAATGCGTCAACGCTGAACCCTTCGGCTTCCAAAGTTTGCATCAAAGTTTCGTGTGCCGCCTGAAAATTTATCGCGCGCAAAATTTCGCGGTTTCGTTCCATCCAGATCGGCGACGGGCAAAGCGCCGCAGGCGTGGAAAAACCTTTGATCTTGCCGGCTGCCTGAAGCTCCCGCCAATGCGCGGAAATGTTCTGCCAGTAGTCATGCAACTGCTGCTGGTTTGCGCCGCGAACAATGCCCAGTACCGGTTCCCAGCGCACTGGCATTTTTTGCATGATCGTGTCGAGGGCACGACTGGCGCGGATGTTTTTTGGTTGCAATGAGCGCGTGCTGGCTTCGAACTCGAGCGGGGGAACAGGCGAAAAGCCGATGGCCGTGAGTAACAGCAAAACTGCGGTCGACAAAATCAACATGGGCGCCGGTTTGCGCACTGTCCACCGCACATATTTTCGGACTAGCTCAAAGAGCCAATCGTGGCCGACGGCATCCTGTTGCTCGCGAACAAACAAAAACAAGATTGAGCACATGAACAAACCAGCCACGAAAATGCCGATGGCTATGAGCACGCCGAGCTCGGAAAAACTCATGGCGCCGCTCAGGACCAGCGCGAGAAAACCTACCGCGGTCGTGAGCGCGCCAAAGAATACTGCCCGTCCAAGTTTTGCGATCGACGTGGCAATAGCTTGCTGATGCGTTTCGCCGTCGGCGCGCGCCTGCTGATAGCGTCCGATGGTAAGAATCGCAAAATCAACGCCGAGCCCGACAAGAATGGCGCAAAACCCCACGCTGATCATGCTCAGTCGCCCGAAAAAAAGCTGTCCCGCAGTCAGCGCTAACAGACATGAGAGGAGCAGGCAAAACGCCATCCCAACCAGAGGCAGCCAGCGTCGAAACCCAGCAAAAAAAATCGTGCCCACGAGCACGACTGAGCCAAGCAATGTAGCCACGACGTCGTAGCGCATGCTCAGCGAAATCTCGGATACAAACGCAGAGCGCCCAGTTACGAGAATTTGTAATGGCTTGCTGCCGTCCCATCCTTTGGCTGCGGTTCTGCGAAACTTGTTTACGCGCCGCATCAAGCGCTGGCATTCAAACGCGCTGATCGACGCTTGATTCGTCACCACCAGAAAGATTCGCATCGTCCGATCAGGCGAAGTGAGCGGTTGTTCCTGTTCAATCGCGGTGCTTTGGGCAAACGGCTTGAGCGCAGGCGCGATCAATCCAAGTGGATCGAACGAAAGCTCGAACTGCGGACGCGGCGAGCCCGCCTCTATCTGCTGACGCAAACGATGAAGACGATCGCGAATCTTGTCCGACTGCAGGATCGAAATTGCCTCGCCGAAAGCGCTGGGTTCCAGATTGAGCAGCAGCGGGACCGCTATCGATTGCAGATCGCGAATGCCATCCGAGGTGGTCATGGGTGAACCAGCGAGCACACGCGCGCACCAAGGTTGCTGGCCCAACTGTTCCGCGAACACAGGCGCGAACTCCTCCAGCTTCTCTACGTTTTGCGGATCACACACCAACGCGAACGTCAGCTCGCGCGTCTGCTCAAAATCGTGGTCATAGATTTTGAGGCCTTGCACCGATGAAAATCTGCCGGGCAACACATTGAAGATCTCGGAATCGAGTTGCAATGAGGTGACAAGGGCTGCGACGCAGACAATGGTGAGCATAGCCACGCCGCACCAAACCAGCGCGCGACGCTGGGTGACGATTCGGGCGATGAAATCGCTGGTCCGCATGAGCAGGCCACCATTCAACACGAATCGGCGTGAAGATGCCAATGCCGCAGCCGGGATCTGTAGGGCGTCTCTGTGAGAGGCCGTCTTTGAGGCGTTTGACACAAACGCCCTACAATTACGCGTGCGAACGGGCGATGCTGTAGCGTCCGCTGTCCTCAGCGGAGAGCTAGACTCAGAATCGGAATAGGAACGTCTCGCTTCCTGCCGCGTATCGGAGTGTCTTTTGGTTCGGCGCGCGAATGAATTGATCGCGCAAGGCCAGCCAGCCTCGCAATTGCGGCGGTGCGTGCGCTACCGAACCAGACCAACGCTGGTCTGTAAAGTTTGCGTTGAATTCGGCAAAACCCGCATCCTGTCGAAGGGACAACAATGTAATCCCAGGACCTTTCGATACCGTTAATTCAAAATCGCCCGTTTTTGAAAAGCTCACGAGGGCTTCGCCGATCAGCGTCGTCTTCGGTGTCCGATACATGAGTTGGCCGGTTCTCGTCTGCCATCCTGCAGCTGGCTCGGAGAATGGATGGTGTGAAACGGACGCGCAACTCGTTAGGCAAACAGCGATAATGAACAGAAGACCTGTAGCGACGGCCCTGTGGGCCGTAAGAAAAGTCATGACACAACGCCAGCGGCTTGAGGCGATGCCGGCGTTTCTTCTTGTTTGTTCGGCACGAGCGTGAGCCTCGGTGCAATCGGGTGGTGGCGCTGCAGCCAAACCAGGAAATAAAATACCCACATCCGCCAGCGAATCGGGAAACTGTTGCCGACATTTCCGCCGAGCACTGCATTCACTGCCGCGGCGAGACCGAGCACATTGCGCGGCGCGAGGAAAATTTCGATGAACTCCTTCGTGTACCACGCATCGACGAATCGAAGATAAATGTCCATCGCGCGATTCACTGATCGCTCGTATTTCGCGAACAACCTTTTGGCCTTGCGCGGGTGATCAAGCACTGCGTTCAAAGCGTCGGCACATTTTTCGCCACTGAATATTGCCAGAAAAACGCCGCTGCTAAAAATTGGGTCGATAAATCCGGCGGCATCGCCCGTAAGCAACCACCGATCGCCGTGCAAACGTGCGCTGCGATAAGAAAAATCCGCTTCGACATAAACTCTCGAGACTAGCCGCGCGTTTGTCATTCGTTTCGCGATGGTTGGCTGTTCCGCCAGCGCTTGCTCGAGAAAATCTTCAGCGCTGAGCTTGGATTTTCGAAAAGTTTCGCTGTCGAGAACCACTCCAACGCTGGTGCGCCCGGCGGTGAGGGGAATCAACCAGAACCAGCGATCGACGGCACGGACCAAAACTGTCAGTGTGCCGTCGATTCCTTCCGCGCGCCAGACGCCGTCGTAATGCGCGAAGATGGATAGCTTCTGGAGATGATCGTAGGTTCTTTTGATTTTGAATTGTCTGCCCAGCACCGAGGTGCGTCCGCTCGCGTCCACAAGATAACGTGCCCGGATCGAATGAGAGCCGTTGTATCTGACCGCCAGCTCAACGCCGTCCTTCGAGAACTCGACGCTACCGACCGGAGTCTGTTCGTGCACTTCCGCGCCGGATTCACGTGCATGATCAAGCAACACCTTATCGAAATCACCGCGTGTGACTTGGTAAGAGTGATCGGTTTGCGAACGGTAGCCGTCCTTGAAGTAAAATTTGGTTCCCGTGTCCGAGCATGCACCCATGATTTCGCCGCCGTACTTCTTTATGAACCCGGCGCGCAAAAGCTTTTCGTGCAGCCCCAGCCGGGTAAATGCTTTCATACTGAATGGCAACAGCGATTCGCCGATGTGAAAGCGCGGGAACTTTTCCCGCTCGAACACAATCACGCGCCGTCCGGCGCGCGCGAGCAGCGCCGCAGTCGTGCTGCCGGCCGGTCCGCCGCCTATGATCGCGACGTCGTACATGTTGCTGCTCATCGTGCGTTGAGTTTAGCAAATTCTCGAAGGTTTGGTAGGGTCAGCGCGCTGCGCCGACCGGACGCCGCAGTGCGGCGTCCCTACGATTTTGTGCTAACGTTTGCATCACAAACGAAGCTGACGACGGTTCATTAGCGCCGCTAATCTTAAACCCTTGTTAAGCATCGGCGTCGTGTTCATCGAACATTCCCGCAAACTGGGTAAAACCGCTGCCGAAAGATACCTCAGCTTTTGCAATCGAGGACATAATCGGCAAGTTCAGTCAACGTGAACGCATCGTGAACTAAATGAGTCCCTTGCCTCGTGTTGTCTTTCCGAAATGGCGCGATGGAATTGTGAGAAGCCGGAAGAAAGGAAGTGCCACAGGGTGAGCCATCTTCCAAGATGAATTTCGCCACGGTTCCCACCACAGCAACCCCTACCAAAAACACGCTGGTTTGGGGCATGCGCCCCGCACACCTTGCTCTGTTAGCTGTGGTCTTAGTGACCTTCTTTCGACTTTGGTACGTCCGCTACGTCGATCTTGTTCCTGACGAAGCATATTTCTGGGTCTGGTCGAAACACTTTGCCCTTTCATATCGTGACAAGGGTCCCTTGGTCGCTTGGACCATCGCAGTGGGCACGCACCTATTCGGTGACACGGTATTTGGTGTCCGCTTTTTTGCGGTCCTGCTCAGCGCAGGTACTGCATTTCAGCTGTTTCGGCTTGCCGAGCGATTGTACGGCGATCGCACCGCACTTTGGTGCGTGGGCGTCGCGGGAATAATCCCAATGTTCGGGGTCGGATCCATTCTGATGACGATTGACCCCTTGAGTGTGTTTTTTTGGGCTTGGGGCGCGAATCTGTCGTGGTCGGCCTTCGAGACCGGAAAAATGCGCTATTGGGTGCTGCTTGGACTACCCATCGGCGTCGGCTTTCTCGCAAAGTTCATCAACGCAGTCCAGTTGGTTGGGGTTGCGCTTTTTCTCTGCTGGTCGAAGCCACACCGGCATTTCCTTTTCAGCCGTCAAAGTCTGGCAACGCTGTGTGCGTTTGGGGTGAGTTCGTTTCCGGTGTTTTGGTGGAATGTGGAGACGGGCTGGCTCCATGTTGAGGCACTGCACGAACGCAGTGGTATCCAGCACTCTTTCGGTATTCATCCCTGGCAATTCCTCCAATATTTGGGCGGAATTTTTGCGGTGGTCTCGCCGCCGATCGTGGCTGGCATGTTGGTCGCCGCGATTGGACTCTGGCGCCTAGAAGGCGATCAAGCGCGCGTTAAACACCTATTGAGCCAATTTTTGCCGGTCCAGGTCATGTATCTCATCCTCGGCCTCAACAGCAAAGGAGAACCCAACTGGATCGCTCCGTCCCTGATTACCGGAATTGTAATGCTTGTGGTTTTTTGGCGGCAACTGATGGCACGGAACCCAACATGGCGCTGGGTGGCTTGGTCCGCGATGGGACTGAGTTTGGTTGGGACGGTCACCCTTCATGCTATAATTTTTCTTCGGCTGCCCTTGAAGTATGACCCATTGCGCCGGGCCGAGGGCTGGGTGGACTTTGCGCAGCACGTACAGAAAGCTCGCCAACAGACTAATCCTGACCTGTTGATCGGCAACGATCGCGTACCGGCTAGCATGATGCAGTTCTATCTGCCAGACCATCCGTTTGCCTTCGTGCAACCTGAACCTTACGGTGCAAGCCAGTTCACGCTTTGGCCCGGTTATACCGTCGGACACGGAACACGGGCACTCTTTGTTATCGTTGGGAAGGCGCAATTGCCGCAAGAATTAAAGAACGAGTTCAAGCACTCGCAGCTGGTTGACGATTTCTGGTCGGAACAAAATGGGCGGCCGACCACTCATTTTCATATCTACTTCCTCTGGAACAGCTGATTGCCGGAAGCTGCAAGTGAACAGCTACAGGTGAATAGAAAAGGGCCTTTCCAGTAAGTTTGCGTCGGGGATCATCGAAAATATCGTTGTAGCCTCGGTCGCCTGGCCGCAGTCAGTTTCCGTCGCCGCCCAATCCAGCCATTCCCCGAGGACGAGCAAGGTCCAAATGGCGCGGGCATGCTCGGCTTTGCGCTGGCAATGCTCGGAGAAGAGTTCCATAACGGCAGACGT
>Ga0066709_100003675_pt1 | contig 11902 bp, 12 predicted proteins | sample GraSoiAngelo_158_FD_79665 | JGI IMG/M metagenome (GOLD analysis project Ga0066709, IMG submission 79665) | Grasslands soil microbial communities from the Angelo Coastal Reserve, California, USA - 14_1009_16_30cm | ecosystem: Environmental > Terrestrial > Soil > Grasslands | place: USA... | reverse complement strand
TCACCGACGAGGCGGTGACTCGATTGACGCCCAGGAGATGACACCCCAGCACCGTTCCCATCACATCCACGAGCGAATCTATCACGCCGACTTCGTGAAACTGCACCTTCGATGGGCTGATCCGATGGGCAATCCCTTCTGCCTGTGCCAGCCGATGAAACACGGCGAGGCTTTGGTCTTTCACCGCCGTCGGCACCCGACTTGATGCGATGATCCGTTGGATACGACCGAGTGAGAGAGGGGACCGGAATCCATCCCGAATCACCACGTCCACCTTGGTCGCGTGCAGTCCGGCACGCGTGACCTTTCTGGATCCCAGGGCGTACCCATCAACCGGCATGGCTTTCAGGCCACGGACGAGATCCTTGATTGGGAGGCCGGCATCCACTAGCGCGCCAAGGATCATGTCCCCGCTGATCCCGGAAAAACAGTCAAAATGGAGTTGGATTCCCACCCCTTGCCCTCAACAACGACAAGCACTGACCAGGCGGCGCTCATCTTAACGTAAGCATTGAAGGGATGGCTAGAGGCACGGGGCCAGAGGTAATTGGGACACCTATAGCCTCTAGCCCCTGGCCTAACGTAATTGACAGTCAAAAGCGCGCTATGTTATCCCCCGTATATGCGACGCACCGGTTTGCGCCAGAGCGGGATTGACAGGACACCCCCGCTACCCTGTCTTGGGCCAGCAACCTGCCAAGCCGTCTCAGGTTTCCTGACAGCGATGCTGCTGAGCAGTGCGCTCGTGGGGCTGCTCCCGGCCGAATCAGCGGACGCCAAGCGAAAGCCGGTGCAGCGGCACGAGCCGGACCTGCGGATCGTCGCCGTGACTGCCTCGCCTGAGCCCTACTCACCGGGAACCGGCTCGCTCGACTTGGCTGTTGAGGTCCAACTGCCGAAAGAGCTGAACGGGGCCACGTTGCTAGAGGTGTCCTGGCTGATTAGCTCCCAGTCTAAACGCTCTCTGCGATTTATTTCCAACCGCCAAACAGTCACGGTCCGGCCTGCCTCTGATCCACCACTCACAGCGGAGACGGCTGCCGATTCCTCTCCAGGGCGGATTGTCGTGAAGCTCAACTGGGACGGGACAGACCAAACCAAACAACTTGTGGAATCCGGACGGTATCACTATGAAGTACGGGCAAAACTCTTGACGGTCGGAGAGAATGGGCCACGGACTCAGATGGTCGCCTGGCCTAGGCGAGGGACTCTGGAAGTGAAATAAATGCCGTGAGGTGTAAGGCGTTAGGTGTCAGGGGAAGTGAGGCGTGAAAAGTGAGGTTTCAGGAGATCCTAAGCGGTAGTCGAGACCGCGAGTCTCGGTCGTTCATCCCCCTTACACCTCACTCCTCACGCCTGACGGTCCACACCTCACTCCTCACTCCTTACCGCTTTTCTCGCCAAGCAGATTGATTCGGTGGGCCAGGCAGCCGGCGCCGAAGCCGTTGTCAATGTTCATCACACCCACGCCGGACGCGCAGGAATTGAGCATGGTCAGCAGGGCGGCCAGTCCCCCGAAACTCGAACCGTAGCCCCGGCTGGTAGGCACCGCCACCACTGGCCGATCCACGAGACCGCCCACCACACTGGGCAGCACCCCATCCATCCCTGCCACGACCACCAGCACGCGCGCCTGTAGCAGCCGGTTATGTCGCCCGAGCACGCGGTGAAGACCCGCTACTCCCACGTCGTAGAGGGTCTCGACGCGGCTCCCCATCGTCTCTGCGGTCACCCGTGCTTCCTCGGCGACCGGAATATCGGCCGTCCCGGCCGTGAGGACCAAGATGTCGCCCTTGAGCTCGTTCCTCCGTCGTTGGATCACCACCGCGCGCGCCAATTCATGATAGACCGCGCGCCGATCCAGCCTCGCCAGCGCGCGCGCCACATCCGGCTCGACACGGGTTGCCAGCAGGGGGCCGCCTTTCTTCAACAGGCCTCGCGCAATCGCTACAGTCTGCGCCCGCGTCTTACCTTCGCAGAAGATGACCTCCGGAAACCCTTGCCGGATCGATCGGTGATGGTCCACTGAGGCAAAGCCGAGGTCCTCGTAGGGAAGGGTGCGCAATCGCTCCATGGCCGCTGGCACGCCGATCTTGTCGGTCTGCAGGTCGTGGAGCAGTTTTTTCAGGAGCTGGTGGTTCACGCTTCCTCTTTGGCCACTCGCTCCATCAGCCCACTGACGGCCCGCCTGCATGGCTTCCCGTCGAAGAGCACTGCACAGACCTCCTGCACGATCGGCATGTCCACTCTAAACCGCTTCGCCAGTCCGGACGCTGCCCGTGCCGTCCGCACACCCTCGGCCACCGCCTGCATTCCTTTCAGGATCGCGTCCAGCTTTTCTCCTTGACCCAGGCGGACTCCCACCATATGGTTGCGACTAAGAGCCCCGGTGCAGGTCAGCACTAAGTCGCCCACGCCGGAGAGCCCATAAAAGGTGCGTGGGTCGGCGCCCATGGCGGTTCCCAGACGGATCATCTCGGCCAGTCCACGCGTAATCAGGGCTGCCCTCGCATTGTGCCCGAGTCCCAAACCATCCACCACGCCGGCAGCCAGCGCGATCACATTCTTCAGCGCGCCGCCAAGCTGCACGCCGATCAGGTCAGCCCCGGTATAGACTCGGAAGACCGGAGTCATGAGCAACAGCTGGAGCCGCCGGACCAACTCAGCGTCCTCGCCGGCCAGCGTGAGAGCCGTCGGCTGACCTTTGCTCACCTCGGTCGCGAAACTCGGTCCAGACAATATCGTCAGCCAACGATGCATGGGGGAAGGCAACGTGTCCTGGATCACCTCGGACATGAGCATGAGCGAGTCTTCTTCGATCCCCTTCGTCGCGCTGATGAAAGGAAGTGGAGCCAGCAGAAGTGGGGCTAACGGTCGCAGCACGGAGCGCGCAGCGTGAGACGGCACGGCGAAAACGAGCAACTGGGTCTCCTTCAGAGCGTCCGCGAGCGAGGCCGTCGGTGAAATTGATGGAGGCACCTTGACCCCCGGCAGGAACAGAGTATTTTCCTGCTTCGTCCGAATCGCCTCCACCACGTCGGATTCATGGGCCCAGAGTCTGACCTGCAAGCCCTTGTCGGCCAGCAGACGCGCAAGGGTGGTCCCCCAGGCCCCGGCTCCGATTACCGTCACCGTTTGAAAGGTCTGACTTGAAAGACCAGCCTCAGCCATCGAAACACTCCAGTTCCCCCCAGCCGTCCCTCCTTCTCCAGGGGGGGAGGGTGAGGGAGGGGGAGGCAAAGAAGGGCCGGATTATAGGAATGCTCCTGTCTCACTGTCAATGAAACAGGCGCCTGGCAGGCGGTACTTGGCCCCTTGTCCATCTTGAATGAGGAAAGATATATGTGATTTCTCTAGGCATTGGCGATGTGAGCTGAGCTCGGTGGATGTCGGAAGGTGCGTACATTGCGACAGGCTCCTGGCCAGGGCATACAGCGGATTCAGGGTGGCAGCCTGGGCCAATCCCTTTGATTAATCACTGTTCTGGTCCGAAGAGTTGACTGTTGGCATGTTAATTGCTCAATCCTCCCAGGCCTGACCAGAAACAGACCTGATTGACATGAACTAACTAGCACACTATGGATAGCCACCTGGAGGTTCGAGACAATGGGTACACATAAGTCCCTGCAACGCCGACTGCTCCTCGGGTCAAGTATTCTTTTGGGATGCCTGATGCTCATCGAGACACCAGCGTATCCTGAAGGCTACATCGGCGGCCAACTCGGCGTCAGCATTCCGGTGAGTCTGAGCAATATTGACGTGACCTCCGCCGGCACAAGCGGAGTCACCTTTTCTGACTTTGACCTCAAAAACTCATTACTCTTTGGGGCCAAAGCCGGTTATTTTTCTCAATCAGTTCGGTGGTTCGGTGTTGAAGCTGAGGTATTCCACACCACACCGCATGTGAAACAGCAAGATGTTATAGTCACAGGACCGGGCGGCTCTGTCACAGTACCAGGAGTACCTGGGCTGAACTTCCGTATGCTCACGCTCGCTCCAGTCAATTTGGTGTTTCGCTACCCTGACAAGCGCCTCCAACCATACGTTGCAGTTGGTCCGGGGATTTTCATGGCCCATCTGAAGGACGCCCAGACCGGTGACACGCAATCTAGCACTAAGCTTGGAGTGAATGCACAAGTTGGGCTGCGGTACTTCATGAGCAGGCACGTGGCCTTTTTTGGCGAATATAAGTTCAACTATGCCAGACTCAGTTTCAAAGAGACGCCCAACCTTGATGGCATGGATACGACCTACATGGCGCATAACTTTGTCGTTGGCATTGGGTATCATTTCTGACATCGCCCTCAGTGGCCGGGCCATCAGCGTAAGCTCGGCCACGGCACCTTCCGACGATCCGTCGTTTCCACTTGTCAGCCGGTTCAACTGAATCCCCTCCACTGCCCATACTGAATTGGAAACGAAGGGCGTCTCCAATGTACCCTATGTTCTTTCCCACGCTATAGACGCTTGGACGCGACGACCGTTGGGTATTGAACCTTATCGGTGTGTTCGATGAAGCCCTGTAATATCTGCGGCCAGGAACTTCGGGAGAGTAATCGCTACTGCACTCGCTGTGGGAATGCGGTGTCTGACCCTGCTCAAACTGATCGGGTCGCGATCTCGCCAAGGCCTGAACGCCCTGACGCGGAAGAGATGAATCTGTCGGTCCTCTATGTCATGGTGGGGCTGCTGATCCTCGCAGTTGTCTTCCCACCCTGGGAAACCCCTCCGGGGCAGTCCCCTGAATTCCTCGGATTCCACTTCATCCTGAACCCACCGGAATCAGACTCAATCGTCAGTCGGCTCCTGATCACCATCGAGCTGGTGACGATCGCGATGGCGGGGTTCTATCTCTCGTGGCTATTCAGGAAGAGAAGCTAGCAGGCATGGTTTATGGCTGATGGTCAATGGCCGATGCAATGGCAAGGAGCGGCGGACGGAATTCTCGGAACATCAGCCATTAGCCATTTACCATCAACCATTCTTAGTCCAGTGCGAGCGTCAGACACTTCGCCGACCCGCCGGATTTCACGTACTCATCGAGGGGAATGGGGTGGGTCTCGTACCCGCGGGCCTGCAGGAGCTTCATCGTTTCAGGACAACCGACCGGCAGAATGACGTGTTTCGCCACACAGACTGCATTGCAGGCAAACCGGAGCGCCTCCGATTCGGGCACGACCAAGCAACGGTCCTGACCGACTCGATCAGCAATGGCAGCCTGGCCATAGGGATCGAAGGCTGGAGGATAATACAAGAGTTCTCCTCCGCTCAGCGGGCAGAAACAGGTGTCCAGGTGGTAGAAGCGATCGTCCACCAGTTCAACCGGGATGATCTCCCGACCGAAGATTTCGCTGAGGCGAGGGTAGGCTCCGATATCCGATCGTTGGCGATACCCTCCGAACCAGGCATTCGGAAAGCCCAGCAGGTCGCCAGCGCCTTCGAAAGAGAATCCTCCGTCCAGCTTGATCACTTCATAGCCGTTATCCCGGAACCAGGCCTCGAAATACGGCTCTTCCCGCCGGCGCTCCGGATGCCGGAACCGACTGGGCACCGCCTTCCGGCCCACCACCACCCCGGCGTTGGCGGTAAAGACCAGATCGGGGAGACCAGGCACCGGCTGCATCCGCTCTAACGACGAGCCGGCTTTCAGCTCTAACACTCGCATCAGCTCATACCATTGCGACTTGGCCCGATCCGGCACCACCGAGTTGGAGAGCCGCATCCAGGGATTGATCTCGTAATCAATGCGGAAGTAGTCCGGCGCGCAGACCAGGAGACGGCTCATGACTTCCACCCCAACTCGCGCGCCAGCTCCCGCAGGAACGAGGCCGCATCCATCACTAGACCTACCGCTTGGAAACTGCCTCGGTCAGACAATTTGGTGGGCACGGCCGGATTCACGTCTACGCAGACTGTGGGAACTGTAGCCGGCAGGAGGTTGCCGGTGGCCACCGCATGGAGCGTGGAAGCTACCAAGAGTGCCAGCTCCACGCCCGGCAGCGCCGCGCGCATGGCGGCCTGGGCCTTCACCGAGTCCGTGATTACGCCCGGCAGCGGTCCATCGTCCCGGATCGTGCCGGCCATCACGACTTGCACTCCGCGTCGGACGCAGGCCGCCATAATGCCATCCGCAATCACGCCCGATTCCACTGCCTTCTCGATGCTGCCGATAGCGCGGATCCGATTGATCGTGCGCAAATGATGCTCATGGCCATGCGGTACCGCCCGACCGGCAGACAGGCGATACCCCAACGAGGTGCCGTAGAGATGCGCCTCCATATCGTGCGCCGCCAAGGCATTGCCACAGAAGAGGACGTGAATGAAGCCTGAGTCAATCAGCCAGGTCAGCGCGTCGCGGCCGCCCGCATGGATGATGGCCGGTCCCGCCGCGAGCAGTACCTTGCCAGCTTTTCCCCCGCTCGTCTGGCCATTGCGGAGGGTCTGCATCCGGCGCGCGACATCCGCGATGATATGGCCATGAGGCCGTTCCGCCGAGACCTGAGCCTCCATGAAGCTGAAGACGTCCCGCTCTTTGGGCCGCTCCAGCGGAAGCACGCGGATGCCCTCACGTCCTGTGACGATCAGGTCTCCCTCTTTCACCTCTCCCATCGGAACCGTCCTCGCAGAGGTGAACCCGCGATCCACACGAATACCCACATCCATTTCAATCGCCTCGACCTCAATCCAACGACCCTGCAGACGAATTTGGGTCGGCAGGTGGGTCGTCGCGTAGAAGGTCTCGGGCAACAGCCCGTCCGCCGGCGCCGGTCGGAGGAGGCAGTCCGACTCGCGATCCACCGACGCGCCGTGGGGCTGGATCGCCTGCAGAATCTCGGTCAACAAGCCCGGTGACGTGGCTCGAACGACAATCTTGGCCCTAGAAGGCTCCTCACGGGTGGTCCCGATCTGCACCTCTTTCAGATCAAAGGTCCCACCCATCATGAGGACTGTGTCCAGGACTTTCGCCAGAATCAGCGAATCAATGATATGGCCTTTCAAGACCACTGTTTCCTGTGCCAACGTCATATCGAAGGCCTCGTCCTTTGCGTCTCTTGCGTCATTGCGTGCAGCGTCTCTTGCGCAAAAGACGCTACAGACGCAACAGACGCGCTTGCGCGCAGAGTCTATGATATCACCAGCTCTCCTCTTTCGCCTAACGGTTCACGCCTTACGGCGTTCCGATTTCATCAGTTCTCTCAATACGCTGGTCGCATAGGCGCCGGGCGGCAGCGTGAAGCAGAGGGTCAGCTGGTCGTTCTTGAGAGACCAGTTCAGCTCCTCTAACCGTACGCGCAGGGATCGCCGCTCGCCGCGAAACCGGCAGGCGGACGCGGCCTGGCATAGGGACTCCGGTGTGGCGCCAAGCTCGGTCACTGCGGCCCGCTCCACCGCACCAGGCTCGCCGGTCGCCCAGGGCGCACGCGACCCGAACAACGGGCCGGTAGGGCTGATTTCAAACCCGTCCGCCCGTCGCTGCTCCTTGGCTGCATCCTCAACAGGAAAACAGGCGCCGTTGTCATGCTTCATCGCCCAGTCCCCGACCAGCACTCGGTCAATGCGGTTGATCCGGCGGGCCAGGATATTATTGAAGAGGAACGATTGGTAGGCATGGAGATACCAGAGGCGTTTGGATTTGGGCATCCTCGCACGTCGAGGGGCATCTGTGAGCAGCGCTGCTCCGATGCTGTAATTGAGCCCTTCTCGGCCCTGACGCTGCGGCCCAAAGAAGTTGGGAATCCCCCGTCGCGATAACTCGTCCAAGATCACGGGCACCGATTCGGGAGCAGAGGGCAAAACTCCTCCGATGACGAGTCGAAAGACGTTGCCGGCATGGTGACCGGTCCGCAGGCGATTGCCGTGTCGTCCAAGCACCTCCACAGACAGGATGCGCGCATCAAGTTGCGACCGAGCGATCGTCTCAGGAGCTATGCCCTGCAGGGACACCATTTGAGTGGTGACCGCCTTGGCGTCCTTAAGCCCTGCCACTCCGATGCAGCGGGCTTTGATCCCAAACCGAGCCGACAGGTACGAGACCAGCTGTGGCGTGGACATGCCTCGTTTCGTGATGCGCAGATAGAGATGCTCTCCTTCGCCGCATGGCAGGTAGAGCGGACGTTCCTCAACGTGGAAGTCCTCCGGCGTTGCCCGAATGCGCCCCGCAATGCCGGGTACCTCCGCAGTCAGATAGGGCAAGTTATCCGTCAGGCGTGAATGGTCGCTCATAGCCCGTTCCTCATGACGCATCGCTCATAGCGTGCTATACTTTTGTCATAATCCTGAGTTCATCCCATGCGTACTTCCATCGTCTCCCTGCCCAGCAGCCCCTTGCTCGCTATCGTACCGCTGGCGGCCTGTTTGTGGGCCTTGTGCCTGCACGCCGCTGTGGCCGAGCCCCAAAACACGAATGACGTGTTCGTGGCCTTCACTGACCACATCCGACAGCAAGTTCAAGCGGATAAGCAGGTCTTTCTCGTCGCCAGCGCCTGCACGGAATGGTTCTACAAGCAACGGCTCCAAAAGCCGCCACGACCGTCCGCGGAGGGAGTAACCTTCCGTGCAGGCCGCCTTGCGACCGAGGGGATATCCCGGTTAGCTCCAGTGACCTCCGAGTGCCACACTCGCTATCCGGGCGGACTGGAGGCAGCACGAGCAGATTTTAGCCGAACTCAATCTTCCCTGTCGCTCAGCCTCACCTTCTATGAATTCGCCTTGGTGGGAGATGGCAACGACGATGGGCAGTACAGCCTCACCGAACTCAAGGACGTGTTGGAATCGTTCGGATTATCGTTCGACGCAGTCCTCACTCCGTCCGGCCACCTGGCGACCCTCAACGCCAAGTTTGATACGGTCCATCAATCCGGTGGGCTGGATGTCCTGATGGCCAGCATGGGAGTCTTGTTCGACAACGGGTATCGTTTGACGGTTCAAGACCGGGCTACGCTCAATCAGGTGATGGAATGATTAATCTGACCCTCCGTTGGTATGACCGGGCACGGTTACTTTTCGGTCATGCGCTTGGGCTTCCCCTCCATCACGTTTACAATCTGTTCCCCTACCTGGAGTTCGGCCTGTCATCCGTTGAGATCTCAAGGATCGAGTGCCAGCATCCATCCCTAGCGGGACGGCGAGCGGTACACATCACGGATCTCCACCTGGACCGCTATCAACCCCGCCACGACAGAGCCCTCGAAACCATTGCCAATCTGAAGCCGGACTGGATCTTTGTCACCGGAGACCTGCTGAATGTACCGGACGGGCTGCCCCACGTGTTTCGGTTCCCGTCAGGTCTTCGGGACCTCGCGCCTGTCTATCTGACGCTGGGCAACCACGATCATTACAGCGGCGTTCCAATCCACCGGTTCAGCGAAATGGCGGATCGTCACAAGGTGACCCTCTTGATCAATCAGTCCGCTTTTGTGCCAGTTGGGTCGGGTGAGTTAGGCATCGTGGGGGTGGACGATCCGTCCTTGCACCGGGCGGATCTTCGTTGCATCCCGCCGCAGGTACCAGATCGTTTTACGGTCCTGTTGGCTCACGCACCCAACGTGCTGGACCACCTCGACGAAACGCATGCGATCAACCTCGTGCTTTGTGGGCATAGTCATGGAGGACAGTGGCGGATTCCTCATATCCGGCCCTTCTGGTTACCATACGGCTGTAGCGGACGAGTGAGCGGGCACTACTATCGAAACGGCCACAGGCTCTACGTGAATAGAGGGCTCGGGTGGTCCGGCCTTCCCGTCCGATTCAACTGCCCCCAGGAGATCCTCATGATCGACTGGACCGACAGCAGAGAGGTTGAGGCTAAGGCTGAGGTTAAGGTTGAGCGAGCCCAGGGGCGTCCTTTTTCTAGTTCTCAACCTCAGCCTTAGCCTCAACCTGTCATCATACGATTCGCTCCAGCGCCTCACGTGCCCGGCTCCGTACCGTCTGATCCCAATCTTGCTGCATGACGTGCACGAGCTTCGCCTTCGCTTCGCCGGCCCGCATCCGGCCCAGCGCCAGCGCCGCACAGGCCCGCACATAGGCGTGATCATCCTCCAACGCCGCCAGGAGCACTGGCACCCCGACCTTGTCCTGAAGGACCCCCAAGTGGCTGGCTGCCATCCCTCTAATCCGGTGCTGCTTGTCGCCCAGCGCGGTCTTCACGGTGGCGATAAAAAGGTCTCTTAAGGCCGGAGCCACTCGCTCCAACCCCTCCAGCCGGTAGTCGTTCAGCTCAACCAGCGCAAAGGCCAGGTCCAGCTGCTGACTCGGCGACGTCTCTTCCTCAAAACGAGCCATGAGACGAGCCCGCTCCTGTCGAATCTGCCAACGGTGGCGAACCTTTCGAACAATGACCAACAGGAGTAACCCTGTCACCAGTGCTAACAGAGCCAGCGGGACCATCCGCTCAACGAGGTCATCCTGCGTCTCGGGTGGGATGCGCTTCCAGACCCACACGCCGGCCACCACCAAACCGATGAGCAGGAAGATGGAAGTCAGGCTAGCCGCGTGGGATGGCTTCCGATCAGTCATACTTCCAGCATGATAGGTGGCACTGGAGACGGCGTCAACGGATGCATGGAGTCACGTCAATCGTCACTCGTCATCCGCCGACGCAGAATGGTTCATGGTCAATGGTTCATGGTTAATGAGGAATGAAGTAAACCGCTCTCGTGCCTTTTCATCAACCATTCACCATCAGCCATCAACCATTTCCCCTTCGCTAACACCCATTGACCATAAACCATGCTCCTTTAACCATCGAGGATTGATCCATGACGAATGACGCCCTCACCGCCTACTTGACAATAATCCTAACTAGTACTATTATGAGCGCCATGGACGTGCCGGATTTCAAAGACGACCCCTATTTGAGAGTCTTGCGCCCGCTGATGGAAGCCTACCTGGCCTGCTGGCGGCAGGACAGCCGTCACATCCGGTCGATGCGCTTGACCCCTTCCCAGTTCGACGTCATCGCCACGCTGGGCGACTCAGACGGAATGACCTGCTCGGAACTCTCGACAGCCACGTTGGTGACTAAGGGTACCTTGACCGGCGTGCTGGACCGCCTGGAAACCAAGGGGATCATCCGACGGGATGATGTCAAGGGCGATCGCCGATGCACCAGGATCCGACTCACGGATAAAGGGAAGGCCCTGTTTCGGAAAACGTTTACGGCTCATGCGGCGTTTCTCCGCCCTTACTTTGAACGAGCTTTGTCGCAGAAAGATGCGGACGCGGCCAAGACCCTGCTCATGCGCATCCGCGATAGTTTTCTTCAAGGCGCCCGACCGTAAACAAACAACGGATGGACCCACGCTGGAGGTCTGGTGATGGAGAAGCCGGCTGAGACCCAGTACCCCATTCATGATCTATTACGACGGCGGTGGAGTCCCCGCGCGTTCTCGGAGCAAGCTGTGGCGCCGGACACGTTGCGCAGCCTCTGGGAGGCCGCGCGCTGGGCCGCCTCCTGTTTCAACGAACAGCCCTGGAGTTTCATCGTCGCCACGAAGGAAGATCCGAAGGAATTCAGCCGGCTGCTCAGTTGTCTCGTGGAGGGCAATATCACTTGGGCCCAACATGCGCCGGTCCTGATGGTCTCCGTGGCCAAGACATACTTCGACCAGGACGGCTCCCCCAACCTTCATGCGTGGCACGACGTTGGCCAGGCCGCGGCCAACCTGACGGTGCAGGCAACCGCGCTGGGACTGTTTGTCCATCAAATGGCCGGCATCCTGCCAGGCAAGATCCGTGAACTCTACCAGATCCCCGATCAGTACGAACCGGTAGCCGGTATTGCGCTGGGTTACCCCGGCAATCCGGATCAGCTCCCTGACAAGCTGCGTCAGCGTGAGCTTGCCAAGCGGACCAAGAAGCCCTTGGCAGAGTTTGTGTTCACAGGACGATGGGGACAGAC
>Ga0066709_100003672_pt1 | contig 11908 bp, 12 predicted proteins | sample GraSoiAngelo_158_FD_79665 | JGI IMG/M metagenome (GOLD analysis project Ga0066709, IMG submission 79665) | Grasslands soil microbial communities from the Angelo Coastal Reserve, California, USA - 14_1009_16_30cm | ecosystem: Environmental > Terrestrial > Soil > Grasslands | place: USA... | reverse complement strand
CGCCACCTGGCGCACGGACAGCGTGAGCTCCTCCATGGAGGCGCTCGCCTCCATGGCCTCGCGCGTCTGGCCCTGGGCGCCCGCCGTGCTGCGCTCCATCGTGTAGATCATCGCGGCGGCGCTCGTCGAGACGTGCTGCGCGGCGTCGCGCACCTCCTGGATGGTCGAGCCGATCTCGCTCACCATGACGTTGATGGCGTCCACGACGCTGCCGAGCTCGTCGGCCGTGACCGCGCCCCGCTGGGTGAGGTCACCCTTCGCGATGTCGGTGGCCACCGTGAGAAAGCGACCGACGTTGCGCTGCAGCTCCTCGCGCTTCTGTTGCTCTTCCTCCCGGCGCCTCTGCGCCTCGTCGCGCTCGGCCTCCGTCTGCGCCTGCGAGCGCAGCCGGAGCACGACCTGGCGGTTGTTCGCGCAGAGGACCGTGGTGAAGATCGCGGTGGCCAGCACGGGGATGGCGTGGGCGATGACGGAGAAATCGTTGCGGCCATAGAAGTACACCCAGTGCGGCGCCACGTAGTTGAGGACGCCGTGATGCAGCCCGGCCAGGAGGAGGACGAGCCAGCCCAGCCGCCAGTCCAGATACACGATGAGCAGCGCCATCATCATGAAGAAGTGGAAGTGCATCTCGATCGAGCCGCCGCTCAGGAAGACGAAGAGGTACGAAAAGGTCGTCAGCGCCACCGTCACCAGGACCCGCCACGCGTAGTGGCTCCCGAGCGTGCCCCGGAGCAGCGCGGGGATCCCCACCGCCCCCAGGCCGATCACCATCGCCCCGATCGCCTCGTGCACGCTGATGAGCCGCCAGGAGAACGGCGATGGGAAGTACGCGGCGAGCTGGCCAACCGAGTTGAGCCCTGCCATCAGCCCTGCGAAGGCGAAGTGCCACCAGAGCACCTTCATCATGAACCGGTCCATGGCGTGGTAGTTCATCGCGGCCTCGAGGCCCTTGTTGATGTCGGAGAAGAAATCGATACGCACGGGCAATCCTCCGTTGGGTTGTCGGGCCGCTAGGGGCTCGAGCGACCCCCACGCTGCCGTCGCACGGCGGTTCGCCGCCACCACCACACAGTCGCCAACGCCACGACCAGCACTGCCAGCGCCGTCCACGGCACGCCCTGGCCGCGATCCGGGCGGGCGGGGATCCACAAGTACCAGTCCTCCGGCCGGTAGACGGTCCCCCGCGCCGCGGGGTGCCGGAATTCGAGCAGCGTCTCGTAGAAGCCGTCCCTGGGCACGCGGTAACGCACCTCGGCGGCGCTGGTCGCGGTCACGAGCTCGGGGGTCTGGTAGATCACCGCGCCGGCGTGGCCCTGCCGGATCGTCACGTGGTACGCGATCGGGGCCGCGAGCGGCTTCCCCGTCTGGAAATCGCGAAAGGCGAAGCGGAAGATCATCGCGTCCCGGTCCGGCACGAGGACGAGGCTCACCACGTACCGGCCATCGACGACCTTCTCCGGCTCGCCGTTGGCGCGGACCGGCGCGCTGTCGAGACTCATCGCGACACTGACCAGCAGCGGGATGGACAGCCGCGCCAGGCTTCTCACGGCACCCTCCGCCGCGTCAGCAGCGTACGGACCTGTTGCATCGATTTTCCCTTGCACCATGGCCAAGCTATCCGCGGGTAGCAACTCGCGGACCACGGCGATCCGTGAGGCTCAAACCCGCCAAAAGATTGGGCTGAAGATTGACCGCCAGGCTCCTGAGCGTCACGATTTTCGCCGGTCTGAATCTGACCGCTTGCTCAGTTTTTATCCGGTCTCCGGACTGCCCGTTCGATGCGCTGCCGGCGCGCTACGTTACGGCCGCTCACTCGCGGGACGGGAAAGGCGAGGGCACGACCGTGATGCCACCCGCGACTGCGACCGCTGCCGCGGCGGCCGCACGCGCGAAGGCGTCGAGGTCGCGGCCGAGCAGGCGGCGGCCGCGCAGGCGCGCGCTCGCTTCCACCAGCAGCGAGCGCGCGCCCGCGAGATTGCCGTTGGCCAGGTGCTGGAAGGCGACGGCGGCCTGGATCAGTCCCTGCAGCGCCTCGCGCGTGTCGCCCTCGCTCACGACCCAGTGGGGCTCGAGGATCTCGTGCACCTCGAAGTGCAGGCCCGCGTCGAAAAGGGCCGCGGCGTCGTCGAGCGCCTGAACAAGGTCGGCGTTCGGCGAATGCAGCGGGCGGCCGGCCAGCGCGGCGCTCGCACGGCGCGCCCGCTCGGTGAGCGGCGCCGTCCAGCGTGCGTCGGCGCCGTCGAGCCACGTCGCGGCGCCCTCGTCCGTGCTCAGCGCCGCCAGCGCGCGCCGCGCGTCGGCGTCGTGGAGCGCGGCCAGGATCGTCTCGGCGAGGCGGTTGCGCAGTGCAAGCGGCAGCGTCGGGATCACGCCCCCGGCGCGCGATCGGGTGCGGGCGTGACGGCGGCGTCCTGCAGGCTGGGCCCGGGCGCACGCGGCGGCACCGCGCTGCGAGGCGCCACGCGGCGGCGGGGCGTCGTCCACTCCACGCGGCTGCCGGCGATGAGATCGTGCAGCGCGCGCTTGTCGCGACGCAGCCCGGCCATCAGGAAGCCGAACCCGAACGGGATCGCCGAGAGCGCATAGGCCAGGTGCCTCAGCAGCGCGGGGCCGATCGTCAGCAGCGTGCCATCGGCCGCCACCACGCGCACGCCCACGAGACTCTTGCCGAGCGTCTGGCCGGCCAGGGTGTGCAGCGTGGTCGTGTAGACGATGGTGAAGAGCAGCGTGAAAAAGAGGACGCTGCCCGGCGCCGTGGCGCCACCGTCGGGCCCCGGCCCCCACAACGCACGGGCCAGGCGCGCGAGCGAGAGGTGGGCGAACGCGAACAGGATGCAATCGACCACGAGCGCGACGAGGCGGATCCAGAAACCCGCCGGCCGCGCCGTCAGCGCCTCGTCCATGGCGCGCTCAATTCTACGCCTATAATGGCGCCATGATTTCCGTGCGCGACGGCCAGCAGCACATCCTCGCGCAGGTGGCCGCCGCGGTGCCGCCCGAGCTGCTGCCCGTCACGCGCGCGCTGGCGCGCGTGCTGGCGACCGACGTGCAGGCGCCATTCGACGTGCCGCCCGCCGACAACTCCGCGGTGGACGGCTACGCCGTCGGCAGCGGCGACATTCCCAGCGCCGGCACCCGCGAGCTCGCCGTGGTCGGCGATCTCGCCGCCGGCGCGGTGTTCGGCTCGGCGCTGCGCGGCGGCCAGGCGCTGCGGATCATGACCGGCGCGCCGATGCCGGCCGGCGCCGACACCGTCTATCCCCAGGAAGTCGTCGAGCGCGTGGGCGAGCGCGTCCGCGTGGGGCAGATCGCCAAGGGCGCCAACGTGCGCGCGCGCGGCGAGGACGTGGAGGCGGGCGGAATCGTGATCGAGACGGGCAGCGTGCTGCGGCCGCAGGAGATCGGCCTCATCACCTCGCTCGGCATCTGGCAGGTCGAGGTGCACCGCCGCCCTCGCGTGGCGCTGCTGTCCACCGGCGACGAGGTGGCCGAGCCCGGCACACCCCGGCGCCCCGGCCAGATCTACGACGCCAACCGCTTCACGCTGCGCGGCTCGATCGAGCAGTGCGGCGGCGAGGTGCTCGACCTGGGCATCGTCCCCGACGTGCGCGAGGAGCTGAGGCTTAGGCTGCGCGAGGCGGCGGGCATGGCCGACATCGTGCTGACCTCCGGCGGCGTCTCCGTCGGCGTCTACGACCTCGTGAAGGACGTCCTCGGGGAGTTGGGAACGGTCGACTTCTGGCAAGTCGCGATGCAGCCCGGCCGGCCACTGGCGTTCGGTCGCATCGGCGCCACCACGTTCTTCGGCCTGCCCGGCAACCCGGTGGCCTCGCTGCTCACCTTCATGCTGTTCGTGCGGCCGGCGCTCTACAAGCTGGCCGGGCGACGTCGGCTGTTTCCGCCCACGTGGCAGGCGCGCGCGATGGAGCGCCTGGGGAAGAAGACGGGCCGCCGCGAGTTCAAGCGCGGCATCCTTGCCTTCCGCGACGGCGCCTGGGAGGTGCGCACCACGGGCCCGCAGGGCTCGGGTATCCTCTCCTCCATGGTCGCCGGCAACTGCCTGATCGTGCTCGACGAGGACCGCGGCGACGTCGCCCCCGGCGAGCTCGTGGACGTCGAGCCCTTCACGGATCCCTTGTAATCATGCCGACCACGATTACCGTCGATCTCATCGACCGCGTGAAGGCCGACGTGCGTGATCTGCTGCGCGACGCCGCCCGCCGGCTGCCACACCTGACCTACGCGGACTGCCGCGTCGAGGTCGCCGAGGGCAAGTCGGCGGCGGCCGAGAACGGCGAGAGCAAGTTCTCGGGGGACGATTATGGCTTCGCGGCCGGCGTGCGCGTGCTGGCCGGCGACCGCATGGTGGCGCCCGGCTGGATCGGCCTCACGCTGGGCACCGCCGACGTCGACGACCTGCTGCACCGCCTGCGCGAGGCGCTGGAGCGCGCGTACCGGCGGGCGATGGTGAACGGCGAGATGAAGGCCGCCGCGCGCGAGAAGTTCGGCGCGCTCGGCGAGTCGCTGGCCGACACGCGGCTGCACCCCGTGGACGTCCGCGAGGACACCGTGCGTGCCGTGTACGCGATCGACCCGCGCGCGCTCCCGCTCGGCGAGATGGTGGCCTTCACCACCGACGTCTCGCGCCGCGTGGCCGCCGTCGATCCGGCCGTGAAGCACAACTACATCACCACCCTCACCCAGCTCTCGCGCGAGCTGTTCGCCTCCAGCGAAGGGGCGCTGATCGACCAGTCGTTCGCCCTCACGCAGGGCATGTGCTACGTGATCGGCGTCGACGCCCAGGTGAGCCAGGAGCTCTACGACGTGCTGGGCCACCAGCGCGGCTGGGAGATCCTGGCCGGCGGCGTGGACGATCCGCTGCTGGGCTTCCCGCCCTTCGTCGACTTCTCGCTGAGCATGGCGCGCGAGAGCGTCGAGCTGGCGCGCGCGCCGGCGCTGCCGACCAGCGCAGGCCCGGAGGTCGTGGTCACCGACCCCCACTACAACACGCTGCTCTCTCACGAGATCGTCGGCCACCCGGTCGAGCTCGACCGCGCGCTGAAGATGGAGACGGCCTACGCCGGCCGCTCGTGGCTGCTGGCCGGTCTCGACGACCACCAGCTCGGCCGCCGCATCGCCTCGCCGCTGGTCAGCGCGTATTCCGATCCGTCGCTGCCCGGCTACGGCCACTATGCATACGACCACGAGGGAACGCCGGCGCGGCGCGTGACGCACATCGACCGCGGGATCTTCACGGGCTTCATGAACAGCCGCCAGACGGCGGCCGTCTTCGGCGGCGCGCCCAACGGCCACTTCAAGGCCGTGGACGCCTCGCTGGTGCCGCTGATTCGCATGTCGAACACGGTCTTCGCCGCCGGCGAGCGCGACGCGGGCGACATCGTCAAGGAGATCGACCGCGGCTGGTACCTGGTCGGGCACCGCATCCCGTCCATCGCCGAGAGCCGCGAGAACTTCCGCATCTCGGCGCGGAAGGTCTACGAGATCCGCAACGGCCGGCTCGAACGGCTGTACCGCGACGGCGGGATCATGGCCGACTCGCGCGACTTCCTCATGAACGTGGACGCGGTCGGCTCGGACTTCCGCCTCTACCCGATCCCCAATTGCGGCAAGGGCCAGCCCATGCAGAGCAAGAAGCTCGGCAACGGCGGGCCCACGATGCGCAGCCGCGCGCGGCTGGCCGGGGGCTGAGCCGTGCGGGGCGTGGCGGCGACGGTGGTGGCGGGCGCGATCCTGCTCCTGGGCGCGGCGCCGGCGGCGCCGCCCGAGCCGCCCGTGAACTTCATCAAGGTGGACGAGCTCAAGACGCTGCTGGGCGAGGGCCGGCGCGCGGACATCATCGACGTGCGCCACTGGGAGTCGTACGTCGAGATGCACGTCAAGGGCGCGCGCTCGATGCCGCTGCGGGTCATCGAGGCGCGCGCGCCCAAGGAAATCTCCAAGACCGGTCTCGTCGTCCTGTACTGAACCTGCCCGCACGCGCTGGCCAGTGGGGCCAGCAGCATCCTCTACACGCTGGGCTGGCGCAACCATCGCGTCCTCGACGAGGGGCTGCCCGGCTGGCACGCGAAGGGTTATCCCGTCGAGGGCACGAACGTCTCCAGCACCCCCAAGCACTAGCATGCCGAGCCTGGCCGAGCTGGCGCGCGCGGCCCAGGTGGCGTTCGAGCTCGTGCGCGCCCAGCACGACATCCGCGAGGTGGAAGTGTTCGTCGCCGCCAACGGCACGCTGCTCACGCGGCTGAACTACACCTCCCACATCCCCTGCAACGGCGTGGAGGAGCCGAAGTCCGTGGAGTCGTACGGGCTCGGCCTGCAGATCGTGCTCGACGGCCCGGAGGGCACGCGCATCGGCTTCGGCAGCGAGCCGGGCGACCTGAGCGTGGCGGGGGCCGAGCGCGCGCTGGCGAAGGCGCGCGCCGCCGCCGTGCACGATCCCGAGTTCGTGTCGCTGCCCCGGCCCGGCCGCGAAAAGCGCGTGCTGACGGACTATCACGATCGCGAGCTGATGGCGGTCTCCGACGAGCGCCTCGTGGAGTGCGGCTGGACCATCGTCAACGGCGCGCTGCGGACGTTCCTCAACTCGTCGCGGCTGGCCGCGCTGGCGGGCAGCGACGAGGGGCTGCGCCGGCTCGGCCTGATCGTGGGCGGCGACGTCACGATCTTGCAGGAGCGCGTGGCCGTCGTGTCCACGCACATGCCGCAGGTGCAGACCGACGAGTCGGCGCTGATCACCGCGTTCGTCACCGCGATGGTCGAGGCCAGGGACGCCAAGGGCTCCGGCTGGTCCACGGCCACGCGCCTGGCCGATTTCAGCGACGAGGCCGGCGTGCAGGCCGCGCAGGCGGCGATCGATGCGGTCGGCGGCGAGCGCGTGCCGTCGGGCCGCTACACGGTCGTGTTCGGGCGGCAGCCCGTGACCGACATCCTGAACGACCTGATCATCCCCGCCTGCAACAGCGACGCGTTCTACGCCTCGGCCACGCCGTTCCTGGGCCGGCTCGGACAGCGCGTGGCCTCGCCGCTGCTGTCGATCTACGACGACGGCGCGCGGCCGGGCCTGCTCGGCTCCAAGGGCATCACGTGCGAGGGGCTGCCGACGGGACGCACCGACCTCATCAAGCGCGGCGTGCTCTCCGGGTGTCTCACGACCTGGTATTACGGCCAGCGGCTGCTGCGCGATCCGGCGCTGGCCGAGAAGCTCGGCGCCACGGGCGCGGCGGCGGAAGCCGCGCTGGTCGCGCGCAACGGCTTTCGCTTCGGCAGCGGCGGCGGCCGCGAGTTCGACACGCAGCCCGGCGTGTCGGCCTCCAACGTGATCGTGGAAGGCAGCGAGCCCGTCTCGCGCGACGAGCTGCTGCGCCGGGTGGGCGACGGCCTGTACATCGGCCGTATCTGGTACACGTACCCGATCAACGGGATGCGCGCCGGCGATTTCACCTGTACGGTCGTCGCCGATTCTTATATCATTCGCAACGGCCGAATCGTGGCGCCACTCAAGCCGAACACCGTCCGCATCAACGACAACATCAGCACCTTCCTCAACAACGTCGTCGGAGTCGGCCGCGACGCCAAGGGCACGATCGTGTGGGCGGCCGACCAGGTCGTGTACGCCCCCGAGGTCGCCGTCTCCGGCGTCCGCATCGATGCGATTGCCGAGAACATGCCGGGGCAAGAGGAGGTGTGATGGCTGAGGGGAACCTCGACGCGATCGCCCGCGCGTGCCGCGTGCAGATCATCCGGATGCTGACCCACGCCGGCTCCGGGCACCCGGGCGGCTCGCTGTCGGTCATCGACATCCTGACGTCGATCGTTTTCGGCCGACTGCGCCACGATCCGAGGCAGCCCGACTGGGCGGACCGCGACCGCATCGTGCTCTCGAAGGGCCACGCGGTGCCCGCGCTCTACACCGTCATGGCGCGCGCGGGCTACTTCCCCGAGAGCCAGCTCATCACGCTGCGCAAGCTCGGCAGCCCGCTCCAGGGTCATCCCGATCGCGTCGCGCTGCCGGGCATCGAGGCGGCCACCGGCTCGCTGGGCCAGGGTCTCTCGATCGCGCTCGGCATGGCGCTGGGTCTCAAGCTCGCCGGGTCCCCCGCGCGCGTGTACTGCATCCTGGGCGACGGCGAGGTGCAGGAAGGCCAGGTGTGGGAGGCGGCCATGGCCGCGCCCAAGCTGGGCCAGCCCGATCACCCGCTCGACAACCTGACGGTGATCGTCGATTACAACAAGATCCAGCTCGACGATTTCACGGCGAAGATCCTCGACCTCGAGCCGCTCGTGGCCAAGTGGCAGGGCTTCGGCTGGCCCGTGCTGGAGATCGACGGTCACGACCTCGCGCAGATCGCCAAGGCGCTCGACGCGGCCGAGGCCACACGCGGCACGCCGACGCTGATCGTGGCGCACACCGTCAAGGGCAAGGGCGTGTCGTTCATGGAAAACAATCCCGAGTGGCACGGGAAATCGCCGAAGCCCGAGGAAGCCGTGACGGCGATCCGCGAGATCCTGGGCGTCACCGAGATGGCGTGGCCGGATTATTTGAAGACCGACGCCACCACTCGCGCCGTCGTGGACGAGCTGCGCGCGCTCGACAAAAAGTAGTCAAGGACGGGACGGGGAAACCCTGCCAGGGTTCCCCCACCCAAGAGGAGACTATGGCTTCCAAGGCCTCACGCGCCGCGTTCGGCGAAGCGCTGCTGGAGCTCGGAGCCCGCGACCCGCGCATCGTGACGCTCGACGCCGATCTGTCGAAGTCGACGATGACCGCCAGGTTCGCCAAGGCCTATCCGCAGCGCGGCTTCAACCTGGGCATCGCCGAGTCCAACATGATCGGCGTCGGCGCGGGACTGGCGCTGACCGGCAAGATTCCGTTCGTGTGCTCGTTCGCGTGCTTCGTGGTGGGACGCTTCGAGACCATTCGCATCTCGGTCGCCTACACCAACGCCAACGTGAAGATCGTCGGCACGCACTCCGGCATCGCCATCGGCGAGGACGGCTACAGCCAGATGGGGCTCGAGGACATCGCCTGCCTGCGTGCACTGCCCAACGTGCCCATCGTCCAGCCCGCCGACGAGCTGGAGACCCGGCAGGCGGTGGCCTACGCCGTGGAGCACCAGGGGCCGCTCTACCTGCGTCTCACGCGCCAGAACCTCGAGCCCGTGTGCCCGCCCGATTATCGCTTCCAGCTCGGCCGCTGGCTCACGCTGCGCGCGGGCCGCGACGTGACGCTGGTCGCCAGCGGCGGCACCGTCTTCAACGCACTCGAAGCGGCCAGGCGGCTCGAGGCCGACGGCATCTCGGCGGAGGTGCTCAACGCGGCGTCCATCAAGCCGCTCGACGAGGACGCGCTGGTGCGCTCGGCGACGAAGACGAAGCACGTCGTCACGGTCGAGGACCACTCGATCCACGGCGGCCTCGGCGGCGCCGTCGCCGAGACGCTGGCCGAGGTGCTGCCCACGCCGGTGAAGCGCCTCGGTGTCGTCGGCTTCGGCGAATCCGGCGACGCCAAGGGCCTCTACGCCAAGCACGGCCTCGACCCGGCCGGCATCGCCACCAGCGTCAAGAAGTTCCTCAATCGCTGACGGGCGCGAAGCGAGCGCGCGCCGGCGGCACCGCGCTTGCTACATCCGCGCCCCATGATTTCCTACAGCGCCCTCACACGTGGTCTCGGCTGGTTCAGCATCGCGCTCGGCGTCGCGGAGGTGATCGCGCCGCGCCGCCTCGGTCGCCTCACCGGTCTCCGTCCCTATCGCCGCATGCTCCCCAAGCTGGGGCTGCGGGAGACATCGCCACGGTGATCGGCGTCGCGATCCTCGACGCGCTGTGCGCGCGGCGCATGACGCTCGGCGAGGGCACGACCGCCCGGCCTCCTGCCGCCGCGTCCTGGCGCTGACCACGAGCGATCCGGCGATTGGAAACGGCGCTCGGCGAGAGGACCGAGCACCGCCACGCCACCCGTGCGCCTCGCCTCGCTGAAGACGACGTCGCCCGCCCGACGCCCGGCGCCGGGATGCACGGGCGTGACTCCGAGTCTAGTATGTGGGACAGGCCGTGCGAGAGGAGAGGCAGGCGATGAAGCTGCGCAAGGGCTTCAAGCAACTGGTGGACGAGGCGAAGGCGCGGATCACGACGATCGGCCTCGGGGACGCCAAGAAGCGCCTCGGCCGTGAGGACGTCGTCTTCGTCGATCTGCGTGACGTGCGCGAGCTCGAGCGCGAGGGCATGATCCCGGGCGCCTTCCACTGCCCGCGGGGGATGCTGGAGTTCTGGATCGATCCCGAGAGCCCGTACCACAAGGACGTCTTCGCCTCCGGCAAGGAGTTCGTCTTCTATTGCAACGGCGCGTGGCGCTCGGCGCTGGCCGCCGACGTCGCGCAGCAGATGGGCCTCCCGCGCGTGCTGGAGATGGACGGCGGATTCACGGCGTGGAAGAACGCCGGCTTCCCGGTCGCGCAGCGCGAGAGCAAGAAGAAGTAGCGGCGGATGCGCACCCGTCACGTCCTTCTCGGCCTCGTCGTGCTCGTGGTCGCCGTGGGCGCCGGCGTCGGCTGCTGGTATCGCGGCTACCTGGCCGGCGTACTGCCGAGCAGCGCTGCGGAGATGAGCGAGCTCACCCTGCCGCCGGGCTTCCACATCGGCGTCTACGCGAGCAACGTGCCGAACGCTCGGCAGATGGCGCTCGGCCCGCCCGGGATTGTCTTCGTGGGATCGCTCAGCGAGGGCAAGGTGTACGCCGTCGTCGATCGCGACGGCGACCATCGCGCCGAAAAGGTCCACGTGCTGGCCAGCGGCCTCAACATGCCGAGCGGCGTGGCCTTCCGCGACGGGGCGCTCTACGTGGCCGCGGTCAACCGCATCTTGAGATTCCCCGACGTCGCGCGCGATCTCGACAAGCCGCCGAAACCCGAGGTGGTCACCGACGGCTACCCGAGCGATCGCCATCACGGCTGGAAATTCATCGCCTTCGGCCCCGACGGCAAGCTCTACGTGCCCGTCGGCGCGCCGTGCAACGTCTGCGACGTGAGCGGCCTGTACGCGACCATCACGCGCCTGGACGTGGCCGGCGGCAAGCCGGAGATCGTCGCGCGCGGCGTGCGCAACAGCGTGGGCTTCGACTTCCAGCCGCGCACGCGCGAGCTGTGGTTCACCGACAACGGGCGCGACTGGCTCGGCGACGACCAGCCGCCCGACGAGCTCAATCGCGTGGCCAAGGAAGGCGCGCACTTCGGCTTTCCGTTCTGCCACGGCGACGGCATCAAGGACCCCGAGCACAACGCGGGCAAGCCGTGTGATCAGTTCAGCCCGCCCGCGCGCCTGCTGGGCCCGCACGTGGCGGCCATCGGCATGCGGTTCTACACGGGAGGCATGTTCCCCGAGAAGTACCGCGAGGGCGTCTTCATCGCCGAGCACGGCTCGTGGAACCGCTCCAAGCCCATCGGCTATCGCGTGAGCTTCGTGAAGATCGAGGACAACAAGGCGACGTCGTACGAGCCGTTCGCCGCCGGCTGGCTCAAGGGCAACACGGCGTCGGGCCGCCCGGCCGACGTGCTGGTGATGCCCGACGGCGCGCTGCTCGTCTCCGACGACAAGGCCGGGCGCATCTATCGCATCTCGTACGAGGGGGCCAAGTGATGTCGAGCGTCGATCCCGCGTTCGCCACCGTCGCCGAGCTGTCCGCCGCCTTCACGCGCCGCGCGCTGTCCCCGGTGGAGGTCGTGGACGCGCTGGTGGCGCGGATCGATCGCCTCAACCCGCGCCTGCACGCGTTCATCGACGTGTACCCGGCCGAGGCGCGGCTGGCCGCCGAGGCCGCCGACAAGGCCATCCGCTCGGGCCACGCCGTCGGCCCCCTGCACGGCGTGCCCGTCGCGCTGAAGGACCTCGTCGATCT
>Ga0066709_100003671_pt1 | contig 11908 bp, 6 predicted proteins | sample GraSoiAngelo_158_FD_79665 | JGI IMG/M metagenome (GOLD analysis project Ga0066709, IMG submission 79665) | Grasslands soil microbial communities from the Angelo Coastal Reserve, California, USA - 14_1009_16_30cm | ecosystem: Environmental > Terrestrial > Soil > Grasslands | place: USA... | reverse complement strand
GGCGTCATTCGACTGCGCAGCATGGCAAAAGATGGAGTGCTTAATTTCCCTATTATTTCTGTCAACGACGCCGACACTAAGCGCCTGTTTGATAATCGCTATGGAACAGGGCAATCGACCCTAGATGGAATTATCAGGGCGACTAATTTTCTGATAGCCGGACTAAATGTAGTCGTCTGCGGTTACGGTTGGTGTGGCCGCGGCATTGCTTCTCGCGCCCGTGGCTTGGGGGCAAAGGTGATAGTCACCGAAGTGGATGCGACCAGGGCCCTTGAAGCAGTCATGGACGGTTATCAGGTGATGCCCATGTCTGAGGCAGTTGTCCACGGGGACCTCTTCATTACAGTGACCGGGAATAAGAAAGTGATCCGCAAAGAGCATTTCGAAAAGATGAAGAATGGCGCCGTGGTGTGCAACTCCGGGCATTTCAATGTCGAAATCGACATTCCTGCTCTCGAATCACTGTCCAAAAGCCACAAAGAAGCTCGCGAGTTCGTGGAAGAGTACAATTTACGTGATGAGCGCAAGATTTTTCTGCTGGGGGAAGGCAGGCTCATCAATCTCGCCAGTGCCGAAGGGCATCCGGCTTCCGTCATGGACATGAGCTTTGCCAACCAGGCTCTTTCGGTCGAATTCCTGAGCAAAAACCATAAGACCTTGGAGAAAAAAGTTTATGCTGTACCCGTAGCCATTGATAAGGAAATTGCCCGGCTCAAACTTGAGTCGATGGGTACTCGTATTGACTCTCTCACTCCCGAGCAGGAGGCCTACCTGGCATCTTGGTCAGAAGGGACTTAGGCGTCCACCCACCCTCCCACAAGGCATCCCTCAAAACTGCCGCTAGGCTAAAGTCGCATAGCCGTCGGGCAGAGACTTGACGATATGTCTCTGACATAGACTTTGGCTACGGCTAACTCGGTCAAGCCCCTGCCTGTGAGTCAGGTTCTGATGGTAAATAATAAATAGATTCCACTCGCCCCAAAAATCAGGTTCGGCGCCCAGGCGGCCAGGAAGGGGACGAGCTTGCCGGCCCCGCCAATCTGTTCAAAGAAGTTCAGTGTCACCCAGTACACAATCCCAATCGAGATGCTCAGCCCAATGCCATAAAGGGATCCCTGTCTGCCGGTAGAGAAAGAGAAGGGAATTGCGATCATACACATGATCAAGCTGACCAATGGAAACGAGAGCTTCTTGTGAAGGGCAACCGTCAATCTGACCACATCAAACCCACTTCGCTTTAGATCTTCGATGTACTCTAGAAGTTCCTTATAATTCATCTGCGAAGACTCTTTCACTTCCTTCTTGAAGTACTGAGGAAGCTCGGTTATTTCGGGAAAGCGGGCCTGGTGAAATTTTTGAAACTCTTTGGTACGCTGATTTTCAAATCCATACGACCAGCCTTCTTCAAATATCCACGTTTTCTCGCCTTCGGCCCAGATGGCTCGATTGGCGAATATCCTGCGTTTAATTTCAAAACTGACAGGGTCAAACTCAAAGACAGAAATCTCGCCAAATAAATTTCGATCGTCGTCAAAAAAATTGTAATTAAAGATTTTGGTTCCCTTACCCATCATCCACTTTCGATCGGGACGAGAGTAGGTCTGAGGACTTCTACCCTTGATGACGTTCCGCAAGGCATCCTGTTTTTGATTACTGGAGGGAAGAATATATTCCTGAAGCGCATAGGAAAAAAAGCTAATCAGGGCAGCCACAAGCAACAGCGACCAAGAGAGGCGATACAGACTAATGCCAGAAGCCTTCATGGCTATGATTTGGGAGGTGCGAGTCAAGACGCCAAAATTCACTAGAACGCCCACCAGCATGCTTACCGGAATCATGTAATAAACAATCTGAGGCAAGAAATAGCGAAAATAATTAAACACCACGCTGGGGGGAATCTTGTTTTCGACAATATCGTTGAGTAATTCAAAGAAGGTGAAGACGACAAAAATGATGATAAAGGCGGCCAGGACGAGGAAGAAGTAGGCGAAAAACCCCTTGATGACGTATTTATCTATTAGGAGCGGCAAAGCCGTACGGATCTGTCGCTGTTTGCTTTTTAGATTGCTAAACAAACCATGGAGGGCCAAAACCCTTTTCCTGTGTTGCAATACAGTAAGGAACCTTTGTGACAAGATCGTTGACAACTGCTGGAACGATCGGCTCCATTGTAAATGTTTGTCCGCCCTGGATAACAAATAAATCCCTAGCATAAGAAAAACCAGGTTGGCCAGCCAGGGACCGGTAGAAGCGGGAATGCGGCCATTCTTGGCAAAGTTCACTCCTTGAAAAAAGAGCAGATAATAGACAAGGAATACCGCGAGACTTACAATGAAACCATAGGATTTTCCCCCGCGCTTACCGATCACTCCCAAAGGAACGCCCAATATTGAGAATATAAAAACGGAGAAAGGCAGTGCAAATCTCCTACTGATTTCAACAACCCTGTCCCGGCGGTCCCGTTCCGCCAAGATTCCATCAGTGCTAATGGAATATTCCTTCTGAAGGAGTTCGAAGATATCCATTTCAGAGATTCTTGTAGGCAGGGTATCTTCTGGAGGTCCATTGACAGAGGCGACCGGAATATCGGTTTGATCAAACGTAGTCAAGCGATAAACTTCCGGACTCTTGTTAACAACTGAATGAACAGCTCCCTGCGAAAGATGAAGTTGCAATTTCCGCTCGGAAGGGTAGCTGATCAAATAGCCAGTTCTGGCTAAGGTAATTTCGAGTTTGTCTTTGTTCGCGATATCGGCAAGGAAAACTCCGTTCCAACGCGATTTGTCAGCGGTAACGTCTTGCAGATAGAGAACCTGATTGGAAAACTGCTCTTCGAATACGCGTGGTCTCACTTCAGTGCTAATGGACCTTAGGGCAATGTTGTTCTTCATTAGCTTGAAGCGATAATTCACTTTGGGCTCCCAGCAGGTAGAATTGGATAAGGCCACGAGAAAAGCAATACTGGAAAAGGTTATTACCGGGAGCAGGAGATCTTTGACGGCAACCCCGCTGGAACGCATGGCGGTAATCTCACTGTCGGCGGAAAGGCGGCCAAAGCAAATTAAAATCCCCAGGAGTACCGCCATGGGAATAGAAAAGGTGAGGACGCCCGGTAAGAGATAAATAAAGATTAATAATACTTCTTGCAGAGTGACGTTCTTCTGCACCAAAAGCTCGAGTGGCTTGCCAGTGGCACGCGTTATCAATACGAAGCTAAATACCAGCAGTCCCAGGAAAAAAGGTCCCAGGATTTCAAGAAAGACGTATCGCCTTAAGGTCTTCATTGCCTAAGTGAGACCAGGGTTTCACTCGAATATCGGGGGGAAATTTTGTATGATAATCAAGCCCGAAACGTGCTTAAAAGCGCTGTGAGCCTCAGACCATGTCGATGTTAGCACGGGCTAAAGAGGCTTCTCAAGGTAAACAGGAAAATCGCACATGAAAACCAAGGTTGCCTTTCTTTGGCATATGCACCAGCCGTTTTATAAGGATTTAGTAACCAATGAATATGCCCTCCCGTGGGTACGTTTTCATGCTTTGAAGGATTATTACGGGATGGTTCATTTACTGCAATTCTTCCCGAAGTTACATCTGACTTTTAATCTGGTTCCATCTCTGCTGGTCCAGATTCAAGACTACGCTGATGATAGCGCCAAAGATCGTTTTTTTTATTTGGCCTCTAAGCCGGCGGATGCATTATCGGTGGAAGAGCGGGTTTTTCTCTTGCGCTACTTCTTTCAATCAAATGAATTCACATTGATCAAGCGATTGCCTCGCTACCAGGAAATTTTTGAAAAGGTGCGTCATTTTCAAAGCCAGGAAGAAATTGAGCGGCTTTCCAAGCGCTTCTCAATTCAAGAGTACTTGGACCTTCAAGTCTTGTCTCAGCTCGCCTGGTTCGATGAATACTATTTACGTGACGATCCGGTTGTCCGAGAATTGGTTGCCAAAGGCAGGAACTACAGTGAAGAAGACAAATTGATGGTACGAGAGAAAGAACTCGAATTGATCAATAAAGTGATTCCCGAGTACAAAGCGGCCTTTGAGCGTGGTCAGATTGAAATTTCGACTTCTCCGTTTTACCATCCGATTCTCCCTCTCCTCTGTGACTCACGCATAGCCCGGGAGAACCTTCCCACCATCGCGTTGCCGCGGAACCGATTTGTGCATCCAGAGGACGCCGAGACGCAATTAACAAAAGCGATCGATTTCTGTGAGAGGTTATTTGGGGTTCGGCCCACGGGTTTATGGCCCTCGGAAGGTTCGGTCTCAGACGCTGTTGTTGATATCGCTTCTAGGTTAGGTTTTCATTGGATTGCTACCGACGAAGAAATACTTGCCCGAACCCTTGGAATTGGATTCAGCCGATCGGAAGGAGGAAAGCTGGACCAGCCCCAGGATCTTTACCGTCCCTATCAATACATCTCAAATAAGCACGGCCATACTATCAAGGTTGCATTTCGAGACCATTATCTTTCAGATCTAATCGGCTTTACCTACAAGTTTATGCCCCAGCGTGAGGCCGCTCAAGATTTTGTTAGGAAACTAAGACAAGCCGGTGAGTCTGCTCAAGCTCAAGGTGTTAATGAGCCCGTTGTATTTGTCATTTTGGATGGCGAAAACGCTTGGGAGTCGTATTGGGAGAACGGAAGAGAGTTTCTGGCGGAGACCTACCAGCACATTTCTGACGATCCCTTGTTGGAGGCTGTAACGATGCAGCAGGCAACAAGTCAATTTCAATCTCCCCCTCAAATTCAGCACATTTTTCCCGGTTCTTGGATTAACTCCAATTTTCGCGTTTGGATAGGACACCCCGAGGACAACTTGGCGTGGGAATACCTCTACGCGGCTAGAGAGTTCGTCGAGAGAAAGGCAACTGACGGCGCATCAACCGATCTTCTTGCTAAAGCTAAAGAAGAACTTTATATCGCAGAGGGCAGCGACTGGTGCTGGTGGTATGGTGACGAGCACAGCTCCGCTAATGACCGTGAATTCGATGCTCTCTATCGAAAGCATCTTTCAAACATTTATACCATATTAGGAGCGGAGCCACCCGATGCGCTTTCCGAACCGATCAAACGATCTCCACCCCAGGTGCATTGGGTCGAGCCCAGCAGCCAGATTACTCCCGTTATCGATGGTAAGGTGACCAGCTACTTTGAGTGGCTTGGAGCTGGGAGTATCCGCGCTTATCATGACTTCACTACCATGCATGGCTCAATGAAGCTGGTAGATGAGGTTCTTTATGGATTTGATAATCATTTTGTTTATTTCCGTATTTCTTTCTACAAGAAACTTTCAGAGATGTCGCAGCACCTTGAATTTAAGATTCAGCTTAATAGCTTGCGCCTGCGTTTCAGAATTAATACTCAGAATTTGGACGAAATTGTGTTGGTTGCATCAGAAGACTCGCATAAGAGCATTCTTCTAGAACCCATGGACTATGAAGTCAAAGCACGCGACATTTTGGAATTGAAGATCAATCGTCAAAAAATTGCTAAAACCGTCGATGAAAAAATTGTATTTAGGATCACTACCTTTCTTGACCAGATGACAGTCGACGTGATCCCACCCACAGGGGAGGTGTGCATAGATCCACGGAGCTCCGACATTCAATCGAAGCTCTGGCCATAAGTAATTGCGCGTTATCAATAGTCTGATAACGTATATTATGTAAACTAGCGTGCCGGTCCGCCCACCGAAGGCTAAGGGTTCAATTCAGGCTGATCACTTTATCCTTGCTACCCAACCGTTCCTTGCTTGCCGAGAGTCTAGGGGTGACCTGGCTCTTCAACTCGAGATTGAGAGCCACTTTAATGACCTCAGCGATCGACCTTACGAAGTGGAAACGAACCGAATTGCGCACTTCTGCAGGTAGATCCTCCCGTACATTCTTCTCGTTTTCCTTGGGCAATATCACTTCTTGAATGCCTACGCGATGAGCAGCGAGAACTTTTTCTTTGATTCCTCCAACAGGCAAAACCTTACCTGTCAACGTGATCTCCCCGGTCATAGCAACTTTTGGTCGAACTGGGCGTCCCGTTAACAGGGACACCAGAGTCGTGACCATTGTTACCCCTGCAGAAGGCCCATCTTTGGGGATTGAACCGGCAGGAACATGCAGGTGAATATCGCTCTTATTAAAAAAGTCTTCGTCAATTCCCAATTCTCCAGCGTGGGCTCTAACCCAGGTGAGAGCAGCTTTGACAGATTCCTGCATGACGTTGCCCAGTTGGCCTGTCATGGTGAAACCTTTCCTACCCTTCATACGACTGGCTTCCACAAAAAGAACGTCGCCACCCGTGGGTGTCCAGGCTAATCCGACGGCAGCGCCCGGTACTTTGGTTCGCTCCTCAATCTCTTCCTCCAAAATGAACTTGGGGGCCCCCAGAATATCTGGCAGAGTGTCCGCTTCGATCTTCACCAACTCTTTCTTACCATCAACCAGTTGCCGGGCACGCTTTCGGCAAATTCCCGAAATTTCTCGCTCCAGATTTCGTAATCCGGCTTCCCTGGTGTAATAGCGAATCAAATAGCGGAGGGCCTCCGCAGAGAGCTGAAGATGCTCTCCTAAGATCAGTCCATTTTGTTGTGCCTGCCGCGGTATGAGGTAGTGCTCGGCAATTTTTAGCTTTTCTTCTTCGGTATAGCCATGCAGCTCAATTACCTCCATTCGGTCTAACAAAGCTGGAGGGATCGTGTCCAGGATGTTGGCAGTGGTGATGAATAGGACTCTTGATAAGTCAAAAGGGACATCCAAATAGTGATCTCTGAAGCTGTGGTTTTGTTCTGGGTCTAAGACTTCGAGAAGAGCTGAAGCAGGATCACCGCGAAAATCAGTCCCAATCTTATCCACCTCATCCAACATGAAAACAGGGTTCCTCTCTCCAGCTCGACGGATTCCCTGAATAATTTGCCCCGGTAAGGAACCTATGTAGGTTCTTCGATGGCCCCGGATTTCAGCTTCATCACGAATGCCCCCCAAAGAAAGTCTCACGAATTTGCGGCCCAAGGCATCAGCAATGGATTTACCAAGAGAGGTCTTACCTACTCCGGGCGGTCCAACAAAACAAAGTATGGGGGCCTTCCCTGCCGGTCTGAGCTTTAGAACCGCCAAGTATTCTAGAATCCGTTCCTTTATTTTGTGTAACCCATAATGATCGCGGTCCAAAATATCACGTGCCCGTTGAATATTGATTTCCGATTCTGTCAATTTGCTCCAGGGCAGCGAGACTAGCCAATCCAAATAGGTCTTGGAAACCGTGTACTCAGCCGAAGCCTGAGGCATTTTGGTCAGCCGCTTTAGTTCCCTAAGAGCCTCAGTTTTGACCTCTTCCGGGAGCTGGGCTTCTTCAATACTCTTCTTGAGCTCCTCCATTTCGCCAATCCCATCCTCCCCCTCCCCTAGCTCCTTCTGGATAGCTTTAAGCTGCTCCCTCAAATAATATTCACGCTGGTTCTTTCCCACTTCATCTTGGACTTGAGACTGAATTTTTCCCTTGAGTTCAAGGATCTCCACTTCTCGCGTCAACTCCAAATGTAGCTTCTCCACACGCTTCCAAACATCCAGGGTCTCCAGGAATTCCTGCTTATGCAAAATAGAAAGAGATGGAAGAGTCGAGGCAATAAAATCAGCCAAGTGGGAAACATCTTGCAGATTAAGGGCTATCGTTACCAAGTCAGATGAGAGCCCTGGAGACAGTGTGACTATCTGTTGAAACAGGGCTTCGATGCTGCGACGCATCGCTTCTGCTTTTGACTCATTTTGTACAGAGACAATATCGTCCAAAGGCTCTACTCTGGCTTTAAAGAATGGATGTGTCTGCACATATTCTCTAATGCGAAATCGCTTAAGCCCTTGCACGATAGCTACGAGATTATTATCCTTGACCCGTACTTGCTTGGAGACCACAGCCAGCGTTCCAATTGAAAATAGATCAATTTCCTGCGGTTCGTCTACAGATGGATCACGCTGAGCGATGACGCCCAAGTATCGGTTATCCGCCGAACTGACATCCTCAATAAGCTTGGTAGAGCTTTCTCTGCCAACTGTAAGCGGAAGCACGGAAAAAGGAAACAGCACCATGTTTCGAACTGGAAGAATTGGAATCATGTCCGGCACTTTTATGGCTTCATCAGACTGGGGATCCTGAAAAATTACGATCTCGTTTTCATGCTTATTCATTCACCACGTCCTTTCGAAAAAGCACTTAATTCATTACACCAAAAGTTCTATAAAATCTGAGTGGGCCGTTGTCAATTCAAGGAACTGAAATTTGCCCTTGACAAATGGAACTCATCTTATTATAACAGAGGGCTCTGATAGCACTCTTTACTATAGAGTGCTAATAATCGTCTGTAACTTACTAACTAATAAGGAGAAAAGCCTATGAAACTAAGGCCGTTACATGATCGGATTTTGGTCAAGAGAGTTGACCCCGACGATGTGGTTAAAGGAGGAATTATCATTCCTGACACAGCCAAGGAAAAACCGCAGGAGGGAATAGTGGTGGCGGTAGGCAACGGAAAAATCCTGGAGAATGGCACTCGCCTGGAGATGAGTTTGAAAGAGGGCGACCGAATTTTGTTTGGCAAATACTCCGGTAACGAGGTCAAGATTGACGGAGAAGAATTTCTCATCATGCGCGAAGATGATGTCTTGGCTGTGACCGAAGGGGCTGCCAAGGCGAAATCCAGCTCGAAATAATGTAATAACGGGAAACACTATAATTTTAATTTTAAGGAGCAAATTATGGCAAAACAGATTGTTTGCGGTGAAGAATCTCGCCAGGCGCTCTTAAAGGGAGTGAATAAGCTGGCAGATGCAGTGAAGATTACTCTTGGCCCCAAGGGTCGCAATGTGGTGTTGAACAAGAAATTTGGTTCGCCCACCATTACTAAGGACGGCGTTACGGTAGCCAAAGAGATCGAGTTACCTGATTCCCTGGAGAACATGGGCGCCCAGATGGTGCGTGAAGTCGCTTCGAAGACCAGTGATGTGGCCGGCGATGGCACGACTACGGCGACTGTCTTGGCGCAGGCCATCTTCCGTGAAGGGGTGAAAACCGTGGCTGCCGGGGCTAACCCTATGGCTCTGAAACGCGGGATTGACAAAGCAGTTGAAGCGGTCGTGGAAGAAATCAAAAAACTGGCCAAATCAGTCAAGGGTGAAATGATCGCCCAGGTGGGAACCATATCGGCGAACGGCGACAGCAAGATTGGCAGCATCATCGCCGAGGCCATGAATAAAGTGGGGAAAGACGGGGTCATAACGGTGGAAGAGGCCAAGACAATGGAAACCTCGTTGGAGATCGTGGAAGGCATGCAGTTTGATCGCGGCTATCTCTCTCCCTATTTTGTGACCGACCCGGACCGCATGGAATGTGTTCTGGAAGATGCCTTCATTCTCATTCATGAGAAGAAAATCAGCACTATGAAAGATCTGCTCCCCGTCTTGGAGCAGGTGGCCAAACTCGGCAAGCCACTGCTGATTATTGCCGAGGAAGTGGAAGGAGAAGCGCTGGCAACTCTAGTGGTTAACAAACTGCGGGGCACCTTAAGTGGCGCCGCGGTTAAAGCTCCCGGCTTTGGCGACCGGCGTAAGGCCATGCTGGAAGACATTGCCATTCTGACTGGCGGAAAGGCCATTACGGAAGACTTAGGCATTAAACTCGAAAACCTGAAAATCGAGGATTTGGGTCGGGCCAAGCGGATCGTCATCGACAAGGACAACACCACAATTGTCGAGGGAGCAGGCAAACCTAAGGAGATCGAAGGGCGCGTCAAACAGATTCGAGCTCAAATTGAAGAGACCACATCGGATTATGACCGTGAAAAGTTGCAAGAACGATTGGCAAAACTGGTCGGCGGTGTTGCTGTGATCAAAGTGGGTGCAGCGACTGAGACTGAATTGAAGGAGAAAAAGGCTCGTGTGGAAGACGCCATGCATGCCACACGTGCGGCCGTGGAAGAAGGCATTGTTCCAGGCGGCGGCGTGGCCTTCGTCCGGGCGATTCCAACAGTAGCCAAGTTGAAACTCGAAGATGATGAGCAGACTGGTGCCGATATTGTTCGAAGAGCTCTGGAAGAGCCTTTACGACAAATCGCCGCCAATGCCGGCATCGAAGGGGCTGTCACGGTTGAGAAGGTAAAGGCGGATAAGCGAGAACTCTTTGGCCTCAATGCCGAGACCGGTGAATTCGAGGATCTAGTGGCTAGCGGCGTTATTGATCCTGCCAAGGTGGCCAGAACAGCGCTGCAGAACGCGGCCTCCGTGGCTGGACTGCTGCTCACCACCGAAGCTTTGGTTTCAGAAATTCCTGAGAAGAAGAAAGAGCCAGCCATGCCTCCTGGTGGCGGCGACATGTATTGACACAAATCTGATTTCCTCGGGGCGACCAGACTCGAAAGCTGGTCGCCTTTTTTGTTGTCCAAATAACCCTAAATTCCGAAATTGCAGGGATGAAAAATATGTCACGCACTACGAATGAGCCACCCCTCACCCGTCCTTGTGAAGGTTTATCAAACCTTCACCCCTCTCCGAGAGGGAACAAAAAATTAGACGGACTCTCGCCTCGCCCTTTGGGAGAGGGGCCGGGGGTGAGAGTTTGGAGCTAAATGCGAGAGTGTAGCTCGATTGAACTTCGGAATTCGGAATAATCGTTCAGATAAAATGAGGAACATTCTGTGCCTCTGAATTTTCCCCGCGAGCCCAGGAACAGATTGACTGAGACGGCACTTCGGGCAGCTCAAGCGGCTGGCAGAGTTCTCATGAAATTTTTCCTGGGAAAGGCTGAAAACTTCCGAGAATTCAAAGGACGAAATGACCTGGTGACGTCTGCCGATCTAGAGTCCTGCCGAATAATTAAGAAACATCTAAAACGCTCCTTCCCGAAGCACAGTTTTCTCTTCGAGGAACAAGAATATTCCGAGAGTAACGGATCAGATTACCTCTGGATCGTCGACCCGTTGGATGGGACCACCTTCCATAATCGCGGTCTTCCCTTCTTTAGCGTCATTATTGCTCTGCAGATCAGGAACAGAATAGAACTGAGCCTATCTTATTGCCCTTTCACCAGCGACTTATTTATGAGCCGCCGGGGAAAGGGCAGTTTCCAGAGCAACAATCGGTTCCACCTTTACAAGCGCCTGCAGGTTTCCAAGACCAAACAATTAGAAGAAGCTATCATCGGATATAGCTACGGGAAGACGGAGTCGCAGGCTGAACAAATCTCCCAAATCTTGAAGCAACTGCTTCCTTCTTGTCGAGCATTGACTCGCATTGCAGGTTCTGATATCGGATATGTAGCCTCCGGAGCCTGCGACGCGTTCCTGGACAATAGCTCTACTCCCTGGGACTTTGCCGCCGCTGCCCTCATGGTCAGAGAAGCCGGCGGCAAGGTAACCGACTTTGCCGGCCGGGGGTGGCATTCAGGCTCCCAAACAATCTTGGCCTCTAACAAAATTTTACACTCCCAAATCCTCAATATCATTAACACCAGCAACAGGGACTCCAGCCCGAATCCCACAACATCCTGAAGTCTAACTAGGCAAGGGCGTTGCCCTTGATATCCCTTGGGCTCCGCAAGCTACTGCACCGCTGGTTGCGACAAGAAGTCAGGAGCCAGGAGTCAGCAGCCAGAATGGCTCAGTGTTTTGTCCCAGCCCCATTAGGGGCGAAATATGAGTAGCCCAGGGTGGAGCGCCAGCGGAACCCTGGGTTGGCGCCCCATTCCCAGTCTTCTCCCTCTCCCCGCACAGGCGGGGAGAGGGTTGGGGTGAGGGGGTGAGTTGAGAAAACGAGAACAAAATTCCCGTTTCGCCGCGCATAACGGGCTAGGCCTTTTCGGCCACGGGGCGCCGAAAAGGTGGCCATTTTGCCATTTCCCATTTCCCATTTGCGGCATTG
>Ga0066709_100003670_pt1 | contig 11908 bp, 11 predicted proteins | sample GraSoiAngelo_158_FD_79665 | JGI IMG/M metagenome (GOLD analysis project Ga0066709, IMG submission 79665) | Grasslands soil microbial communities from the Angelo Coastal Reserve, California, USA - 14_1009_16_30cm | ecosystem: Environmental > Terrestrial > Soil > Grasslands | place: USA... | reverse complement strand
ATGGAGAACAGCACTCCCTGACGCTTGGCGTCCTCGATCTGAGCCTCTAGGAAGCTCACCAGCGCCCGGCTGCTCATGAGGGTGCCGTCGATCACCTCGCCGGCCTTAAGGGCGATCTTGTCCTTCAAGACCGTGACGGTTCCGTTCTTGTCGGTGAACTCGATCCGAACGGTGGTCGCCTCGGGAACGGTCACCGATTTCTCGTTGGTCGCGAAATCGCCGCGACTCATGGTGGCCACGTGCGCCTTCGAAGCCGGCGTCCACGGGCCCAGCTTGTGGGGGTGCTTCTTCGCGTATTCCTTCACCGCGGCGGCGGCCCGCCGGTCGGAGTTCCCCTTCCGCAGCACGGGGTTCACGGCGCTTCCCAGGACCTTCGCGTAGCGTGTCTTGATCGCCTGCTCCGCCGGGCCCGTCGGATTCTCGGGGTAGTCGGGAACCCGGTAGTCTTGCCCTTGCAGCTCTCGAATCGCGGCTTTGAGCTGTGGGACCGACGCGCTGATATTCGGCAGCTTGACGATGTTGGCTTCGGGACGCTTCGCGAGCTCGCCCAGCTGGGTCAGCCAGTCCGGCACCCGTTGAGCCGCGGTCAGGCCCTCCGGGAAATTGGCGAGAATTCTCCCGGCCAGGGAGATGTCCGCCGTCTCGATCGTTATGCCGGTCCCCGCGGTGAACTTCCGGATGATCGGTAGGAGCGAGTAGGTCGCCAGCGCGGGCGCTTCGTCGACTTCCGTCCACACGATCTTCCCTGCTTCAGTTGGCATGTTGCGGCGCAGCCCCTTGTGACTATGCGCGTCACGTCGACGGTGACGGCGACGAGGTAGGAACGTGATGCGGCGACTCAACGACGCACCACGATCTCAACGTCGCCGTCACGCGCGAGCAGCTCGATGGCCGCACCCTCGCGGCCCTGTGCGGCCCGGAGGGCCACCCGCGACTTGCCGAGCCTCAGATCGTGGAGCTCCAGCCACTTGAGCCAGGCCGGCAACAGCGGACGATCGAGAGTGAGCCGGTTCTCGGCTGCCGCGGGCACGAGCCCGAGCATCCCCGTGATCAGGTGGAAGACCACGCCGGCCGACCAGGCTTGAGGCTCGCACGCGACCGGATAGCGCGTCGGGCCGTGACCCGAACGACGGGCGAAGCCGCAGAAGAGTTCCGGCATCCGGTAGCCGGGGAAGTGCCGGACGGCCTCGAACAGTGCTGTCGTCAGCGTGAGAAACGGCTCGATCAGCCCGTACCGGCGCATGCCGAGCGCCACGATCGTCGTGTCGTGCGGCCAGATCGAGCCATTGTGGTAACTCATCGGGTTGTAGAGGCGTTCGCGCGCGGCGAGCGTCCGCAGCCCCCAGCCGGCGAACACGTCGTCTGCCATGAGGCGATGGGTGACCGCCTCGGCGCGCGCGTTGGCGACGATGCCCGTCCACAGACAGTGACCAGGATTCGAGGAGATGACGCGGCACGCCGCGCCATGGCCGTCGAGGGCCAGCGCGTAGAGGCGCTCGTCCTCCATCCAGAAGTCGGTCTCGAAGCGAGCGCGCAGCCGCGACGCGCGCGTGCGCAGTCCCGGGGCGAGCTCGGCGAGCCCAATCGCCTCGGCGACGGTCGCCGCGCCGCCGAGCGCCGCGTACTGGTACCCTTGCGCTTCGACGATCGCCGTTGGCATACGGGCCAGCGCTCCAGAGGCATGCATGACGGCATCCTGCGAGTCCTTCCATCCCTGGTTCTCGAGGCCCCGCGACGAGCGCCGCTCGTAGCGCAGATATCCCGGCTCGTCCCCCGCGCCGTGCGACGCCATCCAGGCGAGCGCATGCTCGGCAGCCGGCCACAGATCCCGCGCAAAGTCGATGTCGGCTGTCCAGCGCACGTATTCGGCCAGCAGTATGACGAACAGCGGCGTGGCGTCCACACTCCCGTAGTACGGGACGAAAGGGATCTCGCGGCAGGATGCGAGCTCTCCGTGGCGGTACTCGTGCAGGATCTTGCCAGGCTCCTGGTCGGTGAACTGATCGTCAATCCGCGCCTGGTGGCGCGCCAGGAAACGCAGTGTCCCCCGGGCGATCTCCGGGGCGAACGGCAGGGTCTGGAGCGCCGTGATCAGGGCGTCGCGACCGAAGGGGGCGACGTACCAGGGGATCCCAGCGTAGGGCACGACCCCATCATCGGTGGCTGTCACAAGCAACTGTAGGTCGCTCTGCGAACATTCGACCCACCTGTTGAAGCTCTCATGGTCGGACTCCACGCGTGCCCAGTCCCGGCGGAGGCCGTCGATGACTGCCGATCGCCGTGCCAGCGCCTCATCCCAGGGCAACGGCCGCGACTCAGGCGGCAGGCCCACCGCGGCCGAGACACTCAGCGCGACCTCGGCGCGCCCATGTGGATCGAGTCGGAGCTTATACAGAGCCCTTGCGTTCTCGAGCTGCGCGGGCGCCGGTTCGAAGTCGAGCCGCGTCGTGCGCACCACGCCGTCGCGGCCGCAGTATGAGAGCTCGATCGCTGACGACTCGAGCCTCGGTGTTTGCATGGTGCCGCGCTCGAGCCGCCGGTGTCCCCGGACCTCGAAGACGTCGACGAAGTCCGCCGCGAAGTCCCATGAGAGCGTGATCTCGTGCGCCTGTCGCGCGAAGCTCTCGATCACCGCGACCTGGTAGAGCCGGCCGTCCAAGACGGTAAGACGCCTCGAGATTCTAAACGTTCGGCTCGGAACGACCACGCGGCCTCGCTCCACGACGTCCGCGTTCGTCAGGTCGATTGCGCTCTGCCAGCTCTCCCCGCCAATCGTGGCATTCAGCAACAAGGGCCGCCGGCCCTCGAGATGAAGCTCGAGTCGCCGGAGAAACCGCGTGTCCTCAGCATAGAAACCGAACGCGCCGTCCGGGATCCCCGGCACATCGCCCAGGCGGTTGGCCACCAGGAACGCACTATCGTGCTTGAGAACGAGCTTTGGGATGTCGGCGACCTCACTCGACGCCCGGATCGAATACTCGCTGTCGATGACCATGCGGTCGACCCGGTCCTCGCTCGTCAAGCCACGCACTCCTGCCTCAGCAGGGCACGGTAGATCGCCTCATAATCATCCGCCATCCGCCCGACCGAGAATCGCTGCTCGACGTGGCGCCGGCAGACGACGCGGTCGATGGTATCGGCGCGCTTGACCGCGTCCACGAGATCTTCGAGCGTATCGGCGAGGAACCCCGTCCGGCCAGGCTCCACGATCTCCGGCACGGAGCCGCAGGCCCGCGCGATCACGGGCGTGCCACAGGCCATCGCCTCGATCATGCCAAGCCCGAAGGGCTCGGGCCAGTCGACCGGGAACAGGAGCGCCAGCGCGCCGCCGAGGAACGCCGCTTTCTCGGCGTCGCCGATTTCACCTACAAACTCGATCAGGGGATGGTCGAGGAACGGGGTGATCTCCCGCGTGAAGTACCGGCTGTCTGCAGCGTCCACTTTCGCCGCGATCTTGAGCGGAAGCCCGACCTGCTTCGCGACCTCGATGGCGAGATCGGGACGCTTTTCGGGCGAGATTCGTCCGAGGAAGGCCAGATAGCGTCCGCCCTCAGGCGAGAAGGGAAACGCGGCGAGCGGAAGTCCGTGGTACACGGTGCCCGCCCACGCCAGGCGCAGATCGCGGAGCGGGGCTCGTTGCGCGTCGCTGATCGATGCCAGCGAGATGTCCCGGAAGTGACGGAACAGTGCGGTCAGGTGGGGCAGGTCGAGCCGGCCGTGTAGCGTGTGGAGTGTCGGCGTCCGGACGAGGCGCCCGAATGGGAACGCCAGGTAATCGACGTGACAGTGGATCAGGTCGAACTCGTTCGCCCGCTCGAAGACCTGTGCGAGCTCGATGACGTGCGGGCTCAGCGTGTCCCCAGCGTTCAAGTCCAGCCGGAGCGCTTTCGCGGTGGCGGCGGTCAGGCGCGCATCGGTGACCGAGTCACCGCTCGCGAAGAGGGTAACGCGATGGCCCCGTCGGACGAGCTCCTCCGTGAGGTAGGACACGACGCGCTCCGTGCCGCCATACAGGGCGGGCGGGACGCGCTCGTAGAGGGGGGCGACCTGTGCGATCCGCATGGCCGAGTCTGCGTCTCTGGAATGGATCGACCGGAGCAAAGGCCGGGATGCCTCTCGGCCTTTGCTCCACGAGACGTCCCGCCTACTTCTTGGGCTCTCCGAGCTGCTGGACGCCGGCTGCCGGAGGATTCGCCCCTGCGGGGGACGCCGCGGGACTCGCGGGCGCGCCCGAGGTTGGCTTGACCTCCGCGCCAGATCGGGTCCCCGACCCGGCGGTTTTTGCGCTGTCGATACCGAGCTTCCCGACCGTCGCGGGATCGATCCGACCCGTGACTCTCAGGCCTTCCTTTTTCTGAAAGTCCCGGACCGCTGCCCGCGTCTTCGGTCCCATCGCGCCGTCGACCTCGCCAGGGTCGTACCCCTTATCCTTCAGCGCGTGCTGCACCGCCGTGACCTGCTCACGGCTGCTCCCGGTGCGACCGCCCCCCTTCCGCTTGGCAGGGGCTTTCGAGGATTCCTGCGTGGTCGTACCGGTCCGGGTCGGCGAGTCTGCGGGACTCGGTGCGGGAGACTGCGCGCTCACCGACGGGGCGACGAGTAGACACGCCAGGCTCAGAGCTAGGACATACCTCCAGAGCTTCATTGCCATTGCACCTCCTGCAGAACGTGATATCCGCGGCCCCGCGTAAGTGCGGCGCCGCGCCCGTGCGTGTTGCGACACGCCGAAGTCGTGCTGCTTGGTACGCTGCATCGAGCACTTCTCCTAGAACACTTCATCAACGGTACCGACGGTCCGCTCCATTGGCGCCGTCCATCCGCCGGCGACTCGTGTCGGCACCCCGCCTGCTCGACGCGGGTGACGACGACAGGACTCGCCGTCGCTCCGACCCGGAAGCGAGCGTCCCCGGGACCGGCCCTCCGGCAGGTCGCCGGTGGGTTCGGGGCGCGAGGCGCCCCGGCGTGTCAGCGCTAAGCTGTTGCGCGCGCAGCTGGCGTCTTGCGGACGCAGCGCCACGGGTCTCCACCTGCGGGGCATCCTCAGCACGCACCGACTGCTCCGTGGTCGCAGCGGTTGCCTCGGGCGAGGAGCGCGGCCGCGCCCCTGTCGATGGGCTGATGGCGCATCTCCAGCGGACGGGCGGCAACTGTCAGCTCATGGCGTTCCTGGCATGCGACACACGTCGTCGCCTCTGGGAGCGCGCACAGCCGCGCCCCGCCGATGGCTGCTCCACACTCGACGCACTGGCCGTAGCCGCCGGTTTCCAACCGTGCGAGCGCGGCGCGGAGACGTTTGATGCGGGCCAGAAGACGCTCGCGGGACGCGAAGAGCGCTTCGCGGGTCGCGTTCGCCTCGGCCTCGTCAAGGACGTCGCAGCCGCTTTGCCGCCCGAGGGAGGACTGCGCGCCGTCCGGCGGTACCAGATCGACCTGCCTCAGCCGATCAGCGGTGTCGTTGAGCTTCCTTTCGAGCTGAAGACGAACATCGTCGGCCCCGGCAAACGACGCCTGCGAAGACTTGTGAACGTCCGACACCCGGTCGTCACGCGCGCGTCCGGACAACATCCGCACACCCTGCTCCGTCGACGGAAGAATGCGCCTTCGACCCATTCGTTAGCACAGGACATTGGACCGTCAAGATTTCCAGCGTCATCGCGCAGTCGCTGAGCCACCTCGAAACGGGGTCGCCCTGGCGGCAGGGCTTTTCACCCTGCCGCCTTGCGTAGCGGTCGGTCGTCATCGTGGAGCCCTCAGGCGGCTTTCGACGCTGGCCCGCGAGTGTCGCCGAGACGCGACCACGACGCGAGCCTCGGCGACTTCAGATCCAGCGCGTACCGCTGCGGCCCCAGGAGCGCCAGCGCGACGAACGCAGCGAGTGCCGCCAGGCGAAACTCGGCGTTCGTCAACTGCCAGGCGCCGATGGTCGCGACGAGCGATTCCAGCGCGAGAACCAGTGCCGCCCATCGCGTGAGGAGACCGAGAACGATCGCCGCGCCGCCAAACAGCTCGAGCAACCCCACGATCCACGCCCAGAAAGTGCCCGGCGTGAGACCGCCAGAGGCCATCAACTCGGCGGTCTTGGCGAGCCCTGGCCCGTCGAAGTAGCCGCCAAGCTTTTGCAAGCCGAGCACGACGAACGAACAACCGAGCACGATCCTCAGCGGGAGCGCGGCGTAATGACTCCATCGTTCCAACATCTGCTCTTCACCTCCTTCTACGACACCTCGATCTTGATTTCCTTCGGTCTGACCTCCTCGGTCTTCGGGAGTCGAACTTCGAGCATCCCGTCGCGGCACGTTGCCGACACTCGGTCAGCTTGGACTGGCATCGGCAGTCGAATCGAGCGCTCGAACTTCCCGTAGACTCGTTCCATGTGAAGGCAGTTATCGTCTCTCAGCTGGTGGTTGAACTCGCGCTCGCCTTTCACCGTGAGTAGATCACCAGTGATCGACAGCGATATGTCCTTCTCCCGTACACCCGGGATCTCGAAGTTCAGGACGAGATCGTCGTTCGTTTCGTGCATGTCGACGATCGGCACCCAGGTCTGCCTGTCCGGTCCGGTCGCGGTGGCTGGCTGACGGCCCAGGAACCTGTCGAAGAGGCGATTCATCTCGTTCTGAATGTCGCGGAAGGGATCCCGATCCATGAGTGTTCCGAACGGACGCCAACGCTCGATCGCCATGGCTAAACCTCCTTGCTATTTGATCTCGCCAGCCTCCCTTGCTGGCCTGTATCGGCCCGGGCCCTTCCGCGGGCCCGGGCCGTCGCCCGCGCATCGCGCGGGCTCAACGTTTACTCTTCGCCGACAACCGGGTTAGAGGGTCGCCCCTCGCCCCGGAGCTTAAAAATCTCCGTGCGGCATGGGCGGCGCCGCCGGCTTCTCCTCCGGGAGCTCCGTGATCAGCGCCTCCGTCGTCAGCAGCAGCGACGCGACCGACGCCGCGTTCTGCAGCGCCACCCGCTCCACCTTGGTCGGGTCGATGATGCCCGCCTTCAGCATGTCCACAAACTCCATGCTGTCCGCGTCGTAACCATGCGAGGGCGACGTCTCATTTTTCACCCGTTCGACAATCACGCTTCCTTCGAGACCGGCGTTCTCGACGATTTGGCGGATCGGCTCCTCGAGCGCCCGCTTGACGATCATGCAGCCGACCTTCTCGTCACCGTCCAGCTTGAGCCCGTCGATGGCCTTGGCCGCCCGAAGGAGCGCGACGCCGCCGCCGGGGACGATGCCTTCCTCGACGGCCGCGCGCGTGGCGTTGAGCGCATCCTCGACGCGTGCCTTCTTCTCCTTCATCGCCGTCTCGGTGGCCGCCCCGACCTTGATCACCGCCACGCCGCCGGCCAGCTTGGCCAGCCGCTCCTGCAGCTTCTCGCGGTCGTAGTCGGACGTCGTCTCCTCGATCTGCGCCCGGATCTGCTTGATGCGGCCCTCGATCGCCTTCGGCTTGCCGTCCCCCTCGACGAGGGTCGTATTGTCCTTGTCCACGACCACTTTCTTGGCGCGCCCGAGGTCGTCGAGCTTGATGTTCTCGAGCTTGATCCCCAGATCCTCGGTGAGGGCCTTGCCACCGGTCAGGACCGCGATGTCCTCGAGCATGGCCTTGCGACGATCACCGAAGCCTGGCGCCTTCACGGCACAGCCCGAGAGCGTGCCGCGGAGCTTGTTGACCACGAGCGTGGCCAGCGCCTCGCCTTCGACTTCTTCGGCGATGATGAGCAAGGGCTTGCCGGCGCGCGCGACCTGCTCGAGCAACGGCAGCATGTCCTTCATCACGCTGATCTTCTTCTCGTGGATCAGGACGTAGGCGTCTTCCAGCACGCACTCCATGCGCTCGGCGTCGGTGACGAAGTAGGGCGAGAGATAGCCGCGGTCGAACTGCATACCCTCGACCACGTCCAGCACGGTCTCGGCCGACTTCGACTCCTCGACCGTGATGACGCCGTCTTTGCCGACCTTCTCCATGGCCTCGGCGATCAGGTTGCCGATCGTCCTGTCATTGTTCGAGGCGATCGTCGCGACCTGGGCGATCTCCTTCTTGTCCTTGGTCGACTTGGAGAACCCCTTGAGATCGGTTACGACGGCGTCAACAGCGGCCTCGATGCCCCGCTTGAGGCCCATCGGATTGGCGCCGGCGGTCACGTTCTTGAGTCCCTCACGGAAGATCGCCTGAGCCAGCACCGTCGCCGTGGTCGTCCCGTCGCCGGCGACGTCGGAGGTCTTGGAGGCGACCTCCTTGACCATCTGGGCGCCCATGTTCTCGTACTTGTCCTTCAGTTCGATCTCCTTGGCGACGGTGACACCATCCTTGGTGATCGTGGGGCTCCCGAACTTCTTGTCGATGACCACGTTGCGGCCTTTCGGCCCCAGCGTCGCCTTCACCGCCTCGGCCATGATGGTGACGCCCCTGAGCAGGGAGCTCCGAGCCTCCTCGTCGAACTTGAGCTGCTTCGGCATGGGTCTCGCTCCTCCTTACTCGAGAATGGCGAGGACGTCCTCCTCGCGCATGATGAGGTACTCCTTGTCGTCCAGCTTGACCTCGGAACCCGAGTACTTCCCGAAGAGGATCTTGTCGCCGGTCTTCACGTCGAGGGGAATCTTCTTGCCGTCGTCGTTGACCTTTCCGTTGCCGACGGCGATCACCCTGCCCTCCTGCGGCTTCTCCTTCGCCGTGTCCGGGATGATGATCCCGCCCTTCTTGACCTCTCGCTCCTCCAGGCGCTCGATGAGCACGCGGTCGTGCAGCGGGCGAATCTTCATTAGCCTGAATCCTCCTTGATCGTTATTGTCTGAGCAACCCACTCTGTAGCACTTGTAGACGACGAGTGCTAAGCAGTCAAGTCTTGCGGTATTAATCAATTAAATCAGTATTTTGTCAAATAATGCCTCATAGACTGGCCAGATTGCCTACAACTTAGGCAGGCAAAATAGCCGGTGAATATGAGTCTACGCGGCTCATATTCTAGAAGGGGCCGCGGGCCGGCTCTGACGAGCTTCCCAGGAACGCTTGTCGTGGATGGCGAGCTTCCGGCGACGCCGCCGTGCCCCTGAGCGCGTGGTCGCCAGCGCCTGGGAAGCTAGGAGCACGAAGTCGTGTCGATTCAGCCGACGTGGGGCGTCAAACGCATCTCATCCGCGGGGGACTGCCTGACTCGGCGGGCGCTGCCCGGATGGACGCTCTCATCGCCATCGCGAGGTGCCACGGGAACCTACATGCGCGGACGCTCGAGGGAGCGTGACCGGGTCCTTGTATCAGTTCCAGAAGATGATTCGCTCGCCGCGCGCATGTCCGTCTACTCGTTCATCACCTCCGCGATCAGGCGGTCTGAGAGTGTTCAGACAACTGCCGAGCCGTTCCGGTAGAGCGCCTCGATCACGGGGCAGTCAGACGGCCGACCCTCAGCACGTCTCGCCACTGTTGCTCGCAACACCCTTTCCATCCGCCTGAGGTCCGCGATCTTGGCTCGCACTTCCTTACGGGCTGCCCGGAACGACCTCCTGCACGAACACGCCATCCAGTTGGTTGCGCAGCGCCATCGATTCGGGAAGGGCCGCGATCCCGATGCCGGGCACGACCGGGCGGCGCCGCGCGATCAGATGCGGAACGAGCCGCTTTACCACGTCGACCGGAATGGCGAAGCCGATCCCGGCCGACGCACCACTCGGGCTGTAGATCGCGCTGTTGACCCCGATTAGGCGGCCGCACGAGTCGAGGAGCGGCCCGCCTGAATTACCGGGGTTGATCGCTGCATCCGTCTGGATCACGTCGTAGATCTTGCGGCCACCTGTGATCTCAGCTCGCGGCCCAAGGCACTGACCACCCCAACTGTCAGTGAGTGATCGAGTCCGAAGGGATTGCCAACTGCGAGGACCGTCTGCCCGACAGACTAGGAGGCGCTGCGAGACCCCAACAGGCAACGGCCTCAGCTTCGAGGCCGGAGCGCCGCCCACTCTCAGCACGGCGAGGTCCTTGTCCGGCGCGTATCCCACGACCTTCGCTGCGTATTCGGACTGGTCGGCGAGTCGCATCTTGAAGCTGTCGCCGCCGTCGATGACGTGGAAGCTAGTCACGATATGGCCGTTCGTGTCCCAGACGAACCCACTCCCGGTGCCCTGCTGGATCTGCAGCACGTCGAAGGAGAAGAGGCCCTGCCGCACCGCGATGTGGCGATATGCACGACCGAGGCCGAGGCTCGCCGGAAGATCTCGACCCTGCGCTGCTCGTCGGCGGTGAGGTCTCCGGCGACCTCCGGCGCCGCCGGCACTATGAGTAGCGTGCGGTTCACGCTGCTCCTCACCGTGATCCTCATGATCAGGGTCATCATGACGTTCAGCACGGCCAGCGGGCTCCGCAAGGAGCTCGAGGGCATGCCGAAGCCGTCGCTCGTCTTCCTGATGTTGTTCACATCGACAGGCGCGCTGTTCTCGTTCGCGCAGTTCGTCGCGTTTTTCGGCCCTCTGATCGGCCTCGTGCTCGGCTTCGATGCCATCAACCGCGAGCGCGCACGGCGCGCACGCTTCCGAAGCTGCTCGCGCAGCCGATCTACCGCGACTCGATCATCAACGGAAATTCCTCGCCGGCAGCCGGCTGGCCCTGATCGCCGGGCTCGATCTGTGGGCCCTTGGCGTGGTGCCGGGGGCGGAGGAGGCCGGCCGGCGCGGTGTCGATCTCGTCGTCAGCCTCTACTACATCGGTTTCTGGCTCGGTGTGGCCGTCCTCGCCTCCGTGCTCTTCCGCAGCACGGCGACCTCGGCGTTGGCCGTGCTCGCGCTCTGGATCTTCCTCGCGTTCTTCGTCCCGCTCGGGGCGAAGGTGACGGCCGATGCACTCGCGCCGGCGCCGTCGGCTGTCGGCAGCGCCGCTGACATCGACGCCATGCTGCGGCACGAACAGGTGAAGCAGGCTGTGTCGTACGTGTCGCCGATCGCGCTCTACTCCGACGCGACGTCGATTGTGCTCGATCGACTGCGAAAGACCACACGATCTCTGGTGCTGGTCGGTCCGATGGAGCGGCTGTCGCTGTCGCGTTTCCAGAACGCGCTGCCGCTCGACCAGAGCGCCCTGGTCGTCGCGCGCACCTGGTTCTGCTGGTCGCGATCACCCTCGTATGCTTCGCGGTGTCGTACACCGCGTTCATGCGGCAGAGATCCGGACGATCTGATCGCCCGTTCGTATCCGAGAGGTGTGAGTCTCGATGAACGGGCTGAAACCATTGGCTAGGGTCGCTGTGCCAACGGCCGCAGCCGCTTTGCCTCGCCGGCGTTTTCGCGCATCCTGTTCACCCAACGGTCGAGATACGCGCGCCTGCTCGCTTGCTAGTGACGTGGCCAGCAGGCGGATGCGAAAGCGGAGGTTGGCGTCGGCCGAGGCAGCTGCTCCCGAGCCCGGGAGAGCCCTGTCGCCCGCGCCTGGGATCGGGGGGCTCTCGGTTGACCTCTCGCCTGTGTGTCGGTGCTATGACCAATACCTTAGGGCTCACCACGCGTATTCCACATCACGGCAAGGATCGCAGTGATTGGGCATGCCACCATCGTCCCGCTCGGTTCTCTCCACTGCGCACCAATGGACGTCAAGCCTTGTACTTGACCAGCTGACAGCATCGCCCGTCCTCCGTGGACGTACTCATAGGCGTCCACCTTAAACGAGGCGTCTGCGACCTCATGCCAGCCGTCGGACAGCAGGACCTTCTCAATGATGTCCACATCGATCGCCAAACTCATTCATCCCTCCATGGTGCTCGCATCACTGCGACGCAAGTGTCAGCGACCGCGCGTACCCTTCTTGTGTGCTCTCCCACGATGCCACGCCGGTTGTCCGACCGAGTTGTCCCGCGGTAGGGCGCGGCGAGCGCCCATGAGCCACGGTTAGGAAGGGCATCCTTAGGACGCCACGACGACCGACATCTT
>Ga0066709_100003668_pt1 | contig 11908 bp, 9 predicted proteins | sample GraSoiAngelo_158_FD_79665 | JGI IMG/M metagenome (GOLD analysis project Ga0066709, IMG submission 79665) | Grasslands soil microbial communities from the Angelo Coastal Reserve, California, USA - 14_1009_16_30cm | ecosystem: Environmental > Terrestrial > Soil > Grasslands | place: USA... | reverse complement strand
TAGCCGGTCAACTGGCCATCTTCGTCGCGGATCATGGCCGGGCCGTGCGAGAAGGAAATGCTGGCGACTTCGGAAATTGGGATCTGGGCGCCGGAAGGCGTCGCAATTAAAACCCGGTTCAGCTCTTCCAGGTTGTCGCGGAAATCACGCTGGTAACGCACATTGATCGGATAGCGCCGGCGTCCTTCGATGTTCTCGGCAACATTCATACCTCCAATGCCGGATTCGACCGCTTGTTGCACGTCAGCGATGGTCAAGCCGTATTTCGCAGCTTCTGGACGATTCACTTCCACATTGATGTAAAAGCCTTGGGAAACCCGCTCAGCGAAAACGGAACGCACCTGCGATAGTCCCGACAAAATTTGTTGTACTTGCGCGCCCAGTTGCTGAATCTGTTCCAGATTCGTGCCCTGGAGTTTCAGCCCTACAGGCGTCTTGATTCCAGTCAGTGCCATGTCGAGCCTGTTTTCGACAGGCATAGTCCAGGTATTCGTGAGACCTGGGAACTGGAGCTTGGCATCCATTTCTCCGATGAGTTTTTCGTAGGTCATCCCTGGCCGCCACTTCTCGCGCGGTTTGAGCATCACCGTGGTGTCGTACATATCCAAAGGAGCGTTGTCGGTTGCGCTGTCGGACCGTCCGACTGCGCCGAAGACAGTTTCAATCTCTGGGAACGAGCGCAAAATGCGGTCCTGCTCCTGCAAAAGCTGTGAGGCTTGCGTGATGGAAATGCCGGGAAGCGCGGTGGGCATGTAGAGCGATGAGCTTTCGAACAACGGCGGCATGAACTGACTGCCCAGCCTGAACATCAATGGAAACGTGACCAACAGGAATGCCAAATTGAGTAACAGTGTCGTTTTGCGGTATTTCAAGCAAAGCCGCAGAATTGGCAAGTAGATGGCCTGGGTCAGTCTTGAAACTGGATTTTCCGATTCTGGCCGAAGCTTTCCGCGAATGAACATGACCATCAGAATGGGAACCAAAGTGATCGCCAACAGCGACGAAAAGCCCACAGCTAGCGTCTTAGTCCATGCCAACGGACGGAACATGCGCCCTTCCTGGGCTTCCAGCAGGAACACAGGGAGGAACGAGACCACAATAATAAGGAGAGAAAAGAACAGCGCAGGTCCCACTTGCCTGGCGGCGTTGATGAGAATGCGTACGCGCTCACGTTCGGCGGCCTTCTTCGTGGGCTTAGTTCCGCTCGCATCTGTCTCTTTGTGAAGCACAGGCACATTCGAGTAATTCGTCTCCCCGAATGCTTCTGCTCCCATCGGCGGGCGTTCCGAGAGATGTCTATATCCGTTTTCTACCATCACAATGGCGGCATCCACCAACACACCAATGGCCAATGCTAGCCCACCCAGCGACATGATGTTCGAGCTAACGTGGAGGTAGTACATAGGAACGAAGGAGATCACGAGCGCGATCGGTAGTGTGAGAATCGGGATCAGCGCCGAGCGGAAATGGAACAAGAAGATAATGATGACCAGGGAAACGATGACGGCTTCCTCGATCAGACTGCGTTTCAAGGTGTGAATGGATTCGCTAATCAAACCGGCACGGTCATAGCCGGAGACGACCTCGACTCCCGGCGGCAGCGATCCTTTGATCTGAGCCAGCTTTTTTTTGACGCCGTCGATCACGTTCAGGGCATTCAACCCGTAACGCATGACGACAATGCCGCCCACCGTCTCGCCTTCGCCGTTCCACTCCGCAACGCCTTCGCGGATATCCGGACCGAAAGAAATTGTGCCGAGGTCCTTGAGCAAGACCGGAGTTCCGTTCTTCGCCATCACCGGCACGTTTGCCAGATCGTCGAGCGACTTCAGATAGCCGAGGCCGCGGACCATGTATCGCGTGCCGCTGAGTTCGAGAACTCGTCCGCCGACTTCATTGGTGCTCGACTTTACCCGGTCAATCACGGTGGACAGCGGGATGCCGTAGGCCAGCAGCTTGTTGGGATCGAGATTGACTTGGTACTGGCGCACGAACCCGCCGATGCTGGCTACTTCAGCCACGCCCGGAACGGTCTCTAGCTGGTAACGGAGGTGCCAATCTTGCAGGCTTCGCAGGTCGGCGAGGCTATGCTTATGGCTGCGGTCAACCAGCGCATATTCATAAACCCATCCGGCGCCGGTAGCATCCGGACCGATCGCAGGATGTACGTCCGCGGGAAGCCGCCCGGCAATCGTCTGTAGATATTCCACGACCCGAGAGCGGGCCCAATAAATATCCGTCCCGTCTTCGAAGACAACAAAAACGTAGGAATCATTGAACATCGTCTGCGCCCGGACAGCCTTCACACGCGGCGCAGCCAACAACGCGGTCACAATTGGGTACGTGACCTGATCTTCAATGATGTTCGGTGGTTCGCCTTCCCAGTTGGTGTGAATGATCACCTGAACGTCAGAGATGTCAGGCAGGGCGTCGAGCGGGATGTGTCCCATGGACCAGATCCCCGCGAGCGTGAGTAGCAACACGCCGGTGAAGACCAGGAAACGGTTGTGAGCGCACCATTCAATGATTCGAGAGATCATAACTACATACCTCCCGTGGCATTGACTGTTAGCTGCTTGTTGGCAATCGTTTGTCCGTTTTGTTGTGCCCGGATGCTCACTTGCCAAGTGCCGCCGGAACCGAGATCACCTTTCCCTTCATACATGCCGCCGCCCTTGTCGGTAGCATTGATCACGGTTTTCATCGCGGCCATTCCCATGGCTGGCATCGCCGCCATATAAAAGGTTACGGTCACATTCGCTCCGGCGATTGGTTTCCCGTCCTGTCCCGTCAGCTTCACGTGCACGATGTTGCTGCCTTTATGCGGAGGCTGGGGTTCTGTCGTCAGCTCCACGCTCGCCTGCTGTTGCGCAGGAGCATTCATGGAAGCCGCCTGACCGGCACCGGGTGGCGGAGGAACAAACGCTCCAGCAGCCGCTTGCAATTGCGCTTCGGAATCGATCAGGAAATTTGCGGATGTGACAATCTGTTCGTCAGCCTTGAGGCCTTTACTGACCACGATCTGATCGCCGACCTGTGGCCCGAACTCCACTTCGCGTGGCTCGATGCTGCCTTCACCCTGATAGACAAAAAGGAGGTTCTTGGTTCCGGAGTGAAATGCCGCAGAGGCCGGGACTACCAACTGACGCCCCATCGGTAGCTTGGCGCGAACATTCACGTACATCCCCGGCCTCAATTTCAGGCCGGGATTCGGGAAGACTAAGCGTACGGGCAGTGTGCGCGTGTTCATGTCTATTTGTGGGAGCAGGTAATCCACTCGCCCATTGAAAACACGGCCGGGATAGGCATCGACGGTGATCTCTGCCGAATCACCCGGCTTGATTTTTCCTGCATCGCTTTGGAATACCTGGGCCAGGACCCAAACATCGGAGAGATCCGCTACGGTGTACAGCATGGTTTCAGGCTGTACGTACATATTGGGCAGCGCCTTCTTGTCGGTGATGTAGCCCGACATCGGAGAATAGATAGTGAGATCCGTAATCGCCTTGCCGCTCTGATCCAGCTTCTCGATTTCGCCAGGAGAGACTTCCCATTGCAGCAGTCTTTCTTTAGCAGCGTTCAGCAGTGACGCAGCCCCTGAGGCCACTCCGCTCACAGCGCTTTGCTGAAGAGATTCAGCATTTTTCTTTGCGATCAAGTACTCCTGCTCGGTTGACACCAGGTCAGGGCTGTAGATTGTGAATAGCGGCTGACCTTTGCCGATGAAATTGCCGGTGGCGTCGGCATAGACTCTGCGAATCCAGCCAGCAAATCGGGTCTGCACGTAGGCCTGCCGCCGCTCGTCAACCTGCACATTGCCGTAGAAACGCAGCTCCGAATTGACGGACTTCGATTCAACCTTCCCGAGCACGATGCCGATGCTCTGCATGCGCTGCGGCGTGAGTTGAATTGGAGCAAGAGGGATCTCCGGCATCTTGCCGGTTTGCGTCTCCCCTGCTGCTCCTGCGTCAGAATTCGAGGTGCCTGCCGACGAAAGTTCTGCAATCGCTTCCATTGGCCGACCCGCAGAACTGTCTCCCGCCCGCGAGTCAGCCGTAGTGTGGCTCAAACGCCACCACAGGACTGTGGCGACAATGGCTAGAGTTATCGTGGCAATCAGCGCAATCCAAAAAGCTCTGCGATAGACGTTGGGTTCTGGGTTGGGCATGAATTGTTCTCTCTCATTGGTTTTGGTTCTAGAGTCGCGCTCGTTCATGGCACATCCACCCCCGTAAGACGCTCCAGTTCGGCCAGCGACGATTCGTGGTCCACCAACTCACTGCGATATTCCAGATCGAGGTTCAACACATCGAGGAACGCGGAGAGCAAACTCTCGAAGTCCTGCCGGTTCGACTGATACGCAGCGAGAGCAGAGCGAAACGTGGCTTCCGATTGCGGAACGAGCCCCTCTTTGTAAATCTTCAGGCGTTCTTCAGAAGTCTTAGCCTTAACGTATTGCTGCTGCACTTCTGAAAGTACGCGCTGCGATTCGGAGTCGAGCTCCCGTCGGGCCTGTTCCTGTTTCTGCTCCGCTTCGGCCAATTCGGCCTTCTGGCGTCCGCGATTGGGAAGGCGAATTCCGAAAGTTGCCATGTAATAGTCGCGAGCTTGACTCCCTGTGTGTTGATACATGTACCCGACGTTCAAATCTGGACGAAAGTTCTTGTGGGCTAACTCCACTTGCGTTGTCTGTTCTTCAATCGAGGCTTGTTTTGAGCGCAGATCAGGATTCTGCCCACGAGCTTTCTGTAGGAGATCAGCCGCGCTGTACGGAAGCACTCTCGCAGTGAGTGTTTCAGTGACGATATCTGCCGAGTCCTGCGAACGCCCGAGGAACTGCTTGATCTGAGCTTCGAGTAGGCCTTCTTCCTGATGATGGTGCGCAATTTCCTGAAGAATCTTCGTGTGCTGGAGCTGCGCTTTGAGTACGTCCTGTTGATTGCCCTGGCCCACGCGGTAGCGTGCTTCTGCAGCTTGTTCTACCTGGTTCAACAGCTGCTCGCTTTTCAGCAGGACCCCAAGCGTTTGCTGAATGTAGGCGAGCTGAAAATAGGCCGCCTTCAGATTGCCCACCACAGTCCTGCGGACGGAATCAGTTTGAGCTTCCATGGAGTCCGCTTCGTGCTGGGCAACACGGGCACGCAGTGGACGCTTGCCTGGATAAGGCAGGTCCTGTGAAGCCCCGAAACCGATATATGCGAAATCGCTATTGCTGTAGCCAGCGAAAGGTCGCGGGCTGCCCACGCTGAACTGCTGTATCGACAGTTGGGTTTCGGGAAGAGCTGAAACCTGCTTGGGAACATTTCGTGACGCTTGCCACCCATGAAACGACGCCGCAATCTGCGGATTCTTCTGCTCCGCCTCTTGCACAAGTTCACGCAGAGAGGTTGGGGTTCCCATGTGTTCGGACATCGCAGGCAATTCCGCTGCAGGCGGCTTCGGTGGATTGGAAGGTTCTTGGGCATTAGCCTTCCTAACAAGAGCCAGTGCCCCCAAGAACAGAGCCGCTGTAATTATGCAAATGCGAGAGCAACTGAAATGGACTCGGTACGAGCCAATGACTTGCATCTTTCCTCCGCAAACTTAAGACGAGTTTGTGTATGCAGGAACGTGCAGACGCACGAATGCGTTAGCAGCTCAGAGGAAAGACGGTCAGATTCTTAGGATGGTTGTAACTGAACCGAGTAGCCCAGGTGGACCATGTGTGAGGGAAGGCATGCCCGTGGTGAACATCATCTGCCCAGCGGGAACAACCTGCAGCGCGACGGCCTGCGCATGAAGTTCAATGAGTGAATGATCGAGATGAACAGACGAGGCTTTCACAGCCTGGAAGTTGCTGGGTGACTCCTGAGGCTGGCAGCATCCGTGGGATTTGGCCATGCTGGAATGGCCACATCGCTCCGCCATGCGCTTGCAGCAATCGCGCTCGGCTGCCGTCATCACAGCACCCGGTCTCACACATGCCATGACCGGCAGCGCTGCCATTAGCAGTGCGAGAGTCGCAACCCCGACTTTGAGCCCAAGCTTCAACACGAAAAGTCTAAATCCAACAATGGTTGGACGCAATGCCTCGGGAAAGGTTTCAAATTACCCTCGTTTTGCTCAGATTTGCCTGACCGCCGCTGAGCAACAACATTAATCGAGCAACAAGACTTCCAATTATTCATTCAACTCGCCTGAAGGCCCAGCGACGGCAGAGCCGGGCCCTACGCTTCGTTTTCGAATTCAGGCCAAGGCGGCTTTGATTACGTGCTCTTCCGGCCCGCGTCCTGCGCAGCACGAAGCCAACTTGCCGTCAATTGCGACGGCAGGCACGCTATGTACACCATAGCCTTTCGCCTTGGATGCAACGTCCGATTTTTGCATGTCATGGACTACAACTTGGTGCAAAGAGCCAGCGAGACGCTTTACCATCTCGATGGTTTCCTTGCACGCGGAACAGCCCGCGCTGAACACTTCAATCTGCTTCCTTGCCATTTCCTTTACATCCTTTCCAAATAGATTCTTTCAAATAAATTTCTCTGAGCAGCAGGTCGGAGCGACTGCCATTCGATGAGGCCACGCATTCCAGACAGAGGCAATCACCAACATCCCTACTGCCGCATAAATAATGGGATTCGACTCCCACGCAAACTTTCCAATCACCACGCCCACACCAGACACTACGCCTAGAAAAAAGGGTCCATAGCCATGCCGATTCTTTGCTCTGAATGCCAACACTCCTACCGCAAGCACCAGGAACGCAGAAGTAATCGGCAGGAGGTACTTTGACGAGATTAAGAATCCCAGCCCGACTGAACTCAGCAGCCCAGCATATGCTGGCCAGCACAGTGGACATGCCAATTTGGGAAGCAGCGCCGCTCCAACGCCCGGAATCGTCAGCAGGTTTTGTTTCCAAGTGCCGCTCATGAATTGTCTCCATCCAAACTTTCAAGAATCGGACACTCAGAAACCGGAACACAACCCGAGCAGGACCGCGTCAGTCTCTCCAGAGTTTTCCGCATGGAATTGAGAGTCCTGATTTTGCCTTCAATGTCGCCAATCTTTGCTTCCGCTCGCTTTCTGATTTCCGTGCTGTTGGTTCGAGACGACACTCGCAAAGCCAACAACTCACGAATCTCCCGAAGCGAAAATCCCAACTCCTGAGCACGTTTGATGAATCTAAGGCGGCGGGTCGCTTCTACCGGAAAGATACGGTACCCCGAAGCAGTACGTGGTGGCCGGGGAAGCAATCCCCGACGCTCGTAGTAACGCACAGTTTCCAGATTGACGCCCGCTACATTCGCGAGACGCCCAATCGTGAGCGGCCTGACTTGAACTTCCTCCATCACGAGTTAAGTCTAAACCCCGTAGCACGGTACGGAGTCAAGTGTTCTTTTAGACCATCGTTGGGTCCGCAACTCCGGGGTTGGGGAATGGCGCCCATTAAACCGATGCAAAGATTGACAATAACTCTTTTAGTAGATAGCTTAGTTCCTAAGCTAATCCCCCCAAACGGATGAGAGTCGCAGGCAAGAGCAAACAGGAGACGTTTTGCTCGCAGCTAGTACGGCCCTGCCTGCGCTGGAGGGTGACTTACCTTCGGCTGACGTCGTCGGGGAGGATACTTTGTCGGGAGCACTATCCGAAGTCGCGGGAGGCCTGCTCTCCCATTTTCGGAGATCGACCGCTCGCTTTACTTTCGACACGCGCCGGAACTTCTCTTGTGCCGCCACATACTCCGTTCTCAGAATTTCGCCTTCCTCTATCAGCGCTAAGTGTTGCACAGTCACTTTGCCTTCGACCGCGCTGTTGACGTCACCACCTTCTCTCTGCACCGATTCAGCAAAGCTCTTCAGTTGCCTGGTAGTGGCGCGGAACAGTTCCTCCAATTTTTTGCCAACAGCCGCGTTATAGGGGCCTATGGCCGCCAGCACCCCAGGATGGTAAAAGCATACTCCTAGTGCCTGTTTCAGATCGCGACCCCTCTGCACGATGCCGGAATCCGTGAGCGCCTCGAGCGTGTCGCAGCTTTCCAGTTCCTGACGCAATGCATCGAACTCGGGCAAGACGGAAACATAGTCCTCTAATAACTGCGGCGACTCTGAATCTGCGAGGATTTCTATCAGCGCGATTTCAAACGGCGGGACCGGAACCACGCCATCGAGCGTGTAACCGATTCTCTCCCACTGCCCGGGAACTCGCGGGTTACGATAAAGAAACGTCGCAACGAAGTCGGTTTTGTCGCGGTCAACTTCCGTACTGGCCTTCTTGCGGGCGTAATGCCGAAGTAAGGTCTCCGCTATTTCCGGATCGGTCTCCGGCGTGAGCGACTGTCTGAGCATGGAGGGAGTGACCGCCAGATCGAAAAGCTTTATCCACCCTCGAATACGGGCCAGAGGATCGGGAAAGTGCTGGTCGAGTTCTCCCAGCGAAATCAGGTGCAGGTCCTTCGGCAACGGGATCGGTTCCTGCACACAATCGCGCAGCAGCTTTTGGTAGAAGCCGTAAACCGTCTGCATAATGGCGAGTTCCCACTTTGGATCCTCGACCACGCTCTCTGTACTCCTTTAATTAGAGGGTTTGCGGCAGCTTTGTGAAAGTCTAGTGAAAAAAGGCTGCAAAGAATCATCTTGCGATAACGGGATGGTTACGAAAGTGAAGTGCCAGGTTGCATCGTCCACATTCTCGATGCTTGCAAGAAGGGCGGGTCTGTCCACCAAGTCTCATAGTTTGGTGCCCCATATTACGCAATGAACGATCAAAGGTTCATCTCAGCGCTCATTGACCTTCTCGCGACAACCGCTCTCAGCCGAGTTCAATCAAGTTCAACAGAGCTGGTCGGTGGGCTTCGCCGCGGCAGATAGAGCCGCTACTTGTTCGACGGTTCCTGACGCGCAACCGGGGACACATCGGGGACACATTAACTTGTTTCTTACCGCCCTTGGAACGCCATACAGTGCGTCCGTGTTCCTGTGGTTTCTTACAGTTCCAATTTGGCCTCCCGCTTTCACGGCGGTAACACGGGTTCAAATCCCGTCGGGGACGCCAACCTTATCAGTGATTTACAGCTAGGCGTTACGTTTTTGTAGGCACAAAAAAGGCACAATTTGCTCCATGAATCCGTGCCCGCCTGGTTCGGTCGCCAATGTTTTCGCCGAGACCAGGCGTGTTCGCGTAGGCACAAATAAGGAATTGGAGCAGACTGATTGCGTCTCAGCCGGCAGCTTCACTGGACGCACGCAGAAGACGAATGACTTTGCTCTGGGCTTTTCGCTTTTGAAGCGTGACCGCTTGGGTGTAGGTATCCAGCGTGACCCGACTGGACGCGTGACGAAGGAGTTCTTGCGTTACCTTGATATCCGTTCTGTTTGCTCTCAGCAATGAAGAATACGTGTGTCGGAAGGTGTGCCATCCGATGCGCTGTGTGATGCCGATCTTGGCCGCTGCTGGACGAATAATGCTTCGCATAAGACACTGCCCCCAATATGGCCTTTCCCCACGCGCTGCTGGGCTCGCGAACACCCAATCATCGACCTCGCCGTACTTTGTTTGGTGACGCCAAACCTTGAGAGCCTCTGCTAGCCGTGCGTCGAGAGGAACTGGCTTCTGTGATGCCTCCGTCTTGCAAGGACCAACGACTTGGAACACGATTGACCGCGTGACGCTGATTTCATTTCCTTGAAAGTCGATGTCGTGCCATTTGAGGCCGAAGAGTTCGCTCATCCGCAAACCTGTCCCGAACGCCAGGAGCACAAGAGTGCGCTCCCGGATGCCGAGAACAGCAATGAGTCTTTGCACTTCGTTTACCGTGAGTATCACCGGAACTGTTTTTCGCTTTGCGCTTTGTCGCACTAGCTGAATCGGGTTGCGATCGCAGATCTCATGCCGGATTCCGTGATTGAAGACTACGCTCATGAGATTCCGGATTTTGGCGCAGCTTGATCTCGCTAGCGGCAACGACCTCAACCAGAGCTCCACCTCTCCAGCGTTGACGCGGACCAACGCGGCAATATCCACTTGTTCAGGTAACCTTCATACGTGACCTTGGTGGAATGTGTTTTCCAGACCGTATCTGGATCCAGTTCGCGTTCGCGATAATGAGAAACAAGGTCGGAAAGTGTCGTTGATCTCGTCTTGAGCCAACCGCCGCCACGATTGAGTTCCAGACGCAAAGCGGAGATTGCCTGACGAACCGCTGCCTCGTCCGTCAGTTGTTCGACAGACCCCAGAACCATTCGCCGGTGTTTGCGCTTGCCGTCAGCTCCGGTTTCGCGCCATCTGAACTCCCAAACATCTGGTCCGCGTTGCCGCTCTGCACGAATGACACTTCCGTTTTGCATAAATATCCTTTCCGTTTGGGCGCGGTTCGCCCGAGCACGTGGTCCGAAACTTGAAGGCACAATCCAGGCACAAATTATCTGTTGGCGTCGCCAGAAATGCGCGATAAGTCTTAGGGACACGGCGCGAGGTTCTTACTTTGCTGCAGAAGTGCGGTGAAGCGGTAGTACGGCGCAGAGTAGTCCGCTAGGCGTAATCAGCCGGAACTGCCGGATTGCCAAGCCCAAGATGATGGCGAGAGCCGCCGTTGGCAGAACCGAGGTCGCCTTCTCGAAGTCGTTCCAGGAATATCCCGGCTGCACAGGCGAGCAACACCTGCATAACAAGGATGCACGATGGCGTATAGCGGGTGAGCAGTGGGGCTGGTATGAGAAATGCTAAAACCACGAATTGTGGCCACAGCCGGAGATGAGATTCGGGGCGGCAGGAAGTCATGCCGATCACACAAAGTGTGCTCATTAGCACTGACGCGGCACCAATCAGAATCCAGGCATGCTGCGGGGTCGCACGAGTGCCTGCGGACAACGAGATGACATGTTCAATCCCGACTCCCAGGACAGCGATGGAGAGGTACAGAAGAAAATGCGCATGGCTCCAGATATGAAACAAAAGCGTATCGTGGGCTGATCTTACATGCCGCTCAGCGGCGCCGTAGGCCACATCGAAGTACCACCACCACACCCCGAATACGAGCGCAAGGCCACTAAAGGCAGAGACCGCAGCCGATACCGGCCAGGTTTCCTGGCTCTCCATTCCGCGCATGACCGCGGCTACCGATTCGCCCAGAAGAATTATGGTGAATAGACCAAAGCGTTCCGGCAAGTGTTCCGGGTGTGGTGGAACCTTGTGCGTGTAATGCGACGAAATCATGGGCGTGCTCAGGTCGATGAGCAGGGCTGCGCCCCACAACCAGAAGCGAACGGATGGAGGAACTACGGCCGCGGCAGCCCAGAGAACCGCCGCGATGCCAAATCCAGTTGCATAGATCGTGGTGAGACGCCGAGTTCTTTGTTCGCGACGAGCACGGAGGTACTGGATCACGAGCACTACGCGCTGCACGGCATAAGCGGCTCCAAAGCCGGCGGAGTCCCGATCCGCCAGGCCTTGCTTTGCATTGGCGGCCATCGCAGCGGCTGCAAAGATCTGAACCAGCGTGAGGAGTCGGTGGACAACGTCATCCGCGTCAAAACGGGTTGAATACATGGTGTGCCCGAACCAAGCCCACCAGATGAGAAGGAACATCAGAGAGTAACGAATGAGACCATGAATGCTGTAGTCTTCGCCCAGCGGCACACCGACTTGCGAGACCGCCGCCACGAAGATCAAGTCAAAGAAAAGCTCGAGCCACGAGGCTCGCCTCACCTTACCTTGATCGGCTGGCCAGAGACGCACGGAGCGAAAGAGTCGAATTGGATGAGTGCTCATATTGAAATGTGCGGGTCGAGAAATTGCGTTCGAGTTCACAGTCCAACAGAGTTCAGAGTGATTTCGGCCCACTGCGCTCTACGCCGGTGCTCCAGGCCCCATCGATTCCGGGAGCCAATGCATCGCGCAGCTGCAAGCGAGCTCGCGAAAGCCGCGTTTTCAC
>Ga0066709_100003667_pt1 | contig 11908 bp, 10 predicted proteins | sample GraSoiAngelo_158_FD_79665 | JGI IMG/M metagenome (GOLD analysis project Ga0066709, IMG submission 79665) | Grasslands soil microbial communities from the Angelo Coastal Reserve, California, USA - 14_1009_16_30cm | ecosystem: Environmental > Terrestrial > Soil > Grasslands | place: USA... | reverse complement strand
GGTGCAGGTGAGGCCCAGCTCACCCAGGCCCGCCAATCCCGCCATGGTCTCGGCCCGCCCCCCGCAGGCCACTACCAGGCGCGTCATTTCGGCGAGGCCACGCGTGATCAACGCAGCTATGGAATTGTGTCCCAAACCCAGGCCGTCGCAGATGCCGGCGGCGATCGCCACAATATTTTTCAGCGCGCCCCCCAGTTCCACGCCAATCACATCGTCGTTGGTGTAGATTCGAAAGCTCCGATCGCTGAATTCCCGCTGCACCAGCTGCCCGAGTTCGGCGTCAGGGGAAGCAACGGTTACGGCCGTGGGATCCCCTCGTGCAACCTCCAGCGCAAAGGAAGGACCGCTGAGAGCACCAACTCGTGGCGTCCATCCACCATCGGCTTCAAGCACGTCCATGATGACCTCAGTCATGCGTTCGAGAGAGCTCTCTTCAAGCCCTTTGCTCGCGCTTACAATGACGGTTTCCTGCCGCAAGTGTCGCCGCATCTGCTCGAAGATCCCGCGGCAGTGTTGCGATGGCATTACGCTAACTAAGATTTCTGCACCCTCCAGCGCCTCCGCCAGAGTATTGGTGGGCGTCACCGTATCGGGAATGCGATGGCCCGGAAGAAACTTTTGGTTCACACGCCCGCGGGCAATGCCTTCCGAGACCTGCTGTTCATGCGCCCAAAGACGTACCCGATGTGATCCCCTGCGTCCGAGAACGATCGCGAGTCCTGTCCCCCACGCTCCCGCTCCGATGATCGCGATCTGACTCATGTGCGCCTCGATCTGAACCTGGTCTCGGTGCCTGCGAGCAGCCTGCCGATGTTTTGGTGGTGCCTGGCGATAATGAAAAGAGAAGCGAAACCCATACAGAGGAGCGCCATCGGTGCTCCGCCATATTCGTGCGTCTGCCACGCTAAGGACGGAAAGAGCATGACCGCGGTGATTGATGCCACAGAAACGTAACGGAAGACCAGCATGACCACGATGAAAACGCCCGCTGCCAGTACGATTGCCTTGGGAGCGATTATCAAGAATGATCCTAAGGCAGTCGCGACCCCTTTACCTCCGCGGAATTTCAACCATACGGGGAACATGTGACCGAGAATGGCGAATAACGCGGCGGCGGCTGCCCTGACGGCCACAACCGAAGGCATTGGCGACCACAGATGATCCGGATACCAAGGATGCGAATCAGCCCAGCCCATGATCTGACTGCGGCTGAGCATGATCGCCACTACCACGGCAGCCGACCCTTTGAGTGCATCGAGCAGTAGTGTGATTAGACCCAGCGCTGGCGACTTCCGCGAAACATTCGTGGCCCCGATATTTCCGCTGCCGCTCCGCCGCACATCTTCCCCACGAAAAATCCGCACCAGGAGATATCCGAAGGGGATCGATCCTAGAAGGTAGCTGACAACGGCGACAAGGAGAATGATGGACATGCTCTGTGAGTCAATGCTCGATGGCGCATCTACATCCGGCCGCAATCACAGTGTAAAGCCTGCCAGCTTCTAGTACCGCGATCCGCCCCGAGATAGATGGCTCTGATAAAGAAAAAACTCGCGGGCCGTCATGGTACCAAACTCGGGAACGGGCAACGCCGCTAGTTTTTCCTCGAGGCGCTGAAAGCCACGCTTGAAACCGTCCATCTTGGACCGCGGCGATCGCGAGCCCCCACCACCCCGAGCGAGCGTAAGGTGAGGGCTGAAAGGATGGTCTTGTTTGGCGATGCCGAGCGACGCCACTCGGTCATCCACCGTCGACGCGAGTGCAGCCAACGACGGTCCCGCCTCGATGCCCAGCCAAAAAACGCGAGGCGATTTCGCACCGGGAAAGAAACCGGAGCCTCGAATGTTCATTTCGATGGCATGGGCTTCGACCGCCTTCAGCGCCTCTTTGATCTGATCCATATTCTCGGGCGCTGTTTCTCCGATGAACTTCAGCGTGATGTGCAGCGATTCTGGACGCACCCAGCGCGCGTCCGGGGCAAACCCGCGCACTCCATCTATGAAGCGGGCAATACGGTGGCGGATGGCTTCGTCGATGTCGAGTGCGATGAAGATGCGCATAACAAAAGCAGCGCTTGGCTTTTAGCCCACATTTCCTTTTTGAATCTAGCATAAGTCACCTTATGATCGCGCCAACGCCAGTATTCATGCGGCTTTGAGAGCACAATCAACACCGTGGAGGCTTCGTCCCAGTGGGTGAGAAACAAAATCAGCACTTTCAGCTCTCGTTTAACCCGTCCTTGAAAGTTGATTTCCAAGGTTCTCGCGTCACCTCCGACAGTGGTCGGCTTTTGGTGCGCGAGTTGGATGAACGTCTGGGGTTACGTTCGCTCATGGTTGAGCACCTGAGAGACGATCGGCGGGGAAAGAACACGCAGTTGCCGCTCCCGGACCTGCTGCGACAGTCCATCTACAGTCGCTTGGCGGGATACGAGGATCCGAACGATGCGGAGCGGCTGTCGCAAGATCCGACCTTCCGCTTGATCGGCTCGGACAAGATCTGGGAGCGCGGGGCAGCCTTGCCTTCGCGCTTGCATTGGTTCGAGACCGAGGTGCTGAGCCAAGACGAGAACCTGGAATCTGGGCCGAATCAATCGGAAACTGCTGGCAAAGGCGGAGGCTATGGATTCCCCCCGGCGGGTGGTGCTGGATATGGACAGCACGGAAATCCCGGTCTATGGAGAACAGGAGCAGGAGCGCCTACAACGGGCATTTTGAGTCGACCTGCTATCACCCGCTGCTACTGTTCAAGGGTAAGCGTGAGACCAAGCACAGGATTGACGAACGTGGATTCTGCTTGACTACAGATCTTACTTCGTGCAGGTTTCGCTGATCATGGTGATAGCAACCACATGCAGGTCGCGGTATTCCTCTTTGCTGGATGCCTGCTCCACTTGTCCTTCCTTTGTCGTTTTCTCATTTGCGTCTACAGCGGTTGCGCGTGCTGAGCCAGTGAGCTTAACCTGGCGACCAACAATCGGATCAAATCTAATGCTATTACTTCGGAGTAACCAGATCTTCCCATCTTCACCGGCGAGCGAAAATGTTCCTGCCTCCTCGCCCTTTTGTAAACATCCAGTTACGGTTTCGCTATGGCCAAGACGTCTCCCTTTCACAACTGGTTTGCCTTGGGCAACCGATTGATTCTCTTCCGTTTTCGTTTCCCCGCTATATTTCGCTACCGTTCTGAGGAACGGTTGACTCATGCTTGTGCGTCGCACCTTCCCTTCAAGGATGTCGTCAAAGGGCACGAATTTCCCATACATAAACCGGGTTTCGTCTTTGTCTTGAGTTAGAACAGCGCCGTTTAAATCAATACCGGCAAACAGGCCACGGCTTCTGGAATACGTCAGTACTTGGGCTTTCATTTTCCAATCTGTGTCGGCGCCGGCATGACGGCCCACCGGACCCGCGGCCGCGGATGCATCTCCTCCGATCTTGAATTTGCTGGACAACAAATTGTGCATGCCGTCGTCGTTCATGACGAGCATGACAAGATCTATAGCTTGGCCGCCAAGTTGAAGGCCAAAACTCCCGCCGGTGATCGTAACGGGCGCAACGGCACTCCATCTTCCCTTATCTAAGCGGCATGTGGCCACTCCCTTGCCGTGACTGCCACCAAATCCGACGGCGATTTTGACCATAGAGGGAATAATCGCGATGCACTTGGCGTCGCTCATAATCTTGTCTGGGATGCCCTTGTCCGGAGTACCCATGATTTCGTCGAGAACCTTGGCAGAATTATCGATCCTTTTCTCGATGTCAGATTCGTCTTTATCCGCGGCCCAGCTGGGAATGGCCAAAACGACCAAGCTGCAAAGCCCGAGAACAATCGTGGCAGGCAGAACTGTGACATGCTTCATAAAGGCTCCGTTGACAAATGGGCGGAAATCGCGTCGTAGTCATTTTAGCTCTCACTCAGCTCGGCTGGAATAGGGTTCATGCTGTAACCTAAAGAGAATCATCCTTTAGAAACCGGGCCATTGAGTTGACGCGTCTGCTCGCGAGCACGTCGCTGTATTTTCAACTCCAACGATCAGCTCTGCAATCTAACAAGGCACGATGATCTTGCTTCTCCTCAATCGGCGAATAGAAGCATCTTCTGTCGAATTGCCGCTTGGAAATTCGGTTTATGATCGAAAAAGACATGGAAGTTTAGCTCTTAGCCTGAATCCATGCGGTCTGAGTCTAGGGGGAAGCGTCAACATCGTGGCAGTTTTCCCCGTTGAAACGCCTCTCCGAAGGCAACTGCTAAAACCTGAGAGCTAAGAGCGAAGAGCCACGAGCCTGCCTCACATCAACTTCCTTCTCACCATGTCCAGGGCCATCTGCGTAGCGAAGCGGCGGATGAGCTTGCGATCTCCGGGGAACTGCCGCTCCGCCACTTCGGTTCCACTGTTGCTGGCCACGGAGTGAAACACTAGACCCACGGGCTTTTCCGGGCTTCCGCCGGTGGGCCCAGCGACTCCGGTGATGCCAATGCCAAAAGTCGATTCACAGCGGTAACGGATGCCTTCGGCCAGAGCTGCCGCTACCTCGGGACTTACCGCTCCATGTTTCTCGATCATGGCTGCAGGCACCCCGGCCAGCTCGGTCTTCAATTCGTTCGAATACACCACTGCGCCGCCTACAAAATACCGCGAGCTGCCGCTGATCGACGTAATGCGCTCCGCTAGAAGGCCGCCTGTGCAGGACTCCGCGACCGACACCGTCGCATTCCGCATTTGAAGGTAGTAGCCGACAATCTGCTCCAGCGGTTCGCCGTTACGCGAAAAGACGAGGTCATCGAGCTCGTCCTCAACCGCGCCTGCCACTTCGTCCACACGTTGCTGTGCTGCTTCCGATGTTTCAGCGCGGGTTTTGAAATGCAGCTGAATCTCGCCCGGTGCGGCAAGAATCGTAGTTTGCACATCCGGATATCGCTTGTAAATCGGCGAAACGCGCGCGTCCACCTGCGACTCTCCCAGCATGGCAACCTTCAGCACGCGGGTGGCAATAACGGCGGGAGGCAGTGTGGCCCGCAGACGTTCGCGGCATTCTCCTTCAAATAATGCCTTGAGCTCGTGCGGAGGGCCGGGCAAGAGGATAATGATGCGCTCACGACCGTCAAACGCGCCAGTCAGCCACTGGCCGGGAGCAGTTCCATTGGGGTTGGACAAGATGATTGCCCCACTGACGACGTCAGCCTGCTTGGCGTTGTTCGCCGCCATCTTCCATTTGCGAGCTGCGAAGCGCTGCTCGAGAGCAGCCAGTATTTCGCCGTCACGCTCGAGCTCAAGCCCGAGCGCCTTGGCCACGGCCTCTCGAGTCAAGTCGTCTTCCGTCGGTCCGAGACCGCCGCTGAAGACGACGATGTCCGAGCGAAGAAATGCGTGTTGCGCCGCTCGAACCAGTTGCCGCAGATCGTCGCCCACCACGCTTTTGAAGATTACCTCAACCCCCAGCAGATTAAGCTGCTCAGTGAGGTAGAGCGAGTTGGTATCGATGCGGTAGGGAGTGAGAAGCTCGGACCCTACCGCGATGATCTCGGCGTTCACGATCTAAAAGTGTAAATGAAAATGGAAAAACCACGGCGGAAGCCGAAGAACCAAAGAGTAAATTCGGCTGCTGGACTCGTCTCACTCCGCGAGCAGCGGCAACCCTTGGATATCCCACGAAAGATGATGCACGGCGCTGGTGGTCGACAGAATCACAGACCGCCCGGGCGCGAACGCAAGTCCCACCAATCCGAGCCCCGCGACCTCAAGGCTCGCCGTGCCTTCCGGAGTAATCTTCACGATGCCGCGCTTGCCGGAAACAGAAGCCGCCACGTACAGATTCCCGGCGACGTCAAACGCGAGGCCCTGGGGCCGCCCCAGCCCGCGGTAGAACGTGCTCGTGGTGCCGTGCGGATCGATCTTGTAGACGCTATCAAAGCTTGATGTGGTCGGCCCGGTGACGAACAAATCCCCATGCGGGCCAAAGGCGAAGTGATACGCCGAAACGCTGGGCTCCAGTGTTGCAAACACGAAAACCTGCTGGTCCCGCGCGATCTTGAAGATCGTGCCGCTGCGGTCGCCGACATACAGGTTCTGCTCGCGGTCAAACGCGATCCCAGTGGCGACGCCCATGCCCTCGGCGTAAGTGGTCATAGTTCCATTGGGAGCCACGCGATACACCGCCCCGTCATAGCGCGAAGAAGCGTACATCTGTCCTTCGCGGTCGAATGCAATCGCGGTCGGATTCATCATCTCCGCCACGAATGGTTTGATTGTGTAATTGGTGTCAATCTTGAAAATTGCCACCGGCACTTTCTGTCCCCGCGGACCGGAGAAGGTCACATAAATGTTCCCCTCTGCATCCAGCGCGGGGCTGGTGACCGGATGCAGGCTCTCCGCGATGGGGACAGCAACCTTTAGGGTATGCGGATTGCTGCGATGGCCGTTGGTTGCGACTACAACCGGTCCTGACGTGGCCCCCTCAGGAACACGCGCCACCAGAAAGCCGTCAGAACTGATCACTACCGTACCTTCAATCTCGCCAAACTGCACCCGTGGACGGCGCAATTCGGGAGGCCGCAGGCCCGATCCGGTAATACGTACCTCTCCGCCCGCCAGCGCTAGAGCCGGCGACACCGCTTCAATGTGCGGAGCTCCATTCACGTTCTTTTTACCCCGGATACGGTCGGAAAATCCCATGACACTCAACTTTCTCGGCGGAAGGCGGTGCTGCGCGAGACCTTCACCCGGATTTCAACCTTCGAGTGCCGGGTCTCGCAACTACGATATTAGAAGACCAAAACGCAGCAGAAGATGCACCACAGCCAGCGCGCAAATTCCGGCCGCGACATCATCCAGCATAATGCCAGCACCTTCCGGAAGGGCCTCCAATTGTCGAACCGGTGGAGGCTTGATGATATCGAAGGCTCGAAAAAGTATAAAACCTGCCAGCAAACTTTTCCACGAAAGCGGAACTGCAATCAGCGCTATAAGCTGTCCCGCCACCTCGTCGATCACTACGAACTGGGGGTCTTTCAGCGCTGATGCGCGCGCCACCCGCGTCGCCGCAGGAATGCCGATCAACGTGATCAGAACAGCCAGCGCGATGGCCGACGGAGTGCGCAGGGACAGCGGCACGAAATGAGCCCCAGCAGCCCACAGAAGAACCGTTGTTGCGGATGCCCAACTTCCCGGCCCGGGACGCAGTCGTCCCACGCCAAAAAAAGTAGCCATGAGCGTTGCCCATCGTGGACCGCCGGGGCCTAAGGCTCCGCCGACCGCAGCTCGAGCCTTGAGGCCAAGGTCGGTGTGCGGTGCGCTCTCTATTTCTGCCGGATGTTTCACGATTCTTCGTCCGAATCGCTGCGAATGCCTTCTTCAATGGCTTCGCCATCATCCGTTGCCGGCGACGCAACAACATGCCCTCCGCTCGCCCACTTGCCCAAGTCAATAATGCGGCAGCGGTCGCTGCAAAAAGGGAAGTCAGTGTCGGTGCTATTCACCGGTTTCTTGCAGATGGGGCAGCGGAGCTTGAGAATGCGCTTGCGCGGCATACCGATTTCTTATTCTAGACGGAAGAATCGAGCTTGCGGGGGCAAAACGGAAGCTGAAGCCTACCGCTACACGCTCTTCGCCACCAGATCGTAGTCGTGGGCTTCAGTAATTTGACAGCGGTAGAAGTTCCCGGATTGCGGCTCCATTTCGTCGGGAAACTCATTCACGAAAACCTTGCCGTCGATCTCCGGAGCATGCATGGAGGTACGTCCTTCAAGCAACAAATCGGTTTCTTCAGAAGCACCCTCGAGCAACAAATCGACCTCGCGTCCCACCAGAGCCTTCTTCTTCTTTCTGCTGATCTGCTGTTGGATTCGCATCAGATGTTTGCGCCGACGCTCGATCTCGCGCTCCGAGACCTTATCCTCGAGATGGTAAGCGCCTGCACCTTCCTGATCGGAGTAGGCAAACGCCCCCATCCAGTCGAACTGGGCCTGGCGCACGAACTCGCACAACTCTTCGAACTCCTTCTCCGTCTCGCCGGGAAAGCCGACAATAAATGAAGTTCGCAGCGTAAGGTCGGGAATGGTTCGGCGCATTTTGGCAATCGAACGTAGAAAAACTTCCGGCCCGCCGCCGCGCTTCATGCGCTTAAGAACCGACGCCGAGGCATGCTGAAGCGGAACGTCCATGTACGAACAAATCTTCTCGTGAGCAGCAATCGTGTCCAACAGTTTTCCGGTGATCTTGTTGGGATACGCGTAGAGGAAGCGAACCCAGCGCAGGTTTTCGATCTGTGCCAACCTCTCCAGCACAAGTGCCAAGCCATCCTTCAGGCCGAACTCCTCGCCGTAGCAGGTCGTATCCTGACCAATCAGTGTAATTTCGCGGACACCGGACTGCGCCAGCCGCTCCGCCTCGGCCACGACAGATGCAAAACGCCGCGAGCGGAACTGGCCGCGCAACTGCGGAATAATGCAAAAACTGCAAGGGTGATCGCAGCCCTCGGCGATCTTGATGTAAGCCATGTGCCGCGGCGTCGCCAGGATGCGTGGTGTCGCCTCGTCGTAAAGATAGTTGGGCAAATCGGCGATAGCCCCGTCCCACGACTCGCGAGAAAACCGGCCTTTGGCCGGGCGCGCTTCACCCTCAGGTCGCGACGGCAGCACCACGAATGGCGAGTCATTCGGTGTCGGCACAGAACCTAAGCCGGTAGCTGCGAGAATACGTTCTAACTCGCCGGTGCCTACGACCGCGTCCACCTCGGGAATGTCCTCCCGGATTTGCTCCCGGAATCTTTCCACCAGGCAGCCCGCGACGACTAACCTCTTCGCCCGACCGCCATTCTTGTGTGCCGCCATCTCCAGAATCGTATTGACCGATTCCTGCTGTGCACTCTCGATGAACGAACAAGTGTTGACCACAATTACGTCGGCATCCTCGGCGCGCGTGGTCAGCTCGGCACCGGCTCGCGCCAGAAGGCCCATCATGACTTCGCTGTCGACCAGGTTCTTGGGGCACCCCAGGCTCACGAAGCCCACCTTCTGCGGGCGCTCCGGCTGGGTGACCTCGGCAGCGGTTGAGTGGGGGTGGATAGCAGGGTCCTTCAATGGCATGGAAGATACTATTTTAGCATTGTCTGTGGCGCACGCCATGTCGAAGGCGCCACTGAACACAGCCCCTGTTGATTCAAAGCTTCGCCGCCATGCTACGCTAGGCCGCTGACATAAATGTTGCGCCACTCCTCAGGAGGAGAGATGTCTTGGAAACCGCTGTGGATCGTGGCTCTGGCGGTGGTAGCTCTCGTCAGTAGTCCGGCGCTCAGGATGAGAAGAATCAGTTAGCCGGAATCCTCGGCCGCACGTTCATCAGCAATGAGGGCATAAAAGGCGCCACGTTCTCCAATCCTTTCGTACGTTTGGGCAACGGCTTGACCTTTGAGGTGAATGACTCCCGCTATCTGATTACCGGTCCTCTTTTCGCTCTCTCCGGCGAAGTGCCAGTGGTCTTCAACCTTGACGAGGACGTCCATTCTGGCGCGCATGTGGTGCCTTCAGACTACAGCTCTTACTTCATCACTCCAGCCGCGCGTGTGAATCCATTCCCCGCCACGGCGGTTTCTCCTTGGGTGAGCTTTGGCGGGGGCTTTGGGCATTTCTCGGAAACGAGCAGCCTCATCTCTTTCTTCGTGGGCGGCGGAGCCATCTGGCACTTCTAGCGTCAAGTTTCTCGGTATTCAAAGATCGTGAGGCAAGAATCCGAACGGAAACCTTCCCAAGATGCTAGAGCCCTTCACCGCTTTGTTTCCGATGCCACTTCTTCGTACAACTCCGAGAGTCGCCGTGCGTCGTCCGGGGAATTCCCGAATCGCGCTAATTCGTATGCTTCTGTGAACTGAGCTACTCGCTGGCGTAGTTGTTCGTCGCCAATGACCCTAATAAATTCCTCGGGAGTCTGCGCCGTTGACTTTCGCAATCCCCGCCGCGCTAGAGATCGCGCCATGCGCTGGTACCACATAGTTGCCGCGAGCTCGGGCGATTGTTCGGGATAGGCTCGCAAATGCCACGCGCGAATCACTCGCGAGATCCGGCCGGCATTCCCCAGAACGGCAAAGAGCGCCAGAATCCCCAAAACGATGCCACCCCAACGTCCTGGAGAATGCTCCACCTGACCCAGACGGTGCCGCAGCCAGTCGAGCATTGAAACATAGCGGCTGCGCGTCCACTCCCGGGACCGTTCCCACAGCCGCCGAGACCCGCCCAGCGCCTCCTGTCCCAGTACCGATTGGTGCGCAGAGTCGTAGCTGATCACCCATTCGCGCCAAAATGAAGACGCAGCATCCAGATAAAGCATGACGCGGCCCCAACCCTGTGGGATTCCGGCGCTTCCGGCGGGAGTTGGATCGAAGTGCACCCATCCGTACCCTGGGAAGTAGGCCTCCACCCAGGAATGGGCGTCCTTGGCGCGCACCACGTAATTCTCTGTTAGATCGTTGAACTCGTCGCTGCGGAAGCCGTTGACCACGCGCGATGGTATGCCCAAACTGCGCAACATCACCGCCATCGACGAAGAAAAATATTCGCAGTGTCCCTTCTTTCGCTCAAACAGAAAATCGGCCAACGGATCTTTTACCGGAGCCTGCGGCAACTGTAGCGTGTAGCCGAAGTGTGTTTTGAGATAGCTTTCCACCCGGACTGCCTTGTCGTAATTGTTCGAAGCCGAGCCTGCAATCTGACTGGCAAGCTTCGGAATTCGCGGATCGAGTTCCGGCAATCGAAGATAAACAGCAGTCAGTTGGGCCGGATAGTCTTGCTGGGCAGCCCGCAACTCCGTGGGAGAAGGCGCTGATATATCTGAGTTGGCCTCATAGCGAGTGATCGGGTGCTGGTTATCGAGGTTGTAGACCGCCGCGCCCGAGTCGGAGGACAACATGCGGTAAGCTCCGCTCACACTGCGCGCCCAGGGCGCGAGGAAAAATACGTTAGTGCCGATGGGCTCCATCAGCACCCGGTAATGAACCATCCGGCTGGGCTGGTGAACGAGCAGGGAACTTTGGGCCGCATAGGCAGTTGTCAAACCCGTGCCGAAAGCAGGCACGGCGAAGCTACCGTCGATTCGGCGCCCCAACAGGTACTGCTCGCGCGGACTCGACCAGCTTGAGCCGTCGAATTCCCCCAGGGCGATACCCCGCCAATACAGGTCATAGCGGCCTTGCGGGTCGCCATCAATCTGGATATGCATCACAACCTCGTTTGATTGTTGAATCTGTCCGATTCGTCCCAGTTGTACCCGGTCACTGAAACCCGTGGAGAGATCTGTGCCGAATGAGTATGAGCCCAGATATCCCGCCGAGATGCGGGGCAGCAAGAAGAAGACAACCGTCGCTCCTAATAGAGTCATCACAACGAGCGCCGGTGCCAGCCGGGCCAGCGAAAAGGCCAGATGTCGATGTTCCTGAGGATCGTTTGAGTGCCGTGCCTGTATCTGAGCAGATCGAGCTGAGCGCCGCATTTCCATCAACACAAACGTGGCCACCGCCGTAAGCAGAAATGCGGCGAAGAAGAATAGAAACACACTGTCCACGGTTAGCACAGCGGAGGCCAGCACCATCAGGAATGCCAACACCGCCAGCATGGTGTAGTCGCGCTCGCGCCGCAGCGAGAACATTCTTATGACCACGGCAAATAACACGAGATGAACCGTGGCGGTCAGAAAGCTGCGTGACAGCAAAAAATAATCGCTGGCATAAAACACGAAATAGAGGATGGTCAGCGGGGTAGTCCAACGCTCAGGAATACCGAAGTTTTGCCGCTTGGTCAGCAGATATCCACGAAAAGCCAGCGCGCCACCCACGAGGAGCACCGTCGCAAGATCCAAACTGCCAGTACCAGCTAATGTTCCAAAACCCATTAACACAAGCAGATACAGCGATACTAT
>Ga0066709_100003666_pt1 | contig 11909 bp, 12 predicted proteins | sample GraSoiAngelo_158_FD_79665 | JGI IMG/M metagenome (GOLD analysis project Ga0066709, IMG submission 79665) | Grasslands soil microbial communities from the Angelo Coastal Reserve, California, USA - 14_1009_16_30cm | ecosystem: Environmental > Terrestrial > Soil > Grasslands | place: USA... | reverse complement strand
GAGAAGGAGAGCGATTCGTTCGAGAAGAAGATGCAGGAGCGGATGGGCTCGCGTGAGGGCGGCGACGGCGGGCGTGGCGAAGGCGGGGGGTGGCGCGGGGGTGGCGGCGGGATGGGGGGCGGTGGTCGCCGCGGCTGGGGCGGTGGCGGTGGTGGACGGCGCGGCCCCGGGGGGCCCGAGGGTGGCGGCGCGGAGGGCGATGGCCCGCGGCGGAACCCCGAGATGGCCGAGCTCGCCCATCCGGCCGCAACCCTGCTCATCGAGCAGACCGACTCGACGTTCATCCTGAGTGACCAGGGCCAGACGATCCAGACGCTGGCGCTCGTCCCCAAGGTGACGCTGCCGGGGATGGCGGCCCCGCAGGCGCCGGGCGACTCGGCCCGCGCGCAGACCGCGCTGGCCACGGGCGTGCCGACCGACGCCCGCGCGCCCGCGGGCGGCCCGCCGCCCACCGGCGCCGCCGGCGCGCTCCAGGCTGCACCGCCGGCCGGCTCCGCGCCGACACAGGGCGCCGGGGGCACCCCCGCGGCCGGCCAGCGCCCGCCCGACGGCTCGCGCTACCAGGCGTGGTGGGATCGGTCGCGGCTGATGGCCGCGCGCGTCACCGCCCGCGGCGGGCGGATGAACGAGATCTTCGAGCTGGGCCAGGACGGGAAGTCGCTCGTCATCCGCACCAGCGTCGAGTTGCGCCCGGATACGCCGCCGATCGAGCTCAAGCGCGTCTACGATCGGTACGAGGGAGAGTGAGGCAGGGGGTCCGACGGCCGGGGGCGCTAAGCCTTCCGGCGCATGAGCAGCAGCGTGATGTCGTCGGTCCGGGGTGACCCGGCCAGGAACTCGTCCACGCGCGCCAGCAGCCGTTCGCGCATCGTCGCCAGGTCCGCCGCGCCGCTCTCCTCCAGCACGGCCGCGCGCACGCCGGCGTCGTCGAACATCGCCTCGCCCTTCTGCGCCTCGGGGATGCCGTCGGTGAAGAGCGCGAGCGTCTCGCCCGGCTCGATCACGGTGGAAAGGGTCGCGTAGGGGAACTCCGGCAGCACGCCGAACGGCGGGCCGCCGCTCTCCAGCTCGCGCAGCCCGCCCGCGCGCGCGAGCAGCGGCGGCGGATGGCCCGCGTTCACGTAGTCCAACCTCCCGGTGGCGGTGTCGAGGCAGCCGACGACCCCGGTCACGAATCGCCGCCGGTCGGTGGTGCGGTGGAGCATCGCGCCGAGCCGCCGCGACAGGTCCGCGGGATCGGTGCACGAGTCGTAAAGCACCCGCGCCGAGGCCAGGAACGACGACATGAGCAGGGCCGCCCCCATCCCCTTGCCGGTCACGTCCCCGACCAGGAAGACCAGCCGCCCGTCGGGGCGCACGTGGAAGTCGTAGAGGTCGCCGCCGACCTCGTTGCAGGCCTCGATGAACGCATCCAACTCCCAGCCCGCGATGGTGGGCGGCGACTCGGGCAGCAGCCCGCGCTGGATGTGGGTCGCGGTCGCCAGCTCCTGGGCGATGCGGGCGCGCTCGCGGTCGGCGTCCAGCAGGCGGGCGTTGGTGATCTTCACCGCCGCCATGTTGGCGAGCAGCGTCAGCAGCTCGAGCTGGTCGTCGTCGAAGGCGATGCCGCGGTCGGCGCTGTCCACGTAGATCAGCCCAAGCACCTTCTCGTTGTCGAACAGCGGCACCGCCATCGCCGACTGCACCGACTGGGCGACGATGCTCTGCTGCGCCTGGAAGCGGGGATCGACGGCGGTGTCGCGCGTCAGCACCGAGGCGCACTCGGCCAGCACCTTGCGCATGATGGAGCGGGACAGCACCAGCGGCCGGTCGGCGCGGCCGCCCTTGGTGCGCGCGGCGATCTGCAGCGGCTCGGCGTCGGGCCCCTGGTCCATCAGCAGCACGTAGCGCGTGGCCGGGACCGCCTTCTCGACGAACTGGAGCAGCTCGTCGCAGGTCTCCTTGAGCGGCCGCGGAATCACCAGCAGCTGGCCGGCATCGGCGAGCAGGTGGACGGGTCGCGCGGGGTCGCGGCCGGCGGCCACGCGCTGGTCGAGGATGTTCCCGGTCTTGAGGCGCAGCGTGGTGCCGACGATCGACTGCTCGTTGAGGCGCAGGCGCGGGCGCGCCTCGTCGCCGGACAGGAGCAGCGTGACGTGGCCGATCTCCACCTGGTCGCCGGCTTCCAGCAGGATGGGCTCGGTCGCCTCGCGGCCGTTCACGCGCGTGCCGTTGCGGCTGCCGAGGTCGCGCAGGTAGAACTGGCCGGCGCGCGAGGTGATCTCGGCGTGGTCCTTGGAGACGGTGCCGTCGGGGATGTGGATCGGGTGGCGCGAGGAGCGGCCGATGCCCAGCACCGCGCCTTCGAGCGGCCACGAGCAGCGCTTGTCGCCGACCATACCGGTGAGGAACAGGGCCATCGGACCTCCACGCCTGAAGCGGCGGCGAATGTAGCACAGGGTCGGGCGGCACTGTGGCCGATCGGCGGCGGGAATCGGTGGGTGGATCGCCCACGTCGTGGGACCATGAAAACTCGAAGGCGGACTTCGAGATTTCGTGGTACCGTGGCGGCCATGATCCCTCGCACCGCCGATCGGCGGCAGGTGGCCGGGTTGCTCGGGCGCGCCCCGGTGGTCGCGATCCTCGGCGCCCGCCAGGTGGGGAAGTCGACCCTCGCCCGCCAGTCGATCGCGAAGGGGTACGACCGCGTGACGGTGTTCGACTTGGAGCGGTCGGACGACCTGGCCGCGCTCGCCGATCCGCTCCGGACACTGGAATCGCTGCGCGGACTCGTCATCATCGACGAGGTCCAGCGCCGGCCGGACCTGTTCCCGACGCTGCGCGTGCTTGCGGATCGGCGGCCGCTCCGGGCGCGCTTCCTGGTTCTCGGCAGCGCGTCACCGGAGTTGCTTCGCCAGTCGTCGGAGTCGCTCGCCGGCCGGATCGCCTATCACGAGCTGGGCGGGCTCTCGCTGGAGGAAGTGGGCGCGCGCAATCTGGATCGACTGTGGCTTCGCGGCGGGTTCCCGCGGTCGTATCTGGCCCGCTCCGCGGCGCACAGCGCCGAATGGCGGGAAAACTTCATCCGCACGTACCTCGAGCGCGATGTTCCCGAGCTGGGGATCCGCATCCCATCCGGGACCCTGCGGCGATTCTGGTCGATGCTGGCCCACTGGCACGGCCAGGTCTGGAACGCCTCCGAATTCGGGCGTTCCTTCGGAGTCTCGGACCACACCGTACGGCGCTACCTCGACATCCTGACCCAGACCTACGTGGTGCGCCAGCTGCTGCCGTGGCATGAGAACATCGCCAAGCGCCAGGTGAAGTCCCCCCGGGTGTACGTCACGGACTCGGGCCTGCTGCACGCGCTGCTGGGGGTGGATTCGATGGATGCGCTCACGCGACACCCCAAGGTCGGTGCCTCCTGGGAGGGATTTGCGATGGCCACGATCGTCCACCACCTGGGAGCCGACGCGAGAGAATGCTTCTTCTGGCGGGCCCACACCGGAGCCGAGCTCGACCTGCTCGTGGTGCGGGGCCGGCGCCGGTGGGGTTTCGAGTTCAAGCTCACGAGCGCCCCCGCCGCCACGCCGTCGACGCGGGCCGCGCTCGAACACCTGAAGCTCGATCGTCTCGACATGGTTCACGCAGGCAGGCGGACCTTCCCGCTGGGAGAACGGATCCGCGCGGTGGCGCTCACCCGGTTGTTGGAGGACCTCGCGCCGCTCGATCGGGCGGCGGCGACCCGCGCGGCCCGGACAGCGCCGGGTCGAGGTCGGTGAGCGAGGCCTGCCGCGCGCATGGACCACGCGAAGTTCACGACCATCGCGCACCGGGCGCTTTCGTATTGCAATCCGCTGGACCCGGCGGCGCTGGAGCAGGTCATCGACCTGCTCGCGCTGGGACCGGGCGACCGCGTGCTCGACGTGGGCTGCGGCAAGGGGGCGCTCCTGGTCCGCCTCGCCGAGCGCTTCGGCGCCAACGGGACGGGCCTCGATATCAACCCGACCTTCCTTGCCGAGGGCCGCGCCAACGCCGCGCGCCGCGGGGTCGCCTCGCGGGTCGCGTTGCTCCAGGTCCAGGCGTCGCGCTTCGCCGGAGCGACCGCGTCGTTCGATGCCGGCATCTGCGTCGGCTCGACGCACGCCTTCGGCACCTATCACGACGCGATGCGCGGGCTCGGCCGATGGGTGCGCCCGGGCGGGAGCGTGCTCGTCGGCGAGGGGTACTGGAGGCGCGACCCCGACCCGGAGTACCTCGAGCGCCTCGGAGCGACCCAAGACGAGATGACGACGCACCAGGGCATGGTCGCCGCCGGGGTCGCGCAGGGGCTGATCGCGCTCGGGAGCTGGACCAGCAGCGACCACGACTGGGACGCCTACGAGGAACTCTACGCCCGCACCGTCGAGACCTACGTCGCCACGCACCCGGAGGACCCGGACGCCGCGGCGATGCGCGAGCGCATCGCCCGCTGGCGGGAGACCTACCGGCGCTGGGGCCGCGACACGCTGGGCTTCGGGCTCTACCTGTTCGGACGACCCTGATCAGCCGATGCGGTCGGGCACGGTCTCCTGCCATTCGCGCCAGAGCCCGGGCGCCTCGGCCACGAACGAGGCGTGGCGCGGCACCCAGCCGAGCTCGCGGCGCGCGCGCGCGGCGCTGAACTGCTGATCCAGGAGCAGCGCGGCTCCGTAGGCGCCCAGCGTGCGTAGCACCGCCTCGGGCTCCTGGGGTCGCACCACGGCTCCGGTCGCGGCCGCGACCGCGGCCGCCAGCTCGGCCACGGTGGCGCGCGCGTCGTCCGACAACAGATACCGCTCGCCGCCGGCGGCGTGCTCGAGCGCCAGCGCGTAGGCCTCGGCCACGTCGTCGCGGTGGACCGCGCCCCAGTGCTGCCGGCCGTCGCCGGGGTAGGTCACGGTGTGCTGCTCCGCCGCCTCGCGGAACCAGCCGCCGAAGGTGCCGCGGCGCTCGCCGTACACCATCGCGGGGCGGAGGATCACGGTCGTGACGTCCTCGCGGGCGATGTCGAGGGCGGCCTCCTCGTGCGCCGGGCGCCACCGCACCAGCTCGGCGGCGGCGAGCGGTGCGGTCTCGTCGACGACGGCCCCGCCGGTGTCGCCATGCACCCACACCCCGCTGGTGTAGAGCAGGCGGCGCACCCGGCCGTCCAGCGTGGCGGCACGGATCGCCTCCAGCGCCGCCTGATCCCCGCCGGCCGGGTCGCGGTCGTCGAGGCCGGCATGCACGACCGCGTCGCAGTTCTTCATCTCGGAGAGGTAGCCCTCCGGCTCTTGGAGCCGGCCGAGCGTCGGCTTGACGCCGGCGGCCTTGAGGGCCTCGGCGCGCTCCGGGCTCTGCGCCAGGCCGCGTACGTCCAGTCCGGCCCGCACCAGGCGGGCGGCGATGGCGCCGCCGAGGTAGCCGGTGGCGCCGGTGATGAACACTTTGCGGATCATCGGGAGTTTCTCCGTGCGGCGACGCGTCAGTCGCCGCGGGTGGTACAGCGCGCGGTGCAGGTCTCATGGACGGTGATGGCGGCCAGGCCCGCGATGCGCGGCGCCAGCCGCTGCCAGAGCCAGCCGCACAGGTTCTCGGAGGTCGGGTTCTCGAGCCCCGGGACGTCGTTGAGCGTGCGATGGTCCAGCTCGCGCTTGAGCAGCGGCTCGACGACGGCGGTGATCTCGCCGAAGTCGACGAGCCAGCCCAGGCGCGGATCCACCGGGCCCGCCACCGTCACCTCGATGCGGAAGGAGTGCCCGTGCATCCGCGCGCACTTGTGGTCGGCCGGCACCATGGGCAGCCGGTGCGCCGCCTCGAAGATGTAGCTCTTGGTGAGCTCGACGTGCATGGTTCCGCCGTCCGTTCGCCTCGGGGTCATCGCCCGCTCTTCGCCGGCAGCGCGTAGCGCGTCGGGTCGGGGAGCCCGGCGGCCACGAAGCCGTTGCGGCGCAGGACGCACGCGTCGCAACCGCCGCACGCGGCACCGTCGGGCGCGGGATCGTAGCACGAGTGCGTGAGGCCGTAGTCGACGCCGAGCGCCTGTCCCAGCCGGATGATGCCCGCCTTGTCGAGGTCCATGAGCGGCGTGTGGATCCGGTACGCGGCGCCCTGCACCCCGGCCCGTGTGGCGACCCGGGCCAGCGACTCGAACGCGCGCACGAACTCGGGCCGGCAATCGGGATAGCCCGAGTAGTCGATCGCGTTCATGCCCGCCACGAGATCCGTCGCGCCCAGGGTCTCGGCGAGCCCGAGCGCCAGGCCCAGGAACACGGTGTTGCGGGCCGGGACATAGGTGATCGGGATGTCGCCGCCGATCTCGGCGTCCGAGCGATGCTTCGGCACCGCGACCGCTGCGGTGAGCGCCGAGCCGCCGATGGCGCGCAGGTCCACCGCGACCTGGGCGTGGTCGACCGCCCCCAGGGCGGTCGCGACGCGGCGGGCGGCCTTAAGCTCGACGGCGTGGCGCTGGCCGTAGTCCACCGCCAGCGTGTGGCAGGCGAATCCCTGCGCGCGCGCCCAGGCGAGGCAGGTCGCCGAGTCGAGGCCGCCCGAGAGCAGCACCACCGCCGTGCGGATCGTCATCGTCTCTCCCATCCCCTCGCTCACACGCCGCGCCTGGCGCCCCACATCCAGACGTGCAGCCGCGGGCTCATGCGGAAGCCGTGCTCCATGCACAGGCCGGTGAGCGCCTGCGCATGCGACCGCACCGCCGGGTCGGTGAGCCCTTCCGGCATCAGCATCACGCGCGCGGCCGGGAGGCGGTGCTCCGCGATCAGCCGCAGCGCGTCGTCCGGATCGGGCGGGTCGCCCACCACGATCTTGAAGGTCGCGTTCGGCTCGTCGACCCAGGCCGCCGAGGAGCGCCACGACCGTTCCCACCCCGGCGTGGCCGCGGGCAGCTTGGGCGACACATTGTAGAACAGCCGCGCGTGGGACAGAGGCGGCGGGCCGATGCCGCTGGTCTCGACCTCGACCCGCGGCCAGCGCTCGAGCGCGAGCCCGAGCAGCGCCGCGAGCCCCGGATGCTCGAGCGGCTCGCCCCCCGTCACGACCAGCAGAGGCGCATCCCCGAGCGCACGGGCCTCGTTCCAGATCTCCGAGGCCGCCATCGCCCGCCCGCCGCCCGCATCCCACGAGTACTTGGTGTCACACCAATGGCACCCCACCCCACACCCCTGCAGCCGCACGAAGTGCGCCGGCGTGCCGGCCGACGGACCCTCCCCCTGGAGAGACCGGAAGATCTCGCTGATGCGATAGGTGGCCTGCTCCATGGGTGCAAGGGCTAGCTTGGGTTGCGGAGAGGCGTCGGGCGCACGATAGGTATGGGTCGTGCCAGGAATCCTGGAAGAGCACCGTGATCGTACAGCGGACCCAGCACTTCATCATCCCGGGTGTTGTCGTGGAACAGGTCCTGCCGGTACCCCCGCGCGTGCACGACATCCGGCGACGACATCGTCGAGGCAGCGGGCGCGTCCTGGTAAGCCCTACGGCGCCGTGAACTCCTTCGGCTTGGCCTCGGCCGCCGTCTCGACCGCCCGCGTGTAGAGGGTCCGGTTGCCGTTCTTGTGGGCCGTCGGGAACCACAGCCCGTCGTGCTCCTCCCAGCCCTCCCAGGTCCACGGCACCGGCGGCGGCGGCATCCCCTGCAGCAGGTGCTCCCACTTCTCGACCCGGTGATTGGCGCGGTTCACGTACACCCAGTAGCGGTCGCCGGGCGTCATGCCCACGTTCTCGAACGAGAGCGCGAGCCGGTCGTAGACCGCGGCCGTGGTGCTGTCCTTCACCTCGCCGTCGTACTTCAGCGTGACGCCCGGGTCGCGCAGCTTGTAGGGCATCAGGAACCAGTAGCTGTCGTTGATCCACGCGCCGTGGGCGCTGCGCATCAGCTTCTTGAGCGAGTCGCCCTCGATGGCGTTGCCGTTCACCCAGCCCATCCCGGTCGAGTCGTTCAGGTTCTCGATGTAGGTGAACGGTTGTCCCGCGCGGTTGGTGCCGTCCACGCGCTGCCAGCCGGTGAACTTGTCCCAGGCGTGCCGCCGTCCGGGGCGCACCGTGTCGCCCACCGCCAGCTCGAACGACCAGCGCAGGTAGTGCAGCGAGTCCCATTTCGGCTTGCCGCCCAGGGCCTTCATGACCTGGTCGGCGATCTCGACCGCCTTGGGATCGGATGCGGCTGTCTCGGCGCCCGCCGGGCGGGCGATGGCCAACAGCAGGATGCAGGCGACTCCGAACACGCGTCTCATGCGAGGCTCCGTCGCGGATGGCTCAATGGCCAGCATCGCGGGTGAGGTCGAACTCCTTGCCGCAATTGAAGCACTTCCAGTGGTAGACGGCCTGGTCACGCGGCCAGCTCACATGATCCTTGCGGCCGCAGCCGGGGCATGAGATGCGCACGCGCTCGGTGGCCGGGGACGCGGGGTCCTTCGTCTCGTGGGTCATCAGGGGTCGGGGTTGGGGTGGGTCGGTGGGTTCCCGCGCGCAGTCTAGCAATCCCGACTAGGCAGGGGTACCGCCTTCTCCGGGCGGCCCGGGCGGGCCGGCGAGCAGCGCTGCCAGCCGTGCGGTGAACGCCGAACGCGGCAGCACCAGGTCCACGCCGGCGGCCTGTGCCGCCTCCCGGAGGGCCGCCTCCACATGCGGATAGAACCCCACCACGGGGATGGCGCGGGTCGCGGGATCGGCCTTGAGGGCCCGCGTCAGCCCCAGCGGATCGCCCGCCGACTGGAGGTCGAGGATGACCAGGTCGGGCGGATGGGCGGCGATGGCGGCCAGGGCCGCGCCCGGGGCCGGCGTCTCCAGCGCGATGCCGAGCTGGGCCGCGGTCGTCGCGATGCGCGTGGCGAAGAAGAGATCGGGCACGACCACGGTGACGCGGCGCGGGCTCATCGCTCGGCCCCGGCGGGACCGGTCGGATCGGGCAGGCCGGAGGCGGCCCGATGGCCGAACACCGCGAGCAGCCCGCACAGCGCGAACACCGTCGGCGCGTTGAACCCGTCCACCAGCGCACCCCCGACGATGGGCAACAGCATGGTGGCGCCGAGGAAGGTGTTCATCAGGCCCACGAACGCGTGGCGGCGTCCCGGCGGGGCCAGCTCGATGACCAGGCTCCCGAAGGCGATCAGCATCGCGCTCTGGATCGCGCCGCCCGCGAAGGCCACCCCCTCGAGTGCCGTCACGGAGGTCCCGGCGGAGAGCCAGCCGAGCGACCACGGCGAGGCCACCGCGATCGCCGCCGCCGCGAGCGAGGCGGCACTGCTGCCGGAGGCCGCGATCTTCATGAGGGCGCGGTTCCCACGCCGGTGCGAGAGCCGCTGCCACGCCAGGTTCGAGACCACGAAGCCCGCCACCCGCGCGAGCAGGAACGTGCCGGTGACCGTGGGCCCGCCGCCCAGGTCGCGCACGGCGAACACCACCATGAAGGGGCTGGTGGTCAGCCACATCGAGAGCGTGCTGCGGGCGATGAACAGCCGCCGGAAGGTGGCGTCACGGCGGAGCAGCGACCCGCCGACGCGGAGCTGCCCCAGCGGCGTGTCGGCCGCCTGGCCGACCGGCCCGACCGGCTCGCGGATGGCCGAGAAGAGCCCGTAGCCGATCGAGACCGTCACGGTCGCCAGGCCGAACAGGACCGCGTAGCGGGTCCCCACGTCCGTGATGCGCGCCGATTCGCGCACGACCACGCCGGCGCCGGCCGCGAGCAGGCCGCCCCAGAAGAGCCGCTGCGCCCAGTAGGCCGCGAGCCGCTCGCGCGGCACGGTCTTGCCCACCACCTCGAAGAACGGGATGGCGGAGACGCCGGCCCCGAACGCGTAGACGCCGTAGCAGACCAGGAACACCGCCAGCAGGGCGCCGGGATGAGTGGCGGTGAGCGCGAGGGTCAGGGCTGCCAGTGCCGCCAGCGCCAGCCCCCGCACCACCGCGGCGCGGCGATAGAGCCAGAGCAGGCGCGGGGAGCGCGCCACCCAGGTCGCGACCGGGAACTGCGGCAGGAACCAGCCCATGTCGCCCAGCGAGGCACAGAGTCCGATCACGGCGCTCGACGAGGTCAGCCGCGACACGAACACCGGGATGACCGTGCCGGAGTCGATGAAGCCCTCCCCGGCCTGGTAGAGGGCCCCGTTCAGCACGCCCAAACGGTGGCTGCGGCGCTGCTCGGCCGGGCCGGCCGGCGCGGCGGGCGGTGGGACTAAGTCCGAAGGCAGGGAGGGCAGGGCGACGTCTTCGACGGTCATCGGTCCCATGGGGTGGCAAAGATGCTACGCCGGCACTTGGACTTGCGAGGAGAAACTGACGGCCCAAGCCCGTCAGACCCTTCAAGGCGACTGAGGCGATCGCTTGGCCGGCCGGCAAGGTGAGGCGACCCCCGGCGGTACCACCGACCATCGCGCCGATGTCAGGTGCCGGGAAGCTCTGCGGCCAGGCTATTGACAGTGACGAGCGCCGGCCACAAACTGCACTTGGAAGCAAGGGTGCCGGTGAACTCGGTTGCGGCACTACCGGCCGGGGATGGAACTGTGGCTCGGCTCCCCCGACCGGCGAACTCGGCCGCGACAAACTGGATCGCCCCTTCCCGGAACGCGCGGGCGCTACGGGTGCGCGTCCCGATAATGACGACGGCGGACGATCGTCCACCGTCGTCGTTTTTTTTGCGGGATCCTGTGCGGAGCCAGCCCTTCCTGATTGACCTGCCCCGCGAGGTCGCGAGATAGTGACAGGCCGATTCCGCGCTGGCGGGTCCCCTCCCGGCCCCCGGCGGCATCCGGGCCGACCGCACGCGCCTCGTGCGGAAAAGGGGGTGTTGTGTCCTCGCCGCGCCGCGCAACCCGCAACCTAGTCCTCGCAGCCCTGCTGGCCGCCAGCAGCGCCGCTCTGGGCTGCTCCCCGGCCACGCGGGCCGAGCAGGTCGATCCCCCCGGCCCCGCGACCGAGGCCACGGCCATGGTCGCGGCCCCGCCGGACTCGGCCGCCGGCGCGGCGTCGGCGACCGACCCGACCTTCGACACCGCCTTGGTCCCGCTCCACGACGTCGAGATCTACTCGCGCATCGACGACGAGGCGGTCGCGGTGGATGTCGAGGAGGGCGCGCGCGTCGCGCCGGGCGACCGGCTGGCCCAGCTCGACGACCGCGACCGCAAGGCGACGCTCGACATGCGCGAGGCCGAGGTGGCGCGCGCGGAGTCCGCCTGGCAGCGCGCCCAGAGCCTGCACGACAAGAGCCTCATCTCCGAGGAGCAGTTCGTGGCCGCGCGCTCGGACTGCCTGATCGCCAAGGCCCAGCGCGACGGTGCCCGGGTCGAATACGAGCGCTGCGCGATCCGCACGCCGATCCGCGGCGTGGTCGAGCAGCGGCTGGTCCAGCACGGGCAGTCGGTGAAGGAGGGCGACCTGCTCTTCCGCATCGGCGATCCGGACACGCTGCGCGCCGAGCTGCTGCTGCCCGAGGCCCGCCTCGGCACGGTGCGCGTCGGCCGGCCGGTGCGCATCATCCCCGCCGCGGGCGGGGCCGAGGTCCGCGCCCGGGTCACGCGGGTGAACCCGCTGGTGGACGCGGCGAGCGGCACGTTCCGGGTGGTCATCGACCTCGACAATCGCGCGGGCCGGCTGCACGGGGGCATCTCGGCCCGAGTGGTGTTCGACAGCCTGGGCACCGCCGCGAGGTAGGCGTGAAGGCCCAAGACCTCCCGAAGCTCCGCGCCGATCTCACCTGGCGCCGGTTCGTCTCGGAGGGGCAGGACTCCTACATCTTCAAGGACGAGATCACCCAGGCGTACGTGAAGCTCGACGCGATCAGCGGCTCGCTGGCGCTCAAGCTCGACGGCCGGACCTCGCTCGCCGATCTGCTCGCCTGGGCGAGCGAGACCTGGACCAGCCTGGACTTCGACGCCGACTACATCGCCGACGTCGTCGCCGACCTCAAGCGCTACGGGTTC
>Ga0066709_100003665_pt1 | contig 11910 bp, 16 predicted proteins | sample GraSoiAngelo_158_FD_79665 | JGI IMG/M metagenome (GOLD analysis project Ga0066709, IMG submission 79665) | Grasslands soil microbial communities from the Angelo Coastal Reserve, California, USA - 14_1009_16_30cm | ecosystem: Environmental > Terrestrial > Soil > Grasslands | place: USA... | reverse complement strand
TTCCGACGAAATTCGCATTCATGACGAGAGAATTCGGACCGGTGCCTAGCTCGCTACCCTTTTGCGTCAACTGGTCGTAACCTGGCCTGAGAACACTTGCGAGTGCCCACAGACTGACCATGAGAAGTGGGGCAGCCATTCCACAGAACGCTGGAACCGTAACTTCTCTCTTCAACTTTGTAATAAGGTAATCATGGCACCTGAAGTTGTTCTTTGGTGCCGAGGGCAGAGTTTTGAGAAAGGCCTGTGGTTTCAGAATTCGAGGAGTCCATAGCGAGAAGAACGCGTCTGAGAACTACCTCAAGTGGTCCATACTATCGCATTCCTGATATCCGACGATAGGGTGGAGTATCGAAGATGGGGTATCCGGACTTTGACTCAAATGAGTGACTAAGGATTCGCTGGTTGACGCGGTGGGATGGGCCGACTCCATTTCAACAACGATAGAGTGAAACACACGAAGAAGAAGAGAACGCTAGCGACCCAGCTCCAGAGTCCGAGATTTTGCGCGAGATTTTGTGCCAGACTATACACGATGAGATTTGCAATCACAACTCCTCCCATAACGGGTACGTAGACGTAGAGCGTGTCAACGAGAATTGGAACCCAAGGGATTCGTTCGGCCTTGATGCGCTCTACGCCCTTTCGATATTTCGGGCTAAGCCAGTCGTGAGCGGAACGGATAGAAATCCAAAGACTCTTCCGATTGAAAACAAAGGGGAGAACCAATAGCCCCGGCAAGAAGAGCACTTGGAAGATTGCCCAGCCATTGGGAACGTTAACAGCGAAAGCTACGAAGAGCAGAATGTAGAGAACCTCGGCTGGCACCATGTAGACGAAGGCAGGAGCAAGTCCACGAGCAAAATCTGCCAACGTTTCGCCGGGTCGGCCTCGAACCAACCGCCGACCCCAATTCGAGAGGGCTTCAAGAAGAAAACCCACAAAGAGAAATGGTGCTACCGCTCGGAAGAGCACAACAATGGTGAGGTCCAAGCCTAGGAAATTCACTGTTGTCTTCGGCGGAACAATCAAGGCCAGAATCGTCAGCGCCAGTGCTACGGCTCCAACGACTACTACCCGTCTTGTGCTCATCTGGGTCTAAGATGCTTCGACGCTCTCAGTTAAGATATTTCGCGGAAGCGTATTCTCAGTTAGAGAAGTCGCCATATAGCTCTACGAACTTCTTCTGAAGCCTGTTGTACTCCTCGAACTCTTTAGCGTGAAAGTCCTGAAGCTTCCGTGCGAACCACTCGTAGAATCCGGTTACAAGTGCCCCGTAACGGTTCACCAAGTCATCGAGCACTACATCCTTTCCCAGCGTCTCTAAGAATTTCTTGGCTTTAGCGTCCCATCCACCCCAACTCCGAAGGCTCGCCACGTCCAGCTTAATCTGAAACTCAAGCGGCCTGTCCTTCTCAAAGTGAATGGATGCCGATGTGAGTGGGAGTCCGTTGTGCAGAATGAAATCCCTCAAGTCCTCCATGAAAGCGCAGAATGGATTGCTGAAAATCTCTTTTATCTTGGAGTCATAGTTATTCTCGAACTCCGTTCCGGAGTAGTGCTCTCTAAGAAACTTCCGCGTGTGCTCTATCAGGGTTTTCTCTGAGGCGACATAGTTGTGGAGCATCCTGACGATTTCCTTTTGGAACAGGTCGAGCATCGGCCGATTTTTCATGTCCCAGAGCTGGAGAGCAAAGTTGGGGTCGTGATACTTGTCGAGGACTCGCTTCAGTTCCTCGTAATTTCCCTTGAAGATGTGATAGCTTATGGCGTGAATCTTGATTCTCTGGAGAATCTTCGAGCCTTCAGTGGCCTCAATCTGCTTCATCAAGGCTATCGGGCCACCGTCTGACGACGCTGACCCTTCTGCACTCATGTTTGTCCCATCTCCGTCGCGCAGGTTCACGAAAGCACTCCTAGTAATGCGCTCTTGGCAAGCTGGATGTCTTGGTCACAAAATCGTCTTTTCCCATGAGTGCGGAGGTGGCCGAAGATATTCCTGGAAACGACAAGTTGAAGTATCCGACTGAAGTTCGTGTTGACAGTAGCCCTATGTAACCTATGAATCGAAATAAGAATGAGAAGCTCGCAGACCTAGCGCTACTCGTTTATCTCATCGGGGTCTTCAGGTCAAAGTCAGGGCTCTACCTCGGGGTTACGAAGCTCGACAAGTTAGCTTTCCTTTCCGAGAAGGAAATGCTTGAGCGGAAGGTTCGGGGCTTCAACTACGAATTTTTCAAATGGCATCACGGCCCACTATCGACCGACATTTACACGGACCTAGATGCTTTACGTCGTGCCGGATTTGTATCAGCAAATGATGACATTAACCTCACCTCGGAGGGTCAAGAAGCCTTTCGGAAGTTGTCTTCACTTTTCAAAGAGCATGAGCCTGTCACTACGCCAATCGACTTAGTTACTCGTCGTTCAGTAGGACTCACAACCGAGGAGCTGACTGAGCGGGTCTACGGGACAACGATAACCTATCCGCTCGGGAAGAAGAAAATCAGAGACATACCAAAAGGCCAGACGATACTAAGCCCGCAGGTGGCGGGGAGAACCTCTGCAACGTTCGCTCTCAACGATAGCTGGGTCGAGACACTGGAAATAATTCTAGACCGGGACGGTTATGATTCGCTCAAACGAGCAATTGTCGAGTCGGAAAAGGAGGTGGTTAAGCCGTTCGGATGAGATTGGATGGGCTACCGGCCGTTTCAAACGGACCCCTTCGAACGAAAGTTCAGGAAGCTGGATAAACCGGTTCGTGAGAGGGTTCAAAAGGACATCGTGGGAAAACTCTGCGACGACCCATATCGGAATTCAACGGCCCTCTCTGGAGAATTTTGGGGTATGCGTAGTTTTCATTCCGGAAAGTTCAGAATCATACTCGTCGTCGTGGAAGAGGCAGAGAAACTGGGGATTCGGAACACACGCCCTCAGTTCAATTGCGATGGGTTGCCTCCCGACGGAATCAAGCTAATCGAAATCGGGCCAAGAAAGAACGTCTACGATGTATGATGGAGATGGAACTTGTCGGACTACACTGTGCTAGATATCGAGACAACTCCAATCGAGTTCCAAGAACGCGAGGTTATCGATTATCTCATTAAGAAGAAAATTGGCAGGGACTTCCATCCCTTTTTTTCGAAAATGATTGCCGTTGGGCTTCAGGACGAGGGTGACGAGCCTGTCCTTATCGCCGGCGAGAATGAAGCAGACATACTATCAGAATTCTGGGAGAAGATAGACATGATTCACCCCAACCTAATCGTATCTTTCAATGGGATGGCGTTTGATGTTCCCTTCCTCGGCCTAAGGTCTATTTCAAACAATGTGAAACCCAGTTTCACAATCGCGACGAACAAGTGGCAGATGGAAACATCGAATCACTTCGATTGCATGCACGCCCTATCTATGAAAGGCAACTTCTCCTGGGTAAGCCTTGAAATGGCGTGTCGTCTTCTCGGAATAGAAATCCCTAGTGACCGTGTAAGGGCTACTAGACTAGAAGAACTCTACAAGGCAAAAGATTGGGAAGCAATCCGTAAGCGGACCAAGCAAGACCTGAAGCTGACTGAGCAACTGTTCCTTAAGATTCGTCCGTTCTTTGCCCCGTGAGATTTCCAATGAGACAGCCCCGGAGAGACTGATGGTGGACTACTACTTCGACATCGAGACTTACTCACCAGATGAGAAGCCTAACCCGACTCAGGACAAGATAATCACCATTCAGTATCAGAGACTTTCAAGAGACGGTAAGCCCCTCGAACCGCTAACGATTCTGACTGAGTGGGAGCTTGGTTCGGAGAAAGCTCTGCTTGAAGCGTTTCGAAATGTGTTCCTCACAGAGAATCCATTTGATTTCGTTCCAATTGGCATCAATCTTTACGGGTTCGACCTATTGGCTCTTGTCTCAGGATTCAATCGCCACTTCGGTCTTAACCTCATGGACCTCTTGAGAACGAAGCCCGCGCTGGACCTCAAATCTACCATGGTTCTAGCCTGTGACGGTAGCTTCTCCGGCTGGGGAGAAATCTTTGCGAAACCGAAACCAAACCCGATAAAGGCTTGGTATGATGCCGGTCCCGCAGGCTATCCTCAAATCAAAGACTACATAGTACGTGAAGCTCAGAGGTTCATTCGAGTGTATCAGTACCTGAAGTGGAAAACTCTTCCATTCAAGGCTGACCTGGTAAAAGTAGTGGCCTAGCTCTTAGCCCTCAAAGGAGAAAAATTTTCGACCGTTAGGCCGATTTTGTTTCCTCTTCCTTCAACCCTTGGATGAGAGCCACGGCCATGTCGAATCCTCTTGGCGTGTAGGGCAATCGCTGGAAGTAAGGGCCGACTTTGATTTCGATGAATTTCTGGCCCTCGGTTGGAACCGGAACTGGAATCTGTGCACTTTGTGGTGCCGCCGAGCCGATGGTTCCTCCCATTTCGGGTTTCTTGAGGACGTCCAAGAATCTGATTCCGTCAGCGTAAACTCCGAGCACGTTCTTCACTTGTCCTCTTACTTTGACAGGGTCCTCCTTTGTGATTTCTCTCAGCATAACCTGGAACTTCGGTTCTTCCGGAACGGCCGCACCTGTCCTCGAAAATAGTTCTTTGAAGAGTTTTACGTTGAGAAACGATTCAGCTTTTGCCCTCTCTCGCTCCTCGGGCGTGCCTGCTACAATCTTCTTCCCGAGGTCAGTTACCTTAAGCTCGTCTCTGCCCTCAACGAGGCCGAAATCTCTCAGCGAAGCCAAGAGCACGTTGAAGCCTCCGGCCTTTGGTTTCATCTGAAGCATGTCCGCCAATCCGGACCTGCTGATTGCACCCCCGTACGATGGCTCACAAAGCTTCTCGACCACATCGATGGCTCTCGCGAACCTCGAATCAGGGAAGTCGTATTGACCTAACTTACCCAAATCATTTCACCTGGCCGAATAGTATCCTTTGAGTATCCTTTTAAGCCTTCCTGTCACCGGGATACTTCAGAGATTACTTTCGGCCGTCTCTCGTTTACTTAGCCAAGACCGCATCCGGTGACAATCTGTTCTTGTTTCCGGTTGCTCTTCCGACATAGACCATGCCGTCTCCTCGACTTGTCAGCATTCTGAAAGACGCCCGACCATACATCGACACGATGCTCAAGCAGGCCACCAAAGCCTTCGAGCTAAAGAACGAGGATAGAGGTCGATGGTGCATCGCTCAAGTCGAGCAACTGGCCATCGGAATCGCGAACTGCATAGAGAACGGTCTGGCATGGGAGATTTTCAAATCGTCACAACCTGACTACGAGCGGTCCTGGTCGTCAATCAAGACCCGCATTCAGACTGAGCCGAACAAGATGGTTCAGCGTCTGCTTGCCGAAGCGCACGGCCAAGAACTTCGAGGAAAGCGTTGAGCTATGCTCCAAAACAAACCCGCGAGCGGGCCTCGAAAGCGTAGGCGAACAACTCGAAAAACAGAGTCGGTGCAGGACATCAAAGAGACTGGATACTGACAATGAAAACAGAAGCGTGGCTCCTCAAAGGAAAACTCATCAGCATCTCCACAAGTGATAGAATGGTTGGTTTTCTTCCGAACGGAGACGAGAACAAATGGCCAGATGCTTTTCCCATGGCTCGTGACGTGCCTCTGCCAAGCGAAGACGACTTAGGTGAAATGTTCCGCTTCAAGATTGTAAACGAAAAAATCGTGGAAATGACACCGGCGTGAGCCGTGCCTCGCTTTCGCTCCGGGCCCCCAACCTACTATTCGTATTCTGGGAAAGAAAACTGTAGTCGAAAAGACTGTCCGAATCCTGCCGCATGGTATTACTCCTACACTTGGCGTGACTACGACCGACAGTGGGCAAAGGACTTCGACAGATACCTCTGTAATGTGCACTACCAAGAACTCCGGGAAAAGAGGGCCAAGAAAGAGAAGCTTGTGGCTTCTGAACGGTTGGTTCGCGAACTCCAACAGCAACTCGCCCGGAAGACCGGCGGTGATAGAAAGAAGAAACTCTTTGATGCCTTGGGTAAAGGACAGACAACTCTGGGTTGACTGGTCAGGCACTGAAAGGTAAAACGACAAAGGCCTCTCCGACTCTTAGCGTAAAACAACAAAATGCGTCCCGATTTTGTTTGAACGTAAAACAGCAAAACGAGGCTCGACTTTGTTCGAAGAGAGCTGTGGCTCCGTGACGGTATCTACCTAACTTCTCACCTCTGACGGACCGTATGTAATCAGGACCGTTCAGTCCGGGTCGCTCCCGTGTTACACGGCCCGTATGTAATCCTGCGGTGTCCTACCGCCTTCCTGCTACCAATACCCATGTCAGCCTATTCTGAGCGGCACTTCCGCGAGCGGTCGATGGAGGAGGTTGTCGAGGCACTCCTCATCGCTTGGAAGACCGATGGCTATGTGCTCCGAGACTACTACTTGGCACGCACTTCGAGCTTTCCTGATTTCTACGCGGTGGATGCCAAAGGTCGAGGTTGGCTGATTGAGTGTAAGAATCTGAACACTAAGCCCGGCAAGTGGGAGAGCTACGAGTGGGTCAAGCGGAATGTCTTGGAGAAAGACTGGTATTCATCGGTCTTCAGGTCGAGAGCTAACCCACCAAGCTACAACGATAGCATAGATGTGCCAGTGCAGAGCGACACCAGACCGGTTCTTGTAATCAGTCGAGACTGGTTTGACCAACGGGCCTCAGATGCCGTCAAGAAGTTCTTCGGGGACAACGTCGTTGTCACCAGATGTCAGTTTCCGCTTCCCGGATGCACAGAGAAACTGGCCGCCGGGTTACTAAGACTGTTCATTTCCTGAAAACCGAGGTTTCTAAGTTGACAGACACAGAAGCAGAACTCTACCGTCAGGTCCAGCTCATCAAACAGCTCCGGCGAGACCCGTTCGTGCTCCATGAAATCGAGAAAGAGAGAAACCGCGAACGGATGAGAAAAGTCAGGGCACAACACCGACCAGAGACATCGACAGCGAAAGCGAAACGACTGGCACGACAAGCACGCTACAGAGCGAGAGTCAGAGCGAGAAAACATGCACTTCGAAGTCAAGTTGCTGGGACTCAAAATTAGTCTTGGCACAAAGGAGTCGGAGACGATGAAGAACAAACCACTACCATCAAAATACGGACCGTTCAAAGCTAAACCCGAAGATATCGAGAAGCGGCTCGCCGCCTACAAGACCGAAGCCTACTTGGGCGGTGGAGTTACCCAAGTGCTACCATCACCGAATGCGGCACGAGGACTTCAAGCCACATTTGACACCGTGACATCGTTTCACGGGATGGATGCCCGTGACACTGACGCTATGCTTCTTGTGCTCGTGAAGAACGACACCGAGATGCTGGCCAAACTCGAGAAAGACTTCGGAGAAGAGAAAATCCGGAGATTTGTCGATGTCAATATCAAAGTTCTAAACCCGCCCGAACCGGCGAAGACGATTAGTCGCGAGGAACGACTCAAACCAATCCACGAGAAAATCAAGCGGAACGAGACACTAACTCGCGAGGAGCGAGCATTCAGACCGTTTGGTGGCCCAAAGCATGTAGGTGGTTGGCTCTGCTGTGAGAATTGGCAACATTACAGCGTGGAGGAAGCGGCTCTACGGCCATGCCGAGGTCGAGACGATGTCACAGCGGCACGAATCGGACTTGTCTGCTCATACTGCACACGGAGGTACGCCTATAACTTCGAGAAGAAGAAGTGGGAAGTCGTAACAGACACATCTCGCGTCACAGGTGCTGGCTCAGCGCTACAGTATCAGGTCCCAACGAGGTAACAAGTTTTGAAAGCACCACTAATCAGCAAAGTCTACGACGAGAAGCGGGCGAAGCAAAAGTCAGGAGCTTTTCGAAAGGCTGTGTGGGATGCCGCCGACAAACAAGACCTCAATGCCATATTCGCGCTTCGAAAGATGCACGAATACACCGGCACTGAAGATGAGCAATTGGAAGACGTGGCGTGTCTCAAAGCGGCAGACGCGGCAATCGCCACAGTTCGAACTGAGATGGTGAACAAAGTCATCGATGTTCTAATGACGCTGAAGGATGACGAACAAGAAGAAGCAGTAAGTTACGCACTCACGAAGATGTCGGAGATGCCTCATCCGAAAGGCATGGTAGCGATGTTTCGGAAGCGGCTCGCCGAGAGAACCCAAGAGTGAACACAACCATGAAAGATTTCGCCAAGAGCCGCCGGTCAGTCATCCGAAAAACTTTGGAGAACTCACCTGACGGCCGTAGAGCAGAGCTGGCCAAATCGGCTAACTCACCAGAAGTAGAAACAATAGCCACGAATGAGGAGAGGGACGCTCTCGGTCAAATAATCAAAGAATTCGGAGCTATGGGGGCAATCTATCTGTTAGCCAAGGCCATGATACAGGAAGACCACAGCACGACCTCGGTGGAAGCCGTAGAGAAGGCAAAGGTGAGCGTTGAACAGCTTGTCTCTCCAAACTCCGACAAGTTCACCAACCTGTTCTCGCCCGGAGCTGTCACAGCCGTCATATCCGCATTTGAAACCGAGAGAACACGTGGCTGGCTCCCGCAGAACCAAGTTCCACGCTCTGTAGCTGGATACTTTGTGAGCGCCGGGTCAGATACAAAAACTAACGGTACTCAATCGAATTACAGAAATCCTGAGAGCTTCGGCTCTGGTTTCATCTCGACAATCGGTCGCGAGAGATATGGAGATAGTCGAGCTTCGTCTGGAACGAGCGAAGACCAAGCTAATAGTCAAATCTCCACAAGTGCTTCTCCACGAGACGACCGTGACCTGGCCTTCGGGCACAGAAACCCGCTTCATCCGCGAGCTTCTCCTGGTCAATCTGGTAACTACGGCCAATCAACCCTCATCACCGCAGCCAATGGCCACAAGGCCGCTGCGCGGATCTACTCGCCGGTCAACTCAAAGGCTGACGAAGAGGAAGCGTTCAAGCTCAAAGTCGGCGGTGTCAGCCAAGCCAAACTTGACCAGCTCACGGAAGAGGATAGACGGCTTCGCGGTGTCAAGACCGATGAAGAAGTGCCACTTGAAGTCATGGAAGCGGCACGACAGCAAGCCATCAAGCGTGAGAAGGAAGCCGAGAGCGAAGATGAGCCGAAGTCTTGGAAGCAGACACGCGAGGACATCGAGAAGTCGATGTTCATCAAGAAGCTGAAGAAGTTTGGATATCTCAAGTAGGCCATCATGCCAGTTCGAATACGACCAACTGAAAGTTCAGTTCGAGCAAGAGCAGACGGCCCGGCTCCCGAAGTGCGAGAAGTGCGGTAAGCCCTTCAAGCCACCCTACAACTTTCCATCAGCTAAGTTTTGCTTCGACTGTAAACCAGCGAAGCCGTTCATCAAGCACGAAGCGAGACGCGAAGGTTGGTCACATGCTACCAAAGAGAGTTCAACCTCATCCAACACTTGACCGCTCAACGCTCACCAAAGAGGATGTGACTGGTTGCTCCGAGTGTGGCTCGATGAAGCCAGTGCTACTCAAAGCTCGGGGCGAAGTGATAGCTTGTTCTGAGTGCGGAGCAGTCCAAGGTGTCTGGAACCGGATAAGCAAGTCGTATGACGAGGGCTTCCAAACCGAGTCTGGATATGTCGGTGGTCAGTTTGACAACCGAACACCTGACAGACCAACAAAGACGCTCTTCTTCCAACGAGCGAAGCTAAAATTCACAGCAGAGAGAGCGGGGTCCCTAAGAAAGGATTACATTCAACAGGGCGATATCAACGAGGTAAATCCCGGCCCAGAAATCTTCCGTGACCCTGTCCTAATGGGTCAGTGTGAAAAGTTCGGCTACATGATTTACCAGATAGGCGACCGATTGATGAGGGTCTATTGCAAACGTCCTGACCCGAGACCTCTTGGAGATGCGACTCCGGGACAGCAACCCGAACCTTACGTTGGCATACAACTTGGCACCGACCCGCGCTACGAGATGTCTGCTCAAGATAACTTGGAGCGTGACAGAAACAGAACGAAGGCCGTCATGAGGTTGGTCATTTCAAAATCTCAACCGCTTGACTCCGACACCAAGAAGAAAGTCAACAAGATTGTTCGAGATGCTACTCTAACTCTCGTTGAAGAACAGAGATGAAATCATGCAATTCGTCAAGAATAGAGAACTCAGACTCATCAAATCAGCCGAAGGTCATTACTATCTGAGAGGTATCGTATCTGACGACAAAATCGACTTAGACGGAGACCGCATGTCGCTGGAGCTACTCCACAAATGGGAAGCGACAATCAACGGCGGGAACATCAATTGTTTCACAGACCACAGCCACCAGCTTTGGGATTCAGTGGGCGTGTGGCAGAACGCGGTCGTGAAAGATGGTGTGCTTTGGGCTGAAGCACGACTCGAAGACCCGACAGTTAATCCGAAAGTTGCCGCTCTAATCGCCAAGTTTGAAGCTGGTGAGCGAATAGGCATCAGCATCGGCGGAGATATGTCGAAGTCGGAAGACGAGTTTGATGGCCGAACCGGTAAGCACGTTCGGAAAATCACAGAAGCGAGCTTGTTTGAAGCAAGTCTCGTAGGTATTCCGGCCAATCCACGGAGCTACGTCGCTGACCTTACTTTCAAGTCGTGGCAACCGCTCTTCGACAAGAGCCGAAGCGGCGGACATGCTTGGAGCCAACAGATTATGCAGAACGAGGCGGCACGAAACCAAGTCGCCGAAATGCGTCAGTATCAACAAATCCACGAACAGCTTCACGACCTCAACTCAGAGCACGACCAGTCTGTATGCAGACTTTGTCGTGAGGAACAGAAACCGCCACAGCCAGTCGTAGTTCAACAAGTTGTTCCGCCACAGAAACAAGAAGACACTCAGCCCTTCACTGGCAACCCACAAGTGAGAACCGAAGCTCCACTTGACCGGATAGCTCGACTGTCACGTTCTCCCGAGGGCAAGATTGCTGCAGAGGCGGGGAAGAGTGGTTCGAGCGAAGTGTTTCGAACAGACGTGGGGCAGAAGATAGATGTTAACATCGGCAAAGACGTGGTCGATTTCCTAGTCCAAAAAGCCGACCAAGAGAATCCGGTCGCACGAACTCTGACTCGCCAACAGAAGAGAGAGGCGTTCGAGTGGGCTTTGAAGAACCTACCAGAATACGCCGAACTTGCCGCCGTTCGCGACTTAACAACAGAAGCAGTTCAGAAAGGCGACATTAACATCACAATACAGAACGAAGACGGAAAAGAACCACGTGTCATCACTGACCAAGACATTCGCGACACGAACGCCGACAGCCCGGAAGAAATGCGTGACGGGCGTGCTGACAGCCAAGTCGGTAGTCGGCCGCTTCGTGACGACCAGAGAGTGGCGAACCGCCTCGAAGATGGCGGAGCTGCTACCAGTCTTGGTGTGAAGACCGAAGAGAGCAATCCGTTAGAGGGTGGCTCAACCCGCTACAGCGAAGAAGAGCAAATTGGCGGTATGCCAGCACTTGGTAGCGGAGCAAGTGGTCTCGGGGAAGAACAGCACGCCATGAGACCTGGTGGAGCTATGGGCTACACGGAAGAAGAGCTACCAGAGCTTGACGCGAAAGAAGAAGATGACGATGTCGGTGTTGGTATGGGTGCCCTAAGAGAGGGAAGACACCGCATCAAATACGCCCGTTAGACAGTCGAGTGTTCTCGTGGTCTGTGGGAACTCTCCACGAAGCACAAGACAGCTTAGCTTGTAAGGCAAACCCGCCGGTTTTCTAACCCATCTCCGGCGGATTTTCTTGTTACCGAAAAATCAAAGTGACCAAAAATGGTAGACCTCGTTTTGAAGCAGGCTGTGCTCGTCTTCGACAGCACAGGCACGCCGACAACAATCATCATAGACGGTAGAGCATACACCAGCTTCCCAAGTGCGAGCTATGGCACATACTTGGGCTTGAAGGGTGGAACGGTCATCGTCACAGTTGAGA
>Ga0066709_100003661_pt1 | contig 11918 bp, 8 predicted proteins | sample GraSoiAngelo_158_FD_79665 | JGI IMG/M metagenome (GOLD analysis project Ga0066709, IMG submission 79665) | Grasslands soil microbial communities from the Angelo Coastal Reserve, California, USA - 14_1009_16_30cm | ecosystem: Environmental > Terrestrial > Soil > Grasslands | place: USA... | reverse complement strand
TCCACGGTCGCCAGCAGTGCCTCGCGGTGCGCGAGCGCCGCACGCGCCGCCGCCTGGGTCAGCGCCGACAGGTGGTACGGCAGCCGCACGAGCTGTACCGCGTCCACCACCGCCGGATCCGCCGCCAGGTACCCGACGCGCGCGCCGGCGAACGCGAACGCCTTGCTCATCGTCCGGGTCACCACGAGCCGCTGCCGGCCGGGCAGCAGGGACAGCGCCGACGGGGTACCGGGCCGGCGGAACTCCGCGTACGCCTCGTCCACGACCACCATGCCGGGTGCCGCGGCAACGGCAGCCTCCACAATGGACAGTGCCAGCGCCGTCCCGGTCGGGTTGTTCGGCGAGCAGAGGAACACGACGTCCGGCCGGTGCTCGGCGATCTGTTCAGCGACAGATGAAGCCGAAAGCCCGAAGGAGTCGTCGCGCCGCCCGGACACCCAGCGGGTACCGGTGCCGACCGCGAGCAGCGGGTGCATCGAGTACGCCGGAGTGAACCCGAGCGCGCTGCGCCCCGGCCCGCCGAACACCTGCAGCAGCTGCTGCTGCACCTCGTTGGAGCCGTTGGCCGCCCAGACGTGCGCCGCGCTCAGGTCGTGACCGAGGTACGCCGCGAGATCGGCACGCAACGCCACCGCGTCGCGGTCCGGGTACCGGTTGAGGTCGCGCAGCACTCCGGCGAGCGCCTTCTCGACCCCGTCGACCACGTCGTCGGGCAGCGGGTAGGAGTTCTCGTTGGTGTTGAGCCGTACCGCGACCTCCAGCTGCGGCGCCCCGTACGGCGTGAGCCCCCGCAGGTCCTCCCGGATCGGCAGGCTCATGATGAGAACCGTGAGAACCGCGCGGTCAGCGCCTGCCCGTGCGCGGGCAGGTCCTCGGCGTGCGCGAGGGCCACCACGTGCGGCGTGACATCCCGCAGCGCCGGCTCGTCGTACTCGATCAGCTGCACCCCGCGCAGGAACGTCTGCACCGACAGCCCCGACGAGTGCCGCGCGCACCCACCGGTCGGCAGCACGTGGTTGGAACCGGCGCAGTAGTCGCCCAGCGACACCGGCGACCACGGCCCGACGAAGATGGCACCGGCGCTGCGTACCCGCTCGGCGACGGTACGGGCGTCGCGGGTCTGGATCTCCAGGTGTTCGGCGCCGTAGGCGTCCACCACGCGCAGGGCGGCGTCGAGGTCGTCGACGAGTACCACGCCGGACTGCGGCCCGGTCAGCGCCGTGGTGATCCGCTCGGTGTGCTTGGTCGCCGCGACCTGCCGGGTCAGCTCCACCTCGACGGCGTCGAGCAGCGCCTCGGACGTGGTGACCAGGATGCTGGCCGCGAGCGGGTCGTGCTCGGCCTGGCTGATCAGGTCGGCGGCGACGTGCCGGGGATCGGCGGTGTCGTCGGCGAGGACCGCGATCTCGGTCGGGCCGGCCTCGGCGTCGATGCCGACCACGCCGCGGACCAGCCGCTTGGCCGCGGTCACCCACACGTTGCCCGGCCCCGTGATGACGTCGACCGATGGACACGACTCTTCGCCCGGCCCGCCGGAGCCGGCCGAAAAACCGTAGGCGAACATCGCGATCGCCTGCGCGCCACCGACCGCGTACACCTCGTCGACGCCGAGCAGCGCGCAGGCGGCGAGCACGTACGGGTCGGGCAGGCCGGTCTGCTTCTGCGGCGGGCTGGTCACCGCGATCGATTCGACGCCGGCGACCTGGGCGGGTACCACGTTCATGACCACGCTGGACGGGTACACCGCCAGTCCGCCGGGCACGTAGAGGCCGACCCGGGCGACGGGGCGCCAGCGCTGGGTCACGGTACCTCCGGGTACCACCTCGGTGGTGACGTCGGTGCGCCGCTGCGCGCCGTGGACCAGGCGGGCCCGCTCGATCGCGATGCCCAGCGCGGCCCGCACCGCCGGGTCGAGCGCCTCGCCGGCCGCGGCGATCGCGGCGGCCGGCACGCGCAGGGACGGAGGAGTGACCCCGTCGAACCGCGCGGTCGCCTCGACCACCGCCGGTGCGCCGCGCTCGCGGACCGCCTCGACGGTCGGCCGGACCTGCTCGATCGCCGCCGACACGTCCAGCCCCGCGCGGGGCAGCAGGCGGCGCAGGCCAGCGTCGTCCGTCAGCGCGGGGCAGGCGGGTATGCGCAGGTCGACGCGGTTCAGCACGGTCGCAAGTCTAGGCGGCCGCGGCACCCCCCGGAATCGGACCATCCAGCGGCTGGGACGCCCGCCTGGGTAGGCTCGGCGGGTGGGCGACGCGCTACCCCTCTTCCCGCTGGGCACCGTGCTGTTCCCCGGCCTGGTCCTGCCGCTGCACGTGTTCGAGGACCGGTACCGGGCGCTGGTCCGGCACCTGATGGCGCAGCCCGCCGATGCCCCGCGGGAGTTCGGCGTGGTGGCCATCCGGCGCGGCTGGGAGGTCGAGCAGCGGGCCGCGCCGACCCTGCACGAGATCGGCTGTACCGCACAGGTGCGCGACGTCACCGAGCGCCCCGACGGCCGGTTCGACCTGGCCACCGTGGGCAGCCGGCGCTTCGCCATCCGCCGGGTCGAGGCCGGTCGCGAGCCGTACCTGGTCGCCGACGTCGACTGGCTCGACGAGGCGCCCGGTGACCCGGCCGAGGTGGACCGCCTGCTGCCGACCGTGCTCGACCTCTTCCAGCGGTACCTGCGGGAGATCCGGCCGGGCCTGGCCGGCGAGCAGGTGCCCGACGACCCGACCGTGCTGTCCTACGTGGTGGCGGCGACCGCGGCGCTGCCGCTGGGCGAGCGGCAGGCGCTGCTCGCCGCGCCGGACACCGCGGCCCGGTTGCGTGCCGAACGCCACCGGCTGCGGTTTGAGATCGCGCTGTTACGTCAGGTCCGGGCGGTTCCGGTACCCCTGTCCGAGCTCGCGGTCACTGGTAGTCCGAACTGAGCTCGCCGCCCCTGAACTCGCCGCCCCGCCACGGCCGCAGCGTCGGGTACGGCGAGAAACCGGCGAACAGCGCATACAGCAGCACCGCGGTGATCGCGAGGAACAGCACGTCGCCACGCGCGTACGGCAGCCAGCCGTGCCACAGCCCGAGCTGCTGGACGCGCAGGTTCACCGGCAGCGCGAAGTGCATGCCGACCGGCGCGTTGCGCACCAGCTCGCGGGCGTGCGCCAGGCCGATGTGGTGCCCGGTCCAGTAGGTGAGCACCCCGCCGACCACGCCGCCCACGCCGAGGCCGAGCAGCACCGGCACGCCGCGGTACCGGCGCAGCAGCACCCAGGCGAGCGTCGCCAGCACCAGGCCGGCCAGGAACGTCAGGAACACGTACCAGCCCTCGTCGGCGATGAGCTGCTCCTGGTTCGGCGTCGCGTAGGCGGCACCGTCCGGCGTCATCACGGCCGGCGCGTGCGGCGCCACCCGGGACCACAGCCACCCCAGCGGGAACCCCAGCGCCGCCACCAGCACCGCGACCCCGAAGGCGACGAGCGCCTCGACACCGGTACGGCGCTTCTCCTGGACCACCGGCCACACCGGGGCCGGCGGGTCGAGGTACTGCGGCGCGGGATAGCTCACCCGGCAATCCTTACACGACGCGGCACGCGGTCAGCCCGCTACCGCGCTCGGCCCCAGCAACGCCTTGAGGTCCGCCATCAACGCGGTGGTCGGGGCGACCCGCCGCGCCGCCCGCAGCAGGTGCCGGTTGACCCGCAGGTGTACCTCGGCCGCGCCCGGATGACTGGCCAGCACCTCGTTGAGCCGTTCCATCAGCGGCGGGGTGCACCGCGACGGCGCGATCGCCAGCACCACCGGCCGCACCTCGTCGGGCGTGGACAGGTCCGGGATGGACAGGTCCATCGCCATCAGCCGCGGCTGGTCGTCGCGCCGGTCCACCCGGCCCTTGACCACCACGATCGCGTCCTCGGCGACGTACTGCCCGACCAGCTCGTAGGTGTTCGGGAAGAACAGCACCTCGACCGCGCCGTCCAGGTCTTCCAGCGTGGCGCTGGCCCACGAGCGGCCCTGCTTGGTGATCCGCCGCTGTACCCCGGACAGGATGCCGGCCAGCGTGACCACCGCACCGTCGGGTACCGTCCCCTCCTCCGACAGCGCCGCGATGGTCCGGTCGGCGGCGGCGCTGAGCACGTGTTCCAGCCCGAACAGCGGATGGTCGGAGACATACAGCCCGAGCATCTCGCGTTCGAACGCCAGCCGGTCGGCCTTGTCCCACTCGCCGTCCGGGATCGGCGGGGTGACCACCAGTCCGGCACCGTCGCCGCCGTCGTCGAACATGTCGCCGAACAGGTCGTACTGCCCGACCGCCTCGTTGCGCTTGACCTCCAGGAACGCGTCGATCGCGTCGGCGTGCACCGCGAGCAGCCCCTTGCGGGTGTGCCCCAGCGAGTCGAACGCGCCCGCCTTGATCAGCGATTCAACCGTCTTCTTGTTGCACGCCACCGCGTCGACCTTGCGCAGGAAGTCGTAGAAGTCGGTGTAGGCGCCCTTCTCCCGACGGCAGCGGCGGATCGCCTCGACGACGTTGGTGCCGACGTTGCGTACCGCCGCCATGCCGAACCGAATGTCCTCGCCCACCGCGGCGAACCGCGCGTTGGACGCGTTGACGTCCGGCGGCAGGACCTTGATGCCCATCCGCCGGCACTCGGCGAGGTATACCGCGGACTTGTCCTTGTCGTCGCCGACGCTGGTGAGCAGTGCCGCCATGTACTCGGCCGGGTAGTTGGCCTTGAGGTAGGCGGTCCAGTAGGAGACCAGCCCGTAGGCGGCGGAGTGCGCCTTGTTGAACGCGTAGTCGGAGAACGGTACCAGGATGTCCCAGATCGTCTTGATCGCGGCGTCGCTGTACCCGTTGGCCCGCATGCCGGCCGCGAACGGCTCGAACTCCTTGTCGAGGATCTCCTTCTTCTTCTTGCCCATCGCGCGGCGCAGCAGGTCTGCTTTGCCGAGCGAGTACCCGGCCAGCTTCTGCGCGATCGACATGACCTGTTCCTGGTAGACGATCAGGCCGTAGGTGTCGTCGAGGATGTCGGCCAGCGGCTCGGCGAGCTCCGGATGGATGGGTACCACCGGCTTGCGCTTGTTCTTGCGGTCGGCGTACTCGTTGTGCGAGTTGGCACCCATCGGGCCGGGCCGGTACAGCGCGCCGACCGCGGAGATGTCCTCGAAGTTGTCCGGTGCCATCGAGCGCAGCAGCGCCCGCATCGGCCCACCGTCGAGCTGGAACACCCCGAGCGTGTCGCCGCGGGAGAGCAGCTCGAAGGTGGCCTTGTCCTCCAGCGGCAGGTCTTCCAGGACCAGGTCGACGCCGCGGTTGTCCTTGATGGACTCCAGGCAGTCGTCCAGCACGGTCAGGTTGCGCAGGCCCAGGAAGTCCATCTTGAGCAGCCCGATGTACTCGCAGGCGCCCATGTCGAACTGGGTGATGATCGCGCCGTCCTGCTCGCGGCGCCAGATGGGGATCACGTCGACCAGCGGCTCGCGGGACAGGATCACCCCCGCCGCGTGTACCCCGACCTGCCGCTTGAGCCCTTCCAGCCCCTTGGCGGTGTCGACCACCTTCTGCACGTCCGGGTCGGACTCGTAGAGCTGGCGGAACTCCACCGCCTCCGGGTACCGCTGATGCGACGGGTCGAAGATGCCGCCGAGCGGGATGTCCTTGCCCATCACCGCCGGCGGCATCGCCTTGGTGATCTTGTCGCCGAGCGCGAACGGGTACCCCAGTACCCGCGCGGCGTCCTTGATGGCGGCCTTGGCCTTGATGGTGCCGTAGGTGACGATCTGCGCGACCCGCTCCTCGCCGTACCGCTCCGTGGCGTACCGGATCATGTCGCCGCGCCGACGCTCGTCGAAGTCCATGTCGATGTCGGGCATCGAGATGCGCTCGGGGTTGAGGAACCGCTCGAACACCAGGCCGTGCCGCAGCGGGTCGAGTTCGGTGATGGACAGCGCCCAGGCGATGACCGCGCCGGCCGCCGAACCCCGGCCGGGGCCGACCCGGATGCCCTCCTGCTTCGCGTGCGCGACCAGGTCGGCGACCACCAGGAAGTACCCGGGGAAGCCCATCTGGCAGATGACGCCGAGCTCGAACTCGGCCTGCTGCCGGTAGGTGTCCGGGATGCCGCCGGGGAACCGCCGTTCCAGGCCCCGCCAGACGTCCCGGCGCAGCAGCGACTCCTCGGTCTCCCCGCCCGGTACCGGGAACTGCGGCATCAGGTTGCGCGCGGCGAACACCGACGCGTAGTCGCCGATCCGCTCGGCGATCTCCAGCGTGGCGTCGCAGGCGCCGGGCAGTTGCGCGTCCCACAGCGCCCGCATCTCCTGCGGCGACTTGAGGTAGAAGTCGTGCGCGTCGAGCTTGAACCGTTTCGGGTCGGCCAGCGTCGAGCCGGACTGCACGCACAGCAGCACCTCGTGCGCCTGCGCGTCACCGGCGTACGTGTAGTGCAGGTCGTTGCTGACCACCGGCCGCAGGTTCAGCTTCTCGCCGAGCTTGATCAGGTCGCCGCGGATCCGCGTCTCGATGTCGAGCTGGTGGTCCATCAGTTCGAGGAAGAAGTTGTCCGGACCGAAGATGTCCCGGTAGTCGGCGGCGGCCTGGCACGCCTTGTCGAACTCGCCGATGCGCAGCCAGGTCTGGATCTCGCCGGACGGGCAGCCGGTCGTCGCGATGATCCCCTTGGCGTACCGCTCCAGCAGCTCCCGGTCGGCGCGCGGCTTGTAGTAGTACCCCTCAAGGCTGGACAGCGACCCGAGCCGGAACAGGTTGCGCAGCCCGTCGGCGTCCTGGGCGAGCATCGTCATGTGGGTGTACGCCCCGCCGCCGGAGACGTCGTTCTCCCCGCCGTCGGCCCAGCGCACCCGGGTCCGGTCGAACCGCGAGGTACCCGGGGTGAGATAGGCCTCGATGCCGATGATCGGCTTGACGCCGGCCGCGACCGCCTGCTTGTAGAAGTCGTAGGCGCCGTACAGGTTGCCGTGGTCGGTCATCGCCAGGGCCGGCATGCCCAGCCGGTTGGTCTCGGCGAACAGGTCCTTCAGCCGCGCCGCACCGTCGAGCATCGAGTACTCGGTGTGGACATGCAGATGTACGAACGAGTCACCGGGGCCCACGGTGGGCCAGCCTAGCGCGACGCGCGCCATGCCTCGGCGTGGCGCGCGGGCGCGTCTCGTGCCGTCCGTGTCGATGCCCGCGAACCGCGACCGCGGGCGTTACCGTGCGCGCGTTACCGTGCGCGCAGCGGATCCTCGGTGTCCTCGGCCGCGAGCAGGCGCGGGTCCGAGTCGTCGAGGTCGTCCTCCTCGATCAGCGGCCACACGTCGCCGAGCAGCTCCGCGGCGGTCAGGTCCAGCTCCACGTCGCGGCTGTGCGGCCGGGCGTCGGCGTGCGGGAAGACATAGCGGCGGAAGGCCCACCAGCGGAACGCCATCGCCAGCAAGGTACCGATGATCTGCGCGCTGATGAAGTCGGCGAATTCCTGGGTGAACGGGCTCGCCCCACGAACCGTCCACAGATCGAGCACGTACCGTGACACCGCCAGCGGCGCTGCGGTCACCAGGATGCCGATCCCACTGATCAGGAAGAACAGCGCGGCCTCGTGGTGGCGGACCCGCCCGCCCCGGGTGCGGAACGACCACTCCCGGTTGAGCACGTAGGACACCACCGTGGCGACCATCGTCGCGATCACCTTCGAGATGATCGGCTTCTCCGGCAGCACAGTGTGCTTGAGCAGCAGGAACAGTGCTGTATCGATGACGAACGTGGTGCCGCCGACGAACGCGAACTTCACCAGCTCCTTGTGCCGGTACAGCGGTTCGCGCACGGGTCGGGGCAGCCGGGCAAGCACGGCGTGGAGCACGGGCACCTTCGCAGTGTAGGGAGACTTCCTCAAAGTCGCCTGGTGAACTGTTCCATGATCACTGCCGACGCCTGGAGCCACGCCTTTTTCGTGGCCGCCTGGAGATCGGCGTATTCGATCGATGAACCGGACTCAAGTGCAGGATCGTACGGCACAACCGCGACCGCGCGGGTACGGGAGGCGAAGTGCGCGGCAAGGTCGGACAATAACGGACTCGGGATCGGCGTGGGGCACGACAGCAGGGTCACCGCCTGCCGGGCCAGGTCACCGAGGCCGGAGTCGTGCAGCAGGTCGAGCATCCAGTCGGCGGTGAACGCCGCGTCCTCCCGGGGTACCGAGGTGATGACCAGCTGGTCGGCGGCCTGCAGCACGGTCTGCCAGTTGGCGCTCTCCACGTTGTTGCCGGTGTCCACGCAGATCACGTCGTGGGTGCGGCGCAGCAGTTCCAGCACCCGGCGTACCGTGTGCGAGTCCAGCCGGCGGGCGAAGCGCGGGCTCTCCTCCCCGGCCAGCACGTCGTAGGTGCCGTCGGAGGCGTGCCGCAGGTAGTCGTCGAGCCGGTCGGTCAGCTCGTACCCGGCCGTCGCCTCGATCAGCGCGAGATCGGCGACCAGGTGCCGGATGGTCCGTGCGTGCCGGGCGGACCCGGCCCGCAGCCCGAGCGTGCCGCGCAGCTCGTTGTCGTCCCAGGCGATCACGCCCCGCCCGCGGATCGCCCCGATGGTCGCCGCGCACAGTACCGTGGCGGTGGTCTTGTGCACCCCGCCCTTGGGATTGGCGAAGGCGATCACCCGCGGGCCGCCGAAGTCCAGGCGCAGGGCCGCCAGCAGCTGCTCGGCGGGGCTCTGCCCGGCCGGCTGGAACTCGATGCGCCCGGCGGCCCGACCCGTCGGTACCGGCGCGCGGCGCTGCTCGCCGATGTGTGGCGCGGCGTAGTCGACCCGGCCCGCTTCGTCGCGGCCCAGCAGCGCGCGGTCCAGCAGCGAACGCCAACGTGGAGGGTTCGAGGCGGCATTCCAGCCGGTCTCGCTGTGCTCCACGCCTCGACCTCCCCGCTGCCTCGCAAGTCGCGTACCAGGGTACGGCTGTCCGTCCGGTCTGACGACGGTCGTGCCACCGGTACTAACGGTGCGAACGGCGTTCGCGGCACGCTGAAAGGTGTGGCGCCGGCCGCGCGAGCGGCGGCTACCCGGCCCGGAGGACCTCCAGCGCGTGGGCGAGATCGTCCGGGTATGCGCTGACGAACCGGACCTCCTCCCCGGTCGCCGGGTGGGCGAAGGCCAGCTCGCGGGCGTGCAGCCACTGCCTGGTCAGGTCCAGGCGCTCGGCCAGTCGCGGGTCGGCGCCGTAGGTGAGGTCACCCACGCAGGGGTGCCGCAGAGCCGAGAAGTGTACCCGGATCTGATGCGTACGCCCCGTCTCCAGCCGCACGTCCACCAGGCTGGCCGCGGGGAACGCCTCCAGCGTGTCGTAGTGCGTGATGCTGGGGCGCCCGCCGGAGACCACCGCCCACTTGTAGTCGTGGCTCGGGTGGCGGTCGATCGGCGCGTCCACGGTGCCGCGCAGCGGGTCCAGGTGACCCTGCACCACGGCGTGGTACCGCTTGTCGACCTCGCGGGACTTGAACGCCCGCTTCAGCGCGCTGTACGCCGACTCGCTCTTGGCGACCACCATCAACCCGGTGGTACCGACGTCCAGCCGGTGTACCACGCCCTGCCGCTCGGCCGCCCCGCCGGTCGCGATCGTCTCGCCGATCGCCGCGAGGCCCCCGGTCACGGTGGGTCCGGTCCAGCCCGGGCTGGGGTGCGCGGCCACCCCGACGGGCTTGTCGACCACCACGATGTCGTCGTCGCGGTACACGATGACCATGCCCTCGACCCGCTGCGGCGGCACGATCGGCGCGGCGACCGGCGGCGGTGGCAGGGTCACCTCCAGCCAGGCACCGGCGCTGACCTTGTCCGCGCGCGGTCGCGGGTACCCGTCGACCATCGCGTCGCCGGCCTCGACCAGCGCGGACGCGGCGGCGCGGGACAGCCCGAACAGCCGCGACACGACCTGGTCCAGGCGCATCCCGTCGAACCCGTCGGGGACGGGCAGCGCGCGCCGTTCGCCGCTAGCCGCTGGCACGCTGATCCGTCTTGACCAGCCGGGTACCGTCGCGCCGCCGCCCGGTCACCTCCAACAGGATGGCCAGCACAACGCCGCAGGTCAGCGCCGAGTCGGCCACGTTGAAGATGGCGAAGTAGTGTCCGTCCGGGCTGAACACGCTGACGAAGTCGACCACGTGCCCGACCAGGAAACCGGGCGCGCGGAACAGCCGGTCGCCGAGGTTGCCCAGCGCCCCGCCGAGGACCAGCCCGAGGGCGACCGCCCACGGTACCGACCGCAGCCGCCGCGCCAGCCACCCGATCCAGCCGACCACCAGCACGGTGACCAGCGGAAAGACGAACGTGAGGTGGGTACCGAGACTGAACGCCGCCCCGCCGTTACGGGTCAGCGTCAGGTACACCAGGCCGCCGAGCAGCCGTACCGGTGGATGGCCGGTCAGCCGCGCCACGACGAGGTACTTGGTCAGCACGTCGGCGAGCACGATCACCGCGCCGGTGGCCGCCAGTACCGTGACCGCGCGCCGGGTCGACCGTACCGGCACCGGTACGGTCGGCCCACCCGACAACGCGGTCCTCCCGGTCAGCGCCGCTCCTCCAACTGCTTGCACGTCACGCAGAGGGTAGCGGACGGGAACGCGGCCAGGCGTTCGACCGGGATCGGGTTGCCGCACCGCTCGCACCAGCCGTAGCTGCCCTCGTCCAGCCGTTCCAGCGCCCGCTCCACCTGGGTGACCCGCTCCAGGATGCTGTTGGCCAGGGAGATCTCCTGCTCCCGTTCGAACGTCTTGGTACCGGTGTCGGCCTGGTCGTCGCCGGCCGAGTCGGTGAGCCGGTCCCGCTGCAGCTCGGTGATCTCCGAGATCGTCGCCTCGTACTCCTCCTTCAGCTCGTCCCGGCGGGCACCGAGGGCGACCCGGATCTTCTCGGTCTCGGCGGCGCTGCGCGAGGTCCTGGGCGCCACCCGGGTCGCCTTGGCCTCGCTGGCCGAAGCCTGCTTGGCCGGGGTGGTCTTGGTGTCGGCTGGCTTGCCCATCGTCGCTCCCTTGGCCGCGTTGTCCGCGGCGATCGGCGGTGCCTGGTCGGTGGTGCTGTCCGGCGGTGTCGGTACGGACGCGGCAGGCGTGGTACCCACCGCGTTCCCGTCTGACACCGGCCCGGCGGACTTGGCCGGCTTGGTCCCGGCTACCGGCGTTACCGGCCTGGTGGCGGCCTCGGCCTTCTTCGCCGGCGTGCGCTTCCGCGCCGACGGGGCGGCCGTCATCGCATCCGACGGGGCGGCCGTCATCGCAGCCGGCGGAGCGGCCGTCATCGCAGCGGTGGCCTTTGCCGTCGTCTTCCTGGCCGGCGTCCCCTTTGCCGGTGTGGCCTTTGCCGGTGTGGCCTTTGCCGGTGTGGCCTTCGCCGTCGTGGCCGCCTTGACCACTGCCGCCGTCGCCGTGGTCTTCCTGCCGGGCGGGGCGGCCTTCTTGGCCGGCGCGGCCTTGGTTGTTGTCTTGGCCGGGGTATTCGCCGGGGTCTTCTTGGCGGTGGCCGCCTTCGTCGGGGCCTTCTTCGGCGTGGCGGCCTTCGCGGTCGTCGCAGCCTTGGTCGTCGCAGCCTTGGTCGTCGCAGCCTTCTCGGCCGTCGCAGCCTTCTCGGCCGTCGCAGCCTTCTCGGCCGTCGCAGCCTTCTTGGCCGGCGCGGCCTTGGTCGTCGCCTTTGTCGTGGCCTTTGCCGCGGTCTTCTTGGCGGGTGCCGCCTTCGGCGTCGTCGCGGTCTTCTTCGCCGTGGTCGTCTTCTTCGCGGGTGCCGCCTTCGCCGTCGTCGCCGCCTTCGCCGTGGCCGTCTTCTTGGCCGTGGCCGTCTTCTTGGCCGTGGCCGTCTTCTTGGCCGTGGCCGTCTTCTTGGCCGGGCCGGTCGACGTGGGCGTGGTCTTCTTGCCCGGCGCCGCCTTCGACACCGGGGCCGCCTTCGACACCGGCGAAGCCTT
>Ga0066709_100003658_pt1 | contig 11919 bp, 14 predicted proteins | sample GraSoiAngelo_158_FD_79665 | JGI IMG/M metagenome (GOLD analysis project Ga0066709, IMG submission 79665) | Grasslands soil microbial communities from the Angelo Coastal Reserve, California, USA - 14_1009_16_30cm | ecosystem: Environmental > Terrestrial > Soil > Grasslands | place: USA... | reverse complement strand
TTGATCTACTCTGGATCCTCTTCATCCTCAGCTCGCTCCAGCCTTGGCTTCGCCAACGCTGGCTCGAAGCGATGCGAGTGCGGGCCTTCCGCAGCCTCGAGCAGCGGCGCGGCAGTCGCGTGATCGGGCTCATCCATCGGCAGGAGACGATGGCCTTCCTCGGCTTCCCGATCGCCCGCTACATCGACATCCAGGACTCCGAGGCGGTGCTGCGGGCTATCCAGCTAACCGATGCGAGTGTGCCGATCGACCTGATCCTGCACACTCCCGGCGGGCTGGTGCTGGCCGCCGAGCAGATCGCGCATGCACTTCGCGCCCATCCGGCACGGGTAACCGTCTTCGTACCGCACTACGCCATGAGCGGAGGAACGCTCCTCGCCCTCGCTGCCGACGAGATCGTCATGTCCCCCCACGCGGTGCTCGGTCCAGTTGATCCGCAACTCGGAGAATCGCCAGCGGCGTCCATTCTGAAGGTCGTGGAGCAGAAGCCCATCGCGGAGATCGACGACCAGACGCTCATCTATGCCGATCAGGCGCGGAAGGCGCTGAGCCAGGTAGAACGATTCGTCCGTGAGCTACTCGCGGAACGGCTACCTGCTGATAAAGCCGAAGAGGTGGCGCACACGCTGGCCTGCGGTACCTGGACGCACGACTACCCCATAACGATCAACGAAGCGCGACGGTTGGGCCTGACGGTCTCGACCGACATGCCTGCAGAGGTGTACGAGTTGATGCAGCTGTATCCGCAAACCTCCCAGCGTCGGCCGTCAGTGGAATACATCCCGCTTCCGTATCGGCCTCGTCCGCAAGGGTCGCGACCGAGCGGCATACCCGGCATCGAACAGGGAACCTGAGGGGCCTCACTCCGCCATAGGGCCGGCGGGCGGGCATGCGGAAGCGGACGCCGTCCCTATGAAAGTCTTTATTGGTTCTGACAGGTTTCTTGCGCAGTTCAATGGATGCTGCTCGACATGGATTCGATCGATGATCGCGCCCCGGCGGTTGTTGTTGGCGGCGGCCTGGCCGGCGTCACGACAGCGGCCTACCTCTCAAGACACGGGCAGGACGTCACACTCTATGAGAAGTCACCCACTCTCGGGGGCCGTGCGGCCACACAGGAGTATGACGGTTTTGCCTTCAACCGCGGCCGGATGTGCACACAAAAGCGGCCGCATAGGGGCTGCTCGGGTCGCTCACTTGTAGGCGGCTATGCGAGTTCCTACGCAGGATTGAATCGACTCTCACGCGGTCTTTACGCCGCTCGCGCCAAGCTCTTAATCGACACCAACACAGGCGTATCAAAGGAGGAGAAATCAGTAGATGGCAATCGCAACCGCAACTGTCACTCGCAGCGATGAGCAGATCCAGCGCGACGTGCTGGCCGAGTTGAAGTGGGACGCTCGCGTACAGCCCAACGAAATTGGTGTAGCCGTGAAAGACGGCATCGTCACGCTCATTGGTTGGGTCGATTCGTACACGAAGCGCTGGGCTGCGGAAGAGGCCGCCCGGCGTGTCCGTGGCGTGAAAGCCGTGGCCAACGACATCGAGGTCCGACTGCCCAGCTCCGCCGAGCGCACCGACGCCGATATCGCCGCGGCCGCGCTGCACGCTCTGAAGTGGGACGCATTGATCCCAGACGATCAGGTCAAGGTCACCGTCTCCAAGGGGTGGATCACGCTCGACGGTGAGGTCAACTGGCAGTTCGAACGTGATGACGCCGAGCGCGTGGTCCGCCGCCTGACGGGTGTGCGGGGTGTGACTAACCTGATCAAGGTCAAGACTCGCCCGACGCCCTCGGAGCTGAAGCAGAAGATCGAAGACGCGCTGGTGCGCAGCGCTGAGACCGACGCGGACCGCATCACGGTCGAAGTCCAGGGCAGCAAGGTCATCCTGAAGGGGACCGTGCGCGCGTGGGCCGAGAAACAGGAGGCGGAGCGCGTGGCCTGGTCTGCGCCGGGGGTCACATCGGTAGAAAACCGGATCACGATCTCGCTGTAAGTGTTCGGGACTGGAGGCGGCTGGTTGAGGCCGCCTCCAGAAACGCCATCACCTGAAGGAGAATGCGACATGCTCGGCGAAATCTCGAGTACTGTCCGTCAGGACACTAACCTGCGCCAGGCGATCAGCCGCCTGGCTGACGTTTTGTCTCATCCTATGTTGCCACCGCCGCGGCTGACGGCCGACGTGTTCGAGACTCCAGACGGCACGGCCTATGCCATGGAAGTGCCCGTGCCGGGGCTTACAGCCGACGAACTGATCGTTACCGCAAGCGGTGACATGCTCACGGTGGAAGTCCAGCCAAAGGCTTCGACCAATGGACAGGGCCGCACGTACCTTGTGCAGGAAGTGCCGCGCGAACGGATGGCGCGCGTTTTTACGTTTCCGACCACCGTTGACGTCGACAACATCCAGGCGCACCTCGAACATGGCATCCTGCGCATCCATGTCCCTAAAGCTCAGGGCGCGCGCAGTCGCGTCATCAGAGTGCAAGACTGAGTCCGGGGTAAGGAGGCGAGCAGCCAATGAGCAGTCGCGACGAACGCCTGGTCCGGATTCCGGCTGGTGGAGCGGCCGTGGAAGGAAATCTGCGGATTCCAAAAGCACCGAGCGGATTGGTCGTGTTTGCCCATGGGAGCGGCAGCAGCCGGTTCAGCCCGCGTAATCGGTTCGTCGCCGGCGTCCTCGAGGAAGCCGGCCTGGCGACACTCCTGATCGACCTCCTCACCCCGCAAGAGGAGGCTGTGGATGAGCTCACGCGACACCTGCGCTTTGACATTCGGCTGCTCGCCGAACGCCTGGTTGCCGCCAGTGAGTGGGCGCGGCAGTATCCCGACACGCGCCATTTGCCTTTCGGCTACTTCGGTGCAAGCACCGGCGCCGGTGCGGCCCTGGTGGCCGCGGCCGAGCGACCCGACCTGGTGAAGGCAATTGTGTCGCGCGGTGGACGACCGGATCTGGCCGGACCGGCCCTGCCGCTGGTGACGGCGCCAACACTGCTCATTGTGGGTGGGCGAGACGATGTGGTGATCGAACTCAACCAGCGGGCATTTGACCGTCTCCGCTGCGAGAAGCGACTCGAAATCGTGCCCGGCGCAACGCATCTCTTTGAGGAACCAGGCACGCTCGAACAGGTCGCTTGGCTCGCACGGGACTGGTTCGTCCGCTATCTGGCAAAAGCTGGCGAGAACCGTGCCAACGTCGCTTGAGGAGTACCGACGCAAGCGGGACTTCGGGCGCACTCCTGAGCCGTCTGGCAAAACGCGTGAGCGACTGGAGCATGGGCCGGTCTTCGTTGTCCAGAAGCATGACGCCAGTCGACTGCATTACGACTTCCGCCTGGAGGTCGACGGAGTCCTCAAATCATGGGCTGTTCCCAAAGGACCATCGATGAACCCACGCGACAGGCGCCTCGCCGTACCGACTGAAGATCACCCGCTGGAATATCGGGATTTCGAGGGCATCATTCCAGAGGGCCAATACGGAGCCGGGAGGGTGATTGTCTGGGACGCCGGCACCTTCCTGAACATCACCAAACGCGATGGACAGCCCGTCCCGCTCGATCAGGCTATCGAAAACGGCCAACTGGCCATCTGGCTGGAGGGCGAGAAGCTGAAAGGCGGCTTCGCCATGACGCGGATTCGAGATGGCAAGAAGCCGGTCTGGCTTTTGGTCAAGAAGCGCGACGAGTATGCCAATACGAGCGATCCGGTGAACGAGCAACCCGAATCCGTCCTGAGTGGGCGCACGATCGAGGAACTGGATGAGAAGCAGCCGGCAATTGCCTGACGCGCGACTCGCTGATCTAGTGGCCAGTCTTCCGCCTGCCGCACGGGCACTGCTCAAGGAGCGCCCACAGCCAGACTGGATCAACCCCATGTTGGCAACGCTGACCTACAGACGCTTTTCCGACCCGAACTGGCTCTTTGAGTTGAAGTTCGATGGCGAACGGTGCCTGGCCTTTCGGAACGGGGGCAACGTGAAGCTCTTCTCACGGAATCAAAAACTCCTGAATAACACCTATCCCGAGATCGCCGGCGCTATCGGATCCCAAACCCTGGACAACTTCGTGCTGGACGGGGAGATCGTTGCCTTTGAGGGCGACGTGACCAGTTTCTCAAAGCTGCAGCGGCGAATGCAGATAATGGATCCGGTGGCAGCGCGAATGGCGGGCGTCGAGGTCTTCTACTATGTCTTTGACACGCCCTACATAGCGGGCTACGACACGACCGCGCTCGGCCTTCGCTATCGCAAAACGCTGTTACACGAAGCGCTGTCGTTCGAGGATCCGCTTCGCTACTCAACTCACAGAGATACTGAGGGCGAGGCCGCCTGGCGGGAAGCGTGCTCCAGAGGCTGGGAGGGCGTGATTGCCAAGCGCGCTGACAGCGCCTACGTTCAACGCCGATCCACCGACTGGCTGAAGTTCAAGTGCGTCAACCAGCAGGAGTTAGTGATCGGGGGATTCACGGACCCGCACGGCAGTCGAGTCGGATTCGGCGCGCTGCTCGTCGGCTATTACGAAAACGGCCAGCTTCGCTACGCGGGCAAAGTCGGCACGGGTTACGACACGCTCACATTGATCGAGTTGGGCACGCGGCTACGGGCGCTCGAGACGAAGACTTCTCCCTTTGCCGAGCCAGTCAAGGAGAATGGTGCTCATTGGGTTCGACCGGAGTTCGTGGCCGAAGTCGGCTTTACGGAGTGGACTGTTGATGGCAAACTGCGTCATCCACGCTTCCTTGGGCTGCGCGATGACAAGCCAGCCCGGTCGGTGGTGAGGGAGCGCGGTGTCTGAGCTAAAGGTTGGCTACCGCACGATCGAGGTATCCCGTCCGAACAAGGTGTTGTTCCCGTCGGACGGGATCACCAAGGCAGAGCTGGTGGAGTACTACCGCCAGGTCGGCCCCATGATGATTCCCCATCTCCGAAATCGTCCCGTGATGATGCAGCGTTTCCCGGACGGGATTGACAATGAGGGGTTCATCCAGCAGCAGATCCCGGACTACTTCCCGGAGTGGATTCAGCGCGTAACGGTTCCCAAGGAACAGGGAGCGATCACACACGCCGTCTGCGACGACGTCGCGAGTCTGGTGTACTTGGCCAACCAGGCATGTATCACGCTCCACACCTGGCTGAGCCGAGCGGACAGGATCGAGTGCCCAGACGAGATGATCTTCGATCTGGACCCGCCTCACCACGACGTAAATCCGGCGCATGACGATTTCGCCCAGGTCCGCTTGTCCGCTCTTGCGCTGCGCGACCTGCTGGACGAGCTTGGGCTGGTGGGCTTTGTGAAGACCACTGGCTTGTTCGGAGCCCACGTCGTGGTGCCACTTGACAGGAGCGCCACTTTCGACGAAGTCCGCGCATTCGCACGCCTGGTGGCTGAGGAACTGGTAAAGCGGGAGCCACACAACCGCACTATTGAGATGCGCAAGGAAAGGCGAGGCGGCCGCGTGTTGATCGACATTATGCGCAACGCCTATGGTCAGACGGCCGTCGCGCCATATTCCGTCCGCGCTTTCCCAGGAGCGCCGGTTGCCATGCCGCTCGCCTGGCAAGACCTGGAGCGCGGTTCGCTTGGGCAGCGGACGTTCACTCTGCGCAACGTGAGCCAGTATCTCGACGCCCACGGCGATCCCTGGAGTGGCATGTCGCAGCACGCTCGATCCATAAACAGAGCCCGCAAGCGCCTCCTGGCAGGCTGACAGTGCTTCAACCTCCAGTCAGCTTCGCAGTTGGATACCACCATAAAGGCTGCCTACTACCTTCGCTCAGCCGACTTCTGTATGTTTGCGGACGACCCGCGCAAGCGATCCGCCTGAGGCGAGTTCGTCCGCTTGACACGGGAGTACTTCGACGTTGGCCCCCAAGCGCATCACCGGATTCCCTACGGCCGGGCGAGGCTCTCTTGCTATCGGTTTACCAATCCAGCTTCGCGCGGCACGATTGTGCTGTTTGGCGGCTTCGACAGCTACGTCGAAGAACTGTTTCCGATGCAGCGATATCCGTGTGACGCAGGGTTTGACGTGATCAGCTTCGATGGTCCTGGCCAGGGTGCCACTCTTGAGGAGGAGCACCTGTCCATGACGCCCGACCGGGAGATATCGGTCGACACGGTGCTCGACTATTTTCAGCTGGACGACGTCACGCTGGTCGGCTACTCGTTGGGGGGCTGTCTGGCGATGCGGGCGGCTGCGCATGAACCTCGGGTCCGAAGAGTCGTCGCCGACGACATCTTGACCGATCTCTTCGAAGTCTCGCTCCGGCAACTGCCCGCCATGAACATGCCGAGAACCACGTGCACGTTGGCAACATCGGCCTTTCGTTGCGCGTGATCGTCGAGTGGATCGACGAACGAATTAGCGCGAACCGATAAAGCCAATCTCCGCCGGGCCGCCGGCCGGAGTCAGTCCCGCGCCCGGCAGAGCATCACCTGGATGATTCCCAGAGTCAGGCAGTGCGTGCGTCCAGCCGAACAGGGCTGTCAAGATCCACACGGTAGTTGTACATCCACGCGAGGGACTTCTCCCTAACGAAGAACCTGAAGACGATCGGAAGCATGAGATCGCGTACCAGGCGCCCTAACGCACCGGGCGTCTTGCTGCTGCTTCCGCGAGCCCCCTCGGCAACGATGCGTTCGACTCGTTCACGCCGCAGCTGCTCGTAGGTGTCGAACGCCGCCGGAATATCCGGCACGTCGCGCAGTGCTTTCGCAAGCACAACCGCATCCTCCATTGCCATCGACGCTCCCTGTCCTGATGAAGGCGCAGGCGCGTGGGCCGCGTCGCCAATGATGATCATGCGTCCGTTGTGCCAGGTTGGCACATGCGGCAGGTCGTAGGTGTTATCGGCGGCCAGCTCCAGCTTACCGCGACGGATCAGGTCGACTGCCGGGCCGCGATCGTCGGCGAAGAGCTCGAGGAGCTGGCATTTCCAGCTCTCTGCGCTCGTCGAGGCACGCTCAGACGGAGTGACCTCCTGGCGGGGCACGTTGGCGAACCAGACCGCGTCGCCTGAGGCGCTCACGTTGTAGCCGAAGAAGGCGCGCCTGCCAAAGATCAGGTGCCAGGCCTCTCGTTCGGCGACAACTCCACCGTTGCTTGTATAGCCGCCGAAGTTCACCAGCCCGACGTAGCGGCCACCCGGGGCTGATGGGTCGATGATGTGACGCGTGACAGAGTGGACGCCGTCGGCGCCGACGAGCAGGTCACCTATCGCCTCGCTGCCATCCTGGAAGCGCGCGACCACCCGTCCGTCGGCACTTGTGGAGGCGTCGACCAGGCGCTTGCCGAACTCGACGTGCACCCCGCGTCGGATCGCCTCATCCTGAAGTGCCCGGCTCAGCCGTGCGCGCTTGATCGTCTGACTGACCGTTCCGTCCGGCAGTGGTTCGCCGAGAGGAATTGTCCCGAGGCGCCGTCCCCGGTCATTCCACAGCACGTTCTTGTGAGTCGGGAAGCCAATTGCCGTGGCGGTGTGCAGAGCGCCGATGGCGCGCAGCGCGCCCAGACCATTGGGGGTGACGGTGAAGTAGGATCCCACCTCTCCGGTGGTTCGCGGGTGTGCTTCGTACAGCACAGCCTCGATACCGACGCGCTGAAGCGCCATCGCGGCGGTCGGGCCAGCGATGCCGCCGCCAATGATGATGGCACGAGTCATTTCGGGTGCACCCTTCCTCAAAGGATCTTTGATGGCTTGCTTTGAGTGGAACCATCGCGCACCTGGCGCAAGAACCGCGAAAGAGCCCAAGCAAAAGTGCATTTGATCTTCAAAGTGTGGGCAGATGCACACAACCGGTTCGATGCACCGTCCTGAGTGATCGCGGAGGGCCTGTTCGCCGGCGTGCGACCGGGTCCGAGGGGTAGTGCGTGACTGATTGACCGGGCGGATGTGGCGCATACTCCGGACGCGGCTGTTCGGCTCGATTGTCCGAGACATTCCTGCGGGTTCCTGCTGCCTCTCTTACGGCCCTCTTAGCTGTGACGCGTGACACTGAGACAAAGGCAAAGACCGTAACTCGGTTGGGAAGACGAACGCAGGAGGAAGCGCCCAAATGTTCTTTCGCGACCGTCGCGACGCGGGTCAGAAGCTAGCGAGCCGGCTCGCGGCCTACGCGGATCGCCCAGACGTGCTGGTGCTCGCGCTGCCGCGTGGTGGGGTACCGGTCGGTTACGAGATATCGCGTGCGCTGCATGCGCCGCTCGATGTATTCGTGGTGCGCAAACTCGGCCTGCCTGGGCACGAGGAGTTTGCGATGGGCGCCGTCGCTAGTGGCGGTGTCCGCGTCCTGAATCGGGACGTCTTCGAACAACTGAACATGCCTTCCAACGTGATCGACGCGGTCACGCTGCGCGAACAGCGAGAGCTGGAGCGGCGCGAACGGGCCTATCGCGGACTCCGCCCCTCACCGGACGCACGCGACAAGATCGTGATCCTGGTCGATGATGGTTTGGCCACCGGCTCGACGATGCGCGCAGCGGTGGCAGCGCTGAAGCAGCAGCACCCGGCGCGCGTTGTGGTGGCGGTGCCGGTTGCGTCACCGGAGACGTGCCAGGATCTGCGTGGCGAGGCTGACGAGGTCGTGTGCCTGGTTACTCCGGAGCCCTTCTACTCGGTGGGCCTGTGGTACCAGGACTTCTCCCAGACCACGGACGAGGAGGTGCGCGCTCTTCTGGAAACCGCCACCCGACCGGAGCCGGCGCATGCGGCGGCGTAGCCTTCAGATCTCGAATGTCCAGGTGCAATGCCAATGACATCCAATCCGACGCTTTCCGCCATTCGAGATGCGGCGTTCACGTTGAGCGGCGCCGCGGACGATTACGACCCGTTGCTCGACCTCGTCGGCGACGCCCGCTTCGTGCTCCTGGGCGAGGCATCACATGGCACGCACGAGTTCTACCGCGCACGAGCCGAGATCACGCGCCGATTGATCGAAGAAAGAGGCTTCACCGCCGTCGCCGTTGAGGCCGATTGGCCCGACGCCTACCGCGTCAACCGCTTCGTGCGAGGGATGAGTGAGGATGTGACGGCAAACGAAGCGCTCGGCGATTTCCTCCGATTCCCGACCTGGATGTGGCGCAACGCCGACGTGCTCGACTTTGTCGGCTGGCTACGCGAGCACAACGACCGGGTAACTGGTTATGAGCGAAAGGTCGGCTTCTATGGGCTCGACCTGTACAGCCTCAATCACTCCATTCAGGCCGTGCTGGAGTACCTCGACAAAGTCGATCCTGAGGCAGCCCGGCGTGCCCGCTATCGATACAGCTGCTTCGAGGACTTCGGCGAGGATGCTCAGGCGTACGGCTACGCCGCGGGTTTCGGACTTACTCAATCATGCGACCGGGAGGTGCTCGAACAACTGGTCGAGCTGCAGCGCAAGGCTAGCGAATACGCGCGCATGGACGGACGCGTAGCCGAGGACGAGCTGTTTTTCGCCGAGCAGAATGCGCGGCTGATCAAGAATGCGGAGCAGTACTACCGCACCATGTTCGGCGGGCGCGTGTCCTCCTGGAACCTGCGTGACCGCCACATGTTCCAGACGCTTGAGGCGCTTCATGCTCATCTCAGCCGAGTCGGGCAGCCGGCAAAGATCGTCGTGTGGGAGCACAACTCTCACCTGGGCGATGCACGGGCGACGGAAATGCGTACGCGCGGCGAGCTGAATGTCGGACAGCTCGTACGCGAGCGCTACGGTCGCGACGCCGTTCTGGTTGGTTTCACCACATATGCAGGCACGGTGACTGCAGCCAACGACTGGGACGCTCCAGCAGATCGCAAGCAGGTACGACCGGCCCTGCCGGGCAGCTGCGAGGCTCTCTTCCACGAAACGGGGGTAGCCCAGTTTCTGCTCCCCCTGCGCGCCAGCGAGACAGCATCCAAGTATCTCAGCGAGCCCCAGCTGGAACGCGCAATCGGCGTGATCTACCGCCCGGAAAGCGAGCGGATCAGCCACTACTTCTACGCGCGACTGCCAGAGCAGTTCGATGCTGTCATCCACTTCGGCCAGACACGTGCGGTCGAACCACTCGAGCGCACGGCACGGTGGGAGCGCGGTGAGCTACCCGAGACGTACCCGGTCGGAGTGTAGGAGTGCCTGTCATCCCATCCGTGAACATCTCGAATCGAAATCCAAAGCGCTTGCGCGGGACGAAAGCAGCATGGAACTTCCCCTGATCGTGAGCCTCTTCGCTGGTGTCGCCCTGGTGCTGGTCGTGCCTGCGCTGCGGGGCATGCGGCGCTAGTCGGCATCGGTCATGGCCCGCGCCCGCGTGGCGAATGCCTTCTCGATCCAGTGTGGCAAGCATGTCGAACGTAGGAGTTACCTGCTAACAGGACATAGTCAATTGCGGAGCTTGTCATGGTTGCCGCCGCATCAAATTATGGCCACTATGCAGCCGGCCCGGCCTCCAGGCACGAACAGCCGGTGTCGTCGGCGCAGCCTTGGCAGCAGTACAGTTGGTCGATCCTGGCAACGCCGTCACCATTGCCGGTCCACTCGCTCCTTGGAAGGAGGCACCGTGGACACCGTTCCTCGAGCTCGCCGTTCGCGATCATGATCGTAAAGCCCTCCGGCGCATCATGTTTCGGGCCACAGATACCGCAATTTTTCAGGTAACAGGTGCTTGACGTCCTCAATCTCGCCGTCGCTGACACGCATTGCCAGAACGGTGAAGACGCTACGCGCCACCCATTCAGGATCGAAACCACCGTCGTCACGGAGCTCATGCTCGAGTCGAGCCAAAAACTGTTCCGGGCGGCGCTCTTTCAGCGCCTTGTTGCTGGGATCCCAGCCTTCGTAATAGAGGCCACGAATCAGCATCGGGAGCTGCGCCCCCAACTGCGCTACCTCGTCGATTATGAGACGATCGCGGAGCGCGTGGAGCGTCGCGCGCAACGCGCGGTATGCGGTGTGGCGATCCGGCCAGCCTCCCACCTGCATAACGTCGTCGAGCCAGCTGTTCGTCTTCTGTATCGTCGCATCAAATACATCGAGACAGTTGCGGTCATCACAAACCTCCTTATCGTATGGCTCGGGCATAGAAGGTCTCCTGCGTTACCTAATCCGTGACGGTGATGTGGCCGACCATGCCCAGCGACTCATGCGGAATGCAGAAATACGTGTACTGGCCGGGCACATCGAAGGTGTGGGAATAGCTGGCACCAGCAGAGATGCTCCCGGAGTCAAACGGCTGCGCTCCGCTGGGCAATACCGCGTCGGACTTGTTGATCGCCTTGGACGGGTCGTCCGTCACGGTGTGGACCACCTGGCTCGTGTTGATCCAGGTGACGGTAGACCCTTTCGGCACTGTCAACTCAGCAGGTTCGAATCGGTTTGCTTGGGTCATGTTCACTGTGAAAGACTGCCGACCGCCACCGCCGCTGGGGGCTGCACTGGATTGCGCAGCACAACCCGTGAGCAGCATCAAGACCGCGCCAAGCGCAGCCAATCCGGCGAGCTGCAGGAGATGCTGAAATGCGCGCCGAAGCCGGCGGCGAAATGCAAATTCCGGGCGACCCCTTCCGCAAGAGTGTGAGACTCGATAGGTGCGCCCGTACCGGACGACTTCCATGTGTGCTCCTCCGTCTTGTTGAGTTGGGCCTTGCATCATCAGATGCGTAGCCCTGTTTCTGTCAGTTTCCAGCGACGCGTGCGAGGCTCCGTCCCGCGCTCGACGCATACCGGTGTAGGCCTTTGACGGACAGAGCTCTTGCGAGTTTCCAACGGGCCTTCGAAGAGGTCCTTATCGGTCCGAACCACACTCGAAAGAGATGCAAAAACTCCGTTCCCAGGCCGCTCCTACGGCTGTGGGCTGCACACCTCAAGGGCCGTCCGGGTCACGCGAGCCCCACAGGGTGGGCAGCTGGCTTCGGGACATCATCCTGGGAGGCCAGGACGGCCTGGTCAATGTGCTTGGC
>Ga0066709_100003657_pt1 | contig 11921 bp, 11 predicted proteins | sample GraSoiAngelo_158_FD_79665 | JGI IMG/M metagenome (GOLD analysis project Ga0066709, IMG submission 79665) | Grasslands soil microbial communities from the Angelo Coastal Reserve, California, USA - 14_1009_16_30cm | ecosystem: Environmental > Terrestrial > Soil > Grasslands | place: USA... | reverse complement strand
GCTCTGGTACATCCGCAACGGGGAGATCATCAAGGTCGGCAACAAGAGCCAGGGCTGGGCGATGGTCGTCGTGGACGTGCCGATCGGCTTCGCGTCGGTGGACCGGGCGGTCGAGGTACTCCGGGCGGCCGCGGCCGGGTTGGCCGCGGCCCCGCAGTATGCCGACGACCTGATCGACCCACCGGACGTCCTGGGTGTGGAACAGATCACCGTCGACGGCGCGATCGTGCGGACCACCGTCAAGACGGTCTCCGACGCGCAGTGGCGGATCGGCCGGGAGCTGCGCCGCGCGCTCACCGAGGCGTTGGGCGAGGCGGGCATCACCGCGCAACTGCCGAACAGCCGGGCGTACCTGCGGCCGGCCGAACCGTCGCCGGCCGACCCCGGCCAGGCCGGTCCGACCTGAGGTGCCGTGCGTCGCCGGGCAGTTGGTCGTATATCGTCCGTTCGTTCATGTCAGTGACCGGCAGGTCAACCGTTCGCCCTAGCCAGCGGTCGGACGATCGGGCAGAATGCCATCAGACCAGGAAGTAACTTACGCCGCCGAAGTGACCATGGAGGAACTCGCCGGTGTCCCGCGCCCCGCGCCACGAGAGCCGACCGGCCACCCTCGGTGAGGTCTTCGCAAGCAGCGAGTACCGGGCACTCTATGCTGCGAGCGCGCTCTCCTGGGTCGGCGACTTCATGGCCAAGGCCGCGGTCACCGCGCTGGTGTACCGGCAGTCGCACTCGGTCACCGCGTCGGCGGCCGCGTTCGCGATCAGCTTTCTGCCCTGGGTCGTCGGAGGTCCGGTACTGGCGGCGCTCGCCGAGCGGTACCCGCACCGGGCCGTGATGATCAGCTGCGACCTGGTCCGCGCGGGACTCATCGCGCTCGTCGCCATACCGCACATGCCGATCTGGGCGATGCTGGTCGTGCTGTTCCTGGCGGCGCTGTTCAACCCGCCCTTCGAGGCGTCCCGGTCGGCTCTGCTGCCGCGGATCCTGGACGGCGACCGGTATGTGGTGGGCCTGGCGACCCAGCAGAGCACCGGCCAGGCCGCGCAGGTCGTCGGATACCTGTCCGGCGCGGCGCTGGCCGCGATCCAGCCACGCCTGGCGCTGCTGATCGACGCCGGGACGTTCCTGTTCTCCGCCTGCCTTGTCGCCCTCTGGGTCCGCGCCCGGCCGGCCCTGTTGGACCAGGCGCAACGCACGCACCTGTTGAAGGAGACGGCCCAGGGATTCCGGGTCGTTTTCGGTACCCCGGTTCTGCGCGCCATCGCGATCACCGTGCTCGTCGCGCACCTGTTCAGCGCGCCGCCCGAAGGGTTGGCCGCGGCCTGGGCGACCACCCGCGACCCGGCGCACCACGGGCTCGCCCAGGGCCTGATCATGATGGGCGTCCCGTTCGGGTACTTCATCGGCGGGCTGCTCATCAACCGGTTCGTCCCGCCGGACACCCGGCGCAAGCTGATCCGGCCGTTCGCCGTGCTGATCCCGGTGACCCTGGCACCGGCGCTGCTGAACCCGCCGACCATGGTCGTGGCCACGATGGCGGTGCTGTGCGGAGCCTGCGTGGCCGGCCTGGTACCGGCCAGCAACGGCCTGTTCGTGCAGGCGCTCCCCCGCCAGTACCGGGCCCGCGCGTTCGGAGTGATGCAGAGCGGCCTGCAGATCACCCAGGCCGGTGCCATCATGGTCACCGGCCTCCTGGCCAACCACCATTCCCTGCCGCGCGTGATCGGTTGGTGGAGCGTCGCGGGCATCGCGCTCGTACTGGTCGTCTCGCTGCGCTGGCCGGCGCCCACGGAGTTCGCGACCGCGATCGAGCGCACCCAGCGGGCCAACGCGGCGGCCGAGGCGGCCGAGCGGGCGGTCGGGTTACCGCCACCGGCAACGGATGCCGCGCGCCCGGTCAACGGCCGGCACCGGCGCACCGCGGACACCACCCGACCTCGCGTGCCTGGCACGATGGAAGGGTGACCGAACCGGAGAACTTCTACGAGGCGGTCGGCGGCGAGCCGACCTTCCGCAAGCTCGTCGACGAGTTCTACGCCGGGGTGGCCACCGATCCGGTACTGCGGCCGCTGTACCCGGACGCCGATCTCGCCCCGGCCGCCGAGCGGCTGCGGATGTTCCTCGTCCAGTACTGGGGCGGCCCGACCACGTACTCCCAGCAGCGCGGGCACCCGAGGCTGCGGATGCGCCACGCGCCGTTCACGATCGGGCCGCGCCAGCGCGACGCCTGGCTGCAGCACATGCGGCACGCGGTCGACAGCCTCGACCTCGCGCCCGACCACGAGCAGGCGCTCTGGACCTACCTCGAACGGGCCGCGTTCTTCATGGTCAATACGCTTTCCGAATAGCCGGTGGGTCGTTGGACCCGGTGTCACCCGCCGAGTCCGAGGAGTCCCACCGGATGCACCGCAAGCTGATCGTCGCCGCCGCGCTCGCCGCCGTCGCCGTTGCCGGCGCGGTACCGGCGGTCGCCGACACCGCCCAGGCCCGGGTGGTCTCGGACAACCCGGTCGACTTCACGCCGCAGGTGCAGGACGGCACGGTGTACGCGCTGGCGCTGGTCGGCCAGACGGTCGTGGTGGGCGGCAGCTTCAGCACGGTGACCGATGCCGCGCAGCGCACCGGGTACCACCGGCATGCGCTGTTCGCCTACGACCTGCCCACCGGCGCGGTCACCGACTTCGCGCCGCAGGTGACCGGCACGGTGCTGGCGCTGGCGGCCGGGCCGGGCAACACGGTCTATGCCGGCGGGACGTTCGGGCTCGCCCAGCTCGACGTCGGTACCGGACAGCGGGTGGCCACCTTCACCGCATCGGTCAACGACGGAAGCGTCCGTGCCCTGCGGTACTCCGGTGGCCTGCTGTACCTCGGCGGCTCGTTCCGCCGGCTGGACGGGCAGCTGCGCCCCGGTCTCGCCCGGGTCGACGGTACGACCGGCGCGCTGGACGCCGCGTTCGACCTGCACCTGGTCACGCCGGACTTCCCGACCCCGAAGATCGAGGCGCTGGCGGTGAACCCGACCGGTACCCGGCTGGTGGCGATCGGGGTCATCGAGTACGCGAACGCGCTGTGGCGGCCGCAGCTGCTCATAGTCGACACGACGGGTACCGGCGCGGTCGCCGACTGGTACACCGACGCCTACGACAACAACTGCTACGACGCGTTCGCCACGTACCTGCGCGACGTCGACTTCTCCCCCGCCGGCGACTACTTCGTCGTGGTCACCACCGGCCGGCTCACCGGACCGAACCAGATGTGCGACACCGCGGCGCGGTTCGAGGCCGGCGGTACCGGGATGCACCACCCGACCTGGGTCAACCACACCGGCGGCAACTCGCTGTACTCGGTCGACGCGACCGGCAGCGCGGTCTACGTCGGCGGCCACGAGCTGTGGCTGGACAACCCGGAGGGGCGCAAGACCGCCGGCCCGGGCGCCGTGTACCGGCCGGGCATCGGCGCGATCGACCCGGTCACCGGCCGGGCGCTGGCGTGGAACCCGACCCGCACCCGCGGCGTCGGCGTGCAGGCGTTCCTGTCCACCCCGGCCGGCCTGATCGTCGGATCGGACACGACCCAGCTCGGCCACGAGTACCACGCGCGGCTCGGGATGTTTCCACCCGCGTGACCGCCGTACCCTCGACGGGTGTCCACGCGGCGGATGACCGCACTCCTGTTGATCATCGCGGTGCTCGCCGGCTGCACGTACCACGCCGGAGCCCGTCCCGCGTCCTCGGCGCCGCCCAGCCCGCCGCCGGTCGGCGCCGACCTGCGCAGCGGCCGGTCCGATCCGGTGGCCGACCCGCTGTACCCCGGCCGCGGGAACGCCGATCTCGACGTGCTGCACTACGACCTGGTGCTCGGCTGGGTACCCGGCACGAAGCTGCTCACCGGTGCGGCGACGCTGACGGTGCGCGCGGTCCGTCCGGTGACCGCGCTGACGCTGGACTTCGGGCACTGGTACACGGTCGACGCGGCTAGCGTGAACGGCACGACGGGTACCGCGACGCTCAGCCCCGCGGACAAGATCACGGTACCCGCGACGCTGGCCGCGGACGCGACCGCCACGCTCGTCGTGCGGTACCACGGCCAGCCGCACGAGATCCGGATGCCGTCCAGCCGGCCGGATGCGACCGAAGGGCTCGGGCTGCGCGCCGAGCGCAACGGCGAGGCGTGGACGATGCAGGAGCCGTACGGCGCGTTCACCTGGTACCCGGTCAACGACATCCCGTCCGACAAGGCCCGCTACGACCTGCACGTGACGGTACCGGCCAGCTGGAGCGCGGTCGCCAGCGGCGAGTTCGCCGGCCAGGCGCACGGGCCGGCCGGCGACACGTTCACCTGGCACGGCAGCTACCCGCAGGCCAGCTACCTGACCACGCTCGCGATCGGGCACTACGCGCGGATCGACGAGACCGGCCCGCACGGCGTACCGGTGACGATCTGGACCCGGTCGGGTACCGACGACGAGATCGTCGAGCCGCTGCGCCAGATCCCGCAGATGCTCGGCTGGCTGGAGAGCCGCTTCGGCCGGTACCCCTTCCAGAGCGCCGGGGTGGTGAGCGTGGCGTCGACCTCGGCGATGGAGACCCAGGAGATGGTCACGCTCGGCGGCCTGATCGCGCAGGGCGCCGCCAACCGGGCGGCGTACCTGCAGGAGGTGATCCTGCATGAGCTGTCGCACCAGTGGTTCGGCGACGCGGCGACCCCGACGGACTGGCGCGCGCTGTGGCTCAACGAGGGCTTCGCGACCTGGATCCAGTTCCAGTGGGAGATCGAGCACAACCGGCTCACCCGCAAGGACTGGATGGCCTCGGCGCTCAAGCAGGACGGCGACCTGCGCCGCCGGTCCGGCCCGCCGGGCGCGCCGCATGCCGACGCCTTCGCCGAGCCCAACGTGTACACCTCGGCGGCGCTGCTGCTGCAGGCGATCTACGACCGGATCGGGGACACCGCGTTCCTCGAACTGCTGCGCGACTGGGCCCAGCAGCACCGCGACGCGAACGTGGACCGCGCGCAGTTCACCGCGTTCGTCAACCAGCACACCGGCCAGGACCTGACCACGCTGATCAACGCCTGGCTCGACTCGCCGACGACCCCGCCGTCGAGCCTCGGCGGAAAGTGATGGGCGGTCCCCGCGGAAGCTGAGCCGCTAGAGGAGTCCGCCCTCGTCGTGGATCCAGTCCACAAATGCCACCGCGACCGCGGCCGCACAGTCGATCAACTCGACGAGCAACGCGTCGTGCGCGCCGGAGATCAGTGGCACCTGCATCTCGGCGTAGATCGGCAGCTGGCCGCGCTCGGTCGGGTCACCGATGTAGGCCTTGCAGAACCGGCGCGAGTGGTTCCATTCGTTGACCACGCGGTAGGCCCGGTCGGCCCAGTCCGGCGGTACCGTCCCGTGTGGTCTGGCGCGGATCACCAGGATCTCGTCATCCGGCCCTTCCAGGGTGAACAGGACAGCGTGCCGCTCCCACATGGCGAGCAGGCTGCCGTCACCGTCAGTGAGGTAGCGGATCTCCAGCCGGTCCAGCGCGGCCGCCAACCGCGTCATCTCGACCGGCGCGACCACCGCCTCGGCCGGCTCCGGTGAACGGGGCGCGGGCACGTCCACCCGTACGTCGACGTCCCCGTGAGCCGCGACCGGCTCCCCGTCACCGGTCTGACCTCCCCGCTTCGGCCACCACGGCATTCCCGTACTCCTCGCTTCGCAGAGTATCCCCACGCCGACCGTGCGTGGACCCAAGAGCTCACGCTATCCGGACGTACGTACCTCGGCGTGTCCGAATGCTACGCACCAAACCGTTGGGCCACTAGACCCTCAACCGTTCGGATACATGAGACAGCCTATTTGGCCATATGAATGGTCAGGCTTGGTGTGGTTTGTAGCCATACAGAGCCGTGTTCTGCCGCTAACCCAACCCACTTGCCTCCTATACGAACAGTAATTTGACCATGTCCATCGGTACTCATAAATCCCATCCGGAGTACCGCTTGAATCATAGATTGACGGACCGGAATCTCCTCATCCCCGGTCGAAATGACGATGGCAACGTGATCGAGCAATGCGTCGCGTAACATCCGATCACCTACCCGGCCGCGACCCGCCCGCACCGCCTCGGCGGCCGCCGCGCCGAGTCGCTGGACGGTCGCCGCCGGGAGCGTTTCCACGGCCGTGCCGGCGCCCGGCGGCAGCGGCCAGCGCCAGTCCGGGTCCCGGGCGGGCGGCAATGACCCGTCACCGTCGGTGAGTACGCGCAACAGCTCAGCCGCGCCGACCGTCCGGTCTGTCACGCCGGAACCCGGCACCGTGCGGACCACCAGCACCCCCCACGGCAACCGGCCCCACAGCGCCACCGTGCCGCCGCCGGCGTCGCGCAGCCGAACCACCGCGGCAGGGTCAAGCCTGGTGAGCCGGCCGAGGAAGGGCGCGGCGGCCGCCGCGCTCAGGCCGCCGGCGGCCGCGCTCAGGCCGCCCATGGCAGCAGGAACTCCCGCTCCGCGTCGCTCATCCGGCGCGGGCGGCCGGTGGCGAGATCGAAGGGTACGCACACCGAGCGCGCCCGGCTCGCCACCGCGTCCCGATCGAACAGCTCGTACCCGATGACGAAGCGCGACGGTCGCAGCTCGGCCACCCACAGCTCGATCCTCACCGGGTCGGCGTAGTCGACCGGGCGCAGGTAGTCGACCTCGTGCCGGGAGATCACCACGCCCTGCTCGAACGAGGTGATCCCGTGCTCCCGCGCGCCGACGAACATCAGCGCCACCCGGGCCTCCTCGTACAGCGTGAGGAAACGGGCGTTGTTGACGTGGCCGTACACGTCCATGTCCGACCAGCGGACCGGACAGTGATAGATGAAACGGCTGCTAGTCACGCGTCAGCTTGCGGTAGGTCACCGCGTGCGGCCGCGCCGCGTCCGGGCCGAGCCGGTCCACCTTGTTCTTCTCGTACGCCTCGAAGTTGCCCTCGAACCAGAACCACTTCGCCGGGTTCTCGTCGTCGCCCTCCCAGGCCAGGATGTGCGTGGCGACCCGGTCGAGGAACATCCGGTCGTGCGAGATGACCACCGCGCAGCCGGGGAAGTCCAGCAGCGCGTTCTCCAGCGAGCTGAGCGTCTCCACGTCCAGGTCGTTGGTCGGCTCGTCGAGCAGGATCACGTTGCCGCCGATCTTCAGCGTCAGCGCCAGGTTGAGCCGGTTGCGCTCGCCGCCGGACAGTACCCCGGTCGGCTTCTGCTGGTCCGGGCCCTTGAAACCGAACGCGGCGACGTACGCCCGCGACGGCATCTCGACCTTGCCGACCATCAGGTGGTCCAGGCCGTCGGAGACGACCTCCCACACGGTCTTCCGCGGGTCCAGCCCGGCGCGCGCCTGGTCGACGTAGGACAGCTTGACGGTCTCGCCGATGCGTACCTCGCCGCTGTCCGGCTTCTCCAGCCCGACGATGGTCTTGAACAGGGTGGTCTTACCGACGCCGTTGGGGCCGATGATGCCGACGATGCCGTTGCGCGGCAGGGAGAACGAGAGGTCGTCGATCAGTACCCGGTCGCCGAAGCCCTTGGTCAGGTGGTTCGCCTCGATGACCGTGTTGCCCAGCCGCGGGCCCGGCGGGATCTGGATCTCCTCGAAGTCCAGCTTGCGGGTCTTCTCCGCCTCGGCGGCCATCTCCTCGTACCGGCCCAGCCGCGCGCGCGACTTGGTCTGGCGCGCCTTGGCGTTGGACCGCACCCACTCCAGTTCCTCGGACAGCCGCCGCTGCAGCTTGGCGTCCTTACGGCCCTGTACCGCCAGCCGCTGCGCCTTCTTTTCCAGGTAGGTCGAGTAGTTGCCCTCGTAAGGGAACGCCCGGCCACGGTCGAGTTCCAGGATCCACTGCGCCACGTTGTCCAGGAAGTACCGGTCGTGGGTGATCGCCACGACGGTGCCGGCGTACTTGGCCAGGTGCTGCTCCAGCCACTGCACGCTCTCCGCGTCGAGGTGGTTGGTCGGCTCGTCGAGCAGCAGCAGGTCGGGCTGCTCCAGCAGCAGCCGGCACAGCGCCACCCGGCGCCGCTCGCCACCGGAGAGCATGGTCACGTCGGCGTCCGGCGGCGGGCAGCGCAACGCGTCCATCGCCAACTCCAGCTTGGAGTCGATGTCCCACGCGTCGGCGTGGTCCAGCTCCTCCTGCAGCGAGCCCATCTCGGCCATCAGCTCATCGCTGTAGTCGGTGGCCAGCTGCTCGGCGATCTTGTTGAACCGCTCCAGCTTGGATTTGGTCTCGGCGACCGCCTCCTCGATGTTGCCGAGCACCGTCTTCGCGTCGTTGAGCGGCGGCTCCTGGGCCAGCAGGCCGACGGTGTATCCGGGCATCAGCCGGGCCTCGCCGTTGCTCGGCTTGTCCAGCCCCGCCATGATCCGCAGCAGGCTGGACTTACCGGCGCCGTTCGGTCCGACCACACCGATCTTGGCGCCGGGCAGGAAGCTGAGCGTCACGTTGTCCAGGACAACCTTGTCGCCGTGTGCCCTGCGGGCCTTCTCCAAGGTGTAGATGAACTGGGCCACGGTGCGGCCTACCTCCGGGTCATGGGGATTGGGTTGCGAACCCACCAATCCTTACACGCTGGGCTGTGACCCGGGCACCAGCGGGGTACGGGTACCGGTGGCGAGGTTGATCCGGAAGATCCAGGACGCGCCGCGATACCGGCCGGTGAGCAGGGCGGTGCCGGTACCGGCGTAGACCAGCTCGCGGTCCAGCGGTGCGCCCACGGTACGGGCGCCGGCACCGGAGGGGTCGGCCTCGACGACGTGCACCGTCCCGCCGTCCTGGTCGGCGGTCCAGCTCAGCCGCTGCCCGTCCGGCCGCCAGGCGGGTACCACGGCGAAGCCGGAGAGCACCTGACCGCCGCCGCCGTACACGGCGACCGCCTGCTCCGCCCCGGTCGCGACGACGCCGACGGACAGGCAGTCGTCGACGACCGCCAGGCACTGCCCGCCGCGGAACGCGATCCGGGTACCGTCCGGCGACCAGGCCACCGAGCCGTCGGCGCGCAGCCGGGCGGCGAGGTCGCCAGACCGGTCGGGCCGGGCGGCGAGGTCGCCGGACCGGTCGGGCCGGGCGGCGCCGGGCTTCGGCGCTCCGGTGCCCCGGCAGGACGCGGGGAACAGCGGCTGAGCGGTACCGCCGGTCGTGGGTACCTCGAAGACGCCGGAAAGGCCCGTACAGCCGGGCGCCTCGAAGGCGAGCCACCGGCCGTCCGGGGACCAGGCGGCGCCGCTGGTCGGGTAGCCGGTGAGCGCGGTCCGGCCGGTACCGTCGGAGTTGATCACCCAGAGCCGCCCGGAGTGCCCGTAGGCGATCCGCCGGCCGTCCGGCGACCAGCGCGGCCGGGCGTCGTCGGCGTCCTGGGTCAGCCGGGTCGAGACGGTACCGGACAGCAGGTAGATGGAGCCGGCCCGGACGTAGGCGATCGGGTGCGGTGCCGCGGCCTGCGCCGGGGTACCGATCATGAGCGCAGCAGTGCCCACCGCGGCCGTGCCCGCCGCGAGCGCCATCCCGATGTACTTACCAACCATGACCCCGACATCGTCGCAACCGGTTGGCACCTGAGTGCTTTCCGAAACGCACCCGGTTACTGCGCGTACTCGGTCTGGTCCGGCTTCGGGGTCTGGTAGTTGCGGAACTTGATCACCAGCTGCGTCGCCGTCACGTGGTACTCGGTGACCCGCCCGCTCTGGTCGGTGTTGGTGGCGACGTACCCGTTGCCGCCCTCCCGCGCGACATCGGTGAGGAACAGCGCGTTGGTGCCCTCGACCAGGTCCTCTCCGGGCTGGCCGCGGTGACCCTGGTAGTACAGGGTGCCGTTGCCGTCCTTGCAGACCCACACCTCGGACTGCGCGGTGCGCAGGTACAGCACCTGGGTCAGCGGGCCGGCGTTGGCCTGCGCGACGCTGTGCTCCGGGCACTGCTTCTTGCCGTTCTGGCCGCCGCCGGTGCCGGCGCCGTTGCCGCCACCGGTGCCGTTGCCCTGGCCGGTGCCGCTGTCCTGGCCGGTCCGGCCACCCTGGTCGCTCTGCGTCGCGGCGGTGTTGTGCTGGTGTTTGGCGAGGGTACCGAGGCTGAACCCGACCCCACCGCCGAGTACCGCCAGGAAGATCACGGCGAGCAGCAGCGGGCCGGCGGTCGGACCGCCCCGCCGGATGGAACCGTCAGCCATGGCTCGCAGGATGTCACCGCCGCGCAAGTGCTGGCGAGCCGGTCGCCGGAAACCGGCGCAAAGTCAGCCGTTCAGGCGGGTCAAGTAGGCTGATGCGGTGGCCCGCAGTTCCTTCGTCGTGGTCGCGAACCGGCTGCCCGTCGACGAGGTGACCATCGGTGAGCGGCGCACCTGGCGACGCAGTCCGGGCGGTCTGGTGACCGCGCTGCACCCGGTACTCGCCGCGCAGCACGGCACCTGGGTCGGCTGGTCCGGTAGCCCGGCGGAACCCGGCCAGCCGGCGCCCGAGCCGTTCGAGCTGGACGGGATGGCGCTGCACCCGGTCGCGCTGACCGCGCACGACGTGGAGCGGTACTACGAGGGCTTCTCCAACTCCAGCCTGTGGCCGCTGTACCACGACGCGATCGAGACGCCGGTCTACAAGCGCAGCTGGTGGGAGTCGTACCGGCGGGTCAACCAGCGGTTCGCCGAGGCGGCCGCCGAGGAGGCCGGCGAGGAGGCCACCGTCTGGGTGCAGGACTACCAGCTGCAACTGGTGCCGGCGATGCTCCGCGCGATCCGCCCGGACCTGCGCATCGGCTTCTTCCTGCACATCCCGTTCCCGCCGGTCGAATTGTTCATGCAGCTGCCGCGCCGGGCGGAGATCCTGCGCGGGCTGCTCGGCGCCGACCTGGTCGGCTTCCAGCGCCCGCTGGCCGCGCAGAACTTCCTCCGGCTGACCCGGCACCTGCTGGGCCTGCGGCCGCGCGGCGCCGGAGTGGACCAGGACGGCCGGATCGTGCACGCCGCCGCGTTCCCGATCTCGATCGACGTCGCCGAGATCGAGGCGCTCGCGTCCAGCCCGCTGGTCCGCGCCCGGGCCGAACAGATCCGGGCCGAACTCGGCGACCCCAAGACGGTGATCCTCGGCGTCGACCGGCTGGATTACACCAAGGGCATCGAGCAGCGGCTCAAGGCGTTCCGGGAGCTGCTGTCGGAAGACCGACTGACGGTACCCGAGGTGGTCATGGTGCAGGTGGCCACGCCGAGCCGGGAACGCGTCGAGCACTACCAGTCACTGCGTGTGAAGGTGGAACGCGAGGTTGGCCGGATCAACGGCGATCACGGGCGTGTCGGTGTGCCCGCCGTGCACTATCTTCATCAGTCGTACAGTCGCAGTGAGCTTGTCGCGCTCTACTGCGCGGCTGACGTCATGATGGTGACTCCCCTGCGAGACGGCATGAATCTGGTGGCCAAGGAGTACGTGGCGGCCCGGGTCGACCTGGGCGGTGCCCTCGTTCTCTCGGAGTTCGCCGGTGCCGCGGGTGAGCTTAGACAGGCGTTCCTCTGCAACCCACACGATCTGCAGGGTGTGAAGGATGCCCTGATGCGCGCGGTACAGGCGGACCAGACCGAGGTCTCCCGGCGGATGCGAGCGATGCGCCGACATCTGCGCGCGCACGACGTCCGGCACTGGGCGTCCTCGTTCCTTTCCGCGCTTGGCGTACCTTCGGCTGCTCTGCCCGCTTCGGAGGAATAGGTGTTTCACGCAATCGACCCCGCCCTGCGGTCCGCGGTGGGGCTGATCGCCCGGGTCCCGCAACTGCTGATCGCCTGCGACTACGACGGCACCCTCGCGCCGATCGTGGAGGACCCGTCGGCGGCCCAGCCGCTACCCGAGGCCGTCGCCGCGGTACGGGCGCTGGCCGCGCTGCCGCAGACCACGGTGGCCGTGGTGTCCGGCCGGGC
>Ga0066709_100003656_pt1 | contig 11922 bp, 13 predicted proteins | sample GraSoiAngelo_158_FD_79665 | JGI IMG/M metagenome (GOLD analysis project Ga0066709, IMG submission 79665) | Grasslands soil microbial communities from the Angelo Coastal Reserve, California, USA - 14_1009_16_30cm | ecosystem: Environmental > Terrestrial > Soil > Grasslands | place: USA... | reverse complement strand
TGCCTACGGGCGTCCCGCTCCAACCTCGCTCAGCCACCGAACGTGTTCTAGCGTAGCTGACTCCGGCGTCAGGGAGTGGGACGGTCGCCTCGGGGCGCGGTCGCACCGGCCGCGTGGCCCCGGGTGACGGTCACGCGCGTCGCCACCCACGCGCCCACGAACGCGACGACGAACGAAGGGAGGGACGCGCCGAGCGAGAAGTGCTCGAGCGCGCCGGGCATGCGGTCGACCAGGCGCACCCACCAGCCCGGGAGGAACACGTCGGGCGGGAGCGACCACTGGTAGGCGAGGAAGCCGGCGACCCACACGAGCGCCGAGGCGGGTCGGAACCTGACCTCGCGCTGGTCGGCGTGGGCGCCGCCGGCCACCCAGTGGCCGAGGAGCACGCCGAACAGCGGCACGAACACCGACCCCAGCAGGAACAGGAAGTTCTCGTAGTCGCTCATGGTGACGACCGCGGCCAGCGCGGTGCCGGCGCCCGCGACACCGACGACGAGCAGGCGATGGTCGGCGCGGGGAAAGACGTTCTCGATGCTCACCGCGGACGAGTAGATGTCGGCGAAGGCCTCGTCGGTCTCGCCCGCGAGCAGCGCGAGGAGGAGGGTCGTGCCCACGACCGCACCGGCCGACAGCCCGAGGACGCCGGCGGCGATGCCCGCGGGGGAGGAGTCGACGAGCCCGGCCGAGAGCACGAGCAGGGCGCCGAGCGCGTAGAACCACGCGTTGCCGACCGCGTAGCCGGTGAGCGTGCCTGCGAAGCTCTGCCGGCGGCTGGTGGCGAAGCGGTTGTAGTCAGCCACCAGCGGCAGCCACGACACCGGTTGGGCGACGACGAGGTCGACGGCGAGGCCGAACGGCCGCGCCCCGGTCGTCGGGTGGAACAGGTCGTGGGCATGCGCGATCAGATAGACGGTGAGGTAGCCGCACGCGGCGAGCACCACCCACGCCCCCACCTTCTCGAGCCACACCCGCACCACGCGCACCGGGCCGACGAGCGCGAGGGCCGTGCACGTCAGCGCCATCAGCGCGAGCCACAGCCCGAAGGCGGTGAAGCCGAACACCCGGTCGGAGACTCGGTTGGCGAACAGGGCCATCGCCCACAGCTCGAAGCCGGTCCAGCCGACGAGCTGCAGGACGTTCACGGCCGACGCGCCGTAGCTGCCGTACCGGCCGAGCACCGGGCGCAACAGCACCATGGTGGGCACGCCCCGGTCATGCCCGGCCGCGGCGACCAGCGCGAGCAGCAGTGACCCAGCGAACGAGCCGATCGCGATGGCGAGCAGGGCGGGGCCGAAGCCCAGGCCCAGCCCACCGGCGTCGGTGGGCGTGACCAGGAGCGCGCCCGCGGCGAGCACGAGCACACCGATGGCCAGGTCGCCCCACAGCACGCCGATGTCGAAGGCCCGCAGACGGCGGAGCTCGACGGGAACCGGACCGATGCCGACGCTCGAGTCGTCGACGCCCCGGGTCGCGGCCTGCCCGCTGCCGCTCGGAGCCGAAACCGCTGCCATCCCCGCTCCCTTCGCCGGCATTACCCGGATCAGGTTCAAAGGGTCGCCAGCCGCGTGCTGGCCTCTCAGCCCGACCGTCCGGGCTCCCCTGTCTGTGACGCGAGACTCTACGCGAGGGGCGCCGGAGGCGCCTCCGAGCGGGGCGCCGGGAGGCCCATCGGGTTGGGGAAGGAAACCGCCTCCTGCTCGACCAGGCGGGCGACGATCGGGCGCATGCACGCGAGCAGGCGGTCGCAACCCTCGTCGCCCAACGCGCGCCACGGGGCGAGGGCGAGCTCGTCGGTGCGGGCCTCGACCCGGGCGCGTGCGGCGCGCCAATCGCGGGCCTCAACGCGGGCGCGAGCCGCCGCCCACTCGTCCTCCGACCATCCCCGGTTCGACCGCAGCATCTCCGCGGGGACCGCGCCGCTGAGGGCGACGGTCACGTGCGCCTCGCACCCGTCGAAGCTTTCAGTGAGGAGCGCGGCGACATGCCCGTCGCCGCGGAACTCCCGCAGGAGCGTGCACGCGTGCCAGAGCGCGAGGCGGGGCTCGTCCGGCCACTCCATCGCGGCATGGGCCGCGAACAGCGGGCGGCCGGCGGCGTCGCATCCCGCGGTCGCGTCGCGCGCGAGCGCCGCGGCCTCGGCGACGTCGATGTCGTCGAGCAGGCGTCGCAGCGCGTCGTCGAGCGCGTCGAGGCGGGCCTTCACGATGACCTCGGGCGCGGCGATTGCCCACGCATCGGGGATGGCGCGGGCGACCATGCCGGGCGCGAAGTTGAAGAACGTCGCCTGCACGACCGCGGGCGGCACCGGCCCCATGGGCGCGGCGCGTCCCGCGAAGTAGCCCATCCAGAAGCCCTTCAGCCCGATCGCGGTGCACGCGTCTCGCGTCTCGGACGCGAAGTAGACGACCGCGTGGAAGGGCTCGGTGGCCCACCACATGCGGCGCGCCAGCTCGGGGTTCACGATCCGTCGAGGGTGGCGAGCACCTCGCGGGCGACCCGCTCACCCGAGCGGACCGCGCCGTCGATGTAGCCCGCCCACACCGTCGCGGTCTCGGTGCCGGCCCAGTGGATGGCGCCCACGGGCTCGGTCAGCGCCGGCCCGAACTGCGTCAGCACGCCGGGCGGCAGGTGAGCGCCGTAGCACCCGCGCGTCCATTCCTCCGCGCTCCAGTCGCGCTCGAGGTACTCGAGCGGGTTTGCCGCGCCGCGCCCGAAGTAGCGCACGAAGCAGTCGACGACGGCGCGCCGGCGCTCGCCGGGCGTGCGCACGCTCCACTCGCGCGCATCGCGCGCCTCGAAGAACCCGAGGAGCACACCCGGGGAGCCCGTGTCCGGGGTGTTGTCGAACGTGATGCGCACCGGGCCGGTGTCGCTCGCGGCCTGGCCGCTCAGGCCCTCCCGACGCCAGAAGGGCTCGTCGTAGACGGCCATGCACTTGATCACCGATCCCATCGGTGTCTTCTGCGTGAGCTGGTCGCGCCGGGCGGGCATCGGCGGGTCGTAGACGATGCGACTCGCGAGCGGGGGCGGGACGGCAACCACGGCCCGTCGGGCGCGGGCGGTGTCCCGGTCGGCCTCGACGGTGACGCCGTCATCGTCCTGCACGATCACCCGCACCGGGTTGGCGAGGCGCACGACGTCGCCGAGCTTGGCCGCGAGACGGATGGCCACCTCCTGCGAGCCCCCGACAAAGCGGCGCTCCTGTGCGCCACCCGCGACGCTGAGCGCCCGGTCCTGCAGCCCGGCCGAGTGGATGTAGGCGAGCAGGTGCAGCAGCGACAGGTCGCACGGCTCGGCTCCGAACACGCTCGTGACCATGAGCCGCACCATCGCCCGGCCCGTCGACGTGACCACGTTGCGCCGGATCCACGTCTCGAACGTCTGCCCGTCCCACTGCTCCGCCTTGGGCGCGCGCCATGGCGCGTCGAGCGGCACCTGCTCCGCCATGCGGTCGATGCGCAGCTGGGCCTGACCCACGTCGGCCAGCACCGGTGGCGCCAGCTTCGGGATGGTGCCCGTGTAGCGCGTGGTGCGGCCCTTGGCGAAGAGCAGGTTCTCGCCCTCGTCGTAGGTCGGGTAGGTGCCGACGCCCATGTCCGCGGCGAGCTGCTCGAGCCGGTCCTGGGCGGGCCCGACCCACTGCCCGCCCACCTCGAGCGGCGTGCCGTCGGCCGTGTGGTCGTTGAGCACCCGCCCACCGACGCGATCGCGCGCTTCGAGCACCACCACCGAGCGCCCCGCATCGATGAGGTCGCGTGCCGCAGTCAGGCCCGCGAAGCCCGCGCCCACGATGGCGACGTCGACGTCGTGTTGCACCACGTGCGCCACGCTATCGTCAGCGATGTGCGCCGCTATCTCGTCGTCGCCAACCAGACCCTCGGTGGCGACCACCTGATGGAGAAGGTGCGGTCGTGCATGGCCGCGGGGCCCTGCCGGTTCCACGTGGTGGTGCCGGCCACCGACCCGCCGGGCGCGATGCAGACCGAGGCGCGCGCCCATCGCGACGCCCAGACGCGCCTCGACGCCGCGCTGGCGCGTTTCCGTGAGGCGGGAGCGGAGGTCACGGGCAGGATCGGCGACGCCCGGCCCATGGAGGCCATCCGCGACGTCCTGCTGCACGACTCGTTCGACGAGATCCTGTTGTCGACGCTGCCGCCGGGCCCGTCGGCCTGGATCCGCCAGGACCTCCCGCACCGGGTGCGCAAGGCGTTCGACCTTCCCGTCACCCACCTGATCGCCAAGCGCGAGGCTCTGCCGGCTTAGAGGTAGGTCACCCGCGTCTCGAGGCGGGCGTCAGCCGCGGCGGTAGCGGCGCACCGCGAGGCCGGTGAAGGCCACGACGATCGCGACCCACCACAGGGCGAAGTGCCACACCGCGGTCGTGGTGTGCACCCCGCTGATCCGGCGCAGCTCGGCGTCGCCGAGGGCGAGGCCCCGGGCGAGGTCGATGGCCGCGGTGACGGGGTTGGCCCGCGCCAGCGGCTGCATCCACCCCGGCAGCCGGCTCACGGGCGCGAACGCGGAGCTGGTGAACACCAGCGGCAGGATCGGGATGAACACCGCGGCCTGCACCGCCTCGGGGTCGCCGATGCTCAGGCCGATCCACGCCGAGAACGAGCAGAGCGCCATGCCGAACAGCACCACCACGGCGGTCATGCCGATCGCGGCCGGGAGCCCGGCGTGGAACCGGAAGCCGATGATCATCGACGCCAGCACCAGCAGCACGGCCTGGACACCGAGGCGCGAGCTGTCGCTCACCGTGCGGCCGACGAGGAAGGCGGAGCGCGCGATCGGAAGCGAGCGGAAGCGGTCGATCATCCCTGTGTGCAGGTCGGTTGCGATGCCGACGCCGCTACCCATCGCCGCGAACACCATGGTCTGCACGAGGACCGCGGGTACGACGAAGTCCTTGTAGCTGATGCCGTGGCCAACGGTGGCGACCGCGCCGAAGACATAGGCGAAGAGCAACAGCTGCATCAGGGGCTGGATCGTCGAGAAAAGAAGGATGCGGCTGTTGCGCCGCACCTTGCGCAGGTTGCGGCCCGCCATGAGCCCGATGTCGGCGAGCACCCTGCCGATGGGCAGGGCGGCGCGCGCCTCGGCCGCGGCGAGCGCATCCACTGACGCGGGGACGGCGGTCATCCGATCATCCCGCGCCGAGCGGGGGACGGTTGGGAGGCCTCGGGCCGCGGCTCCTCCGCGTGGTGGCCGGTGAGGCTGAGGAACACGTCGTCGAGCGACGGCCGGCGCAGGCCGAGGTCCGCGACGCGGACGTGCTCGGCGTCCAGGGCCCGGACCGCGTCGATCAACGCCGCCGCGCCGCTCGCCACCGGCACGCGCACCGACCCGAGGTCGTCGTCGACGACGACGTCGTCGCGATCCACCACAAAGGCGCGGGCCAGCGCGTCCGCGGCCTCGCCGGTACGCGAGCGGTCGGCGAGCTGGAGGTCGACGACGTCGCCCCCCACCTTGCGCTTGAGCTCGTCGGCGGTGCCTTCCGCGATGATGCGTCCGACGTCGATCACGCTGATGCGGTCGGCCAGCTGGTCGGCCTCTTCCAGATACTGCGTGGTGAGCACGATCGTGGTGCCCTCGGCGCGCAGCCCGTTGATGACATCCCACAGCTGCAGCCGGCTGCGCGGGTCGAGTCCCGTCGTCGGCTCGTCGAGGAACAGCACGGGCGGCGACACCATGAGGCTGGCGGCGAGGTCGAGGCGCCGGCGCATGCCGCCGGAGTACGTGCGCAGCGGGCGGTCGGCCGCGGCCGCCAGCTCGAACACGTCGAGCAGCCGGACGGCGCGGTCGTGGGCCCCGTCCTTGGGCATGCGGCTGAGCCGGCCGACCAGCACCAGGTTCTCCCGCCCGGTGAGATCGTCGTCGACCGCGGCGTACTGACCGGTGAGCCCGATGACGCTGCGCACCAGCTGGGGCTCGCGGACCACGTCGTGCCCGGCGACGGTCGCGTGTCCGCCGTCGGGACGGAGCAGTGTCGTGAGGATGCGGATCGCGGTCGTCTTGCCCGCGCCGTTGGGCCCGAGCAAGCCCACGACGGTGGCTTCGGCCGCCTCGAAGTCGACGCCCGCGAGCGCGGTGAAGTCGCCGAAGCGCTTGACCAGGCCCTCCGCCAGGACCCCGCCCGCCGACCCCCTGCGGATCGATCCGTTCCCGAGCACAAATGCTGAACCTAACACATAGTGTAAGTTGTTCACTATGTCGTCCCGGGCCGACCGCCGCCGGCAGGCCATGGACCAGGTGATGGAGGTGTTCGGCCGGTTGCGTGTGCTCGTCGACACGGGCACCGAGCGACGGGGGCTGACCCACGCACGCGCCGCGGTGCTGATGGCGCTGCACCGTGACGGCAGTCTCACCGGCGTCGACCTCGCCAAGCGCTTCGACGTGACGCCCCGCAACGTGACCGCGCTGGTCGACGCGCTCGAGGCCCAGGGTCTCGTCACGCGCGAGCCTCACCCGCTCGACCGGAGGGCCCTGCTCGTGGCGCCCACGCGGGCGGGCCGCGCGATGGCAGCCGGGATGCAACGCGGCTACGAGCGCATGACCGAGACGATGCTCGCGGGCTTCACCGACCCCGAGCTCGCCGACCTCGAACGGGTCGTGGCCCGGCTCGCCGAGGCGCTGGACGGGTATCAGCTGCCATCAGGCGTGGCCTGAGCTCAGCACGTCCCCGACCACCTCGAGGTCGGTGGGCGACTAGAACACGGGCGCGTGAGGATCGGCGTGATCGGCACGGGATTCGGGGCACGCGTGGTCGCCCCCGTGTTCGCGGCGCTCGAGGGTTGTGAGGTGGTCGAGGTCGTATCGGCGCGCGACGTGGCGGCCGTCGAGGTCATGTGCCGGCGCACCGACCTCGACCTCGTCTCCGTGCACTCGCCCCCCTTCGTCCACGCCTCCGATGTGCGCCTCGCGCTCGCGAACGGGCACAGCGTGCTCTGCGACAAGCCCTTCGCCATCGATCGGCGCGAGGCCGAGGCGCTGCTCCACGAGGCGGTGCGGGCCGAGGTCGTCCACCTGGTCAACTTCGAGTTCCGGCACCACCCCGTGCGCGTGCGCATCAAGGAGCTCGTCGACGAGGGCGCGATCGGCCGTCCCCAACACGTGCACTGGACCCATCTCAGCTCGGGGTCGCGGGTGCCTTTGCGCCGGCACGGCTGGCTGTTCGAGCGCGAGCTGGGTGGTGGCTGGGTGGGTGCGTTCGGCTCGCATGCGGTGGACTTCGTGCGATGGGTGTTCGGCGAGATCGTCGAGGCCGAGGCGAGCCTGCGTACCGAGATCGACCAGCGTCCCGACGCGAGCGGCGAGCTCCGCCCCGTCGACGCGGAGGACGGCTTCAGCGCGTGGCTTCGCACCGAGCGCGGCGTCAGCGTCGCCATCGACTCGTCGTTCGCGTGTGCAGCCACCTTCGCGCCCCGCTTGGTCGTCACCGGCACCGAAGGTGTCCTCGAATGCGTCGCCGATGCCCGCCTGACGCTGCGGCGCGACGACGGCACCGGCAGGGTCGTCGAGGTGGACAACGGTCCCGATCCGCACCTCGAGCCCATGCGGCGCTGGGCCGCGATCGTGCGCGACGCGGTGCACGACGGCCGCCAGGTCGAGCCGTCCTTCGCCGACGGTCTCGCCTGTGACGAGGTGCTCGAGCAGCTCCGGTGCGACTGGCGGACGGATCGTTGACCCGCGGAGCGCGAGAATCGAGGCGTGGCCGGCCGTTACCGCGACCGCTCGCACGCCGGGCAGGTGCTGGCAGGCGAGCTCTTCGACTACGTCGGTCGAGACGACCTCGTGGTGCTCGGCCTCGCTCGCGGTGGCGTCCCTGTCGCCGCCGAGGTGGCGTCGCGGCTGCGGGCGCCCCTCGACGCGTTCCTGGTCCGCAAGCTCGGTGCGCCGGGCAACCCGGAGCTGGCGATGGGCGCCATCGCCACCGGGGGTGTGCGCGTGCTCAACGACACCGTCGTGCGCGGTCTCCAGGTCGGCTGGGACGCGATCGAGGCCACCGCGGCGCGCGAGGCCGACGAGCTGGCGCGCCGCGAGTCGGTGTACCGCGAGGGGCGGCCGCCCCCCGACCTCGCGAACAAGGTCGTCATCCTGGTCGACGACGGGCTCGCCACCGGCTCCTCGATGCGCGTGGCCATCGAGGCGGTGGCGCGCCAGTCGCCGCAACGGGTGGTGGTCGCGGTGCCCGTCGGCGCCCGGGCCACGTGCGACGAGCTGGCGGCGCTCGGCGTCGAGGTCGTGTGCCCGCTCACGCCGTCGGCCTTCTACGCGGTAGGCGAGTGGTACGACGACTTCGCACCTCCGACCGACGAAGAGATCCGCAAGCTGCTCGCGCCCGGTAGACAGGAGCCATGAGAGTCGCGATCGGGTCCGACCACGCGGGCTTCCGGTTGAAGGTGGTGGTGGCCGACCATCTCGTCGAGGCCGGGCATCGGGTCGACGACCTCGGCACCGACTCGAAGGAACCGGTCGATTACCCGCCGTTCTGCGCCGCGGTGGGCCGAGCCGTCGTGCGCGGTGACGCCGAGGCCGGCATCGTGATCGGTGGCAGCGGCCAGGGCGAGCAGATCGCGGCGAACAAGGTGCACGGTGTGCGGGCCGCGCTGTGCTGCGACGAGTACACCGCACGGCTGGCCCGCCAGCACAACGACGCCAACGTCTGCTCGCTGGGTGCCCGCATCCTCGGCGACGAGCTCGCGCTCGCGATCGTCGACCTGTTCCTCGCCACGCGCTTCGAGGGTGGGCGCCATGTCGCCCGCCTCGCGCAGGTGGCCGCGATCGAACGGGAGGAGTGCGGGGACGACACTTAGGATTGGCACGTGAGCGCCGCCAACCTGCAGGACACACCCGAGGAGTCCGCGTTTCGCGCGGAGGTGGGCGCGTTCCTCGAGGCTCGCCTCGAGCTGCGTCGCGCCGACAGCCGGATGTCGGTGATGGGCTCGGCCGACGATCGCGTCGACGAGGGCCGCGCGCTCCTCGCACAGCTCGACGAAGGCGGGTGGGCCGTCCCGACGTGGCCGGTCGAGCACGGCGGTCGCGCCGCCACCGCGACACAGGCGGGGATCTTCCACCAGGAGCTGGCCCGCTACGAGACACCCGATCTCTATCCGTTCATGGTCGGGATCAGCCTCGTGGGCCCCACCCTCCTCACCCACGGCACGGCCGCACAGCAAGCGCGCTGGCTGCCGGCGATCCGCACGGGCGAGGAGATCTGGTGCCAGCTCTTCTCGGAGCCCAACGCGGGCAGCGACCTGGCCGGGCTGGAGGCGCGGGCGACGCGCGACGGCGACGAGTGGCGGGTCACCGGACAGAAGGTGTGGAGCAGCCGCGCCCACTACTCGGAGTGGGGTCTGCTGGTCGCCCGCACCGACCCCACCGTGCCCAAGCACGCGGGGATCACCGCCTTCGCGCTCGACATGCGCGCACCTGGTGTCGAGGTGCGCCCGCTGCGGCAGATGAACGGCGACGTGCACTTCAACGAGGTGTTCATGACAGACGCGCCGGTGCGCGACGCCGACCGCATCGCCGGCGTCGGCGACGGCTGGCGGGTCGCGATCACGACCCTGATGCACGAGCGCTCCGCCATCGGAGGGGGCGGCGGCGTCACCAAGGCTCGCCTCGTCGACCTGGCGCGCGGGCGTGGGACGACCGACGACCCTCTCGTGCGTCAGCGTCTGGCCGACGTGCTCACGCGCATGGAGGTCGACCGGGCGACTGCCATGCGTGCCCGCGCCGCCATGCGAACCGGCCGTCCCCCCGGCCCCGAGGGCTCGGGGGCCAAGCTGCGCATGGGCGCCACGCTCAAGGCGATGGCGGATCTCGCGCTCGACCTGCACGGGCCCGCGGGCACCGCGTACGAGGAGGGTGACAACGACTGGCACCGTCTATTCCTCACCGCGCCGTCGATCTCGATCCGTGGCGGCACCGACGAGGTGCAACGCAACATCCTGGGCGAGCGCGTGCTCGGCCTGCCGCCCGAGCCCCGCGACGACAAGCACGTGCCGTTCAACGAGGTGCCGCGTTCGACCTGAGGTGCGCGGTCTCGTTGACGCTCACGATCGACCGCACGCCGGTCCGTGACGCGGCCACCCGGCTGATCGACGCGTATGCGGGCTCGAACCACAGCGGCCGCTCGATGCCGACCACGTGCCCGAGGTAGGCGTTGATGGCGCCGCCGTGGCACACGACGACGACCCGCCCGGCGGGGAAGCGGGCGATGACGCGCTCGATCGCATCGACGACCTGGTTGCGGTAGGCGACGGGATCGACCCCACCGTTGTCCTCCCAGCGGCCCTCGATCATGGCGAACCACCGCTCGTCCTGGAGCCGCCGCAGCTCCTCGACGGGGATGTACTCGTGCGATCCCGCGTCCCACTCGGCCACGCCCTCGACCACCTCCGGCGCCAGCCCGATCGCCTCCGCAACCGGTGCGCCCGTCTCCCGGGCGCGCACGAGCGGGCTCGTCACCAGGTGGTCGACGGTCTCGTCGGCCAGCCACGCTGCCAGGCGCTGCGCCTGCTCGCGCCCCTGCCGGGTGAGGTGCGGGTCGGCGGGACGGTCACCGCCCTCCACCCGCACGGGCTCGGCGTGGCGGACGAGCACCAGTTCCATCGTGGGCGAGATTATTTGTTGTCGAGAAGGGGTGGAGATCCAGAACGGCGGTCGATCTCGTCAGCCATCGTTCGTCGTTAGGGTGAGCCGGCCACCCGGGCCGGCCGAAACGGAGGACGCCATGAAGTACATGCTGCTGATCGTCAGCGAGCCGAGTGCGTGGGCGAAGCTCGACGACGCCACCCAGGGCGCCATCGGCCAGGAGTACGGGACGTTCACCCAGACCATCGTCGACAGCAAGGAGTTCGTCACCGGCGACCCGCTGCAGGGCCCGGAGACCGCGACCACCGTGTCGGTGAAGAACGGGAAGCGCCTCACCACCGACGGTCCCTTCGCCGAGACCAAGGAGGCGCTCGGGGGCTACTACGTCGTCGACGTCGCCGACCTCGACCGCGCGATCGAGCTCGCGGCCGAGATCCCGGGCGCGGCCCGCGGGCTCTCGCGCATCGAGGTGCGCCCGATCATGGAGCTGCCGGGCTGACTCCTGCGGTCGCATGACGGCCGAGCAGATCTTCCGGCGTGAGTCGGGCCAGGTCCTCGCGTCGCTCATCGGCTCGCTCGGCGACTTCGACCTCGCCGAGGACGCGCTCCAAGAGGCGTGCGTCGCCGCGCTCGAGCGATGGCCCCGCGATGGCCTGCCCGACCACCCCGGGGCCTGGCTGCTCACCACCGCCCGCCGCAAGGCGATCGACCGGGCCCGCCGCGAGGCGCGGCGACCGGACAAGCAGGAGGCGGCCCACCGCCTCGCCGCGCTCGAGACCTTGGAGGCCTCGACCAACATGGCGTCGACCAACGTGACCGCGCTCAGCGACGAACGTCTCCGGCTCTTCTTCACGTGCTGCCATCCCGCCCTCGCCATCGACGCCCAGGTCGCGCTGACGCTACGGACGCTGGGCGGGCTCACCACGGCCGAGATCGCGCATGCGTTCCTCGTGCCCGAGGCGACGATGGCCCAACGGCTGGTACGGGCCAAGCGGAAGATCCGCGTTGCGGGCATCCCCTACCGCGTCCCTCCGGACCACGAGCTCCCGGACCGCCTCGAGGCCGTGCTCGCCGCCGTCTACCTCGTCTTCAACGAGGGCTATTCGGCCCGCGCTCGTGCGCCGCGAGCTCTGCGCGGAGGCGATCCGCCTCGCACGGGTGCTCGCCGAGCTGATGCCCGACGAGCCCGAGGCCATCGGCCTGCTCGCGCTGTTGTTGCTGCAGGACTCGCGACGCGACACGCGCGTCGACAGCGGGGGACGGCTCGTGCTGCTCGCGGATCAGGACCGTGCCCGCTGGGACCATGCTCAGATCGAGGAGGGG
>Ga0066709_100003655_pt1 | contig 11922 bp, 10 predicted proteins | sample GraSoiAngelo_158_FD_79665 | JGI IMG/M metagenome (GOLD analysis project Ga0066709, IMG submission 79665) | Grasslands soil microbial communities from the Angelo Coastal Reserve, California, USA - 14_1009_16_30cm | ecosystem: Environmental > Terrestrial > Soil > Grasslands | place: USA... | reverse complement strand
TTTCCCCGGTGACGCAGTTTCGCGAACACTTCGAGCACCTTGCCTTCGAGGGCATGGTGCGGCCGAGTCACCCGGACCTTGTCCGGGAGGTCGTGGAGGTGGGTAGTGTGTCGTAGGTTCCTTGAACAGCCTCCGCCAGGGCAGTCGGCCCGCCGACATTGCCGGGAAAAACGATGTAGGTCAGGTCAGGAAACTTTGTCTCCAGGCCGAGGCGCCATACTGGCACGCCGGGCAAAAGTTGGCCCAGCACCATCGCGCGCTTCACGCCCAGGCCCCGTGTGGCGACGTCGCTCGAGGTGATGCCGCCTTTGGCCATAATGAAGCGCGGGCGAACCTCGAGCCGTCGCACCAGTTCCACCAGCGCGTCGGAAATGCGTTGGCAGACTTGGAGGCTTTGGGCCGGCGTGTCGCCGCGGACCACGTGGCGACTCGTGAAAATGACCACGTCCTGAGCCACCGAAAGCGCTTTGGCGACCATTGCCGAAATGTGCTCCAGTATTTGTCGACGCTTCGCAGTCAACAATTGGTCGACGTGCAGCTCGATGCGCAGCAGGCTCTTGTCGTCGGCCATTGCCGCCAGTTGTCTTGTGGTCATCGGCACGTGGGACCCCACGACGATTAAGCCTCCCGCGTGTGGCAGCGCAATGGGGTCGGGTTCCCGTTCCATCTGTGCGACTTCGGATGGCTGACGATGCGGCTCAGACGGCGGCAGGATTGGTTTCAGAAGAGAATAGTCACGTGAGGACGAACCGCTGGCTGCGCGCGCGACCGCTCGACCAGCGCAGCCGAGCTCGCGCGCGGTGAGCATGGGCCGAGGTTCCAAACCCAGGCGGGCGGCCGGAAATTGCGCAGCTGTGCGAAAGCAAAATCGGCGGCCTTGCGTCTCAGCCGCCAGCAGCCCGGCGACAAACACGTCGAGGTCACGCAACGCGGCGGCGTTGATGACAGCCACAGCGCCACGAGGCAGTGCCAGCAGTCGCGCCGTAATCGCGCCCGGACCGCCACGGCGCAGGTCCGCAAGCCCGATGGATTGAACCGCACTGGCCTTGATGCGGCCGGCAGACTTCTCCTCGACGTAAGCCGGGAGATGAGAACTCCGATAGCCGAACACGGCGTCGCCAGCGAATGCTGTTTCGGCGGCCGGGATCAGTGTGTCGCCATCGGCGATGTAGTGAGTGTCGTCGATGGTGTAACGACCACCGTCCTCGAAATAAGGAATCAGCAGCGTGGCGTCGAATGGGCCGAGCACTTCGGCGAGTGCGTCCGTTTCGAGCGGGAAATGTCCGCGCAAGGTGGAGTCGGAACGCGAAACCAGCGTGAAGGCACGAGTGCCTGCGGCTGCTCCAAGGTTCCGCGCCAATCCAAGAGTGAGCGCCCGCGCCTCCTCCGGCGCAAGGCTGCGCGAGTTGGTCAGGATGTAGAAGCAGGGCTCTGAGCCGCTGAACTCCGCACGCAGCCTTTCCACGTCCCAACTCGTCAACACCGGCACGCCGTACACGGTCTGCGTGCCCGTCGGGTCATCGTCGATGACCACGACTTTATGGTCGGGATGAGCAGCGACCGTTGCGCGGATGTGCGGGCGCAGATCTTCCGGCCAGGGCGACGGCAATGAGGCGAAGAGGGTCGACTTCGCAATTTTCAATTCTTAATTCTCAATTCTCAATCTAATTGGCAGCACACGCCCTGATCAAGAATTGAGAATTAAGAATTGCAAATTGGGAATTGAACTCAACCATCTTCAATCAATCCAAAACCAAAACCGCCTTGTGCAGCGCCGCCGGATTCTCGTGCAACCTGGCAAACACCGGCACGCTTTCCCACAGCGGCAGCCGGGTGGCCACGCGCGGGTATTTCACCGCGCCGCTGGCCAGCAAGGCAATGGCTTCCGGAAAACAGTTCACCGAGTTGCGCGAGCCGAGCAGGTTCACTTCCTTGCGGGTGAAATCAAGGCCGGGCAGCGTGACGCCAATCCCCTTCTTCACCAGACCCACAATCACCGCGCGCCCACCGAACGCGACCAGGTCAATAGTGGACTCAACGACCTTTGGGCTGCCGGTGGCCTCGATGACCACATCCGCGCCTTCGTTATGGGTTTGCTCCAGAACCGTGGCCAGCAACCTATCGTCGGCTTTCAATGTCTCAGCGCCGAGCTCGCGCGCGAAGGCGAGGCGCTCCTCGTTGATGTCGGTGATGACAACGCGCGCGCCGCGCTGTTTGGCGACTTCGAGAATCGCCAGCCCGATCGGTCCGGCGCCGAGCACCAGGCAATACTCGCCCTCAGCCACCTCGCCGCGTCGGCAGGCATGAATCCCGATGGTCAACGGCTCGGCGAAGGAGGCAGTGACGGGGTCGAGTCCCGCGGGCACAGCGTGAACATTCGCCTCCGGCGCCACGCACAGTTCGGCGTAGCCGCCGGGCCGGTGCAGGCCAATCAGGCAAAAATTCATGCAACAATTCGGTTTGCCATGGCGGCATGGATAACACCGTCCGCAGCCGACGACCGGTTCAATCACGACCAGATCGCCGCGTTTGAAACGCCGCACCTGATCGCCCACCTCGACCACGGTGCCGCAGACTTCATGTCCACAGACGAGCGGATACGTCGTATAGGGATTGCGCCCGCCGTAATGCTGCATGTCGCCGGCGCAGATGCCGGCCGCGATGGGCCGGATGAGCACGTCAGCCGCGCCGCATCTGGGCGTGGGCCACTCGCCGACGGCGAGTTGTTGCGGAGCGTGGAGAACGAGCGCCTTCATGCAGTCTTCCACCAATTTTCAATTCTCAATTTACAATTCTCAATTCTCAATGTGCAGCCCCCGAAACCTTCATTTCCAGCGGAACAAAAAGCGGGTGATTGAGAATTGAGAATTGAAAATTGGCAATTGAGAAATGAGGCTTACCCGACGCGAGCGGCGGCGAGTTTCTCAATTCGAAAATTGGAAATTCTTAATTCTCATCGCATTTTGGGAAACCTCCGGCTTGGCCGGGGGACTCGTCCAGTTCGACAGCCTCGGGAATGGTCCGATACGACACGGGTCAGTCGCGCCGTTTCTCACCCTGACCCTCTCCCGCAGGGGCAGGGAACAGCGCGCACCGCGACGTGAAAGCCGAACAATCTGGATTGTACTCCGCGTCGAGAACGGTTCACCCTCTCCCCAAGGGAGAGGGCTGGGGTGAGGGGAAAGAGACCACCGCACGGCGCAGCGCGAATGTCTTCGACTTGTCGTGCGGCCGATGCCCGCAGTTTTATTTGGCTTCGAGCCTTTCACGATTTCAAGGCTCCGGCTGTGCGAGAGGTCTCTGATTTTTCAATTGGCGTTCGGAAGAATGTCACGAATTCGGCTGCGTCAGAAATTCGTATTCGTCTTTCACCACCGGATTCACCAGCTTGCCGACGCCGCTGATCTCGAGCTCGCACACATCGCCGGGCTTGAGAAAGACCTGCGGCCGGCGAAAGTACCCAATGCCTGCCGGTGTGCCGGTGGTGACCACATCCCCCGGCTCCAGCGTGGTGCCCATCGTCAGCCACTCCAGCAGCCGTGGCAACGGGAAACACCAGTCTTCGTTCGTGCGGTCCTGCATGAATTGTCCGTTGAGTTTGAGGGAAAGCCGGAGCTTCGCCGGATCGCCAATTTCGTCCGCCGTGACCACGCACGGGCCCATGGGCGCGAAGGTATCGAAATTCTTGCCCATGTCCTCGTTCTTGTCCTTGAACTGGACCCAGCGCGACGAGACATCATGGAAGATGGTGTAACCGAACACGTGTCGAAGCGCGTTCTCCCGGGTCAGGCGGCGCGCGGAACGCCCGATGATCGTCGCCAGCTCGACCTCGTAATCCACCTGGAACTGCGCGCCCGGCCAGCGGATCGCCTCGCCCGGACCGATGACGGCGGAGGGCACCTTCACGAAGAACCGCGGGTCCGCGAGAAACGTCGCCGTCGGGTTCTCCTCGACATGACTACGGTAATTGAGGCCCGAGCAGAAGATTTTTCCCGGTCTGGGGATGGGCGCCAGGATTTTGATCCGACCAAACTCGTAGGTAAACGTCCGTTTCGGATTCTTCGCTGCGAACGCGAGCGCCTGACGGGCCCGTTTGAGGGCCGGTTCGCCACCGCGAATCAGCTCGATCATTGATCCGGCCAGAGCGGCCGAAATCCGGCCTAGCCTTGCGGCATGGGCGGCGTTAAGGTCGATTAGCTGGCCATTCAACTCGGCGCCGAGCCGTTGGTGCTTTTTCGCTTCGAATGTGTAAAGGCGCATGATGCAGTCCGGGCTGACCGAGGTTAACCGGGCGGATCCTGTTTTCAATTCTACGGTGGCGCGGGATACACACGCCCAAAACGCCAGGCCATCTTATTGCGTGTTCGCCCACAGCGCCGAAGCGGAGGGAATTCACGGGCGAACTTGGCCACTTTTCGAAAATGCTTTTTGAGCGGGAGTGGACAGAGGAGGAGCGCGTTGCCCTGTTCGTCGCGCAGGCTGCCGAGCCCCGATGCCGAATCGGGGTTGCCAACCTGCGTGGGTGCGGTGGTGGAATGAGGTTTGCCTTGCATCCCCGGCGTCTCGTGCGCAGCACCCCGCCGACTGGCAGTCGGCGATACAGCAGACAAGCTGTCTGCGTTACATGCGCTACGGGTTTCCGCTACGGAGGTGTTGTCCTTTCGTGACAAGGCTGTCTGCGTTACGAGAATCGGCGTCGCGCGCCCAATTCGCCGCTTGCCGGGCATTGTCGGGATGGTGCTACTCGCCGTAGGTGTTTTGCAGAAAATCGGCTGGGTGAAGGTGCTCGGTCTTGTTCTGGCTGCACCGGTGTTCTGGTGCTATTTCGGTGTGATTTTCATTTTCCTTCCATTGCTCATTATCGATAAGTTGCGCAGAGGCAGGGGTAGATGATTTTTTTCACATCACGCGCCACCGACGCCGAACCAGGAGATGCAGCGATTTGCGCCCGACGACTTCGTTTCAACAGGGTGTCCTTCCTTTTCTGGTCGGCAAGTTGCCGAGTATCTGTTAGCCGGAGTGCTGCCGTCCTCGGCAGCAGCAAACGTTTCCACTCCAAAAGCACTCGCCCGCGCTCAAAGCGGCTGCGCCTGACGGGCACACTCCGCTAAACACATACAGTTGCCGACCAGAAACAGGCTGGAAGCCTGTTCCACCCATTCGGAGGAACCGGGATGAAAGATTGCGGTTAGGAGAATCGCAAGGCCCCATTCGTTATTTGCGCGGCTTCGCCGCCAGCGAGGCGCAGACCAGTTCCTCGTCGTTGCGGGCGAACACATGAAGGTTGGCATAAACCGGCGGAATCCACGCAAACCTTCGAGTCCCCAAAAACGAGGTTGGTTCGAGCAGATGCACGCGGCTGATTTCATGGTAACCGTCAGGCGCGAGGCGCGCCAAAATCAAGTTTCCTTCGTCAGTAAAGAGAAACACCACATCACCGTTTGGCGTCAGGTGGATGCTGGCGCCGAATTTCAGCTCTGTCACGTTGGTCGTCTCCCAAACCTGCTTGCCGGTGCCCGCCTCAAGGCAGACCAGTTCGCCGTTGGATTTGGCCGAGTAAACGTAGTCTCCCCGCAAGAGGGGAGTCGAGGTGTTGCTCAGGATTCGTTTGGACGCGGCCATCGTTTCCGGCCAGAGCACCTTTGCCGTCGGCATACGGGCGTCTAATTCCAGCATCAAGCCGGAAATCAGCAGACGATTGTCCTGAACGACCGGAGTGGGGATCGAATCGTTGCTGCTGGTCACCATCGGTTCCCGCCAATAAGTCTCGCCCGTCGCGGGATTCAATGAATTCACGGCGTTACCCGTCCAGACAATCAACTGCCGTTTGCCGCCGGCCACGATGATCAAGGGTGAGCTATTGGACATGGAGTCATCCAACGTCTTCCAAACCTCCTTGCCCGTCTGCTTGTCGAGCGCAATGACACATGCGCCCGGTTTGGCTCCGGTGAAAAGGATCAAAAAATTCCCTTCTATCAAGGGTGACCCGCGACAAATCAACTCGCCGATTTCGTATTTCCGGCCCAATAGTATTTCCCAAATGACTTTGCCGTTCCGCGCGTCCAGACAGTCTACCTGGCCGCTTCGGCCAAGCGAATAAATCTTTCCGTCCTCGACGATCGGTGTCGCGGCCGGACCCCCGCCGTGCTCAGGGATAAAGGCCCATTCCGGGTAAACTAATTCGGAGGCATAACTCCAGAGCAGCTTGCCGGTCGATTCCTTAAAGCACTTGATACGCTCCCAAGCCTTGGGCTTCTCCAACCGCATATCGGTCAGGTAAACCCGGCCCCGAACCACCACCGGACTTGACCAGCCTGGCCCCACCGGCACTCGCCAGCGAACCTTCAACCCCTCCGCCGGGAAGGATTTCAGGAGGCCGGACTCGTTCCAGACGCCATCCCGATTCGGCCCACGCCATTGCGGCCAATCCTTGGCCCATAGCGGGATGGACAGCAACAACGACAAGCCTAATGCAGCGGCCTGAAAAAACCTTCGGCGATTCATGGTCTAGACGACCCGCGAAGCCTGACAGATTCGCCGCCCCATTGCGAGATGAAGCAAGGTGATGGGACCCTTTTCTCGGTTCAACGTTCAACGTTCGACGTTCGATGTTCGATGTTCGATGTTCGATGTTCCGACCCTTTCCGCTCTCGACCCTGAACGGTTTTATCCCTTCGCCCAGCTGCGAAATCAGAGATTCCTCAATGAAATCAAACCGCCGCACTGCATCGTGCTGCACGCAGACCCCACGCTCGCACGCTCGGTCCGGGGTGTGTTCGGAATGGTAGCCGCCGACGTGCGGAGGCGGATCTTAGCGCGGAAAATACTTCCGCCTCGTTACCTCGGCGGCTACGCCTCTTGCGTCCATTCTTGAACTCACCCTGCGCTCGGTCCTGTGGATCCGAATCGGTATTGCACCGGCAGCTTATTCGGTGTTCCATTGCGTCATGAATTCACGCGTTTGCAGCCGGCGAAGGTTTCTCCGAACAACCTCCATTCTCACCGCGGGAGCGCCCTTTGCGTTATCCACCGGGGCCAACATCGTTTCGGGCGCCGAGCCTGCCGCGAAATCATTCGCCGATGCGAAAGTCGCCATCGCCTCGTGCAAAACCTACGCGCCGCAGGCAATCCACGCCGCTTACGGTCAATGCTTTGATTTGCTGGGCGGGGTTGGCTCGCTCGTGAAGGGAAAAACCGTCACGATCAAAATTAATCTCACGGGCAGCGACTTCACGCCGTTCCTGAATCGGCCGGTGGGCGAGACGTACATGACCCATGAAGCCACGGCGACGGCCCTGGCTGCGGCGCTGTTCAAAGCTGGCGCGAAACGAATCGTGTTTGTTGAATCGACGCAGAGCCGCGCTTCGCTCGAGAGCACACTTGAACTGGCCGGATGGGATGTGAAGGCGTTGAGCGCGCTGGGCGATGTGCAGTACGAAAACACCCGCAACCTCGGCAGCGGCAAATCCTATGCGCACGTCAAAGTTCCGACCGGCGGCCTGATGTTCTCCTCCTTTGACGTGAATCACCGTTACGCGGACACCGACGTCATGGTCTCGCTCAGCAAGCTGAAAAATCACATCACCGCGGGCGTGACGCTCTCGATGAAAAACATGTTCGGCATTACGCCCAATGCGCTCTATGGCGACAAAGCCGGCGATGAAGAGGCCACCGCCGGGCGCGGCCCGCTGCATAATCGCAATGACCGGATCAAATTGCCGGGCATCAAGGAAGGGATCACGTCGAACGAAGCGACGTGGCGTGTGCCGCGCATCATCGTCGATGAGATCGCCGCGCGCCCGCTCCACCTTTGTGTGATTGATGGAATTACTTCGATGAGCGGCGGCGAAGGGCCTTGGTGCCGCCACGCGAACCCGCTGACGTTCACTTCCCCCGGCGTGTTGATCGCCGGATTCAACGGCGTCGCCACCGATGCCGTCGGGACGGCCGTGATGGGCTACGAAGATCCGCGCACGATTCGGGGCAAGAAACCGTTTGGTTTTTGCGATAATCATCTGCTGATGGCTGAACAGGCGGGACTGGGCACGGCGGATTTGTCTCAAATCGACGTTCGCGGAGTGTCGATTGAGAAAGCGCGTTATCCTTACAAGGTTTGAGAAGGAGAAAGGGACTATGGACAAAGTCGGTGTCGGTTCGGAGCGCGGGTCTGCGACCCGCAGCAACGTCGCTTGGAATTCCAGTTTTCGGACTGATTCACACACGTTCTTTACGGACTACAAGGCTGTGGCTCGCAGAGCCCGCCCCGGCATCCTAAAGGGATGCGAGAAATCAGCCGGGGGTTGAGCGCAGCGACACCCCCGGGAAGAGGATAAAGAAATCTCCCGACCCTGAAGGGGTCGCACACGCGGTGCCGTGAGCAAAACATTCTTGCACCCCTCCAGGGTGCGGGACGTTTTGATTCCTGACCGGGGGTATCGCTCCCGTTGGTCGCTCAATCCCCGGCTAATTTCTGGAACGCCTTCAGCGTTCTCGTGATCGACTTGTGACTCGCCCAGACCGCAAAAGCGATCGGGACACCGACATTTTCCTTGCCGCCCTAAGGCGCCCGCAGCATAAACGCATCCATGTACACCTCTTCACTCGCAAAGCATCTCGCGTTCATCATGAGCGCCATGGCGCTTATCACTACGACGTCAGCCCTCGCGGTTGAAAATCCTTTCCTGGGCCGCTGGGCCTTGACCATCCCCGGCGGCGGCGCGGGTTGGCTGGGCGTCACCGAAGACGGCGCGCAGCTCAAAGGCAGCATTCTTTGGGGCGGCGGCAGCGTGGTGCCTGTCACCAGCACGAAAGTCGAGGGAGACACACTGATCATTACGCGCGTGAACGAGTCGCGGCAAAAGGACGCCGACGGCAAGACCGCGGTGAAGAAAACCACCGAGACCATCACCGCCAAACTGGACGGCGACAACCTGAAGCTCACGACCTCGACCGTTGGCGACGATGGCAAAGTGCGCGGACACGCCGACTTCACTGGCAAGCGCATTCCGCCCGTGCCGCCCGCACCCGACCTGGCCAGAGTGAAATTTGGCGAACCGATTTCCCTCTTCAATGGCAAGGACCTTTCCGGCTGGAAAACCATGGGCAAGGACCCCAGCGCCTGGAAAGTCGTGGACGGCATACTGCGCAACGACGCCGTGCAGGAACCGGGCAAGCACAAGTCCTACGCGAATATCCGCACCGAGCGCGAGTTCGAAGACTTCAACATCCAGCTCGAATTTCGCGTGCCCGCAGACGGCAACAGCGGCGTGTATCTGCGTGGCATCTATGAAGTGCAGGTGGCCAATTCGTATGGGAGAAGGAATGACTCGCACAACTGCGGCGCTCTCTACAGCCGCATCATGCCGAGTGAAAACGTCTCCAAACCGCCCGGCGAATGGCAGACCTTCGACATTACGTTAGTGGACCGCCACCTGACGGTGATTCACAACGGCAAGAAGACCATCGACAACCAGCCTGTGCTCGGCTGCACGGGCGGCGCGCTTTGGTCGGATGAATTCCGCCCCGGCCCGATTTATCTTCAGGGCGATCACACCAGCGTGGACTATCGAAACATCGTCCTGCGTCCGGTCGTGAAATGACCTGGCGATGATGCCGCGCTCAGCAAACCCAATCATTGAACTCCAGTGGATACAGGACGAGAAGTCATCGGGAAGGATCAACAATTCTGCCAAGGAACAGAACGCTGCCAGTCCGATTCTCGCGGATCAGGAAAATGAACGGATGATCCACCCTTAAAACGTGCGTCATGCTCTTGGTATTCGCATGCACCCGGGTTACCGCCGCAGCTTCGGTCCCTTCCTCGTTCACCTCGACAAAGGCTTGGTGAACCACATCGGACAGGAACAGGTCCCGCGTCCCGGTCATGCCGGAAAAGTCCGCGGCGGCATGGAAGGCCGAGGGCATGCCCAGCGCCGCCAACTCATTGGCCAGTTCAAAAGTCTGGGTGGTCTTGAATCGTGGCAGCAGCACCTCCAGTTCAGCCGCCTGTGCCTGGTCGAGTCCGGCAATCCATCGGCCGAGTTCTTTGGCGTCAAGCCGGTTTTCCAGTTCGGGCAGACCGTCCACCGCGCTGGGCAGGAGAATGATCATGGACAGGTCGTCTCCCGCGTAACGAAGTTCGAGAAGGCCGACTTCGCCAACGTCCGCCGTCTTGAACTGAGACTTCTGCGACATCATCGGCGCCTGCAAGCTTTCGCCCGGACTCGAGAAGAATCGCCCGGGCCGGGTGTGCTTCGAATCAAACTGGACCGCCCACTTGCCCTTGAAGTAAATCGCGTTGCAGAGGAGCAGGCGGGCATCTGGGGAGAGCTGGCTCGGCCCGATGGCGTCCTTGATTTTCCCGTGCGTCTTCCCTTCGATCCACGTGTTGATTTCTCGGCGCGCAACCTCAGGGGCATCCTTAAAGTCCACCTGCTTAGCTTCGGCCTGGTAACGCGTGCGGATCAATTGCAGAAAAGCCTCCGTGAAGCGAGAGCCCTGCTGGCACCAGAGCAAGTTGGCTGTAACAAGCGTGACATGGTTTCGCCGCTGAATCTGCTGCACCCGCGCGGCCAGTGCACCGAACCCGATGTGCAGGTCTTCTGACGGCAGGCTGAAACGAAGCGTCCTGGCCATCTCCGTTTCTGTCTGGCCCCGTGCGCCAGCATAGGCCATCGCCAACGCCGTGGAGAGACTGTACGGCGAGAAGAACAGATTACCGGGCTGATCCTTGAGCCGCTGGTAGAGATCAACGGCAAAGGCGGTGTTGCTCTCAACCGTTGATTTCACTTCGGACAAATTCGCCGCAGAGGAATCGGCCTGGCGGCAGCCAAAAGCCATCCATACGGCCGCCGCACCAGCCAAACCTCCGAGGCCGCGCCATCGCCATAAGCTTCGGATGGACGCTGCTTTCATGCTTTGGAAGGATCAACGACCCTGCCGAGGAACAGAATGCTGCCGGTCTGTTGTTCGCGGATCAGCAAGACAAAGGGATGATCCACGCGGAACTCAGGGGTTGGGGTTACGCTGCTGCTTCGGTCCATCACCACAGCCGTCGCTGCCGCGGCCTCCGTGCCTTCTTCGTTTACCTCCACGAACGCCTGATGCACCACCTCACTGATGTTCAGGTCGCGTGTTCCCGTCATGCCGGAGAAATCGGCGCTGTGCTGCACGAACGCCGACGGCATGCCCATCGCGGCCAACTCCTTCGCCAGCTCCAACCGGCAGTTCAGCTTGAACCGAGGCAGGTAAACCACTGCCTCGCTCTCCGGCGCTCCATCCAGGGCCGCCAGCCATTTCTGAAGCCGATCCGCGCTGAGCTGTCGCTCCAGTGCCGTGAGTCCATCCACCGCTTTCGGCAGAAGGATGACCAGGGACAGGTCCCCCCCCAGTGTAAGGCAGCGCGAAGAGTCTGAAATCGCCCGCGTCGCGACTGCGAAGCTTCAATTTTTGGGACATCGTCGGCACTTGGACATCCCGCCCGGCGGAAACGAAAAAGGGCGCCGGCCCGGTCGCCTTCGGATCGAACTGCGTTGCCCACTTGCCCTTGAAGTAAATCGCGTTGCAGAGGACGAGGGTGGTGAGAGGAGACGGGAATGGAGGCCGGAGCAGATCCTGAATTTTGTTTTGGGTTTCCTTCGCCACCCACGCGTTGATCTCCTGGCCTGCTGCGTACGTGCTGCCGGCGAAATCCACCAGCCGCGCCTCGGCGCGATAATTGGTCCGATTCACCTTCAGAAATGCCTCCGTGAAATGATAATCGCGCTGGCACCAGAGCGAGTTGGCGATATTCAAGCTGATCTGATTGCGCTTTTGAATCTCGTCGCATCGTTCGGTCAGCCCGCCAAAGGCGCGATGCACATCCTCCTGGGGCAGGGTGAAATGCAGCACCCGCGCCATTTCCTGTTCGGTCTGGCCGCGCGC
>Ga0066709_100003654_pt1 | contig 11922 bp, 8 predicted proteins | sample GraSoiAngelo_158_FD_79665 | JGI IMG/M metagenome (GOLD analysis project Ga0066709, IMG submission 79665) | Grasslands soil microbial communities from the Angelo Coastal Reserve, California, USA - 14_1009_16_30cm | ecosystem: Environmental > Terrestrial > Soil > Grasslands | place: USA... | reverse complement strand
TCGCCTTCGTCCGCGAGGGTCACGATGACCCCGAGCTTTTCGCAATGCAACGTGTCCAGAGAACGACGCAGCTCAGCGAGCGTCCCTTGCCGGACGCCGTCGAGACGCACGACCACTATCGCGGCGTCCACGTAGCGGCTCAGGACGGCAGGGTCACCGGCGCTGAGCATCGGCGCGCTGTCGATCAGCACGAAGTCCGCCCTCGTGCCGAGCTGACGGATGATCGACCCCACGGCCGGCCTCGTCACGAACTCGCCGGGCTCGAACGAAACCGGCCCGGCGGGAACAACCTCGAGCACGCCGCCCGGATCCCCTTGGCGCCAGGCCGGCCTGGTATCGGCGTCGGTCCCGTTTCGAGGCTTCCTGGCGCCGGAAATCGCCTCTTCGAGATCGATGCGTCCGAGCGCGACGTCGGTCAACCCCGGCTGCCCATTGAGAGAGAAGAATCGGTCAAGGCTCGGGCCGCGAAGGTCCAAGTCGACGACGACCACGTGATGGCCTTTGCGGGCAAGCGCGATGGCGAGGTTCGCAGTCGTCGTCGACTTGCCCTCGCCTGAAATGGCGCTCGTGACAAGGATTGTTCGCGCTCTTTTCTCTTCGTCGGCGAAATCGATGTTGGCCGAGAGCATGCGGAAAGCCTCCGCTCCGCGGCTGTGCGGATCGGCCGCCATGACCAGCGAGCTGCCTTTCTTGAGGCGTGGAATGCGCCCGAGCAAGGGCAGCCCGAGCGAGGCGGCGGCTTCGGGGGCCGACCACACACGCGGATCGAGGGCGTCATAGAGAAACCCCAGGCCGATGCCGAGAATGAGGCCGATGGCGAGGGCGAGCACGACGTTGCGAAAGACCCGCGGGGCGACTTTGACGCCGGGTACGGCGTCCCGAACAACGGCTGATCCTGCGGTTTGGAGCGCCTGCAGGGTCGTCAGTTGCGTGCGCCTCTGCACCAAATCGGTGTACAGGGGGGAGGCTTGCTGCCCTGCTACAGCGAGAACATGGAGGCGTCGCGAGATGTCACTCAGGGCGTTCTGAATCTGCTGCTGCTCAAGCTGGCTCTGATACAGAGTGAACGCGCGGGCGTACGCGGTTGCCAGTCGCCCTGCGAGCGCGGGACTTCGATCGGTGACCGCGAACTCGAGGAGATCCGCATCGGGGTGAGCAGTCACGCTCGACTCTCCAAGGAGATACCCCGGGCCGGCCTTGAGCCCCACCGATTCGACCGCGCGCCGAGCGATGGTCGGCACCCGAGCCAGCTCGGCCTGAGTCGCCGCGAGACGCTCGGGAGCTTGCGCCGCCGTCGGATCCTGGATTCCGGTTAAAGCCGCGGCGATGTCGGTCCGGTTGAGCAGCACCTCGGCCGACGACTGGTACTTGGCCGCCTGAAAGTGGGTCAGCAGGAGAGCAACGAGCGGCACGATCACGATCGGCTGAATCACGACGGACTTTCGCCGCCACAGCACAGTCAGGTAGTTCCGCAATGGAGAAGCTTCCATCTCGTTCATGTCGCCGGTCGGTACGGTCATCGTGTCCTCGGAGTCGTCAGTTCTCGAACCGCCCGCCGCCCTTCAGCGCGCGGGGAACGTGGCGATCGAGACAGGAGTCAAACGGGAAATGGCAGCAGTGCGCTCCTGACCGGTTTTTGGCGGGGCTCCGATAGATTCTAGTGGATTCTCGGCCTTTTTTTGGCCGGGCGGAGACACCTGCGGGGGACAAGAGATTGCGCGACTCCACGACTCGTGAGCAGCCGACGGCCGAGATCCATTCCTTGGTCGAACCACTTGCAGCTGAGTGGGAAGAGCTCGCCGAGCAGACGGGGGCGTCCCCATTTCGCAGGCCAGGTTGGATCGGCCCCTGGTGGCGGGCGTTCGGAAAGGGGGCGCTCGAGATCCTCACAATCCGACGGGACGGGCGGCTCGTCGCGGTGCTCCCTCTCGGCCGGCAGTTCGGCGCGCTCTCCTCGACGACGAACTGGCACACGCCTGATTTCGGCCCTGTCATCGAAGACCCGCCGGCGCTGCGAGCGCTCGCAGAAGAGTTGTTCGTTCGCGCGCCGAGGCACGTCTCGCTCGCGTTCGTCGACGGCGCGGGGGCAACGCTTCCCGAATGCCGCGAGGCAGCCGCGTCGCGCGGCTACCGTGTGCTGACCCGGACGCTCGAACGGTCGCCGTTCGTGCGGATCGACCGCGACTGGCAGGCATACGAGCGAGGGCTGAGCCGCAACGCTCGCGGAGACGCGAAACGTCGGATCCGACGGCTGAAGGAGTTAGGGTCGATGTCGGTCGAAGTGGACCACGGGACCGACCGCCTGGACGACCTTCTCGCCGAGGGCTTCCGGACCGAAGCCGCGGGCTGGAAGGGAAAGGACGGCACGGCGATCGCCTCGCGGCCCGATACGGAAGGGTTCTACTCGGAAATCGCGCATTGGGCGGCTGCGCGCAGCTGGCTCCGACTTATCTTTCTCCGGCTCAACGGTCGCCCGATCGCCTTTCACTACAGCCTCGAGCACGATGGCGTCCACTATTTCATCAAGGGCGGCCACGACGCATCGTACGACTCGTTCTCACCAGGAAAGATCCTCACGTACGAAATGCTGTTCCGCTCCTTCGCAAGCGAATTGCGCAGCTATGAGCTCCTCGGGGGCGACGATCCGTGGAAGCGGTTATGGGCAACGTCGTATCGGGAGCGCGAGCTTTTCCAAGCGTTCGAGAAATCGCTCCCGGGCTCGGTTGAGTGGGCCTCCTTCCGCTACGGACGGCCGTTGGCAAGGGGCCTTTCGAGACGCTGGCCGCTGACGCTCCTGCGGCGCTGATGCAGCGTCCCGAGAGCGCGCCGAGCGTGCCGGCTATCTCCGCGGCCGCAACTTGGTACGAGCAAAGTCTCGGACGTACAAGCCAAACCCGACGGGGAGCATCGCGAACCACAGGAGCGCCGATGGGACCTCCGAGAGCTGCGTCCCCACATGGACGCCATCGTGGAACGAGTATCGCGTGAAGTTCGCGTATCCCTTGAGCACCGTTGGCATCGGTTTTCTTCTCTTCAGCGAAATGAGCGTCTTGTTGGACAACCTGAAGCCGAAGGCGAATGAGCGTGGGTCTGTTTTCACTTTTTTCGTAATCCCGCTGGGTAGATACTCCTTAAATCCCCAGACCTCGTCGACGAACCGCGAGGAGTAACGCTCCGCAACTTGAAGGAAGACCACGTCTTCGGTCACGTACTCTCCCGCCACTGATGGGAAGGGAAACTCACGGAGAACAGCGGTTCGATACATCCCCATTTTGTCACCGCGAACCCGATACTTTGCGACGATCGAAAAGTTGTCAGAGTCAAGAACGTGCTGCGGCAGGGGTCGGCCGGATACGGCAGGCTCTCCATCCGGGTTTGCGGTGAGTCCTTCAACATTCGCGAATTGCTCTCTCTCATGCGCTGACATCGATTCCCAGTGATGAATCATTCGTGCAAGCGCCTCGGGCGGATACCAATCATCTGAGTCGATGACCGCGCAATACGTACCTCGGGCCTCTTCGACTCCGCGATTGAAGGCCATGTGTCGACCTCCGTTCGGCTGCCAGAAATAGCGAATCGGGAACGGAGAATCCTTTTGCCAACCATCGATGAGCTCATCGGTACCGTCGCTCGAACCGTCATCAACGATCACCCACTCGAAATCAGCGAACGACTGCTCGAGCAGACTCTCGCGGAGGCGCGGAAGATAGGCCTTACGGTTATAGGTCGCAGTGATAACACTGACCTTTGGCGCTGGAATGCCCGACATCACCGGTCTCTTGCGCGTTCGAGGTATGACTTGAGTCTACGTCGGCCGCAGCGGCCGCTCATTGATCGAAAACTCGGTGACGTGGTGGACTTCAGCCGTGCGCAGTAGACTCTGTACGTCAGGCACCGATCTCATAGCTGTGTTCACCTCGGCGTGCGGGCGACGATGAGATACTGCAGCGTCCTCATCTCAGACGGGAGCGCAAGATACCGTCGATCGAGGCGCCGACCCCATCCGAGCTGCCACCCGCGCTCGACACGTTCGATCTCGTAGCCGGAGGTCGTCAAGAGCTCGCATGCAGACGAACGTGTGAAAAAGCGCACGTGAGTTCTGTCCAGCGGGCCGGTTTCCGTGTATGTCCATCGGCCATGAACGATGAGATCCCAGATCACCTCCCAGTACCGGACATTCGGAATCGAAGCGACGACAAGTCCGCCGGGAATCAGGATCCTGCGGGTAAAGGTCAGCGTCGCCCACGGATCGACCATGTGCTCGAGTACATCGTTGAAGACGATCACATCGAAGGGCTCGGTCGCCGGCAGGTCGTCGGGATACAGGCCCGTGATTACGTGGTCGAAATGCTTCCGAGCTTCCTCTGCCGCACCGGCATGAGGCTCGATCCCCCAGAGCTCGCCGACCCGCCCCGGAATGCGTCGAAGGGCCGCCGCGAACCCGCCGCGGCTGCAGCCAACTTCCAAGAGCCTCTGCACTTCTGGAATCAGCCGGACGACATCGGGACGCTCGTTGAACGGATAGGGATGTTCAGGATCCAACGCACTCCTTCGAAATCCACTCTGAGAAGGGACGTATCGTAGGATCCCCGCGTTGAGCCCCGGGCTGAACGCAGTGGCGAGCCGGCGATCGTCCCGCGCCTGATGCCGCCGCTCGCCCCTTGTAATCGCAACCAAACTTGTTCCGTCGAGCGGTCACAGAATCTCGATTCGCAGCCCGTGTTGACGGTACTTCAACGATGTGGCACCGTCAGCGGACGTGACAGCGCACGTCCTGGCGAGAAACGTCTACCAGCGGTTGCCCGCTTGGGAGCTTGCAGCGGCACGACGCCAACGGAGATGATCGCCGGAGGGAACCACTCCTTCTTATCGCTCGCGTAGAAAAACAGACGGAACCGTAATCGGAATCATCGAAAGTCTCACCGGGTCTAACCCGGTCGTGGCAACGGCGCAACCGGTCTTCAGCCCTACCGGTGTCAGTCTCGCGTGGAACGTGCCGTCGTATCGGGACGGGATGCTCCGCGCGTCTAGCACGTTTGGCCATCCAATTGCTTTCGGGATGTTGGCCGGACTGGCCCTTGCGGAGCGAGATCCGTACCACGCCTGAGCTTCAGCCCTGCGCAGCAGCCAAGGTGTCGGCCCGCACGGCCCCGTCCTGGTAGACGGTATTGAGCGCCCCGAAGACGGCCCGGTAGAAGCCCTGCTTCCAGTAGACGCTGTAGCCAGGGACGTTGGCCATTGTCTGGGTGTTGGTCGGCGGTACCACCTCGGTCCCGTCCTGCCAGAGCTCGACCAGGCCAACGCTCGGGTCGCGCGACCACTTGACCCGGAGCACGTAGTGGTACCAGTGGTCGTAGAGGAGGCTGCCGAGGTTCCTATAAATCATGCTGCTGGAGCTGTTGCAGTTGCCGGCCGGGTAGGTGTCGTCCTGGAAGTAGAGATAGGGGGAAAGGCCGGTCGCGTTGATCCCGAGCTGGATGCTCTCGGCGCAGGACCCGGGGTTGTGGAACTGCGTGAAGACGTTGAAGTTGGCGAAGTTGGGCCAAAAGCCGCTCGGGTTGCCGACGGCCGGGAACATCGTCCACCAGCCGTAGTACCACTCCTGGCCTTCGTAGCCGCCGGTGTTGGCGACGCTGGTGTAGACCTCGGCCCGCTCGGTCGAGCTTTGCACCGGGTTGTCGACGTTGAGGGCGAACTTGCCCGCGTCTGAGCCCTGCTCGACCGGCGAGCTGACGACCGAGGCGCAGGTGTTGCCTACGTTCGTGGTCGAGTAGCCGCCGCCGGTGCAGGCCGACTGCGGTTCCGTCCACTGGGAGAAGTCGCCGGTGTCGTAGTCTCCCCGGAAGAGGACGCTGCCGGCGGGCGGAGGTGGAGGCGGCGGGGGTGTAGGCGCGGGCGTCGTGGTCGTTGTCGTCGACCCGGTGGAGGTCGTGCCAGTCGCTGTCGTCGTGCCGGCCGTTGTCGTCGTGCCAGTCGGTGTCGTCGCGCCAGTCGTTGTCGTGGCGCCCGTCGTCGTCGGCGTCGGCTGATGTCGCTTCTTCCCGCTACCAGGAACCTTGGCGGCTCCCGTGGCAACGAAGCCTGCGGCGAAGACGAGGGCAAAGGCGGCGGCAACCGTGGCCAACTTCATCAAGGTCTCGTCTTCGGCCGGAAGCGAACGGTGCCTTAACCGCGGACTAACTCTTTTGGGGGATTCGAGGGCGATCCGGAGCGTCGTGTAGATTCAGGCGTGCCGTGTCGGGAGGGCTTCTTCGAACGTGTGCGGCTGCTCTGATCTCTGTCGCGACCTGGGTGGGTTTGCCTGCCGCTGACACCGACGCGGCCGGGACACGAGCGATCTGGCGAGGCGACTACGAGACAGGTGACTTCTCTCAGTGGTCGGAGATCCAGGCGTCGCGCACGAATCGCGACTACTCCGTCGCCTCCGTCGGGGACAGCTCCGGCACCGTGGTCACAAGTCCCGTCCGCCAAGGTGCGCACGCAGCGGAGTTCGTCACGTATCCGAACCAAGGCCGCTCGGACACGGACCGCTCAGAGGTCTACGCAGGCGTCACTTCGACTCAGGGGACGGAGGGCCAGGATCGCTACTACGCCTGGTCGACGATGTTTCCGTCCGCGGGCAACAAGGATGGGTTCTGGCCCCAGGCCGGCGATTTCAACGTGTTCACCCAATGGCACAACGCCAACAACCCGTGTGGAAGCAACATCCAGCTCGGAATCGACGCAAGGCGCGGTCGTGGGGAAAGCAAGATCTACAGCGACTTGTCGAGCAGGGATCCGCGGAATTGTGACGATCAGATTGGAACGAGGCACGTCGTCCTGGGTCGGCTGCGATTCGACGTCTGGTACGACTTCGTTGCGCACATCAAGTGGTCGGTCAACTCCTCGGTCGGCTTCTACGAGCTGTGGGTGAACGGCGCTCAGGTGGCGAAAAAGACGTTTGGCCAAACGATGGCCGACTCGCGAGGGGTGTACTGGAAGCAGGGCTTTTACCGTGCAGCGTTTCCGCACACCAACACGGTCTTTCAGGACGCTGCAATACGGGGTCCCAATCTTCGATCCGTAACCAGCACGTTCAAGCTTGCATTCGTCGGCCGACCGCAGGTTGCAACGCCCAATGATCTCACCGTCTCGGCGAGGTCCTTCGCTCAGGCGAGGGTCCGGATCGTGGTGCGCGACCTGGGTGGAAAGGTCGTCGCGAGTGACGTGCGTCGTGCGAACGGGTCGGGCCGATTGTCGTTCGATCTGCCGTTGCCGCACCAACTCGCGCGCCATGCGCGTATTGCTCTGCAGGCCCTCGTCAGCCCAAAGCTACCCTTGACGACTCGACGAGCGGCGATGAACGCGACGCTCTAGTAGACGGAGCCCTCCGCCGGCGGGCCCTTCTTCTCGACCAGGATCTTTCGATAGGCCTCGGCAATTCGTCCGTACTCGGCGACGCGGAGCGCCTCCTTCTCGGCAGCTTGCCCCAAGCGCGCTCGGAGCGGCGCGTCGTCGAGAAGTCGCTCCAGGCGTTCAACCAGTGCGTCGACATCGCCAACGGGGAACAAGTAGCCGCTGCGCTCGTCCTGCACCACCACGCGGGCTTCGCCGACGTCTGAAACCACGACCGTCAGGCCACTGGCCATCGCCTCGAGCATTGCCAGCGACAGGCCCTCGTTCCGCGATGTGAGGACGAAAATCTCAGACTGCGCGTAGACGTTCTCGATGTCGTGACGAAAGCCAAGGAACTCGATCGCACCGTCGACGCCGAGCCGATTTGCTTCTGCGCGAATGGCGTCCTCGAGCGGCCCGTCGCCGAGTACGGCGCCCTTTAAGTCCGGACGGCGAGCCATCAACCGGGCGAACGCTTTGACGAAGTCGAGCGTCCGCTTCGTCGGAATCAGTCTGCCGACGGTGACGAGCTGATAGACGGGATTTGCTCCGTTCGCCCGCCGGAACCGTTGGGAATCGACGCCTCCCGGCACGATCACCACCCGCTCAGGGGGAACGCCGCGCTCGATCAGGGCTGCCTGCGATTGTGGGCCCATGACCACGATCACGTCGCAGCCGCGGATCAGCCTCACCAGAAGAGCCTCGACCATCCTGATGGGGCGCGGGAGCCGCCCGAGGACCCGATTGTCGGATTTCCAACCGCCCCCCTGCCACTCGACGGGTCCGCCGATGATGTGGCACATGACAGGGCGGCGCAAGACCAGCCCGACGAGCCTGGCGTTGATCGTGTGCGGGACGAGGTTGTAAGAGACGATCCAGTCGGGGTTCTCCTTGCGGGCGACTGCAAGGCAAGTGGTCAGCTTCGCGCCTGCGCGACCGAGCAGTCGCACAAGGGCAGGACGCGGGATGACCGTGCGGAATTTCGGCATAGAGGGCCCAGGCTTGTCGCTGACGAGAGTGATCTGCTCGACTTCCGGCAGCTGGAGAATCGGCTCGAGGTGAGCGCGGAGCTGGTTCGGACCGAGCGTCACCGTGGCCAGGAGGCGAAGCCCGCTGTGTCTCTTTGATGTGCCTGCCTCAACGCGCTCCCCTACCTCAGCCATCGTGCATCGAGATCACACCCTCGCGGTTGTCCGGTCGACGAACGCCTGCTGCCAGAGCTCAAGAGTAAGTAGCTGCCAGATCTGCATCGCGGTGTCGCGACGGCCCGACCGGAAGTCCGCCAGGAGACGTTGGACCGGTTCCGGCTCGAAGAGCCCGCGGCGACGGATCTCGGCCGGTGACAGGACCTCCTGGGCCAAGTCACCCAACTCGTTGGCGAGCCATCCGCGCACCGGCGCCGTGAAGCCGGCTTTTCCACGATTGATGATCTCTGCCGGGACAATCCCGCTCATCGCCTGCTTGAAAAGAGTCTTGGTGCGGGTCCCAGCGACTTTCCCGCGCGGCGAGACGTGGCTCATGACATCGACGACGAGCTCGTCGAGGAGCGGCACGCGGGCTTCGATCGAATGCGCCATGCTCATCTTGTCCATGTACGTCAGCAGAGCCGGGAGGTAGATCTTGAGGTCGACATACATTGCCTGGTGCAGCCAATGAGAGTCGCTGACTGCATCGAGGTGCGCATCAATGATCGCCGAGGGGTTCGATCCGTCGACCGCAGAAGCGAAATCACCTGAGTAGAGCTGACGGCGGAGGTCGACGTCGAAGTAGGTGAGAAAGGCCAAGTAATCGTCGGGAAACGGGAGTTCGGCATGGGAAAGGAGCTTCTGCGAGTTCCTGCCGAAACGCGCCAAGGTCCCGCCCCCGGCGGCCGGTAGGGAATCTGCGGCAAACCGCGCGGCCCGACGAAGCGGACGCGGTATCCAGCGGTACCAGCGGGCGAGCGAAGCGGCGACGTACCGTGGATAGCCGCCAAAGAGCTCGTCGCCCCCCATTCCCGAAAGGAGGACGGTGTGGTCGTGGCTCGCCGCCTCGCAGATGAAATACGCCGAGAGCGCGGCAGGATCCGCGATCGGCTCCTCTAAATGCCAGACAACGCCGGGCAGCGACTCGACGAGGCTCGGCCGAAGGATCGCCTCGCGATAGTCGATCGCCATGCGGCTCGAGTAGAGGCGGGAAAAGCGAAGGTCGTCGGGCACGACGTCATGGGCGAGGTCGCGCTTCGAAAAACCGATCGTGAAGCACGTCGGCCGATCGGGCGACATCTGTCGGCGCATGATCTCGACCACTGCCGTCGAGTCGATCCCGCCCGAGAAAAACGCGCCGAGCGGCACATCGCTGACGAGCTGTCGCTCGACCGCACGCTCGACCGCAGCGCGAAGCTCGCCGACCTGAGCCTTCCCGCCGTCAGGCGCGAGGTCGTACCGGAGGTCCCAATATCGCTCGATCCCGGTCTTACCGTCGTCCGCGACGTGCAAGAGGTGGCCGGCTTCGAGCTTCTTCACGCCCAGGAAAGCCGTCTCTGGATCCGGGACCCAGCGCCAATTCAGATAACTGTCGATCCCACTAGGATCGAGTTGCGCCTCGATACCAGCAGCGAGCAGCGCCTTGACTTCGGAGGCTACGACGAGCGCGCCGTCAGAACGGGTGGCGTAGTAGAGGGGCTTGATCCCCAGCCGGTCTCGGGCAAAGACGGTCTGACGGCTCCGCCGGTCGTAGAGGCAGAGAGCAAACATGCCGTTGATGCGGCGGAACAGCCCATCGCCCCACTCGTCCCAGCCGTGCACGAGCACCTCGGTGTCCGTCCGCGAGGAGAACCGGTGGCCGGACGCCTCGAGCTCACGCCGGAGGTCGAGAAAATTGAAGATCTCGCCGTTGAACACAACCCAGACGTCTTCGTGCTCGTCGGCCATGGGCTGGAAGCCCGCGTCGCTGAGATCGATGATCGCAAGCCTGGCAAAAGCGAGCAGCGTTCGGCCTCGGCTCGGCGGGTCGTCAGCAGATCGCGTCACCCTGGCCTCGTCGCCGTCGAAGGTGACGACGCCTGCGCCGTCGGGCCCCCGGTGCCGCATCGTCTCCAGCATCGCCCATCCTTCCCTGGAGCTGACCGTCGGCCCCTGCCCGATGACGACGGCGAGCCCGCACATCAGGGCACCGGCTCTTCGACAGGGGGGGAAGGAATGGCCTTTGGGCCCAAGGCCCGATCGTATGCAGCAAGCAGCGAATCCTCTGAATGCGCCCAGGAGAGCGCCGTCTCGATGCGCAAACGGCCTTCCGCACCCATCGACGTCCTGAGCTTCGGGTCACCCAGAAGCTCGGCAATCCGCAGGGCAAAGCTGCGCTCGTCGTTCGGCTCTGCGTATAGCGCAGCGTTGCCGGCCGAGGCCCGCGCCTCGACGAGGTCGTACGCGACGATCGGTCGCGACATCGCCATGTATTCGACGATCTTGTTCATCGTCGATACGTCATTGAAGGCCGTCTTCGGGTCGGGGGCGAGGCAAACGTCCGACGTCGCCAGGATCCGTGGCACGTCGTCCCCGACGAGCATTCCCGTGAACTCAACCATCGAGTCCAGTCCGAGCTCGTGCGTGAGACGCTGCATCGCCTGGCGGACGTCGCCGTCACCGACGAAGACGGCGTGCCAGTCCTCCCTCATCTCCCGTAAAAGCGCGAGCGACCGTAGCGCATGATCGATTCCGTCCTGCGGACCCATCACACCGAGGTAGGTGATGAGGTGCTGCCGGCCCCGTTTGACCGAACTGTCCGGCTCGAGCGGCCGGAACCGCTCGAGATCCGGGCCGTTCCGGACGACGAAGACGTCCTCGGGACGCTTGCCCCCGCGTCCGAGCGCCACGGCGCGATACGACTCGTTTGTCGAGATGACGACGTCCGCGAGGCGGAACATGAGCCGCTCGAGCCGGAGTGCAAGGCGGAAGAAGAGATCCTTGCCGCGACCGAACCGCGAGAGATACAGCTCCGGAACGAGATCGTGATGGTCGAAGATGAACCGCGCGCCCGTGCGCTTGAGCGGTAGCGCGGCGAGGAACAGGAGGTCGGGCGGGTTGCATGCGTGCACGACGTCGAACTTCTGGCTGCGCGCAAGCCGTTTGATTGCGCGCCGCAACCGCCAGAGGGCCGCGCCGTATTCGCGCGCATAGCCGAGCATGCCGCCGCTGGAGGGCGTCAAGCGGTAGCGATGGATCTCCACCCCCTCGCGCACCTCGAAAGGCTCACGGTCGTGCTCGCGTCCTTCCGGACAGAGGACGGCGACGTCGAAGCCGGCCCGCCGAAGGGTCAGACTCTCCTGCCAAACGCGCCGATTGAGGGGAACGGGGAGATCCTCGACGAGGAAGAGCGCGCTTGGATGAGAGCCTGGCTCACCGTTCATGGAATGTTCGCCCATGGCGCTCCCCTCACCCTCGACGTGGAACAATCTACCGGCGTCGCCGTGCCAGGAACCCCCGCATTGCAGGACATTCTAGAGGCCGCAGTCGGCTACGATTCGGCGCAAGCGCGACGCCGGCGGCAGCGTCACCGAAGCGCCGCGCG
>Ga0066709_100003653_pt1 | contig 11925 bp, 7 predicted proteins | sample GraSoiAngelo_158_FD_79665 | JGI IMG/M metagenome (GOLD analysis project Ga0066709, IMG submission 79665) | Grasslands soil microbial communities from the Angelo Coastal Reserve, California, USA - 14_1009_16_30cm | ecosystem: Environmental > Terrestrial > Soil > Grasslands | place: USA... | reverse complement strand
TTAGTAGTTCACGGCCCAAAGCGATGGCGATACACGTCTGCAGTCAGAACCGCCAGCGGTAGCCGGCGGGTTGATCTCTCACGGCCCGAAGCGATGACGAATTCATTGATCGCCTTGTTGTAGTCGGCCGGCGTATGAACCATTACCGCATTGCTGAAGAGAGTATCTACAAACTGGGTTGGACTCATGCCAATGGGAAATGCGGTAGTGAAGCGAGACCGTTGGATAAACTCCAGCACGGACTGCTTGTGGGTTTTCCAACTGTCGTTTTCGCGAGGCTCGGTAATTCATTTTCGTTCGAACCGGGGATAGGTATTGTCGACTGCATTGAAGTGTGATCGAAAAGAGTGGGTGGGGTCAACCTCAAGCAGGGGCTATCTGAGGCTCTTCGTTCCGAACGTCTCCAAATGCTTTTGTGCCTCGCTCGCTTCGGGACTATTGGGATAACGCTTGAGTATTTCGCGCCAGGCGGCGCCGTTGTAATTGAACCTCTTCGCCAAGCGATCGTATTTGAACGTCACCCCTTCGCGATTGTAGCGGTCGAGTCCGTTGTAGTTGAGATAGTAACTGAATTCAGGTGCGCCGTCGGTCGGCAATTCGTTCTTAGCAAAGCGGCGACCCGCTTCGCGAGTTAGTTTCTCAGCCACATCTTCGGCTTCGCTGCCGTACATCGCCAAGACCCTTGGTCGCAACGATGACTGTGGAAAAACGTCGAGGAACGTGCGCGCGCGAATTATTCGATCAAACTCGTCGGAGCCCTCGATTAGGCGCATCAGCCGCGCATCATCTCCCACGCGCCACGGCACCACGATCGCATCACTTTGCACCCACCCAAGCTTTCGGCTGCTGATCGCCACGCGATAAAACTTCAAACCGTCACTAGTAACTCTTTCGCCGCGAATTGAAACCAGGTGACCGCGACTCAATCGTTCGATTAGTCTTGCAGCAGGATCCGGTGCCGCCCGCAATGCTGACAGTCGCTCGTCGACAACCACCGCCAGCCGGCCACCAGGCGGAATTCTTTTCTTAGCCTCGGCATGCGCGGGCAACAAAATCAGCATTGAAATGCTCAGCGCGAGATTCTTGATTATTCTCGAAATGAATTGATGAAGAACCATGGCGTGTCTCCTTCAACAGTGAGGTTGCAAAGGCGACAAGCGGGCGCGATCCGGTGGATACAGGCAAGATGCCTGCGCTCTTTCCGGTTTTACGCGCGGCGGCGAGTTACCGCAACCGTGGGATTGACTTTTGTTCGCGCTTCCGCAGCGACCAGCCGTCGCTGTACTCCTGCATGGTGAAAATGACAAATCGCTACGGCGAGAGCGTCAGCCGCGTCATGTGGTTCAGGAACCGACGTCAGTGAAAGCAGCACTCGCACCATCTCCTGGACCTGTCGCTTTTCCGCGTTGCCATAGCCGGCCACGGTCTGCTTGATAAGTCGCGGCGAGTATTCGCTGATTTCCAAGGCTGCGCTTTCGGCGGCCAGCAGGGCAATGCCGCGCACCTGGCCCAGCTTAAGAATGACCTTGGGATTATTGGCATAGAAAGCATCTTCGATCGCGCAGGCGTCAGGTTTTAGACGGATGATTATTTCTTCCAGGCCCCGGCTGATCTTCAACAGCCGCGCAGGAAAACTTGTGCTGGCCGACAGTCGAAGGGCGCCAAACTCAATCAGCCGATACTTCCGACCGCTGTCATCGCCCTCGACAACTCCCCAGCCAGTGGTCTCGCTCCCGGGATCGATTCCTAAGACGCGCACGATAGGAGCAAGTTTACAGCATTGATCAAGCTAGTTGTAGGTTTGTAGTCTTCTGCTAGAAGGCACAGGGTTTAGCTCTACTTGCAATTCTGAGAACTCCGTCTCTGACTCCTTTGCATCCTTGAGGGAAGCCCTTCAGAATTTCAAGGCGGGCGCGGATGCCTACACGCTTATCGGGCGCTTCGATTCGCCGCGGTTCCGATGGATCTCCGAGCCGGGTTGAAATCCAGGAGCCGTTATTGAGTAGCCGCGCTTCGTACGCTCCCTTGTCTCTATCAATTTTTTGTCAGACCGCCAGGGCCTTCGGGGCGTCTAAACCTCAGCAGACGAGGGCTTTCCGGCCTTCATTGGAATGCCGCGATTTTTGTTGACAGCCCGCGCGGCGCAAGGCTACACTTCGAATTGCCTCGCCGTTGGTGAAACCCTTTGACAGACCAGAGTCGGCCCCATTTCTGGCTGTTTTCCGCATGTGCAGGAGCAATAGCATGAGATTCGCCGTCGCTGTTTTGATAGTCACGCTAGTTGGCGTAAGCGCCTTTGGGCAAGCGCCGACACTTAAGATTGTCACTGATGATCCCAACCTCCCGTCTGACCTTTATTACGGAAACGTGAAAGTTAAGCCGCTGCGTTTGCGGCCGGGCACGACCCAGGTAATCACGATCGACGATTTCGATTTCTTTGTTCAGCAACAATATATCGATTTCCTGTCTCGCATGCCTGACGCACCCGGGTTTAACTTCTGGAACGGGGGAATGAGCAGAGATTGCGGCCCGACTCCGGCGCAGGGATGCATCGATGTTGAGCGGATAAATACGTCGGCTGCGTTCTTTCTCTCAATAGAGTTTAAGGACACCGGTTATCTCGTCTATCGCGTTTACAAATCCGCCTTCGGTAATATGGTGAATGCCCCTGTACCGCTAACGCGCCAGCAGTTTTTGCCGGATACAAAAGAAATCGGTCTGGGTGTAGTCGTAGGACAGGGTAATTGGCAGGCGCAACTGGAAACTAATAAACAGGCTTACACGCTGGAGTTTGTCCAGCGTCCAGCTTTCACTTCGGCCTATGCAACTTCGCTAACGCCGGCGCAGTTTGTCGATCAAATGTTCGCGCATGGCGGCGTGACACCAACAGCGACCGACCGCACAACCGCCATCAATGAATTTGCGGGGGCCGGGGATAGCAGCAATGTGACGGCACGTTCAAAGGCTCTGCGCGACGTGGCCGAGAACACGATTCTGGCCAGTCAGGAATTCAACAACGCGTTCGTGCTGATGCAATACTACGGCTATCTGCATCGGAATCCGTACGATCCGCCGGAGCAAACTCTGGATTATCAGGGCTACAACTTCTGGCTGGGCAAACTGAATCAATTTGGCGGGAACTACATTACCGCCGAAATGGTCAAGGCATTCATTCAATCGACAGAGTACAAAACGCGCTTTTGATCGGATTTCTGAAACCAAACCTAAAAGGCCAACCTGGAGTTGGCCTTTTTTATTTTTTGAGACTCATCACTTCACGATAGACGTCCAGAGTTCGGCGGGCCGTGGCGTCCCACGAAAAGCTCGAAGCTTGTTGTCGGCCCTTCGATGAGATCTCCATTCGCCTGGCTTCGTCTTCCAGGAGCTCGACGATGTTCGCGGCCAGCGCCTCGGCATCCAGGGGGTCGATAAAACATGCCGCGCCGCCGAGTGTTTCCTGCAAAGCCTCGATTCGGCTGGCGATTACGGCCGCCCCGCAGGCCATCGCTTCCAAAGGCGGAAAACCAAATCCTTCGTAAACCGAAGGATAGATGAACACTCTGCACGACGAGTAAAGCGCGCAGAGGTGCGTGTCGGGCAAATAACCGGTCAGGCGTACACGTTTACTGTCCACGCTGTCCTTCAGAGAAGCTAGAAACTCGTCCATCAGCCAGCCCTCACCGCCAGCGATTACCAGTTGCGGCCGCCAGGTGGTGTCGCACAGAACTTTCTCGAAAGCTTTGAGCAGAGTCGGCAGGTTCTTGCGCGGCTCAAGCGTGCCTACAAACAGGAGGAATTCATCTTCGACGCCCAGTTGATTTCTTATACGTGCACGTTCTGCTGCTGGCATCGGTTGAAAGCCGGCGCGCGGCGCGGAATGAACCGCAGTGACTTTGGCTGGTTCTACACCAAGGTATTCGCAAACTTCTCGCCTGACGCTCTCTGTCGGCGTGATAATCCGGTCAGCAAGTCTCACGTTCAACGGCAGGCGGCGCCGGGCGCGCCGCACCAGGCGACTCCGATGCGTCTGCGGATGCAGCATAACGGACAAATCGTGAACGGTAACGACGTTGCGCCGGCTGTTCCACAGCGGCACTTCGAAGTTCGTTCCGTGAAACAGATCGAACGAACCTCGCCGCGCGTAGAGAGGCAAACCAACCGCCCACCAGCGCCGGCGCATTGAATTCGATCTTGGGTTTGTCACGCAGAGATTTGTCAGACGCGCGTGATCGAGTTCCTGGAGAACGGCCGGATCCAGGGGCGCGGGCGAAATTAGTTCGAAGCGATCGGATTGAGAATTGGCGGCCAGAGCGCGCGCGAGCTCAAGGGTGTAGTGTCCGACGCCGGTCCTGGGTTCAGCCAGCGGATAGCCGTCGAGTCCAACGCGCATTCAGGTACTGTAGCGCAGATTGGCAAGCGGCGGGCAAATTAGAAAGCCGGTGGAGTCTACTGTCCGAACCGTTGCCGGTATTCGGAAGAGACGAGGAAAGCCTTGACCATTTCAGCGTTGACGTAATTACCGCCAAAGCTGTTCAGCTTGTTCAGCCAGAAATTGTAACCCTGATAGTCGAGCGTGAGCTCGGGCGGATCGTTGGGATTGCGCCGCAGGTAACCAAAGTACTGCATCAGCACGAAAGCCTTGTTGAATTCCTGTTGCGCGAGTAGCGGATCTTCGGCCACCAAACGCAGCGCGTGCGCCCGGGCAGTAACGTCATCCGGAGTCGTGCCTGAGCCAAACGCGTTGATTGCCGCGGCGTGATTTGGCGCCGACGAAGGCGACACGCCGGCGTTGGTATAAAGCTTGTCGACGAACGCCGTGGGACTCGCCACACCTGCGAACGCATTCATAAACCGGTTGCGCTGTACAAACTCCAACATAAAGGCCTGTTTGTTATTCTCGAGCACCTGTTCCCAACCCGTCTGGTTAACGATGACGCCCTGGCCAATCTTCTGGCTGTCCGGCAGAAACTCATTCAGGCGGAGCGGCACCGGCGCGCCGGGCATGTCACCGTAAGCTGCCTTGTAAGTGCGGTAGACGAGATAGCCCGTCTGCTGAAATTCAATCGATAAGAAGAATGCCGCCGAGACATCGACACGTTTCGCCTGGGTGCATTGCGAATCATTACCGCAGGCAGCGATCTGGCCGCTCCAGAAAGCCAGGCCGATCGGGTCGGGCTCGCGATTCAGAAAATCGAGATAGTGCTGTCGCACAAAGAAATCGGGATCATTGATCGGGCTCGGCTTATTGATCGTGATGTGCGGCGGCGAGGTAATCGTCGTCCGACTTGAGTTCGATCCGACCGTTACGACAATCGGCAAGTCACCCGTATCAACTGTCGAAGGTAAAGTAAAGTCAAGCTGATCTGATCCCGGCTGATCGAGAGACCTGGCGGCGCCGGCTATGATTGCACTCGTGCCGATGGTCACGGTCGCGGCGCTGGCGCTGGTTCCACGCACACCGGTCAGCGACATACGCAGGACGGTCGCCACTTTGGTGCCGGTGCCGTTATCGGAAGTCACATCGAACGGCTCGCCCAGGCAGACGTTACTCGGCGTCGCCGGGTTGGTTATGTTGCAGACTTTCGCGCGACCATCCGGGCCGTTGGTGCTGGTCACGATGTCAGGCTGGGCCGCGACGATTACCAGCAAGCCTCGGATCACGCTCCCATTATTGTTGATGACGATCGGAAAACTGGTTCCAGCAGCGCTCGTCGCCAAACCGATCGGAATGACAAAATTGATCTGAGTTGGGCTGACGGCATAGAGACCGCAGGCGGCGCCAAGAATCTCGACCGACACGCCGTTCAATTCGATCGGCAGCGCCGGCGCGCGTCCTGATTCAGAACCGTTGTTGTTCGCAGCCGCAGACGGCGCGAGGCTGACGCTTGACTGGGCCAGGGCCAGTTCACCTGCCGCCAGGCCCGGCGCGACGTACGGTGTCGGGCTGCCGGTTGGCGTCGGGGAAGGACTTGGCGATGGACTGACGCTCGGACTCGCAGTTGGGCTGGGCATCAGCACCGAAATTCCACTCGCGCCGGTAAACAGAGTAAGGCTGCCGGCGGAATCTGTTCCGCCTGGCGACAACTGATAGAAAACTTCTTCCGAGCCGTCCGCGTTGCCACCGCCCAGTTCGGTGGCGCTCAAAGTAAGGACGATGCGCTTGTGCGAGTTGCTGGGCAAGGCTCGGGTGCTAACGAAGATGGGCGCGGTCGGAATGCTCGTCAGGCGCGTGAACGGCCCGGTTGCAGCCACAGACGGGTTCATCGGCGCCGAAAAGATTTGCACGGCCTTCTGAGGATTTAGCCCAGTGGTGTCACCGCCCGCCAAAATCGTTCCGTCTGTTTTTAAATTGAGCTGGGAAGTGAAGACTACAGTTCCCGGGCTCAGAGAAATGTCGTAGTCCGTAAAAGTCGGAAAGCGCAGAAAGTCGCCCGGTGCTTCCGTAGGGCGCGGACCGAGTTGAGCAAACGAATCGCCGACAACGTCGTAAACAAAGCTGCCATAAAACAACGCGTTGGCCCCATTCGCTTTTAGATCCGTCGCGAGCGATTCCAAGGCCAGGAACCTGCCGTCGCGACTCAGTCGCCGGCCAAAGCTGAAAATATTCGTCGTAGCTCCGTTGTTCGGGTCATCCTTGGTCTTGGTTACCTGACGGATAGGACCGGTGAGCGTAGTTCCACTGTGATTAACTACATAGATCTCGGCGTTGCCGTTGCCCTTCCCATCGTCGTCGTTGCTGCTCGCCAGGTTTGCGTTGGACACAAATGCCAGCAGTAGACCCGAGAGACACGGATTTTCATTGAACTGTGGATGATATCCGGAGCTATTGAATACATCGGCCGTATTCGTGACCTGGGTAAAGGACAGAGTATTCGGATTGACCAGGAAAATTTCGGGATTGCCATCAGTGTTTCCGCTGGCCACCAGGTTGCGCGTGGAAACAAAGGCAATCGTATTACCGTCGTCGCTGATTGAAGCGTCGCGATTATCGTCGGCCACAAACGGGGCGATGAATGCTCCGCCTGGCGAAGGCACTCGGCTGGCCGTCGTGTTGGTAATCTGCTTGAACGTTCCCGAAGTCAAATCTGTGAGCGGCAACTCCGCTCCGCTCGTGAGATTGGCCGTATCCGTCACCGTGAATTGGTAAGTCCACAACTCCTGATTTCCGTCAGTGGCGAGCGTGCTGGCTCCCGGCGCGTTCGGATCGGTTCCATCAAAGCTGCCCGGCGCCGGCGCGTTCGAACTGAAGACCAGGGTGTAAGTGCGCTGTCCGGAAACCAAAGCCGGCTCCAGACTGATCATCGGCCGGTTGTTGCTGATGGCAATTGCCTCGACGCTCGCGTCGACTGGCGTCGGCGTGGGACTGGCCGTTGGCGAAGGGCTCGGACTCGGGCTTACGCTTGGACTCGGACTTGGACTTGGGCTTGGCGACGGCGAAACGCTTGGCGAAGGCTGCAGAACGCTTTTGGTATTGGTAATTTGGAAAATTCGCCGCTGCGCATAGTCGTAAAGAAAAATTTCGCGGTTGCCGTCTTCGTTGTTGCGCGCGTTGGTGTTTCGAACTCCATTCGAATCGAAGGTGGGAATTTTTTCGGTGGCGATGTCGCCATTCGATTCGATCACGACAAAGCGACCATTGGCCGAAGTATCGCCGGCAAACGAATCACGCAGCGAGTGCGTCACCTGCCCGACGAACGGATCGGGCGCCAGGGGATTGGTGCTTTGAGCGGAAGTAAGCGCACCCGCAACCAGCATGCACGCCGCTCCCGCGCACAGAAAAGCAATAAGCAGTCTCGCCATTAAGACACCGAAGGTACGATAAATATGCCCACTGGGGATTGAGCTACCAGCTAGAACTAGTTCTGCAAATTCTCCGTAGTCAGGTCGGACATTGTAAGCGTTGGGCCGCTTTAACCGCAAGTAGCCACTTCGCTTAGTTTCAACCGGGCTGCTTTCGGTTGCTCAGGCGCGCCTGTGCTTTTAAGGCACTCAAACTTGCAGTTTAAGGCCCGAACCTATGCCGGTACTCGTCGGATGTAATAAAGGCCTTGACCATCTCAGCGTTGACATAGTTTCCGCCAAACTGATTCAGCTTGTTCAGCCAGAAGTTGTAGCCCTGATAGTCCAGCGTCGGCTCCGGAGGATCATAAGGGTTCCTTCTCAAATAGCCGTAGTACTGCATCAGGACAAAAGCGCGGTTGAATTCGAGGCTGTTCAGATCAGGGTCTTCGGCAATGGTGCGCAAAGCCTGCGCTCGAGTTTTCACACCCGCGTTCAGATCAGCTACCAGCTGATCGCGCTCAGCTTGCGACAGAGGGCCGCCGGCGTTGGCATTCATCGTGTCCACGAATTGCGCGGCGGTGAGGAATGCGGGATAAGCGGAAGTAAATCGGGAACGCCGGACAAACTCTTCGGTAAACGCCTGTGTGTTGTCTTCCAGCTGCTGTTGCCAGTTGCCCTGATTAACCACTATGCCCTGGCCGATCTCCTGAACGTCGGGCAGAAACTCATTAAATCGAATGGGTACCGGCGCGTTGCTGATGTATCCGTAGGACGCTTTGTAAATCCGATAGACAAGGTAGCCTGTTTGTTGAAACTCAATCGATAGAAAGAAGGCTGCTGAAGTGTCGATGCGTTTCACTTCAATGCACTGTGGGTCAGCGCCGCATGACGTGATGTTGTTTACCCAGAAAGCTCGACCTGCGGGGTCAGGCTCGCGATTAAGAAAGTCTATGTATTGCTGCCGCACAAAGAAATCCGCCACATCGATTTGATTTGTCCCGGTGCTGGCATCGTTGTCGCCAATGGTAATCGTGGCGCTGGCGATCGAACCGAGCGTCAATCCGCTGCCGCCGGGCGAGCCGAGCGTCACAAAAAACGTTTCGCTCCCCTCAGCGTAAGCGTCATCGACAATCGGAATAGAGATCGATTTGCTGGTTTCGTTGGCGGCAAACTGCAACGTGCCCATCGTGGTCAGATAGTCACATCGCGAAGAAGCCTTGCCGGTGCCGGGAGCGCCGCAGGTTGTCGATCCAGCCGTATCGCTGGTCGAATAATTAACACTCGCCGGAAACGATGTGTCTCCGCTTCTGGTTATAGTTACGATCGCATCGACGCCGCCTTCATTGACAGGGTAACTGGAAGCAGTGAACTGCACCGTTGACGGGCCTGGGGTGATCAAGGGAATTTCCCAGATGCCACGACCGTGGGTGCCGGCGCGGAGAACGCGATTGGCATTCTGAAGCGCGAGATCGAAAACCGCCGCTCGCGGCAAACCAGTTCCATAAGGATTCCAGTTGGCTCCGGCATCGGTCGTGTAATAGACGCCGATGTCGGTGCCTGCGTACAGGATGTTTGAGTTGATAGGATCGATAGCCAGCGCATTGATAGGAATACTCGGAATACCACTGCCGGCCGCGATCCAGTTCGAGACTACCGGCGAAGCGCTCGCCGCGGCGCCCAGGTTTGTTATCTTCCAAATTCCCTGCCCTGCCGGCGCGTAATACGACAGCGCGACATAAGCAACATTCTTATTATTAGGATCGATTAGCGCGCGGCCGACAAACTTGTTGATGGGGCTGCCGTTTGGATTCGCCGGAAACGAAAACGAAGAAGTAAGGTTGACCAATGTCGAGGAGCCGGTTGAAGTTCCCCACACCTGACCATCTTGAAAGCCCACGATGCGATAGTTGTCGCCGCCTGGCCAGATCGCGATTGTACTGACAGGCGATGTGAAGGTTGGGTTTGGTGGGCATTGAGGTACCGGGCAAATAATACTAACGGGTGCCTGGCTAACGACCGTGTTTGTCGTTCCGCGATCATTCGAACGGTAGAGACGATCCGTCCCGAGATAAACCGTGTTCGGATTACCCGGCCCGAGAGCCATCGGAGCGTAGAACAAAACAAAATCAGTGCAATTGATGCCGTTCGCCGGAGCTCCGATGCAGCCGATGTTGGTCCATGATCCTGATGCGGCCGCCGCCAGCGTGGTCACTCGCTGATATCTAATCTGACTGCCAGAGGGCCCACCGCTAAAGAAAAACGTGTGATACATGGTCACGTTGGTGTTGTCCGTGGCGCTCTGATCGATTAAGGCGTATCCGCCGTCGCCACCAATTGAGTTTGTCCACGAACCGCCGACTGTTTGTTGCAGCTCGGAACCATTGTCCTGGGTTCCGCCAAGGGCGATATTTCTGTCGAGTGGATGAACTGCGATGCTCTCGAATTGAAGGGTATTCAGGGCCGCATTATTCAGGTTGGTCCACGCGGTTCCGGCAGCTGCACTTGACGAGCGCTTCCATACGCCACCGTCGTTACCGGTGTAGATATTGCCGGCGCTATCGAAGAACAGCGAGTGATCGTCGGGATGCAAGCCGCTGCTGTCAGCTAAGAAAGACGTCCCGCCATCAGTTGATTTTCTGACGACGCCACCACAAGTCGAAGATGTCTGACCGCCGATGTAAACGACATTCGCATCGTTTGGATCCACCGCTATCGGCATGTCATAGAAACACTGGCCGGAACAGAATCCGCCACCGCCGGTTAGCTGTCCGCTCCACGTCGTCCCGCCATCTATTGATTTTCGGATCGCGCCGGTTGGTGAGCTTGACGTGCAGCCCGGCGTAACGGTCGGCGGTTCACTGGTGGCCGCGTAAACGCTGACGACCGATCCGACTTTATTGATAGCCAAATTCACGCGCGTGTTGTTCGGCAAAGATTGTCTGAGCGTAAACGTCGGGTTCAATCCGAGCGCGTCGCTCGATTGATAAATACCGGATGCCAGTCCCGATCCCGATGGCCCGATTGCCGCCGCGATCAGATTGCTCGGATTGCCGGGCTCGATCGCGATGTCAGAAATATCTTCGTTGCCCGTTCCGGGACTGTCCGCACTGGCGCCGGTCGTCACGACCAGCTTTTGGAATGTGATCGAATTCAGCGGCGAGGTGGCGTTTGTCGAGCGATAGACACCGCGCGTGGCGATGGCCGGTACCTGGCCGAGACCATTCGCGCCGCTGCCGGACACACCCCGTGCGGTAGCCACAAAGATCGTCGCGGGATTGCTCGGATCCACGAGGATCTTGCTGATTGAACGGCCGGTGAAGATGTTATAGGTCAAACCTGAGAGAGTGATTTGTGGATTGATTGGACCAACCAACGCCGGCGTGGTATCGACAGTATCGATGCGATAAAGACCTACGCCAAAGAAGCAATCGCCACAGCCATTGAACTCGCCAGTGCCCACATAAAGAATCGTCGGATCGGAAGGAGCCAGCGTCAGCGCTCCGACCGCCTGCGCCTGAGCGTTATCAAAGATCGATTGCCAGCTTGCGCCGCCATCGAGCGATCGCCAGACGCCGCCCTGTGCCGTGCCGACGTAAATCTTGCTTGAGTTAGTAGGATCGACGACGACCGAGGTGGCTCGCCCGCTGACTGCGCCTCCAAATCCGTTTGGCAAGGGTGCCGGACCCAGCGGAGTCCAGGAATCGCCGGCGCCGAGCGGCATGATCAGATTGGTTCCGCTGACCATCGATTCGAGCCGCAGGTTTTGCTCCTGTCGTTCCATCTGCTCGATGGCCCGGCCGCGCGCTTCCGGATCGAAGGGCCGCCCGGCTTCGATACCCCGACGCAGGCCGACGTATTCACCGCGCCGGCGAAGGTAACTCTCTTTATCTATATTGCTGTGAAGTTTGGCGGGCAGGTCGGCGTCATTGTCCTGAGCGTCGCGATCGTCGTTCGCAGTCTGCTGGGAATCGAGATTCTCGCCAGTCCTTGATGCGCGGCCCGCGCTCGACGCTGACGAGCCCAAGCTCCACAGCAGCAAACACAGGCAGAGGCCGGTCAAGAATAACAGCGCCGCCGTTCGATGTTTCATTTCAGGGCTAAACGAGTCCTACCGGGAAAACGAATCGGCTAGAGTATAAGTCA
>Ga0066709_100003651_pt1 | contig 11926 bp, 14 predicted proteins | sample GraSoiAngelo_158_FD_79665 | JGI IMG/M metagenome (GOLD analysis project Ga0066709, IMG submission 79665) | Grasslands soil microbial communities from the Angelo Coastal Reserve, California, USA - 14_1009_16_30cm | ecosystem: Environmental > Terrestrial > Soil > Grasslands | place: USA... | reverse complement strand
TCTCCCACGATGGCTAGAGAGGATACCGATGATCGATCGCGAGCAGCGGGCCGACGGGGCCGCTCCCGAGGACGCGCCGGCGCTCGCCGCCTAGCAGAACCTCGAACAAGAAGCGCCCCCGGTCTTCGCCGGGGCGCTTCTGCGGTCCGAGGTCAGCCCCGCGTCAGCGATTCCACCTGACCACGCTGAGGATGTTCGAGAACTCGTCGGTCCAGGTCCGCAGACCCGGGTCGCGGCGCAACGGCTTCCAACGCGGGTCGCGCGCAAGCCGGTCGAGCTCGCTGCGGTCCCGCGCCACGACGGCCCAGACCGAGCTGGACATCCCCTGGCGGGCCGCCTCGCCCGAGACGAGGTAGCTCTCCGAGAGGCCGGCGAGACCGAGCGACCGGTCGAGCCCTTCGATCACCGGCTCGAGATCCAGGAAGCGATTGGAGATGTGGAATGCGATCAGACCGCCCGGGCGCAGCTTCCGGAGGTAGACCTGGACCGCCTCGCGGGTCAGGAGATGCACCGGGACCGAGTCGGAGCTGAAGGCGTCGAGCACGATCAGGTCGTAGGAGGAATCGGGCGCCTTCGCGATCTCGAGCCGCCCGTCACCGAGCCGGATGTCCACCTTCGCCTTCGAGTCGTGGAGGTACGTGAAGTAGCGCGGGTCGGACGCGATCCCGACGACGGCCCGGTCGATCTCGTAGAAGGTGAAGCGGTCGCCCGGCCGGCCGTACGCAGCCGCGGTGCCCGCACCGAGCCCGAGAACGGCGACGCGCCGCGGGCTGTCGGGGAGCCGGTCGAACACCTGCCCGAGAGGCCCGCGGCGGCCGTAATAGCTGAGTGGCACATCGCGGCGGCCGGGGGCGAAGCTCTCGACGCCGTGCACTGTCGTCCCGTGGGAGAAGACGCGCAGCTGGCCCGACTGCTCGACGCGAAGGACGCCGAAGAACGTGCGTTCGGCGTGGAGCGCAGGGTTCTGCACCGTCGTCATCAGCAGGACGGCGCCCACGGCGAGGGCGAACCGGACGGGACGGCGCGCCCACGCCGCGATCGTCACGACGGCGACTGCGTAGAGGATGCGCGTCGACCAGGTGTGCGCCGGGAGCATCTTCGACGCAGTCAGGACGACGACGAGAAAGCCGAAGGGCAGGAGCAGGTCCGCGTTCCGCCGGAGGATCCCGGTTCCCGGCGCGGCCCGGCGCGGCCCCATGCGGAGCAGCAGCGCGAGCACGATCGCGATCGGGTATTCGGCGACCCACGAGAAGAGGACCGGCGCGAGGAGCGCGTTGAACGCGCCGCCACAGACGCCGCCGAGCGAGAGCAGGAGGTAGAACTTCGTCAGCTGCTCAGGCGGCGGACGCTCGAGCGCGAGCCGGCGGTGGATCATGAGCGCGACGAAGAAGAGGTTCGCGCCGTGGACCGCGACCGCCGCCCAGACCGGCGTGCGCCCGAAGGGGAGAATCGTCGCGGCGAGCAGGAGAGACGAGCCTGCGACGGCCCAGCTCATCGCGCGCGGGGAGAGCAGCTGGCGGTTCGCGAACGCGACGACGAAGCTCAGCAGGTAGAGCGCCAGCGGGATTACCCAGAGAAGCGGGACGGCGGCGATATCGGTGGAGATGTAGTTGGTCGTGCCCAGGATCAGGCTCGACGGCAAGGCCGCCAGGGCGACCCACCGCAACGCCGTGAACACACTGATCGGACGTGCGGCGACGCGGGGCGAGACCGCCGCGACGTTCACCGGCGCGGCCGCGAAGACGCGCCAGGCACAGACGGCGGCGAGGATCACGAACACCGAGTAGCCGAGGGTCCAGAGCCGCGCCTGTTGCGCGAGCGTCAGGCGGGGCTCGATCAGCACCGGATACGCGAGCAGCGCGAGCAGGCTCCCGACGTTCCCGGCCGCGTAGAGGAAGTACGGATCGCCCGACCGCGCGTCGCCGACGGCGGAGAACCACCGCTGGAGCACCGGGCTCGCCGTCGTCACGACGAAGAAGGGCAGGCCCGCTGCTGCGCAGAGCGCGATCAGGAGGTGCAGCGTCGGCGCCCCCCCGACGCTCGAGACGGAGTTGCTCGAGACAGCGATCGGCAGAACGGCGAACGGCGTCAGGACGAGCGCGAGCTGGCACAGGACCTGCCGGCGAAGGCCGGCCACCCGCACCGAATAATGTGCGAATGCGTAGCCGCCGAGCAGAGCAGCCTGGAAGAAGACGAGGGAGACGGCCCACACGGCCGGCGTACCGCCGAAGTACGGCAGCAGCATCTTCGCCACCATCGGTTCGACGACGAAGAGCAGGGCGGCACCGGCGAAGATCGCGGCGCCGAAGATCGTGACGCTCGCGCGCGCCGCGACCCCAGGGAATCTCGTCGGGATCTCGAGAGGGACGTGCTGGTCGCGCGCTTCCACCGCCTCCACATCGACGCGGGACCGGTGGGGCTTTAGGACGGGCCCGAGAGCCGGAGGAGGGACTCGAACCCTCGGCCTAGCGCTTACAAGGCGCTTGCTCTGCCAGCTGAGCTACTCCGGCTTGGAGACGACACAGGTGCACACCTGCGCCTGATGTAGGTGTACACCTACATCACGCGGTTCGCACGTCGGATCGCTACTGGAGGACCTGGCGCGACCGCTGGTGCGTGAGCACTTTCCGCTTCACGCGCTGGAGGGCGTTGTCGATCGTCTTCGTGTCGCACCCGAGCTCAGCCGCCATATCCTCGTACGAGGAGCCTTCGAGGTAGAGCCGGAGCGCATCCGCCTCTAGCCGCGAGAGGCCCGTGCCGAGGCAGAAGACGAGGCTCTGCAGCTCCTCGGTCGAGATCACGCAGACGGACGGGTTGTTCACGCTCGGGCCGGGGAGCGCGTCGCCGAGGGTGCAGTCTCCGTCCGAGTCCTGGCCCGCCGGGGTGTGGCTGAACGAGACGTACGTGTTCAGCGGGGCGTGCTTGAAGCGCGTGGCCGTCTTGATCGCCGTGATGATCTGGCGCGTCACGCACAGCTCGGCGAAGCTGCGAAACGACGTCTCCTTGTCGGGACGGAAATCGCGGACGGCCTTGTAGAGGCCGATCAGCCCTTCCTGCACGAGGTCCTCGGAGTCGCCGCCGGCCAGGAAGTACGAGCTCGCCTTCAGGCGGACGAAGCCGGTGTAGCGGCGAATCAGGACGTCGAGCGCACCGGGGTCGCCGTTCCGCGATCGGAGCACGAGCTGCAAGTCCTCAAGCTCTCGTTGAGCTTTCTGGGTGGCTGCCATGGCCGTGGCCGCGCGAGCGGGCATCGTTTTCCCCCTTTCCAGCGGGCAGTTCCTGGATCCGTCGCGTCGAGCGAACGGGCAAGTCTCACCCTCAGGTTGAGGCGGAAGATAGCAGGAGGACCAGCGCAACACAAGTGATTTGCACAGGACCCAGCCTGTTACGAACGTACGTTCGTCAGAGGCCGCGTCGGCGGCGCTCGAGCTCGGCCCGGGTGGCGTCGTCCAGCCGGTCGCGGAGCTGTGACGGACGCTCGTCCGCATGCGCCGCCGGAGCGAGATCGCCGAGGAACGTCTGGGAGCTCACCTTGGCCACGTCGGCACCCGCCGCGCCCCGGACGGTCATGTCCGAGGAGACGAGGCACACCTCCTCGGTCGCGCGGTTTTCCGCCGCCAGACGCTCCAAGAGCGTGTCGGCGTGCTCGGCGTAGCGGATCTCGAGCGGACCGACGGTCTCCTCCGAGCCGACGCCGTCGAACACGAGGACGCCCCGAGCGCCCTTCATCGCCACGAAGCTCGCGAGCGTGTCTCGCAGCTCGCGAACGTCCCCGAACGATCCGGCGTGGAGCAGGTTGTAGCCGTCGAAGAGGTAGAGAGTCGGCTCAGCCACCGCGCTGGCGCCGAGCTTCGTAGAGGAGGAGCGCCGCCGCGACGCTCACGTTCAGCGACTCGACTCGCCCGGCGAGCGGGATCGCGACCGCGGCGTCGCACGTTCGCCGGACGAGCGGACGAAGGCCTTTGCCCTCGGCGCCGAAGACGAAGGCGAGCCCGCCCGAGAGGTCCGTCTCCCACATCGACTGCGGCGCGTCTCCGGCGGCTGCGAAGACCCAGAGATCGGCCCGCTTCACCTCGGCCAGGTAGCGCGCGAGGTTCGTTACGACGGCTACGGGGAGGTGCTCGACGGCGCCCGCCGACGAACGGCAGACTGCCGGCGTAACCCGCGCCGAGCCATGCGCGGGCAGGACGACTCCCGTCGCTCCCGCGCCCTCGGCGCTGCGGATCACGGCGCCGAGGTTTCGGGGATCCGTGACCTGGTCGAGGCACGCGAGGACCGGCGCCTCGCCCGCCGCGAGCTCATGTGCCTCCGCGTACCGGTAGGGCTCGCACCACGCCACAACCCCCTGGTGGTCGCGCGTGCCCGCCGCCTCGCTCAGCTCCCGCTCGGCCTTGACGTGAACTCGAGGTCCAGCCGGCTCGCGCAGCCATGGCTCCGCCCTCACCGCCCGCTCGGTCGCCCAGACCTCGAGCACCTCGCGCGGACCGCGCAAGGCTTCGCGCACCGGCCGCCGTCCGTAGACCTGCTCGCGGGTCACTTCGGGACGAGATCGAAGCCATCTGCGCGGTCTCTAATCACCCATCCCTGAGCCTCGACCTCGCGCCTAACCTCGTCGGCCGTTGCAAAGTCCCCAGTCTTTCGAGCGCGCCAACGCTGCTCTGCGAGAAGAACGACCTCGTACGGCGCCTCCTGCCTCGCCGCCTCGATCCCGAAGATGCCGAGCGCCCGCCGGAGCTGGTCGTGCGCCCCTTTCGCGCGCCAGCGATGCAGCACCGCGAGCGCCTCGGGGGTGTTGAAGTCATCGTCGAGCGCCGCACCGAACTCGCTCTCGTCGACGTCGGCGCTCGTCTCGAGGACCAGCGCGTTCCGAAACGTCTCGAGCTGCGCACGCGCCTGCTCAAGCGTCTCCTCTGACAAATCGATGGGCTTTGACCAGTGCGCCGTCATGAAGAAGAGGAGGATCGTCTCGCGGCCCCAGCGGTCGATCGCCTCGCGCAGCGTGACGACGTTCCCCTCGGACTTCGCCATCTTCGAGCCGGTGAAGCGAAGGATCCCGTTGTGCATCCACAGCCGCGCGAACTCGTGGCCGAGGGCGCGGGACTGGGCGAGCTCGTTCTCGTGGTGGGGGAAGACGAGATCGAGGCCGCCGCCGTGGATCTCGAACACGGGGCCGAAGATCTCCTCGGCCATGACGGAGCACTCGATGTGCCAGCCCGGCCTCCCCCGGCTCCACGGCGAGTCCCATGACGTGTCCTCGCCGAGCTTGTTCGCCTTCCAGAGCGCGAAGTCGCGCGGGTCCTCCTTGAGCGGGTTCGGCTCTTGCTCCTCGACGGAATCGGGCCGCTGCCCGGAGAGTTGGCCGTACTCCGGATCAAGCGCGACGCGAAAGTACACGTCTCCCTCGACGGCATACGCCCGTCCGCGCTCGACGAGCTGCTCGATGAACCGGACGATCTGCGGGACGACCTCTGTTGCGCGCGGCAGCTCGTCCGGCATCCCGAGGCCGAGGTCGGCCGTGTCCTCGAGATACCAGTCCGTCGCCTGCTGCGCGAGCGCCGCGCTCGCGCCGGGCGCCGCCTCGTAGATCTTGTCGTTGATGTCGGTGATGTTGTGGACGAGGATCGTCTCGTAGCCGCGCAGGCGGAGCCACGTCCGCAGCCACATCCCGAGGACGAACGGCCGAGCGTTGCCGACGTGCGCGCGGGCGTACACGGTCGGGCCGCAGAAGTACATCCGGATCGGGCCCGGCGGCGGGGGCAGGTCGTCGACCCTGCGCGAGAGCGTGTTGTAGAGCCGCATGGTCTTGCGTCGAAGCCTATCCGCGAGTTATTTCGCGCTCACGAGAGCGCGCGGTCGATCCGCCTGAGCGCCTCGTCGCGATCGAGCGCCTCGATCACCGCCCAGAGCTCGGGCCCTCGCTCGCGTCCCGTCAGGGCCAGCCGCACCGCCCGGAGATCGCCGCCCACGGCCTTGAGCTCTCGGACGATCGCCTTCGCGTCGAGGCCGTCCTGGGCGAGCTCGCGGAAGCGCACCAGCGTCTCGGGCGCTCGGGCTTGCGCGGGATCCGGAGCTTCGAGGACGACCTCCGCGAACGCGCGCGCCTCGCGCAGGTCTCTGGCGCCGCGCATCACCGGCACCACGCTCGCAGGAACTCCGACGCGCTCGGCGAGCTCCTCGTCGCTCATCCGCTCGATCGCCTCGATCGAGAGCCGGCGGATCCGAGGGAGATCGAGCCGCACGTCGTGACGCGGCAACCCGAGCTCCTCCAGGTACGCGCGCACGGCCTCGCCGGGAATGCCGGCATCGCGCAGCGAGGCGACCGTCGCTCCCTCGGCGCGCTTCGAGAGCTTCTTTCCGTCCGGTCCGAGGACGAGGCCGTGGTGGACGAACTCGGGCGGGCGCGCGCGAAGCGCCTCGAAGAGCCTGCGGTGGAGCGCCTCGTTCGGCCGGTGGTCGTTCCCGCGAACGACGTGCGTGATCCCGAAGTCGAGGTCGTCGACGACGCTCGCGAGGTGGTAGGTCGCGGTGCCGTCCTTGCGCACGAGCGTGATCCCGTCGAAGCGATCGCCTAGCCGTTCTGCCGCTTCGCGGTAGCGCTCCGCCCGCCCGCTCTGCCTCACCGGCCCTTCGTCCCATACGATCCCCAGCCACTCGAGGTCGCGGAGGATCTCGGCCTCGCCGCTGGGGACGTTTCGCGCGGGATCGGTGTCGTCGATCCGGAGCAGCATCCAGTCACCGAGCCGCCGATTCGCGGCCGCGCTCAGCGCGTTCCCGGTGTGGAGGGAGCCGGTCGGGCTCGGCGCGAAGCGGACACGCTTCATCGTCCGGCCAATGTACAAGCCGGACAGCGCGGTATAAGTCGCCGGTGCGGCTCGTTCTAGTCGCCGCGTGCGTTCTCGCCGCCTCGGGCTTCGTCGCCGCCCCGTCCGCCGGCGCGGGCGTCGCATGCGCCCGGATCGCGTTCACGCCCTTCGGCACGACGCGGCAGCTCGCATACTCGGTCAGGATCGTCGCGGGCCGCGTCTCGTGCGCGACGGCGAGGCGCGTGATGTTGCGATTCATGACGAAGGACACGTATCCGCGCGGCTGGTTCTGCGCGCGCGGCCACACGAGCCAGAACCAGAAGTGGGCGGCCGCATGCGGAACCGCGGCCGGCGCCGACGTAAAGGCCTACGGCCCGGTCCGCCGCTGAGCCGCGTGGAGGCGGAGCTCCTCGCATGGTACGGCCGGAACGGGCGCGACCTGCCATGGCGGCGGACTCGCGACCCGTACGCGATCCTCGTCAGCGAGGTCATGCTCCAGCAGACGCAGGTCGAGCGGGTCGCGCCTCGGTACCTCGCCTGGCTGGAGCGATGGCCGACGGTCGAGGCGCTTGCGGCCGCGTCAGCCGCGGACGTGATCCGCGAATGGCAGGGTCTCGGCTACAACCGGCGCGGGCTCAACCTTCATCGCGCGGCCCAGCTGATCGCCCAGGCTGGCTGGCCCGGCGATCTCACCGAGCTCCCCGGCGTCGGCCCGTACACGGCGGCGGCCGTGGAGTGCTTCGCGCTCGGCCGCACGGTCCTGCCGGTCGACACGAACGTCCGCCGCGTGCAAGAGCGGACCGGCGGGAGCTTCTCCGCCGAGTCCGCCCAGGCGCTGATGGATCTCGGCGCAACCGTCTGCCTCGCCCGCGTCCCCCGCTGCCACGTCTGTCCGCTCGCCGAGCGCTGTCCGTCGCGTGGGCGGCGGTACGAGCCGCTTCGGCGCCAGTCGCGGTTCGAAGGGTCGTTCCGGCAGCGGCGCGCGCAGACGCTCAGGCTCGTGGCCGAGGCACCGCGTCCCGTGGGAGAGCTGGACGGCCCGGCTGTCGAGGCGCTCGCCGCGGACGGGCTCGTCGTCGAGCGCGCCGGCATCGTGGCGCTGCCCGCGTAGTACCCTCGGCGCACGCGCTACGACCGCCTGATCGACGACCTCGGAACCGCCGTCCTCGACGGCCCGGGCGAGCTCGCCCCGGCGACGAGACACGCCGCGGCGAACGGAAAAGCGGTTCCGCCCGAGCTCGAGGCTTGGGTTACCAAGGTCCGGGAGTGCGCATACGCGACGACCGACGAGGATGTGGCCGCATTGCGCCGGGCAGGGTACTCCGAAGACGAGATCTTCGAGGTCACGGTGGCAGCCGCTCTCGGCGCAGGGCTCGCACGCTTCGACGCTGGGGCGCGCGCGCTCCGATGAGGATCGCGGCAGTCGATCGGGCGTATGCCGGCGAGCCCACGGTGGACGTCGTGAAGACGCTCCACTACCGGCCCGAGCTCTTCGGGCGCCCGTTCTCGGCGGCGGTCGACGAGGCGATGCGCGGCCCGTCCGACTGGACGCCCGGGGAGCGGGAGCTCTTCGCGGCTTTCGTCTCGAACCGCAACCAGTGCGTCTTCTGAACGGCGTCCCACGGCGCGGTCGCGTCGTACGCGCTCGGGACGGAGGTGGCGCAGGCGGCGCTCGACGACTGGCGGACGGCGCCGATCGACGACCGGCTGCGAGCGACGCTCGGGTTCCTCGAGAAGCTCACGCTCGAGCCGGACGCTCTCGGGCCTGAGGATGCGGACGCGGTCCGCGAGGTGGGAGTCTCCGACGACGCACTCCTCGACGCGATCGCAGTCGCGGCGCTCTTCAACGTGATCGACCGGGTCGCCGACGCGCTCGGGTTCGACGTCCCGCCGCCGGAGGCCTTCGCCGCGCGCGCGGACCGGATGCTCGCTACCGGCTACGCGCTCGACTGAGCAGCGCGACCGCCTGTGCGGCGAGCCCTTCGCCGCGCCCCGTGAAGCCGAGGCGATCGGTCGTCGTCGCGCGAACGGAGACGAGCTCCGGGTCGACCTCGAGCGCGCCCGCAAGCCGACTGCGCATCTCGAGCCGGTGGGGAGCGAGCCGCGGCTCCTCGCCGATCAAGACGACGTCCGCGTTCGCGAGCTCGAACCCGAGCCCGCGAACTCGCTCGGAGGCGAGCCGGAGCAGGTCGAGCGAGGAGGCCCCGCTCCAGCGCGGATCGCCGGCCGGGAACATCGCGCCGATGTCGTCGAGCCCGGCAGCGCCGAGGATCGCGTCGACCAGCGCGTGGGCGAGCACGTCGCCGTCCGAGTGGCCGGCGAGCCCTCGGGGCGACTCGATCGTCACGCCGCCGAGGACGAGCGGAATCCCGTCGGCGAAGGCGTGCGCGTCGACGCCGATCCCGACACGGAGCTCGGTCATCCGAGCGGCTCCTGGCGCCGGCGGCGTCCCTCGAAGACCGTGACGGTGTCGTACCCAGCGGCACGGGCGTGCTCGACGGCGCGCTCCACGTCGCGCCCGACATGCTCCGGGTGATGGGCGTCGGAGGCGAGCGTGATCGGCACGTCGAGCGCCCGGCAGCGGCGGAGGAGCGCGAGGTCCGGATAGACCTCGCCGACCGGCTTGTGCAGACCAGCTGCGGAGACCTCGACGCAGACCCCGGGCTGCCCGATCGCCCGAGCGGCGGAGTCGTGGAGCTCGTCGACGACGTCGGGTTCCGGCCGCGACCCGAAGAACTTCACGAGGTCGGGGTGCGAGAGGACGTCGAAGAGGCCGCTGGCCGCCGCCTCGGCCAGGACCGCGAAGTACGCGCGCCAGCCGGCCTCGTCGCCGAACGCCGGGTCCATGTCGACCGATTCGCCGTCGACGAAGTGCACCGAGCCGAGCAGATAGTCCCACGGGTAGGGCGAGAGCAGCGATGCGAGGTCGTCGGCGCGATCGGGGAGGAAGTCGACCTCGAGCCCGAGCTTGATCGGCAGCCCGCGGCGCTTCCCCTCCGCGACCGCGGCGACGTACTCGTCGAGGTCGTCGTTGCAGCGATCCTGCATCCACGGCAGGTCCCAGAGCTCCTCGCCCTGCCGAAAGTGATAGGCGTGGTCGCTGATCCCGATCTCGTCGACGCCCGCGCGCCGGGCCTGGTCGACATAGAGCTCGAGCCGATCGACGAGATAGCGGCCGCCGGGCTCGTCGCCGTGCCGATCGCGGAGGTGCATGTGGTAGTCGACGATCATCGGAGCACCTTCGCGTCCCGGCGCCGCACTACACCCCAACGCGCCCCCAGGGGTCCCCCGGGACCCCCTGCGAACAGCCTATCCGGCGCGGGCTCGCGTGTCTGTGCCGGCTTCGTGCCGGAATCGTCGCAGCGGGGCGCAGGCGCGCTCATGGCTCGGCGAGCAAGCGCTCGACGCGCTCGAGGTCGGCGGCTTCGGTCACCTTGAGCAAACGCGGATCGCCCGGCACGACTCGCACCCGGCCCCCCGCTCGCTCGACGAGCGACGCGCAGTCGCTCGCCCCGGACACGTCCCCGACAAGCGCGTCACGAAGGACGTCCGCGACGAACGCCTGCGGCGTCTGCACCGCCACGAGCCCCTCCCGATCGAGCGTCTCCACGACCGCGTCGCGCTCCACCCGCTTGACCGTGTCCGGGATCGGAAGCGCCGGCACGACTCCGTCCCAACCCTCCGAGAGCGCCGCGAGCACGCGCTCAACCACCTCCGCGGGCAGCAGCGGCCGGGCTGCGTCGTGGACGAGGACAACCGCGGCGTCTTCCGGCACGGCGGCAATGGCCAACGCCACCGACTCGGCCCGCGCCGCGCCGCCAGCGAGGCAAGAGACGACCTTCGCGCACCCGAGCTCCTCGGCGAGCAGCGTCGAGGGCTCCTCCCACCCGGACGGAGCCGCGACGACGATCGCGTCCACCCACTCCGAGTCGTCGAGGCGCTCGAGGCTCTCGGCGAGCAGCGGCCGCCCGCGAAGACGCGCGAACGCCTTCGGCCGGTCCATCCCGAGCCGCTCGCCGCGACCGGCCGCGACGAGGATCGCCCACACGCTCACGCGGGCCGGCCCGCGGTACCGTCGCTACGCGGTCGCGCCGGCCTTGGCCTTCTTCGCGCCGTTCGTCGCGCCGCCGACGTCCGTGAGCACCTCGTCCAGCCAGGCGCCGGCCTCTTCCTCGTCGAGCTCCATCGCGTACATGAGCTCGCTCGCGAGGATCTTCTTGGCCTTCACGAACATCTGCTTCTCGCCCGTCGAAAGGCCCTTCTCGTGGTCCCGCAGCGACAGGTTCCGGACGACCTCGGAGAGCTCCAGGATGTCGCCCGTCTTCATCTTGTCGCGGTTGTGCTTGAAGCGCCGGTTCCAGTTCTTCGGCATCTGCGTGCCGCCCCCGGTCAGCGCCTTGAGAACGACCTGCACCATGTCCTCGTCGATCACCTTGCGCAGACCGACCTTCTCGGCGTTCTCTGACGGCACGTTCACGGTCATGTCGTTGTGGAGGATCTTGATCGTCAGGTACTCCCTGCTTTGACCGAGGACCTCTCGCTTCTCCTTCTTCACGACCGTGCCTGCCCCGTGGTGCGGATACACCACTTTGTCACCGACCTTGTACAAGCCGCCTCCCCTTCGTCGAGCCTTAGTCGCCAAGACGCCGGCGCAAGGGAAAGCACGCCGGCGGAACCGCGACACTATAGCGAAGATTTGGTAAAAGTGCCAACTTTCCAGGGCTTTCTGAGAGAAATCCCTGCTCAGGAAGTAGTGCGCTCGCCCTCCTCCAGCGCGATCCGCACCGCTTCGCGCAGCGTCTCGGCGGGGACGACCGCCGGCTTGCCGCGGGTCGGCGTCCCGGGCGGAGCGACCACCGTCGCGAGTCCGAGCTTGCCGCACTCCTCGAGCCGGCGCTCCGCCTGAGCGGCAGGGCGCAGCCGCCCGGTCAGCCCGATCTCTCCGAACGCCGCCGTCCCCTCCCGCACCGGGGCCCCCCGTGCCGCCGAGGCGATCGCGAGGGCAACCGCGAGGTCGGCGCCGGGCTCGTCGATCCGGACACCCCCGGCGACGTTCACGAACACGTCCGCCTGCCCGAGCGCCACACGCGCGTGCCTTCCGAGCACGGCGACGATCATCGCGA
>Ga0066709_100003650_pt1 | contig 11928 bp, 11 predicted proteins | sample GraSoiAngelo_158_FD_79665 | JGI IMG/M metagenome (GOLD analysis project Ga0066709, IMG submission 79665) | Grasslands soil microbial communities from the Angelo Coastal Reserve, California, USA - 14_1009_16_30cm | ecosystem: Environmental > Terrestrial > Soil > Grasslands | place: USA... | reverse complement strand
GTTGCGTTGGCCTGGGTCATTCGCAGCGGGAGCGTTATCGCAATTCCCGAATCCGGCTCTCCAGCGCACGTCAAGGAAAACGCTGTGGCGCTTTCGATAGCCCTCACGCCGCGAGACCTTCAGACTTTGGATGCAGCGTTTCCCGGACCATTCGGCGCAACCTAGCGAGGAGCTGGTAACTTTGCGCCAATCATCGACGGACTGAGGCATCCTTCCGCCTGCCAATTTCTGCTAGCGGACCACAATCGGCCGTAGACACCCGGAGATGGATGTGACTCTCCCAGCAGCCGCCACCACTCAATGAAGTGCCAGCTGCAGCGGAGCGGTCTGTGAGGTCACTGCGAACGGACTGCCCGGAACGAGCGTCAGCGCGCCGGTGCTCGCGTCCCGCGTGTAGGCGTATATCCCCTGCTGACCGGAGCCGGCGCTCGCGCTTGCGTACAGGAACTGCCCACTGGGGTCGATCTGCGTTGCAGTGGTGACCCCGGGGGCGGCAAGTGTCTGCCCAGCCGCTATCTGCAACGGAACCGGAGAGCCTACTGAATTGAGCAGCCCGGTGCCGTCGATCGAGTAGATGTACAGCCCCCCGCTCGCGGTGACGTAGGCGAATCGTCCGTCCGGGGAGATCAGCATCGAAATTGCCGCCGGCGGCGCCGTGAAAGGTCCAATGTCCGCGACCGCGCCGCTAACGTGGTTGATGGCGTAGGCGTCTATTAAATCGGCGCGGATGCTGTAGACGAATCGTCCGAAGGGGTCGACCGTGGGGGGTACCGGACCGCTCTCGACCAGCATCGGCGGCGAATATCCCGGCAGTGCGGTTAGCGCTCCCGTCGGCGGGTCAACTGTATTCGCGACGAGCGAATCCAAGCCGCTGCTTACGAAAGTCCCGTAATAGGCGAACTGTCCGCTCGGGTCGACAATTGTCGGCGTGTCACAGTCATTGGGCACTGCCAGCCCTGGAAACTGCGGGACTCCCGAGGCGGTGGTGAATACGTAGGTGCCATTGTTCTGCGCTTGGTTCGCACCCAGGAGGTCGTAGCCGAACGTGCCGCTCGGCGCGAATGTAACTGCGATCGTCGAGCCTGGGCCGCCAATGCCATTGCAAGCCGCCGGGGTTGCTGACGTTCCATTCAGCGTGAAAAATGGATTGCCGCCATTGGCAGTCAGCAGCCCGCTGTTGGCGTTAGCGGTGTAGACATAGATGCTGCTCAAGGTATTGTTATCGGCCGCGGACGCATCGCCGATGCTCAGCGCCCACAGGTAGGACGAATGGGGTACCAAATGCACGGTGCCAACGGCCGGGCCTGTCGGTATTGCCCTACCGGGCACGAGACTCAGCGCTCCAGAATTCACATCGATCGCGTATGCGGACAACGAGCCGGGTACCGACGGCACTCGGGGCGTCGTTGTGATTGAGCCCGTTGTCGCGACGAAGGCCCACGCGCCGACGGCTTGCGGGCAGTACACCAACACCGAGACATCGAAGTTACCCACCGCTCCGCTGCCGTTGCTGATGGTGCACGTTTGCGCCGGGTTCGTTGGCTGATTGGCGACCGCGACACTGTACTTGGTCCCGACAGGGAGATTCATAGCCAAAGTGATGGCCCCGTTGCGCGTGATCGCGACCGGCGTGCCGCCGTTGTAGCTGAGCGTGAGCCCTGAGCCAGTCAGTTCCCCCACGTAGCCGAGGACGCTGTATGTTGGGGGCGGTGGAAGTGGCGGTGCGCATTCCCCGGGGTGAGCGTGAACGGTGACGCATCCACTGCCTCCACCGCAGGCTGCCAGCAGCAACGGTGCCACTATCATGACGAGGTCGCGCGTATTACCGGCGTTGGGTCTCGTAATGACGGACATCATGGAAGACCTGTTTTTGCGGTACCTAGTCTACACGTGACGTACGTCTGACGCTGGGAACCCTTGGGTAAAAATCAGGCTGTTCAACTGTCCGCTCTGTCTCATCGCAACGGCCGCTATGGGGGGGGATCATCAGACTGCTCGGGGTCAATAGGGACCGGACGCGATCCTGAACGCAGGCTTCGGGGAGCAAAGGAATGGTCCTTGCCCCAGAGTTCGGTGCGGCTGATGTCTTGGATGTCTTCGGTCCTATCGACCTTTTAGAATGATGCTGCTGTGTCCGCCTGCGACAGCGTGCGATCGAGGAGGACGATGAGCAGCGTGCTCGCGGCGTACTGCAGGAAGCGGGTCGGGTACTCTCCCTCGATAGCGGAGATCACCTGTGCGCCGGCGAACACCAGGAGCAGCACCGATGCACCGATCCACTCCGTGCTGCGCCACACGAGCAGCAGCGCGCCCGCGATCTCGACCGAGGCGAGCAGCACGACGTGATGCGCGGGGCGGGCCGCGAGAGTCTGGAGGCTCGCCACCGCGATCAGCGTGCTGAACGTCACCCGATAGGCCGCCAGGATCCGCGCCGCGCTCATGACGCCGGCTCGGGCAGCACGAAGGTCCGCCGGGCGATCTCGGTGGCGAGCTGATCGGGGCGGTACCAGCGCGAGAGCGCGCGCTTGTCGAGCATCTCGGGATGAGCCCGCACGAACGCGGCGAAGTCCGGCGCGCCGCCGCGCTCCAGGCGCTCGGCGATCAAGGACAGGAACGCGATGGTCGTGGTCTGATTGAAGGCCTCCGGCTTCCCGACCCGCGCCGTCATGAGCCGCAGCGCCCTCGAGTAGAGCCAGGCGGTCTTCGCGAAGTCGTGGCGGCGCAGCATCTCGAAGGCCATGCGCACGTGCTCGCGATGCGGAAAATCCGCAGCATCGAGCTGGCCGCGCACGAAGCGCTCGAGGTCGGGGCAGTCAGCGCGCATGCTCGTGCGCCTCGCGCAGCTCATGGGAGTCCCGGGCGGTGAGCTCGAGCCCGTAGACCGCCTTCAGTGCCCGGATCTTCTTCAGGGTGGCCGCCGAGAACGGCGCCTTGCCCTCGAAAGCGTGCAGGACGATTCCCTCGAGCAGGTCGCCGAGCGACAGGTCGAGCTCCGTCGCCAGCGCCTTCAGGACCTTCAACAACCGGCTCTCGAGGCGCACGCCCGTCTGGGTGCGGGTGATCTCCTTCATGGGCGGATGTTACCAAGTTACCAATCTACCATCAAGCCGGGCCGGAGGGACCGATTTGGAGCCGGCGCCGGGGCTCTGATCTAATATGCGGTTCCATGCAGACCGCCCCCGACATCACCGGCTATCGCCGGCACTGGGCCGAGCGCTTCGGCACCGCGCCGTTCCTGCCCATGTCGCGCGCCGAGATGGACCTGCTCGGCTGGGACAGCTGCGACGTCATCATCGTGAGCGGCGACGCCTATGTCGATCACCCGAGCTTCGGCATGGCCATCGTCGGGCGGGTGCTCGAGGCGCAGGGCTTCCGGGTCGGCATCATCGCGCAGCCCGATTGGCACAGCGCGGACGCCTTCGCCGCCCTCGGCCCGCCGAACCTGTTCTTCGGCATCACCGCCGGCAACATGGATTCGATGGTCAACCGCTACACCGCCGATCGCCGTGTGCGCAGCGACGATGCGTATACCCCGGGCGGGGCCGCGGGTCAGCGGCCGGACCGCTCGGTGATCGTGTACGCGCAGCGCGCGCGCGAGGCGTTCCGCGACGTGCCGATCGTCATCGGCGGCATCGAAGCCTCGCTGCGCCGCATCGCGCATTTCGATTACTGGTCGGAGACGGTGCGCCGCTCGGTGCTGCTGGATGCCAAGGCGGACCTGCTGGTGTACGGCAACGGCGAGCGGCAGATCTGCGAGCTCGCCCACCGCCTCGCGGGCGGTGAATCGATTCGCGACATCACCGACGTGCGCGGGACGGTGTTCGCGCGCCGCGGCCTGCCGGCGGACTGGATCGAGATCGATTCCACGCACCTGGATGCGCCGGGGCCGCTGAATGCCCCGGCGGACCCTTATGCCATGGCGGCGAGCGCACCTGCGGCGCCAGGCGTGCCGCCGAGTGCGCCGTGCGGGGGCGCGCCAGCCGCGCCGGGCGGCGAGCGAGTCGTGCGCTTCGTGCGGCGCGTGAAGAACGCCGATCGCGAGCGCAGCGTGATCCGTATGCCCGCCTGGGAGGCGGTCGCCGCGGATCCGGTGTTGTATGCGCACGCCTCGCGCATCCTGCACCTGGAGTCGAATCCGGGTAATGCGCGCGCCCTGGTGCAGCGCCACGGCGACACCGAGGTGTGGCTGAACCCGCCGCCCATTCCGCTCACCAGCGGCGAAATGGACTGGGTGTACGAGCGCCCCTACCGCCGCGCACCGCACCCGCGCTACGGCAAGGCGAACATTCCCGCTTACAAGATGATCCGCTTCTCGGTCGCGATCCAGCGCGGCTGCTTCGGCGGCTGCACCTTCTGCTCCATCACCGAGCACGAGGGCCGCATCATCCAGAGCCGCTCGGAAGATTCCGTGCTGCGCGAGATCGAGGCGGTCCGCGACCAGGTGCCGGGCTTCACCGGCGTCATTTCCGATCTCGGCGGACCGACCGCCAACATGTACCGGCTCGCCTGCAAGAGCCGCGAAATCGAAAGCGCCTGCCGCCGGCCGTCGTGCGTGTACCCGGGCATCTGTCCCAATCTCGACACCGATCACGCGCCGCTCATCCGCCTCTACCGCCGCGCGCGCGCGCTCCCGGGCATCAAGAAGGTGCTGATCGCCTCGGGCGTGCGCTATGACCTCGCGATCGAGTCCCCCGAGTACGTGAAGGAGCTCGCCCAACACCACACCGGCGGGTACCTGAAGATCGCACCCGAAGCGCTCGCCGAGGGGCCGTTGTCGAAGATGATGAAGCCCGGGGTTGCGGCCTACGACCGCTTCAAGGAGCTGTTCGACCGCTACTCGAAGCAGGCCGGCAAGGAGCAGTACCTCATTCCCTACTTCATCGCGGCCCATCCGGGTACCAGCGATGAGGACATGCTGGAGCTCGCGCTGTGGCTGAAGAAGAACGGCTTGCGCGCCGATCAGGTGCAGGCGTTTCTGCCCGGCCCCATGGCGACCGCAACCGCGATGTATCACTCCGGCAAGAACCCGCTCCGACGCATCACGCGCAGCAGCGAGGAGGTGCTGACACCGAAGGGTCTGAAAGTGCGCCGGCTCCACAAGGCGTTCCTGCGCTATCACGACGCCAACAACTGGCCGCTGCTGCGCGAGGCGTTGCGGCGCATGGGACGCGCGGATCTCATTGGCAACGGCCGCCACCAGCTGGTGCCCGCGTACCAGCCGGCCGGCACCGCCGGGACGCCGGCGGCCCGGCGCGCCGCGCCGGTCCGGCCGTTCCGCACGCAGCACACCGGACTGCCGCAGCTGCCCGGGCGGCGCGGCCGGCGGGGGCCGCAACCCTCCTGAAGGCCCCGCGTGCGGGCGGCAGGCGCCCCGAGCGCACCGGCGTCATACGCAGCAGTGCGCGATTGCGGATGCGGTCAGCGCAAGAGTAGGGTGAGTGCAGATGAAGACCCTCCTGAGCAGCACTGCGCACGGCTGGCGCGCCGCGCTCGTGCTGTTGGCGACACTGGCCCTGCGCGCCGCACCCGCTGCCGCCGCCCCCGCGCCGGCGGCCGCCGACTCGGCCGCCGGGACGGCCGCGGTGCTCGAGATCAACGGACCGATCGGGCCGGCAACCTCGCGCTACGTAGTGCATGGCATCGAGGCGGCGCACGCGAACGGCAGCCGCATCGTGGTGCTGGAACTCGACACTCCCGGGGGACTCGACAGCGCGATGCGCGACATCATCCGCGCGATCCTGGCCTCCCCGGTCCCGGTGGTGAGTTACGTCACTCCTTCCGGTGCGCGCGCGGCGAGCGCCGGGACCTACATTCTCTACGCGAGCCATGTTGCGGCGATGGCGCCGGCCACCAACCTGGGGGCCGCGACGCCCGTCTCCATCGGCGGGGAGCCCGAGCCCGCGTCCCCGCCGGTCCCCACGCCGGGAACCAACCCACCGCAGGACGGGAATGCCAAGGTCCCCGGTTCGCCCGCTCCCGCCGGCGGCGCGGCGCCGCCCGGCCTGCCGGGGAGCACCATGGAGCGCAAGGTCGTCAACGACGCCGTGGCCTACATCCGCGGCCTGGCGGAGGAGCGCGGCCGCAATGCCGACTGGGCCGAGCAGGCGGTGCGCGGCGCCGCCAGCCTGTCGGCCACGGCGGCGCTGCAACAGAAGGTGATCGATATCGTCGCCCGTGACCTGCCGGAGCTGCTGGCGCGCATCGACGGGCGCGAGGTGCGCATCGGCGACCGTACCGTGAAGCTGGCGACCCGCGGACTCGCCGTGCTGCACATGAAGCCCGACTGGCGCACACAGCTGCTGGCGGTCATCACCAACCCCACGGTCGCGTACGGACTGATGCTGATCGGCATCTGGGGACTGCTGCTCGAGGGGTACAATCCCGGCGCGGTGCTGCCGGGGGTGGCCGGCTCGGTGTGCCTGCTGATCGCGCTGTTCGCCTTCCAGATCCTGTCGGTGAACTACGCGGGGCTGGCGCTGGTGGTGCTCGGCACGGCCATGATCATCTCGGAGTTTTTCTTCCCGACCTACGGCTCGCTCGGGGTAGGGGGTCTGATTGCGTTCGTGGTCGGCTCGCTCATTCTTTTCGACACCGATGTGCCGGGCATGAATGTGGGCCGGCCGCTGATCGGCGCCTTCGCCACCGTGGGCGGGCTCGTGATCGCGGGCATCGTGTACCTCGCGAGCCGCTCCATGCGCCGTCCGGTCGCCACCGGAACGCAGAGCATGATCGGCGAATCGGCCGAAGTGGTCGCGGACTTCACCGGCAAGGGCCGGGTGCGCTACGGCGGGGAGCTGTGGAACGCGCGCAGCGACGTCGCGCTGCATGCCGGCGACCTGGCGCGCATCGTCAGGGTGGAAGGTCTGACACTGTGGGTCGAGCTGCGTTGAGCGCCGCTCGCGACTGGAGACACTCATGTCGTTCCTGATCGCCATCGCCATACTCATCATCGTGCTGGTATTCAGCGCCATCAACGTGCTGAACGAATACGAGCGCGTCGTCGTGTTCACCCTGGGGCGCTTCACCGGCATCAAGGGTCCCGGGCTGGTGCTCGTCTGGCCCGGCATCCAGAGGACGCGCCGGGTCGACCTGCGGGTCATCGTGCTCAACGTACCGAAACAGGACGTGATCACGCGCGACAACGTCTCGGTGAAGGTGAACGCGGTGGTCTACTTCCGCATCGTCGATCCCGGCAAGGCCATCATCCAGGTGGCGAACGCCTTCGATGCCACCAGCCAGGTCGCGCAGACCACGCTGCGCTCGGTGGTGGGTCAGCACGAGATGGACGACCTGCTCGCGCAGCGCGACAAGCTGAACGTCGACCTGCAGCGCATCCTCGATCAGGCCACCGAGAACTGGGGCATCAAGGTCTCGAACGTCGAGATCAAGGACGTGGATCTCGATGAGAGCATGATCCGCGCCATGGCGAAGCAGGCCGAGGCCGAGCGCACCCGGCGCGCCAAGATCATCCACGCCGAGGGCGAGGCCCAGGCGGCCCAGCAGCTGGTCGAGGCGGCCAAAGCGCTGGCGCTCCAGCCGAGCGCCCTGCAGCTGCGTTACCTGCAGACCCTCGCCGACATCTCGCACGAGCGGACCCAGATCATCGTCTTCCCGCTGCCGCTCGATCTGATCAAGCCGTTCCTCGGCCCGCACGGTGAGTAGCGCCCGTACGCTCGCCATCGCGGGCCTGCTGCTGGCGCTCGCCACCGCCTGCGGCGCCTTCGGTGCCCACGCACTGAGGAATCAGCTGGCGCCCGAGCGGCTGCAGCTGTGGGACACGGCGGTGCGCTATCAGTTCTTTCAGGCCCTCGGCCTCATCGGCGTCGGTCTGGCGCTGCGCGGCTACGACGGCGGCGCGCTGCGCGCTGCGGCGGCGCTCATCGTGGCCGGAGTGGTGCTGTTCTCTGGCAGCCTCTATGCCCTGAGCTTCGGTGCGCCGCGCGCGCTCGGCCTGCTCACGCCCCTGGGCGGGCTCGCCTGGATCGGCGGTTGGCTGTTGTTCGCGTTTGCAGCGTGGCGCCACTGATGGTCTGGTGAACTCCGGGCTGCCCGTTGACGAAGCGCTGGCGCCGCTGCGCGCGGCGCTCGGCACGCGGCGCGCGGCCGTGCTGCAGGCGCCCCCCGGTGCCGGCAAGAGCACGGTGGTGCCGCTCGCGCTGCTGGAGGAGCCGTGGGCGCGCGGCAAGCGGCTCATCATGCTGGAGCCGCGCCGCCTGGCGGCGCGCGCCATTGCCCAGCGCATGGCGCAAACGCTCGGCGAGAGCATCGGCCGCACGGTCGGTTACCGCATGCGCTTCGATACGCGCATCTCGCGCGACACGCGCATCGAGGTGGTGACCGAGGGCGTGCTGACGCGGCTGCTGCAGAGTGATCCGGCGCTCGAGGGCGTCGCCGCAGTCATTTTCGACGAGTTCCACGAACGCAGCCTGCAGGCCGATCTGGGGGTCGCGCTCGCCCTCGATGCGCGCGAGCACCTCACGCCCGGCCTGAGGCTGCTGGTCATGTCGGCCACCCTCGATGGGGCAACCGTGGCGCGCCTGCTGGGCGACGCGCCGCTCGTGACCGCGACCGGCCGCCTCTTTGCGGTGCAGACCCGCTACGCCGGCAAGGGCCTGCCGGTGCTGCCCGATGCGCCGTCCGCCACCCGAGCGCAGGGCTCCCCTGAAACACTCGTCGCGCAGCTGGTCAGCCGCGCGCTGCGCGAGGAGCACGGCGATGTGCTGGTGTTTCTACCGGGAGGGCGCGAGATCCGCCGGGTGCAGGCGTGGCTGAACACCGCGCAACTCGGCTCCGGTGTGCGGATCCTGCCGCTGTTCGGCGACCTGCCGAGCGAGGAGCAGGATGCGGCGCTGGCGCCGGCGGTACGCGGGGTGCGCAAGGTCGTGCTCGCCACGAACATTGCGGAGACGAGTCTCACCATTGCGGGCGTGCGCGTGGTCGTCGACTCGGGACTGGTGCGCCGCGCATGCTTCGATCCGGTCACGGGCATGAGCCGCCTGGAGACCCAGCGCATCTCGCGCGCCTCCGCGGATCAGCGCCAGGGCCGTGCCGGCCGCCTGGCGGCGGGTGTCTGCTACCGGGCGTGGAGCGAGGGTGCCCAGTCGACTCTGGCAGCGTTCACGGCGCCCGAGATTGCCGACGCCGACCTCGCGCCGCTGGCGCTGGAGCTGGCGAGCTGGGGTGCACGTGATGCCGGGGCGCTGCGCTGGCTCGACACGCCGCCCGCCGCACAGCTGGGCAGCGCGCGGGATCTGCTCGCCCGACTCGGGGCACTCGACGACGCCGGAAGCATTACCGCGCACGGGCGCGAGCTGGCGCGGGTCGCCGCGCATCCGCGCCTGGCGCACATGCTGCTGCGTGCGCGCGCTCTGGGTCAGCTGCCGCTCGCCGCGCAGCTCGCGGCGCTGCTGTCGGAACGCGATCTGCTGCGCCCGAGCGCGGGAGCGCGCGATGCGGATATCCGTGCACGCCTCGAGCTCATGCGCGCAGAGGACCCCGCCGCAGCGCTCGACCGGCCGGCGCTGCAGCGGGCCCGGCGCGTCGCGCGCGATCTCGAACGGCAAGTCGACGGCGCCGACCGCGCCAGAGGCGCCGACACGGGTGGCGATGCGGGCCTGCTGCTGGCGTTCGCCTACCCGGACCGCATCGGCCGCAAGCGCGCGGGCGGGGCGGGCCGCTTCATTCTCGCCAACGGCCGCGGCGCGGCGTTCGCGGAGCCCCAGGGGCTGGCGCGGCAGGAGCTCATCGTGGCTGTGGACCTGGACGATCGCGAGCGCGACGCGCGCATCCTGCTCGCCGCGCCCCTGGAGCGACGCGAGCTGACGGAGCACTTCGCGGATCGCATCCGGCGCCGCGAGTCGGTGCAATGGAGCGCACGCGAGCAGGCGGTCGTCGCGCGCCGCACGGTCGAGCTGGATGCTCTGGTGCTGGAGGAGCAACCGCTGGCGGAAGTTCCCGCCGACGCCGCGCGCCGCGCGATGCTCACCGGGGTGCGTGAGCTCGGGATCACGGCGCTGCCGTGGAACCGCGAAGCGCGCGATCTGCAGGCGCGGATCGAGTTCGTGCGCGCCGCGCTCGGCGGCGCGCCGGGAGCGGGCGCCGCATGGCCGGCGGTGTCGGATGCCGCCCTGGGCGCGACGCTGGAGAGCTGGCTCACTCCCTGGCTCGACGGCGTTACGCGCCGCGAGCACCTCGCGAGAGTGCCGCTCAGCGATGCGCTGCGTGCCCGGCTCACCCGGGAGCAGCAGCGCGAGCTCGAGGAGTGGGCGCCGGCGAACCTGACCCTGCCCGGCGGCGCGCGCACCCGCGTCGACTATCTCGATGACAGCGCGCCGGCGGTGTCGGTGAGACTGCAGGAGGTGTTCGGGCTGGCGGACACGCCGCGCCTGGGCCGCGGCCGCCTGCCCGTCACGTTCAAGCTGTTGTCGCCGGCGCGGCGCCCGGTGCAGGTGACGCGGGACCTGGCGAGTTTCTGGCGCGGCGCCTATGCCGAGGTGCGCAGGGACCTGCGCGGTCGCTACCCGAAGCACTACTGGCCCGAGAATCCGCTCGAGGCCGAGCCCACACGCGGCGTGCGCCCCAGGCGCTAGCCGGAGAAACCCTGTGACGGCACCTCCAGCGCGCTGTTGAATCGGCTCGAGAGGAGCTGAAAGGCGATCAGGGCGGTGAGCTCGACGATCGCGTCATCCTCGAAGCAGCCGTGCAGGCGCCGCGTGAGTTGCTCGCTCACCGGGAACTCGCCGCGGCTCATGACCTCGGCGTAGCCGAGCGCGGCCTGCTCGCGTTCGCTGAATACGCCGCTGTCACGCCACCGCGGCAGCGCCTCGCTCCTGGAGCTCGAGCCTGCCCGGGCCTCGAGCAACGCCGAGTTCATGTCCACGCAGAAACGGCACGCATTGAGCTGCGCGACGTGCAGCGACAGCAGCGAGCGCAGCGCAGGCTCGAGCGGAGAACTCTTGCGCTCGAGCGCGCCGTAGAGCGACGCCACGCCGAGAAAGACCCGCGGCGAGCGTCCCCACAGCAGCGCGGATTTCAACACCTGGCCGTACTTGCGTCTCTGGTTCCAGAAGAACGGTCGCAGATACCAGCGGTACTGCCACCACGGCTTTTCCGGGATCCTCATGCGCGCTCCCGTTGGGTTCGACGGCGGGCAAAACCGCGCGCCGGGAGCGTGCCGGCGCGCGGCAGGGGGCCGTTGTTACTTGCTGTCGCTCTTCATCTTCTCTTTCGCCGCCGCGCACTCCTTCTTGCTCATTTCCAGGAAACCCTTGCCCTTGCAGGAGTTCTGGCCCTTGCAGGCGTTGTTGGCGCCCTTGCAGGCCGACTGACCCTTGCAGGCGTTCACGCCCGCGCACTGGGTCTTGGCGTCAGTGCCGGCGACGGCGGTGCTGATCAGGCCGGTGCCGAAGAGCATGGCGGCGGCGGTTGCAACGGCCAGGCCGGAGCTGTTTTTCAATCGCATGGGTGCATTCCTCGTTGCTGTAGAAGATCTGGCCGGGTGAGGCCCGGTCAGAGAGCAGACCGGGACGAGCGGCGATTTGTCACGCGAGCGCCTTGTCAGCCGGGGCGCCGCTGCTGCACCCGAACCGATGCTGCAGCCAGTGATCGACGGACAAGACGCCCGGGCCGGCAATGGCGAGCCACAGGAACAGCGCCAGGTACTCGAATTCATCGAACCCGAGCAGCGTCTCGAGCGAATCGACATCGGCCCATTTCGCCGAGCGGATGGCGACGATCATGGTGACGGCGAGGGCGCCCGCCGAAATGCGCGTCAGCAGGCCCAGCAGCAGGAACAGTCCGCCGAAAAATTCAACTCCCGACACGAATGGCGCCAGCAGGTGCGGCAAGGGGATTCCCCAGCCGATGAAATTCTCGGTCACCTGCGGCAGGGTGGTGAGCTTGCCCCAGCCGCTCCACAGAAATACCCAG
>Ga0066709_100003646_pt1 | contig 11929 bp, 11 predicted proteins | sample GraSoiAngelo_158_FD_79665 | JGI IMG/M metagenome (GOLD analysis project Ga0066709, IMG submission 79665) | Grasslands soil microbial communities from the Angelo Coastal Reserve, California, USA - 14_1009_16_30cm | ecosystem: Environmental > Terrestrial > Soil > Grasslands | place: USA... | reverse complement strand
CCCGGTGCGCGCGTCAGCCGCGACGCGTTGATGCAGCGATTGCTGGAGCAGGGGATCGCCACCCGGCGGGGCGTCATGGCCGCGCACCGCGAGCCCGCCTACAAGAAGACCCGCCTGCGCGTGATGCTGCCGGCGACCAACGAGGCGAACCGCACGGCGATCGTGCTCCCCCTCTACCACGCGATGACCGCGGCCGACCAGGACCGCGTGATCGAGGCCGTGCTCTCGGTCGTCTAGGTCGACCGGCGCCGGACGGCCACGAGCCGGTGGCCGAGCTGGGCGGGCGAGGCGCGCCGGATGGGTGCGGTGGTCAGGATCTCGAAGCTCCAGAGGGCCGCGAGCTTGGCGTGCAGCGCGCGCGTGTCGTAGCGATCGGGCACGACGTACATGTAGGGCACGCGCTCGCGCAGCAGCGCGTCGTCGTAGCGGCCGCCGTGGAGCACCCGCGCGATACCGAGCAGCAGCCGATCGCTCGCGCGGCCGCGCATCTTCCGCAACCCTCGCCGCAGCCCCACCAGCAGCCGATTGCCGAGGGCTCCGGTGGGCATCGTGTACACGAGGAGCCCGCCCGGCACGAGATCGCCGGCGATCTTGCCGAAGAGCGCCTCGTCGGACGCGGGAATCGCATAGAGCACGCTCTCGGAGACGATCACCTCGTACGGACCGCCGGAGAAGACCAGGTAGTTGGCGGCCGTGAGCGTGACGCGGTCGGCGGCCGGATGCCGGCGCCGCGTCGACTCCGCCACGGCGATGCTCGCCGCGGAGAGATCGACGCCCGTCACCGTCGCCCGCGGCAGCACGTCCGCCAGCGCCAGCGTGTTGAGGCCGGTGCCGCAGCCGAGATCGAGCACGCGTAAGGCGCGGGCCGGATCGACGTACTGCAGGACGGTCTCGACGACGCGATTGTGGCGGTGGGGCGGAACGGTGAACGTGTGGCCGGCGAGGATCTCCGGGTTGGCGCCGGTCATCCGGGATAGCCCCAGACGCTCACGTCGAGCCCGGTGAGCGTGGCGAAGCGTCGTACCGACGCCGTCATGCGCTCGCGCAGCGTGTGCTCGAGGCCGGCCTCGAGGGGCGGTCCCATCTCCCGCGCGGAATTGATGACGCCGAGGTCGTCGGCGCCGAGCGGTGCCGCCCGGACGCCGATGAAGCGCTGGATGTCGGCGAGCACGGGTTCCGGCCTGGCGACGAGGTCCTCGTAGAGCAGGAAGCGCACGCGCGCGCGCCCGAGAGCCGAGAACCAGCGCTCGGCGAAGACGTCGTAGCGGCCGCGCGGCAGGTAGTCGTACGGCCGCGCGTAGTCGCGCTCGGGCGGAAGCGGGCTCGGCCGCCGGCCCTCGAGTCGCAGCGCCTCGTCGAAGCCGAGCGTCTCCAGCCCGTTCTTCTTCGTCCACAAATAATTCGAGTAGGCGCGTCCGACCGGCTCGCGCACGACGAACAGCATCCGCACTTCGGGCAGATGGCGCTGGATCAGCCGGCAGGCCGCCTCGTTCTCGAGATAGTAGCTGGTCTTCTCGCCGAGCCCACGGCGCCCGCCGGCGGGCGCGAACAGCTCGGCGTAGCGGGCAGCGTAGACCGGCCACGTCTGCTCGGCGCCCATGAACACCTTGGGCTCCGGCATGTAGGGCTTCGCCATGTAGACGTCGGGATGCCGGTCGAGGGCGTGGCAGAGGAAGTTGGTGCCGGAGCGCGGCGCGCCGCCGATGATGAACGTGGGGCGAGCGGCGTCAGCCATCGACCGGCCGCACGTCGGCCCACGGGCACCACTCGAGCGGGTTGGCGGCGCTCACGTCGCGCCGCACGCGAATGCGCCGCACCGCGCCCAGGAACATGACGTGCGTGCCCAGGCGGACCTCGTCGACCACCTCGCAGTCGAAGTGCACCGGCAGGTCGGTCAGCACCGGCGCCGGCCCGCCGCGCGCCACGGCCAGCCCGGCCTGCGCGACCTTGTCGCCGGCCGCCTGCCACGAGACGTTCCCCGCGTACTTGATGGCCTCCACGATGCGCTCGCCGATGAACGGCACGCCGCAGCCGAACGCGCGGTTCTTGCGGATCAGCTCCAGCGTGAGGCGCGGCGCGTAGCGCTCGTTGATGGCGGCATAGCCCACGCACGGCGCGATGACCAGCGGTTGCCGGCTCAGCACCGTGGTGGAGCCGCACGGCATGAGGTTGGGGCGACCGTCGGCGGCCCACGTCGTGATCATTCCGACCGACGAGGGAAAGAAGCACGGCCAGCGCGCGCGGTCGTTGTCCACCTCGACCTGGTCGGCTTTCTCGGACGGCAGGCGCTTCACGGCCATGCCGTCGGCGAGCTCGTCGGCCTCGAACGCAATCGTGCCTGCCGACGGAAACGCGTAGTGCGGCGTGTAGGGCTTCTGGTAGCCGGCGCCGGGGCCCGCGGCCTTGGTGCGCGGCGCCGCTCGCGTGACCGCGGCCGGCGACCACGCGGGCAGGCTCCGCCAGCGGATCTGGCTGCGGCCCTCGGCGATGTCGCGGCGGAGCTGGATCGCCGTGACCTCGAGGAAGTACACGCGATGGCTGCCGACATCGAGCCACGGCTGCGGATAGATCGGCTGGCCCTCGAAGTCGCGTCCCGGACGGACGAGGCGCCCCTCGTAGACGAGGTAGGCGTCGGTGAAGACGGGCGCGGCGCTCGTCAGCGCGCGGCGCGTGGCCAGCCCGGTCCGGGTGAGGCGCGCCGACGTCTCGCGCTCGGGCGTCGTCTCGATGGCGGCCAGCGCGCGGTCGAGCGCCGGACCCGGCGGCAGCAACTGCACGGCCGCGCCGCCCCCGGCCTCCAGGACGGTGGTGAAGGCGCGGCGCGCATAGTGACGGTCGGACAGCGGCTCGACGCAGAAGGACAGCGCCAGCACGTAGGGGAAGCGGTTGACGATCGAGGGCCCGACGACGCGCTCGAGCACCATCGCCGCGCCGTGGGCCGCGGTGACGAGGCACACGGGCGACGGGAACAGCGCGGGCCAGCGACTGTCCGCGGCCACCGCCGCGTCCGACTCCGGCAACCGCCGCTGCCACATGCCGCCGGTGGTCCGCTTCCAGCCGGTGGCCGCGAGATCGTCGCGCGGCCAGAGATAACGATGGGGCTGCAGCGCCGCGCTGAGCGCCGCGGCGCTCACGCCGCCACCTCGCACGTGGCGCGACGCTGCAGCTCGGCCAGCGCGTCCGCCGGGGCCGTCAGCTGGAAGCGCCCGCTCGAGCGCAGCCACGCGAGCAGCTCGCCGTAGGCGTCGATCCGGCGCGCGGTGTCGGTGAACGTGGGATCCGGGTGGGTGAGCAGCACCGCCGGCGCCCCAACGCGCGCGAGCTGCGAGGCCTTGCGCCGGCAGAGATCGAGCGTGGCCGCGCGATCGAGGCCCAGCGCCAGCAGCTCACCGTCGCGCGGCAGCGTCGTGGGCACGACCGTCAGGCTCCGATGACTAACCGGGAACGGACTGCCGAGGCCGTCGCCGGGGTGCGGCCACACGAGCGCCGAGTCGCTCGTCGAGAAGTCCACGCGCACCCGGCGCGCCATGCCCTCGTAGAGGCTCGGGGAGCGCAGAAACGCGGGAGCACGGAAGGCGCCGCTGTCGAGCGGCCCCAGGGCCGCCTGGGCGCGCGCGATGCGCCGCTCGACGTCCGCCGGCTCCAGGTACGCGAGCCGATTGTCGTGCGTGGTGTCGTGCACGCCGAAGGCGTGACCGCGCTCGGCCCACGAGGCGAGCGTCTCGCGCGCCCACGCGTAACGATGCGTGACGACGAAGGTCAGGCTGGACAGGCCGAGCGATTCCTCCACGGCCAGCAGGCGCGGCAGCGTGGCCAGGCCCTCGCCAGTGTCCACGTCGTGCGTGAGCACGAGCGGCACGGGGCGGCCGTCACCCTCCGGCGCGCGCTCCAGCACGTCGAGATAGCGCGCGATCAGCCGCTCGATGCGGCCCTGTCGCGCGGCGAACGCCGAGCGGGCCGCGCGCTTCACCCAGGCGGGGGTCGCGAAGTAGAGCGCAGGAAAGCGGGAGTAGAGCGGGCGACGCTGGTCGGCGCCGTGCAGCCCGGCCAGCGTGGGCATCGGCGCGCTCACGAGCGCGCGCGCTCCAGCTCGAAAGTGGCGTCCTCGACGAACCAGAGCGGCCGGCGCTTGACCTCGTGGAAGGTCCGCCAGATGTACTCGCCGAGGATGCCGAGCGCCAGCGTCTGCACGCCGCCGAAGAAGCACACGGCCGCGAACAGCATCGTCCAGCCGCGCACGCTGCCGTAGAGGGAATAGATCGCGAGCTGGTAGACGATGCCGGTGAACGCCAGCGCGCAGGAGAGCACGCCGATCCACGTGATGACGCGCACGGGCAGGTGCGAGTAGCTGGTGAAGACGTCGATGGCCGTGTGGATCATGCGCCGCACACTCCAGCCGCTCTGGCCGCGGGTACGCTCCTCGCGCACGTACGGCACCTCGGCCGCGGCGTAGCCCTGCATGGCGACCAGGCCGAAGATCGTGCGGAAGTCCTCGTGCATCGTCGTCAGGTTGCGCGCGACGACTCGATCGATCAGGCAGAAGGAGCCGGTGCCCTGCGCGGGATAGGTGGGCAGCGCGTAGCGGCGGACCAGCCAGTGGAACGCGCGCGAGAACGCCTTGCGGTGCCACGCCTCGCGCCGGCGCGCGGCCCGCACGCCCCACACCACCTTGAAGCCTTCTTCCCAGCGCCGCACGAGCTCGGCCATCACGGCCGGCGGATCCTGCATGTCGGCGGCGAGTACCACGATGGCGTCGGCGTCCGCGCACTGGATGCCGGCCGAGATGGCGAGGTGCGCGCCGTAGTTGCGGTTGAGCCGGATCGCGCGGACGTTCGGATGGCGGCGGGCCAGGCCGGTCAGCAGGGCCCAGGAGCGGTCGCGGCTGCCGTCGTCCACGAAGACGACGCGCCAGTCGACCTGGGGGGCCTTCTCGCGAAAGACGCGGCTGACTTCGTCATAGAGGGCGGAGAGGTTGCCCTCCTCGTTCAGGACCGGCACCACGACTTCGACGGTCCGACGTTGGCTCGGGTGTGCCACCTCCCTATGGTAGACTGGCCTGCATGTCTTGGACTCTAAAGAAAAAAGCACTCTCTCTGCTCGATGCCGAGCAGGGCACGGTGCACAAGGACTGGGGTGGCAAGATCGCGGTCGCCCTGGTCTACCCCAACAGCTACGCCGTGGGGATGTCCAACCTGGGCTTCCAGACGATCTACCGGCATCTGAACGCGCTGCCCGACGTGGTCTGCGAGCGGGTCTTCTTGCCGGATGCCGCCGACGTCGCCGAGCTGGCCCGGACCCGGTCGGGCCCCTTCTCGCTGGAGTCGCAGCGCCCGCTGACCGACTTCCACATGATCGGCTTCTCGGTCACCTACGAGGGCGACTACATCAACGCCCTGCGCATCCTCGACCTGGCCGGCATCCCGCTGCGCGCCGCCGCACGGCGTCCGCACGACCCGCTGGTTCTCATGGGCGGCGTGTGCGCGTTCTCCAATCCCGAGCCGATCGCGCCCTTCATGGACTTCGTGGTGGTGGGCGAGGGCGAGGAGCTCGTCGGCGAGCTGATCGCCGCCTACCGCGAACGGTATCGCGATCGCTCGAGCTTTCTCGACCTGCTGACCGGTCTCGAGGGCGTGTACGTGCCCGAGCGCTACGACGTCAGCTACGCCGCCGACGGCACGCTGGCCGAGGTGACGGCGCGCGCGGGCGCTCCGGGCATTGTGACCAAGCGCCGCCTCAAGGACGTGAACGCGTTCCGCACGATCGCCGCCGTGAAGACGCCCAACGCCGAGTACGGTCACATGGCGCTGCTGGAAGTCGGCAAGGGCTGTGGGCGCGGCTGCCGCTTCTGCCTGGAGGGCCAGGTGTACCGGCCGGTGAGGCACCGCAGCGTCGCGGCGCTCGGCGACACCATCAAGGAGCTGGCCGCGCAGGGCGAGAAGCGGATCGGGCTCGTCGGTGCCTGCGTGTCGGACTATCCGTGGATCGGGGAGCTGCTGAAAGTGGTCGAGGCCAACGGCATGGAGCTCTCGATCTCGTCGCTGCGCGCCGACAGCCTCACCGACGAGCTGGCCGCCTCGCTGGCGCGCGGCGGCCACCGTACCCTCACAATCGCGCCGGAAGCGGGCACCGAGCGGCTGCGCCGGGCCATCCGCAAGGCGATCACCGACGAGCAGATCCTCGCCGCCTGCGATCTCGTGCGCGCCCACGGCATCCCCAATCTGAAGACCTACTTCATGATCGGCCAGCCGACCGAGACCGACGAGGACGTGGAGGCGATTCCCGACCTTGCCCGGCGCATGCTGGAGCGGCTGCGCGTGCTCGACGCCAAGGGCCATCCGTTCGGGCGGCTGACGCTGTCGATCTCCTCGTTCGTGCCGAAGCCCTGGACGCCGTTCCAGTGGGCGCCCTTCGCCGGCGCCGATGCGTTGAGCAAGAAGCTGGAGACGATCAAGCGCGGCGTGCGGAGCCTGTCCAACGTGCGCGTCCTGCACGAGAACCCGCGGGAGGCGGCGCTGCAGGCGCTGCTGGCGCGCGGGGATCGTCGCGTGGCGGACTTCCTCGAGGCGGCCGCACGGCAGGGCGGCGAGTGGCGGCGCGCGCTGCGCGAGTGGGACGGCGACGCGGACTTCCACACCACGCGGCCGCGCGCGCTCGACGAGCGGCTGCCGTGGGATCATTTCGAGGTGGGCGTGAAGAAGGCCGGGCTCGCGCGCGAGTGGGAGCGGGCGCACGCCCCCGACGCGGCGCCGGCGGGAGTGGCCTGATGCCGCCCGTGCTCGACACCCGGGGCCGCACGCTGCGGAATCTACGAGTGTCCGTCACCGACCGCTGCAACCTGCGCTGCGGCTATTGCATGCCCGAGGAAGAGTACGTCTGGCTGCCGCGCGAGGACATCCTGCACTTCGGGGAGATCGCCGCGCTCACGGACGTCTTCCTCGAGCTCGGCGTGGACAAGGTGCGGCTGACCGGCGGCGAGCCCCTGCTGCGGCGCGATCTGCCAAGGCTCGTCCGCATGCTGGCCGCCAAGCCGCGCATTCGCGATCTCGCCATGACCACCAACGGCGTCCTGCTGGCCGAGCACGCGCCCGCGCTGAAGGCGGCCGGACTGCACCGCGTCACCGTCAGCCTCGACACGCTCGACCCCCAGCGCTTCGCGCGGCTGACCAATCGCACCACGCACGCGCAGGTGCTGGAAGGCATCGCCAGCGTGCCGCGCGCCGGGTTCACGGGGACGAAGCTCGACACGGTGGTCATGCGCGGCGTCAACGACGACGAGCTGGCGAGCCTGATCGAGTTCGGGAAATCGGTGCCGGCCGAGGTCCGCTTCATCGAGTACATGGACGTGGGCGGCGCCACGCGGTGGTCGATGGAGCAGGTGGTCGGCCGCGCCGAGATGCTCGAGCGCCTGGAGCGCCGCTACGGCCGCATCGAGCCGGTCGTCGAGACGTCCACGGCGCCCGCGGACCGCTTCCGGCTGCCCGACGGGACGACCTTCGGGATCATCTCCTCCACGACGGCGCCGTTCTGCGCCGACTGCGACCGCAGCCGGCTCACCGCCGACGGGCTGTGGTATCTGTGTCTCTACGCGACGCGCGGCATCGACCTGCGCGGGCCGTTCCGCGGCGGGGCCGGGCCCGAGGAGCTGAAGGCCCTCATCACGGGCGGCTGGCGCGCGCGGACCGATCGCGGCGCCGAGGACCGGCTGGCGCTGGGCAACCGGCAGCCGCTGGTGCAGATCGGCGGGCTCAAGCGCGATCCGCACCTCGAGATGCACACCCGGGGAGGCTGAGCGTGAGCACCGGCGACGAGGTCAAGGTGGACGTCCGGGAGCGCGGCGCCAACCAGCAGACGTCGGAGCGCCGCCTCTTCATGCAGCTGCAGGTCTTCGGCGGCTGCAGCGACGCCAAGCCGCTCGTGCGCGCGCTCGAGGCCAGCCGCATGGAGGCCGTGCTCTACCAGGATGCCAACGACCCGCGCGGCGTCGGCGTGCTGGGCATGAGCGAGGATCCGGCGTTCTTCGTGGGGCCCTTCCGCGAGCTCCTCAACGGCGCCGCCTTCGGCGAGCTCGTTCTCAAGCCCGAGCTCACCATGCTGGGCCGCACCTACGCCTCCGGCTTCGAGGCCGACCTGGACGAGTGGCTGTTGCGGAGACCGCGGAAGACCACGCTGAACCCGGCGTGGCCGTGGGGCATCTGGTATCCGCTGCGTCGCAACGGCGCCTTCGCGCGCCTCTCGCCGCAGGAGCAGGGCAGCGTCATCCGCGAGCACAGCGTGCTCGGGCGGGCCTACGGCGACGCCGACCTCGCCCACGACGTGCGCCTCGCCTGCCACGGCCTCGACGTCAACGACAACGACTTCGTCATCGGCCTCGTCGGCCGCGAGCTGCACCCGCTGTCCCATCTCGTGCAGGCCATGCGCAAGACGGCGCAGACCTCCCAGTACCTCGCCACGCTCGGACCGTTCTTCGTCGGCCACGCCCTGTGGCAGGCGCCCTGCCGCTGACCGGCTGACCCTCGCCCACGTCGATGGCGCCCACGGCGCGGTTCGACAGCGAGCTCGGATCCTTCGTCGACGAGATCTGCGCCGACCTCTGCCGCTTCGAGTGCGCGGCCACCGCCGGCTGCGCGCCGTCCGACGTCTCGATCGAGCGCGAGGTGACGCTGGCGCCGGAGCTTCACGCCGACATCCGTGTCGAGCCACCGAAGGGCGGGCCGTTCTTCGTCGAGAACAAGCTGGAGTACGCGCCGTCCGACCTCGTGGCACGCATCCGTCGCAAGTACGGCGCCGTGAGTCCCGCCTGGCGCGGGGCCCGGCGCCTGGCCGTGCTGCTCGACCGCGCCGCCGTGCCCGACGCGGCGGAGCTGGAGCGCGCGCTCGGTACCGCCACGGCCGGTCGGCTCGCCGTCGAGGTCTGGGACGTCAAGGACCTGCTGCGGCGGATCCGCACCGCCTTCGGCGCCGACATCGGCGTGATCTCACGGGCCGGGCTCCTCGACGTGCGCTCGGCGATCGAGCAGGCGCAGTGGCGGACGGCCTACGACGACAAGTTCCCGAGCCACGGGCGCGCGACCACGCTGCTCTGGCACTTCAGCCCGTGGGAGCTGTCGCGGCTCTACCGCCAGGAGGGCCTCGGGCCCGACGAGGTGCTGGAGCCCCGCCTCTATGGCGACGCCGTCGTGGTGATGGCCGACCTCTGCTCGTTCTCCAGCTACGTACGCGACACGCGCGATCCCGCGACGATCCGCCGACGGCTGACCGAATACTATTCGCTGGCGCGCTACGCCGTGCTCAACGAGGGCGGCATGCTCTACCAGTTCGTGGGGGACGAGGTCGTGGGCGTCTTCGGCCTGTACGCCTCGGCCGGCTCGGCGGCGACCCACGCGCTGCGCTGCGCGCGCGCCCTGTGCGAGGCGGGCAACGCGGTGTCGACGGCCTGGCAGCGAACGCTCGACCGCGTGCAGCCCTCGCGCGGCGTCCACATCGGCGTCGGCATGGGCGAATTGGGTGTCCTGCCGTGGCGCCCGTTTTCGCGCACGCACGTGGGATTCATCGGTGAGCCCCTCAACCTGGCCGCCCGGCTGATGGCCGTGGCGGGCTCGGGGGAGATCATGGCGACGAACACGTTCTACACGTCGCTCGAGCCGGACCAGCGCCAGCTCTTCGACGAGGTCGGCCCCATCGAGGCCAAGAACGTCGGCCGCATCCAGGGCTGGCGCACCACGCACGCTGCCCTCGAGGCCGCGCGCGCGCAGGGGTGAGGAGACACGCGATGCCGCGCCGCAAGCCGGTGCGATTCACGAAGAAGGTCGCGGAGTTCGTTCAGTGGGAGCGCGTGTGCCGCGTCGCCACCAGCGGCGCCGCGAGCATCCCGCACGTGGTGCCGGTCTGCCACGCGCTGAGCGGCGGCAAGGTGATCATCGGCTCCGGCGACAACGCTCGCAAGGTGAAGAACATCGCCGAGAATCCCCGGGTGACGGTCGTCGTCGACGCCTATTCGGATGCCTGGAGCACGCTGCGCGGCGTGATGATCCAGGGCCGCGCGCGCGTCATCGAGCGCGGGCCGCGCTTCCGCCGCGGGCGCGACCTGCTCTACCGGAAGTACCCGCAGTATCCGCGCGAGGCCGCGCTGAGCCCGTCGGACTCGGTCATCGTGGAGATCACCCCGACGCGCGTCTTTTCGTGGGGGTTCGAGTAGGATGGCGGACGCCGCCGGGCGGCTGGCGTTCCTCGACGGCTTTCGGGGCGTCGCGCTCGTCTTCATGGTCGTCAATCACACCGCCCGGTGGTGGATGGACGGGCGCATGACGTGGCCGCGCTACCGCCTCATCTGGATCACGCTCACGGTGGCGGCGCCGACGTTCCTCTTCCTCGTGGGCTTCTGCCTGCCGCTGGCCGTGCGCGGGGGCGAGAGCCTGGGCACGCTGCTCCGCAAGTTCGGTCCGCGCGGCGCGCGGATCTTCGCCTGCGGGCTCCTGCTGAACCTCCTGGTCCTGCCCGACGAGCCCATCCTCGCCGGCGGCGTGCTGCAGACGATCGGCCTGGCCATCATCGCCATGGCCCCCGCGCTCTGGCTGTTGCAGTACCGGGCCGGACCGGCGGCGCTGCTCGTCCTCGCGGTGGCGGGCTACGTGTCGTTCGTGCTCGCGTTTCCCCATCTCGAGGCGTTCGTGGGACGGCATCCGATGGTGGGGCTCGTGCTCCTCTATGACTTTCCGCCGTGGCCGTGGCTCAGCCTCGTGCTGATCGGTCTCGTCCTCGGCTGGCACTGGCTGCAGACGTACCGGCGCAGTCCGGAGGCCGGCGCCCGCTGGCTGCTCGCGCTGACGGGCGTGGGTGTCGCGCTGCTGGTCGCGTTCGTCGTCTACGACTGGTGGGCGGTCACGCCCGTGCGCCTCGGCCTCTCGCGCGACTTCCTGCTCAACCGGCACCGCACGCCGCGCGGCGCCTCGCCCTTCTGGGTGTTCGGGCTCCTGTTCGTGGGGCTGGGCGCCTCGTACTGGGTGATGGAGGCGCGGCGGCTTCGGCTGCGGTGGCTGGTGATCCTCGGGCAGACGGCGCTGTTCCTCTACTTCGTGCACCAGGTCATCGCGCTGATGCTGGTGAACCACTGGCTCGGCTGGCGCTTCAACCAGTGGCCGCGCTTCTGGCTCGCCAACGCGGTGTTCGTGCTCGCGCTCGTGGGGCTGGGCTGGGCATGGCGCGAGGCGCGGCCACGCCTGCGCACCTGGCTCACGCGCTGGTCCCCGTTCGTGCGGACCTCGCCGACCGGTAGCGCCTCCTGATCGCGTCGTGAGCCGGACCGCGACGGCGCTGGCGCGCGTCCGTGTGCGTCGCGGCGCCCCGCTGTCCGTGACCCTCGTCGCTCTCACGCTGTCGCTGTTCCTGCCGCCGGTGGCCGACGACTTGCCGCTCGCCGGTCAGCGGGCGCTCGTCGTGACGCTCGCGGCGATCGTGCTGTGGACCACCGAGGCCCTCGAGCCCGGCGTCACGGCCCTGCTCAGCGTGGCGCTGCTGGCGCTGACCGGGCGCAGCATGCGCGGGGCGCTCCAGGGGTTCGCCAGCCCGGTGCCGTACTTCCTGGTGGGCGTGCTCACGATGGGCGTGGCGGTGGTGCGCAGCGGCCTCGCCGAGCGCCTGGCGCGCGCGATCCTCGCGCGGGCGCGCGGCCGTAGCTTCGCTGTGTACCTGCAGCTCGTGCTCGCCTTCCCGGCGCTCACGTTCGTGCTGCCGTCGGCGACGACGCGCTCGGGCATCTTGATCCACATCTACGACGAGCTGTTCACGCTGGCCGCTGTCCCGCGCGGGGCCGACATCGCCAAGGCCGTGATGCTGGCCCTGTCCTCGATCAACCGGCTGGCCTCGACCGCGCTGCTGACGGGCGGCATCACCCCCGTGATGAGCGCGGCGATCATCGCGGCCGGGCTGGATG
>Ga0066709_100003645_pt1 | contig 11930 bp, 7 predicted proteins | sample GraSoiAngelo_158_FD_79665 | JGI IMG/M metagenome (GOLD analysis project Ga0066709, IMG submission 79665) | Grasslands soil microbial communities from the Angelo Coastal Reserve, California, USA - 14_1009_16_30cm | ecosystem: Environmental > Terrestrial > Soil > Grasslands | place: USA... | reverse complement strand
CGCCGAAATTCGACTCGAGCGGTCGAACCGCGGGAAAAAGAACGCAGCCAACGACGTCCGTTCCGCGCCGCATAGACCAACCGCCTCAGCGAATATTCCAGCCTCTCGGAATGCAGGGCATCACGAACCGCCGTACCCGGTGCGTGACGGACGATCCGCGCGCGAACACGATGAAATGCGTTGCGCAGTAAATTCACCGGGCTTGCCGATGGCTGCCGGCGTTGGTGGCTTGTGCCATGCGCCGGCAGACTGTCGAGCGGTACGAAGTGACGACCATCGTAGACGACTGCGATGCAGCCGGGACAGGCCGTCGAGGCCAGCGACGCGTTGACCAGGTTCCTGACCGCGCGCTGAATGCCCGTGTTGTAGCGGCTCTCGTAGGTGCTCGTGCATTCGAGGATGACCCTGCGCTTCAAAAGAGCATTTTCGCCGCTCGGCGAGGGCGTCGAGGTGCAGGTTTCCTGCCGCGGCGCCAGGGTGGAATCGGATCCAGGCGAAGGGGCCGGCATTGCTCCCACGCGAGCCCTATTCGCGTTTGACTCGGCGCAAATCGGCATCCACCATTTGCTGGATGAGCTCGGTCACCCCCGTCTTGGGCTGCCAGCCCAGCACCGCCTTGGCCTTGGCGGGATCTCCGCGAAGCACGTCAACTTCAGCGGGACGGAAAAACGCGGGGTCGATGACTACGAATTTCTCGTAGTCGAGCCCGACGTGTTCGAAGGCGATCTTGCACATGTTGCGCACGGTTGTCGTCACACCCGTTGCAATCACGTAGTCGTCAGGCTTGTCCTGCTGGAGCATGAGCCACATCGCTTCGACGTAGTCGCCTGCGAATCCCCAGTCGCGCTTTGCATCGATGTTGCCGAGACGAAGCTCCGTTTGCTTGCCAAGCTTGATTCGGGCTACCGCGTCGGTTACCTTGCGTGTCACGAATTCTATTCCTCGCAGCGGTGATTCGTGGTTGAACAGAATTCCGCTCGAGGCGTGCATGCGGAAGCTCTCGCGATAGTTGACCGTGATCCAGTGCCCAAAAAGCTTCGCCACGCCGTAGGGACTGCGCGGGTGAAACGGAGTCGTCTCGCACTGCGCTTCGACTTGAACCAATCCAAACATCTCGCTGGTGGACGCCTGGTAGAAACGCACGCTCGATCTGGAGCGCCGGATCGCTTCCAGCATGTTTACGACACCGACGCCGTTAACTTGAGCCGTCACTGCGGGTTGCTGCCAGGACGTGCCGACGAAGCTTTGCGCACCGAGATTGTAGACTTCGTCCGGTTTGGCGGCCTCGACTGCCTGGCATAAGGACGACATGTCGGTGAGATCGCCGTGGATGAGCGACACTTGGTCGAGCACACCCAGGTCCTGCAATCGCCATGACGTATCGGTGCCTCTCCGCGCCACCAGTCCGAAAACCTTGTAGCCTTTGCCGAGCAGCAGTCGCGAAAGATACGCTCCGTCCTGCCCGGTGACACCGGTGATCAGCGCAGACTTCGTCATGCGCGGCCGCCGCGACTGAGCGGCATGGATTGAACGGTAAGCGTAGTTTGCACCTTGAGACCCTTTGAATGACTCGTTCCGATTGCAGTGAGGCTTGGCTCGACCGCCGAAGGAGGCCGATTGATCGACGACCCAAGTCGTTTTATCGGCCAAACGAAAACGCGAACACCGCATTTTGCCGTATCAGGGGACATGGGTGCAATCGCGTCGCTACCGCAAAGCGATCTCGGTGCATTTTGCCGCATAATTCGTTGAACCATGCGCGAGATCCGGAAGTCGTCGCGCTTTAGGCAGTTCTCCAATGCGAATCGCTATTGTTCACGAATGGCTCGACACATGGGCGGGGTCCGAAGCCGTGCTGGCGTTATTGCTCGAGCTGTTCCCGAAGGCCGATCTATACACGGTGGTGGATTTTCTGGCGGAGGAAGATCGGAAGCGCTTTGCCGGGCGGCATATCCGGACATCGTTCATCCAGAAAATTCCTCTGGCGCGCAGCCACTTCCGGAAATTCTTCTTTCTCATGCCGCTCGCCGTGGAGCGCTTCGACCTGTCGGAATACGAGCTGGTGATTTCGAATTCGCACGCCGTCGCGAAGGGTGTGCGGACTGGGCCCGATCAGCTGCACATCTGCATCTGCTATTCGCCGGCGCGCTACGCCTGGGACTCGCGGCAAACCTATCTCGCGACGGCGGGCCTGACGCGTGGACCGCTCTTTTGGCTCGCGAATTTAGCCCTGGAGCGGTTTCGAATCTGGGATTTTCAGGCCGCGTCCCGCGTCGACCGCTTTGTGGCGATCTCCAAGTACATTGCGGAACGCATCGAGCGTTGCTATCGTCGCACCGCGGAAGTGATCTACCCGCCCGTGGACATCGCCCGTTACGCGCACCAAAAAACCAGCTTGCCACGCTCGTCGTTCTATCTCACCGTTTCGCGACTCGTTCCCTACAAGCGGATCGATCTGATCGTGCAGGCTTTCGCAACCCTGCCCGACCGCGAGCTCATCGTCGTGGGCGAAGGCCCGGAGATGGCTAGAATTGCCGCGCTCGCGGGCGCCAATGTGCGCCTTGCGGGCCGCCTCTCCGATGACGAGCGCGATAAGCTGCTTGCCTCGGCACGAGCGTTCATCTTCGCAGCCGAGGAAGATTTCGGCATCGCTCCGGTGGAGGCGCAAGCCTGCGGCACTCCCGTCATCGCGCTGTCGCGCGGCGGTGCCATCGAGACCATCCGTGGATTGAATGAGACCGAACCCACCGGCGTGTTCTTCGGCGAACAGACCGTTGCATCCATTGTTTCGGCGGTCAAGACATTCGAACAGTCAGCGCATCGGATCACATCAGCCGCCTGTCGCTCGAACGCACGACGGTTCGCGGCCGACGTATTCCGGCGCCGGTTTGCCGACCTCGTTAAAGCCGCGCTCGCAGAATTTCGAGCACGGAGGGTCGCTTGATCCGAGTCAGATCGCGCAATCTGCTGAAGAGCAACGCAACGGCGCTCGAGCAGATGCTGCGTCTTGCGGACCCGATCATCATCGTCGTCGTAGGATGGGCGGCGCAATGGATCTATCTCGGAACGCCGGATGCGCCTCCGGTGTACTGGGTCGCAATGCTCGCGCTCGCGCTCATGAGCCTCACCGTATTCCCAGCCACGGGCCTTTATCGGCCGCAGCGCGGGGGAAGCCTCATCGAGGACCTGCGCGCGCTGTTGTCAGGCTGGCTCACCTTGCTCGCCATCGGTGTCTTTCTCGTGTTCGTCACCAAATCGGGCGATCTGTATTCGCGTGTTTGGGTGGCGTTGTGGTTTGCCGGCGGCTTTTTCGTGCAAACGATCATGCGGCTCACGTTGCGGGTATCGCTGCGCTATCTGCGTCGGCGCGGCTACAACTTGCGCCACATATGCATCGTTGGCGCGGGAGAGCTCGGCCGCGAGGTCGTCCAGCGTCTTCGCCGCGCGCCATGGACGGGATTGAACCTGCGCGGGTTTTACGACGACCCGCCCGAGCTCACGGGCGCCCTCGTCGACGGCGTGCCGGTGCTGGGGACGATCGACGGCTTGTGCGAGGATCTCGATCACAGCGAGCTCGATCAGGTATGGATCGCATTGCCGCTTCGATCCGAGGAGCGGATCCGCAGGCTCGTCGCTGCGTTGCGCGCGTATCCGGTGCAGGTTCGCTACGTTCCGGACATCTTCGGTTTTCAGCTGTTGCGGCACAGCTTTTCAGAAATCGCCGGCATGCCGGTTATCGGGCTCACCGACACGCCGCTCGAGGGCATGCCGCGCGTATTGAAGGCGGCGGAGGATTATGCCCTTGGCGGTCTCGTGCTTTTGCTTATGTCGCCCCTCCTTATCCTGATCGCCATCGCGATCAAGCTCTCCTCTCCGGGCCCGGTTTTGTATCGGCAGGAACGCGTCACGTGGAACGGACGCCGGTTCACCATGCTCAAGTTCCGGTCCATGCCCGTGGGTAGCGAGCGTTCGAGCGGACCGGTCTGGTCCGAGTATGACGATCCGCGGCCAACGCGTCTCGGCGCGCTGCTGCGCAGGTTCAGCCTCGACGAGCTGCCACAGCTGTTCAATGTGCTCAAGGGCGAGATGTCGCTCGTCGGGCCACGCCCGGAACGCCCCGAGTTCGTCGCGCGATTTCGGCAGGAGATTCCCGGCTACATGCAAAAGCACATGGTCAAAGCGGGGATCACGGGCTGGGCGCAAGTCAACGACCTGCGCGGCAGCAGCGACCTGAGCAAGCGGATACAATACGATCTTTACTACATCGACAACTGGTCCGTGTTGTTCGATATCCGCATCCTCGCCCTGACGGTCGGGCACATCTTCCGCAGCCGTAACGCGTACTGATAGCAACTTCGCAGTGGATATTTCGGCAACGCCGCCTCCTTCGTCTCTGGTTGCACACGAGCGCCCCGCTCGAACCGCTTTTTGGCTTTTCGGTGCGAGCCTGACGCTGTGCGCGTTGGTATATCTCGCGTTTACGGTGCAGGGCTCGTGGTTCAGCGGCGCGCCTACCTTGCATTGGACGGCGCGTGATTTCACCGTCGCGCGAGGCGCGGGCGAGGTGCGGCCCGACGGGCTGTCGCTGAAGGCCAACGACGCGTCAAGCGCGGTATTGATAAGCGTGAATACATCGCTGCGATCCTCCGATTATCCGGTCATCGCCTGGAAGACAAGCGGTATTCCCGACGCCGCGGAAGTGGGTCTCCTCTGGCGCAACGACTACGAGCCCGGACGCATTTTCAATCGTCGCCTCGATGTAGAAGCGGGACGCGTTCAGCCGTTCTCGCTGCTGCACGATCCGAACTGGGTCGGCCGTATCGTCGGGCTGGCGCTCGCCGTCAAAGGCGTATCCGGCGAGCCGATATTGGTTCAGAGCGCAACCGCGAAGACGATGAGCCCGCGCGAAATCCTCGGCGATCGCATCGGCGAGTGGTTTACCTTCGAGCCATGGAACGGCGCATCGATCAATACACTTATCGGCGGCGCCGATACCCAGGACTTGCCGATGGCGTTTGCCCTCGCCGTCATCGTCGGTCTTGCGGCATTGATATATCGGGCGCTCGCACGGTGGAGACCGCAATGGGTGGGCGGCTTCCGGCCAGTGATCGTGGGTGTGCTTTTTCTAGTCGCGTGGATCGCGCTCGACGTGCGCTGGCAATGGAACCTCGCGCGGCAAGTGATGGTGACCGGGGAGCTCTATGGAGGCAAGTCCTGGCGCGACCGTCACCTGGTTGCCGACGATCGCGCGGTGTTCGCGTTCATCGAGAAAGTGCGCATCAACCTGCCTCCGTCGCCGGTGCGCGTCTTCATGGTCGCCGACGAGCACTATTACCGGGATCGCGGCGCCTATCACCTCTATCCATACAACGTCTATTTCAGCCCATGGGAAAACGCGATGCCGCCGGCTTCGGCCGTGCACAGCGGCGATTACTTCGTTGTCTACCAGCGCCGCGGCGTTCAGTACGACGCGGCAAATCGTCGACTGCGCTGGAGTGACAACCCACCGGTTCCCGCCGAGCTTGTATTCAGCGAAGGCGGCTCGGCCATGTTCCGAATTCTCTAGTGGAAGCAGTCGCGCTGGCGCTTTCGCTCGCGCTGCCCTGGGCCCTCGGCATCGCGGTCCTGGCCGCACTCGGATGGCCAGGCGAGCCCCGCGGCGGGGCGATCGCGATGCGCGCGGGCTTTGGCTATGTTGTCGGGATGATTCTGCTGACCTTGTGGATGCGGGCTTTGAGCGCGGCCGGTATCGGCTTCGGTCGAGCGTCGATCGGTCTGCCGCTCTTCGCTGCGGCCATGCTGCTCTCGGCATGGGCGATGCGGAACGCTCGCCTGTCGATCGCCGATTTTCGTAATGCGGTGATTGCGCTCGTCCGTCCATCGCTCAAAGGATGGCAGCGGGTCGCCTGGATCGCCGTGATCGTCTGGCTCGTCGTGCACTTCGCGCTCATGTCGGCGGAGATCGTATGGCGACCTCTCTATCCGTGGGACGCCTGGGTGCAATGGGCGACCAAAGCGCGCGTCTGGTACGAGCTCGGCCACATAGCGCCGTTTGTTCATGCCGACCAATGGCTTGCCGGAACAGCCAACGGCTACTTCGATGCATCGCCGGACTATCCGGCGACAATGCCGCTGATGCAGGTGTGGACATGCGTGGCGCTTGGTCGTTGGGACGATTCAGCGATGAACTGGCCATGGCTCGCCATCCTGATCTCGCTTACTTTCGCGATGTATGGCGCGTTTCGCGCCGAGGGGATCGCGCCGCTCACCTCGCTTTTCGGCGCGTATTTCCTGGCGACGCTGCCGCTGGTCGATGTGCACGTGGCGCTAGCGGGCTACGCCGATCTGCCGATGGGCGCTGTCTATGGCCTGGCGGCCGTCGCGTTTTATCGCTGGTCCGTGCACCGTGACAATCGCGACGCGATAGTGGCGCTTTTTCTCGCTCTCGCCTGTCCGCTGATAAAGAACCCGGGGTGGATATGGGCACTTACCATCGTTCCCGGCGTGATTGTCGCCCTGCTGCCGCGGCGGGGCTTGAGAGTTGTCGTAGCCGGCTTCGCGGTCGCGTTGCTCGGCGTGCTGGCGATCGCGCGCGCGCAGCCGACCCTGCTCGGCTACCACCTCAAGCTCGATTTCGCGCCGGCCTGGGCGCAGCTCGTCAAGAGCTACTACCTGATGGGCAACTGGAATCTGCTGTGGTACGCGGTGATCGTCCTCATGGTGCTCGGATGGCGGCGGCTTTGGCAGCCTTCCCTCGCGCCGCTGGCAGTCGTTGTTGCCGCCGGGCTCCTTTTCCTAACGGTCGTCTTTTCGTTCACGACGGCGGCCGCGTGGATCGCCGACCTCACCACGGCCAATCGAGCGTCGATGCATCTCGCGCCGCTGCTTGTCTTCGTGAGCATCCTGCTCTGGCACCGGATGACGCGCGACTCCGTTGAGACCGCGCCTGCGGCGGATTCCGCGCCCGTGTCTACGTCGATGTGACGCAAGTCTTGCGCGACTTTCCCGTTCCGGGCCGAAACGACCCCTGTCCGTGCGGAAGCGGCAAGCGCTACAAGCATTGCCACGGCGGAGCGGACAATGCTGCGCCAGTCGCTGCGCAGCACGAGCTCCAATGGGCCATCGGGTTGCACCGGCAAGGAGATTTCGACGCGGCGGAGCGAACGTATCGAAAGGTTCTCTTCGTAGACCCTGATAACGTACTAGCGCGCCATTATCTCGGTGTCGTTCATTATCAGCGCAACGAGCTCGATGCCGCGTTGCCGCTGCTCGAGGCTTCCGTGAAGGCGTCGGCGCGCGAGCCGGAATTCCACAACAACCTCGGGCTCGCTTATGCTGCGGCTGATCGCGAAGCGGATGCATTGGACGCCTATCGCGCTGCGCTCTCGCTCCAACCCAACCACGCCGCCGCGTGGAACAACCTCGGGCTGGCTTTGCAATCGACGAACGACGGGGACGGCGCGATCGACGCGTTTCGGCGCGCCGTAAGCCTCAAGCCCGATTTCGCACACGCGCATTGGAATCTGGCGCTCGCACTGCTGCTCGACGGACAGTTTTCTGCCGGCTGGAATGAATACGAGTGGCGGCTCCGCCTGCCCGAGCTCGGGCGGGACCGGCGTTCGTATCCCGGACCGTTGTGGAACGGAAGCCCGCCCGCCGGAAAGACGATTCTGTTGTACGCCGAACAGGGCCTCGGCGACGCGATCCAGTTCGTGCGATATGCGACATGGCTCGCGCGCGACGGCGCGCGAGTGCTCATCCAGTGCACCGAGCCGCTGCGCCCGTTGCTCGCCACCGTGGAGGGCGTGGCCCAGGTGCTCCGCGAGAATGAGCCGCTGCCGCGCTACGACGCGCATCTACCACTGCTGTCGCTGCCGCGCGTGTATGAGACGAACCTCGAATCGATTCCCGCCGGCGTGCCCTACATCGTCCCCGCAGACGATACGCGCAAGGCGACGCGCGAAGCCCTTGCGTCGCTTCGGCAGCAACTGAAGGTCGGCATCGCGTGGGCGGGCAGCAAGGCGCACAGCAACGACCGCAACCGCTCGTGCGCGCTGGCGACACTTGCGCCGCTTTTTGATCTTCCCGATATGGCGTGGTTCTCGCTGCAGCACGGCGATGCGGCTCGGCAGATCGACTCCATTGCTGCGACATCCAGGCTCGTTCCTCTTGCGGCCGATGCGACGCTGGAGGCCACGGCTGCATTGATCGCGGAGCTCGATCTGGTGATCAGCGTCGATACCAGCATCGCTCACCTCGCGGGCGCGTTGGCCAGACCTTGCTGGGTGCTGCTCCCTTTCGCGCCGGACTGGCGCTGGATGCTGCGACGCGCTGACAGCCCATGGTACCCGACGCTGCGACTGTTTCGTCAGCCGCGGCCGCGGGAATGGTCGCCGGTCGTGAGCCGGATTGCCGTCGAGCTTGCCGCGTTAGTCGCGGTGAAATTATCGTGAGCGGACGCAGCTAGCCATGTCCGAGCAGTGCTTGCGGGCTTGGCAGTATTGACGTGCGCATGCAGGACGCTCGCAGCTGCAATCCGGGCAGTCAATTGAGTCCGATCGGCCTCCCAGAGATAGTCACCATACAGCGTAACGTCAGAACCTCGTTGACGTCCGGCGCGGCTACCTCGCGGGTGCGCTGACTGCATCCCGATAGAATGCTTCCAGTGCAGCGAGCGGTGCGGGATCGTCGAACAACACGCCCCTTCGCTCGCGGATGCGCGAGCGAAGCTCGGCCCGCCACGGCGCATCGCCGCAAAGCCGTGTCGCGATGCGAACGTAATCGTCGACATCGGTCGCGATAAGCTCGTTCATGCCGATCAGGGAAAGCATCCCCAGGCTCTGGCGGCCGCGCATCATCGCCCCGGGCAAGGTGACGATGGGGACGTTGCAATCGAGCGCGTCGACGCTGGTTTGCCCACCGGACCAGCGCAGCGTATCGAGCATGGCGTCGCATGCCAGGTTGACCGCGAGGTAGCCTTCGTGGGTCAGCTGCGGCAGCACGCGCGTTCGCTCGCGTATGGGCAAGCCGTATTGCTCAAAGCAGCGAGCCAGCCGGCGCATGAACTGGTCGGTGATCGCAGGGTGACGGCCGGCAAACAGCACCAGAACCGCCCGCGGATTCGCCGCGATAATCCGAGCAAACAGCACGTCGTTGTCGGGATGAATTTTGAACAGAGACTGCGGGCACAACAGCAATATCGCATCCGTCGGCAGCGCAAGGCTTGTGCGCTCGACGGGCGCGGGCAGCGTCTGCCGCCGGAAGCGCGTGCCGATTCCCGGAAGGCGAATCAGTTTTTCGGTGTAATGCGCGTCTGCGTGTTCGGGTTCCATCGCCGCACAGGAGAGGAAGCCGTCTATGGTTGCGTGTCCTGTAGTCACGGGATGACCCCATGCGGCGTACTGTCGAGGCGCAAGCCTCATCGCCGAGAGCGCGAAGGTCACCTGGTCCATGCCAAGCTCCGGATAGACCAGCACGTCGAGACGCTCACCGCGGATCACCGGTGCGATGGTCGACGGCAACGCGTCTCCCCCGACGAACGGGCGCACCCGATCGGCGCGCGCGCGGATCGCCGTCGTGACCTCGTCGACGTCGCCGCCCAGCGGATAAAAGCAAACCTCGAAACGCTCGCGATCGAGATCGGTCAGCCAACGGGCGAAGTACCGGCCTACGGTACACTCACGAAGAAGCGCGGAGACGAATCCGATGCGAATCTTGGGTCCTGCTACCGGAGTAACGGCCAAGGGTGCACGCCAAACGGGGTCGACGCGGTCCAGCGCCGATGCCGCGAGCGCTGCGTAGCGCGCCTGCAGCTCGCGGTCGTTCTCCCCCTGATAGGCGAGGAAGAAGTTGCTCCAGACGAGGCCGTCGGCAACCTCACGCCATGTCGAGCCGGCGATCCGGGCGTCGAGCTCGCGCTCCAGCGCCTCCAGACCGTGAAGGTATTCCGCGCGTGCACGGGCGATATCCTCGGCGTCGGCATAGATCACCGGCAGCGTCAGGTTCATCGCCAGCGCTGCGCGCAGGTATCGCGGCTTTTGGCGCAGCGCGACCGCATACGCCTTTCTCGCCTGAGGCGGATCGCCGCGCTCGAAAAATACCATTCCGAGATCGAGCATCTCCTTGGCGTTGTCACCTGGCGCCTGCTTCGCCGAGCGCAAGTACAGCTCGCCTGCTTCATCGAGCGCGCCTCGGGCGCGCAAGAGATCTGCCAGACCGGTGAGCGCCGGGCGGAATGTGTTCGCCGCGGGTTGGCGTGCGATGCTCGCGCGAAGCGTCGCCTCGGCGAGGTCGGTGCGGCCCTGGTCGCGCTGGACCACTGCGAGATTGCATTCCGCGCGCGGATAATCGGGTTTGAGCGCCAGAGCGCGCCGATACGCAGCCTCGGCATCGCCGAGGCGGTTTGCGTAGTGCAGCGCGGTGCCCAGATTGTTCCACGCTTCCGCGTGATTCGGATCGAGCGCGACCGCACGCTGCAGCGTGGCGATCGCTGCCTCGCTGTCGCCGGCATCGACTAGCAGCGCGCCGAGATAGCGATGCGCCTGCACCATGTCGGGATTGCACTCGAGCGCGCGAGTGAGCGCCGCGATCGCCCGCGGCTTGTCGCCGGCGGCGTCCACGGATTCGGCAAGCGCGTAATGCGTCAGCGCATTGCCCGGCGCGACCGCCGTGGCGGCGGTGGCGTGCGCGACCATGGCCCCGGAGTCACCTTCCTTGCGGCTGCACGCGGCCAGGATGAGGTGAGCGCTGGCGATCTCGCCGGGCTCCGAGGGCGCCGCAAGACATGCCTCTCCGGCGCGCCTTGCGCCGGCAATGTCGCCGGCGGCAAGCAGCTGCCACGCACCCTCGACGCGCGGACCGCCGATCATCGTCGCGCGGCGGCGAGCGCTTCCGGGTGCGCTCGCGATAGTGCCTCCACATACGCGGCTTCCAGCGCCCGGGTGTGGCCGCGCATGTCGGTGAGCGCGGAATGCTCGAGCCCGGCGAGGATGGCTTGCTTCACCCGGGTCATGAACGCGGCGTCGCTTGCGAGCCGCACCGCGATATCGACATACTCGCTACCGCTCTTCGCCACTGTGTCGGTCACACCGAGATTGACCAGGATGGTGTATGAGCTCCGCTCTCCGTGCTTCTTGCCGCACAAGGTCACCACGGGCACGCCCATATCGAGCGCTTCGATCGTGCCGTTGACGCCGCCGTAGGGCAGCGGGTCGAGGGTGAAATCGACGATGCTGTATCGCGCCTGGTTTTCCCCGTCATTTCTTCCCTGCGGCAAGACGATCACCCGCGAAAGGGGGATGCCTGCCGCCGCGAACAGCCGCCCGTAGACGCCACGCGCCTCCGGCGACAGGGGCGAGATCGCGAGCAACGCGCCCGGCGCGCGTTCGAGCACCTCGCGCCAGAGCGACAGGCACCGCCTGGAAAGCTTGAGCGGGTTGACGAATGTGCCGATGACCGTGGCCTCAGCGGAAATCTTCAGTCGTTCGCGGTGGAAGGGGTGTTCCGGCGCCGGGGCAATGTGCCGATACGGGTACACGCACCCGGCCATCGGCAAAAGAGTCTCCAGCTGGAACGCCTGATTCTGCGCCACGTCGGCGTATTGGTCGGTCAGCTTGAAATCGATGGCGCTCAAGCCCAGCACACCTGCGCTTGCAACGTGCGTGATCTGCACGCGCGCGGGCTTGCAGGCAAGGATGCCGGGCTTCGCGCCCTTGGTGTGGGTCGACAGGTCGACAAGCAGGTCGAGGTCGTCGGCGCCAATGCGCCGCGCGGCTTCGCGTTCGGGAACGTCGGCGACATTTTCGAAGTGGTCTGCGAACGCGCGATACCTGTCGGTCCACTCGTCGCTCTCCTTGTTGAGCGCGTAGCAGAAGATTTCGAAGCGGTCGCGGTCATGGTGTTGCAATGCCGACCACATCATCTTTCCCATG
>Ga0066709_100003644_pt1 | contig 11930 bp, 8 predicted proteins | sample GraSoiAngelo_158_FD_79665 | JGI IMG/M metagenome (GOLD analysis project Ga0066709, IMG submission 79665) | Grasslands soil microbial communities from the Angelo Coastal Reserve, California, USA - 14_1009_16_30cm | ecosystem: Environmental > Terrestrial > Soil > Grasslands | place: USA... | reverse complement strand
GCGACGTCTCCGAACGGGAACGCCACGGCGAAGAGGTCCGCTCCCAGATCGAACCGGCCTCCGAGGAAAGAGGGGTCGGTGTAGTTCGCGGTCAGAAGCGCGCCGGCGAAGAACACCGAGAGCTGCTTGCCCTTCCCCCAGAGATCGAAATCGAAGTGCTGGATCCCGAGAAGCGGAATCGGATAGTCGAGCGACTCATCGTAGAAACCTCCGGCGATCCCGAACGTGCTCTTCTTCGAGATCTGCTCCTCGACCACGCGATGTCCGGGCTTCTGGCGATCCGGCACCAGGTAGCGCATCCCCAGGTCGGTGTCACGTACCATCTGGAGCTCCGAACCGTACGCGGCGCCGCGCCGCTCGACGAAGCTCGCCGGATCGACCTCGACGTCCTTCATCTTCACGTCCCGCTCGATCGCCGTCGTGCGACCGGCGGTCGAGAAGACCTGCTGCCCCTTGATCTCGAGCGGAAGCACGACGTCCGGCCGCCCCGGAAGCGAGCGATAGATCTCCGTCTGGACGTTCGAGAGCGTCTCTCCCTTCAGGTTGAGCTGCACGGAATCGCGCCGCAGCAGCGCGAACGTCTGCGAGTCGATCCAGACTTTGCCGCGGTACACGGCCTTGCCTCCGAGGCTCTCCTTCGGCGTAAACGTGATCTCGTACGAGCGCCGACCCCCGATCTCCGGCGTGCCGGCGAGCTCATATCGGTAGTCCTCGGTCAGCCGGATGTCGAGCGGAAGGGTCGTCACCTTCTCCGGTTGCAGGATCGGGATCTTCGGAAGCGTCTTCCCCTTCCACTTGACGCCGTTCAGATAGAACTCCTTCCATCCCCAGTCCGCGGGCTCGCCCCGGCGGAAGAAGAATGGCCCGCGGATCGTCAGGTCGAACGTCTCGTTGACCTCGGCGACGCGGAATCGGAGCGACGCCTCCATGTTCGCGATGAACGTCGACACCCTTTCGCGCTGTCCGGCGTCCCACGCGCGTTCGCGCGCGATGATCTCCTCCGCCGTCAGCCCTCTCGCCGCCCCGACCTCGACGCGGGTGCGCTCGTCCGGCCTCTTCGCGGGCTCCAGAACGACGGCGAGCGGCCCGCGGGAGAGGTCGAGCTCCAGAGTCTTCGCGCCCCGGAGCTCGAAGTCCCGCTTCGCGCCGGAAGAGAGGTTCTCGACCGACGCCTTCGCGTAGGTTCCGCCGGAGAGCTCGACCGTGGCGCGACCCGAGGAGTCTTCCGCCAGAAGAAGGATCGGCGTGAACTTCTTCGCGTCGAAGAAACGGAGGACGGCGAAGGACGAGCCGTCCCCGCGGGTCGCCTTCGTCGAGGTCGGATCGCGCGAGACGTCGTCGGTCCAGTAGCGCTGGAGCCGGCGAAGACTTTCCCAGTCGGGTTCGTCCACGGCGGCTTCCGGCGTCGCGAACATCCCGACGACCTGCGGCGGGGGGGCGCCCGAAGCGCTCGAAGACTCGAGCGCCTGCACGATCTGGCCGGGCGCGCTCCGCGCGCGTTCCCGCAGAAGGAAAAGCCACCGCTCTTTGCCCTCGTCGGAGAAGACCGGAGGGAGCCTTCCGGCGAACGTCGAGATCGCGTCGAAGTAGGCGCCGAACCCTTCCTCGAAGTCGAGGGAGAACGGCTCTCCGGGCCCGTGGGAGAAGTCGAGCGCGACGCGCGCCGACGGGGTCGCCGCGCGGATCGCCGAAGAGAGCTGTTTGACGGCGAATGGAAGACGCGCGCGCGCCCGTTCGTCCGGCGTCTGGACGAAGTGGGTGAAGTCGAGGACCACTCCCGCGGCCCCCGCGGTCTTCGCGAGGCGCGCCGAATCTCGAGCGAGCGCGCCGTCGGTCAGGTCACCTACCTCGAAGAGAACGAGACAGTGATCGAGCGAGGAGGGAAGCTCCTGCTTCGGGGTGATCTGCACGATGCCGAGAGGGGGGGCGGCCGGACAGGTGCCGTCGGCGCGCTCCGCGGCGATCGTCAGGCGGACGGCTCCGCGCGCGCCGAGCGGAACCGCGAGCAAAAGAAAAACGCCCGCGAGCACGCGGGCGTCGACGACCGGCGTTCGTTTTCCCATCGGAGTCCGAACAACGGCTCTGCGGTGCGGCTTGTTCCCGCTAACGCCGCGCTTTCTCCCTCTCGCGCACGGGCTCGGCTTCGAGCGGAGGAGGCGGCGGCACCGACTTCTCCGTGGCCGACTCGACAGGTGACAGTCCGAGCGCCTTGCGCAGCTTCGTCTCGATCTCGGCCGAGAGCTCCGGATTCTCTTTCAAGAACTGTTTCGCGTTCTCGCGCCCCTGGCCGATCCGCAGGTCTCCATAGGAGAGCCATGAGCCGGACTTCTCGACGATCTTCGACTCCAGACCCAGGTCGATCAATTCTCCTGACCGGGAGATCCCTTCGCCGTACGTGATGTCGAACTCCGCCTGGCGAAACGGCGAGGCGACCTTGTTCTTGACGACCTTCACCTTCGTCCGGGAGCCGACCACGACGTCGCCGTCTTTCAACGACGCGATCCGGCGGATGTCGATGCGGATCGACGAGTAGAACTTCAGCGCCCGACCGCCGGTCGTCGTCTCCGGGTTTCCGAACATCACGCCGATCTTTTCTCGGATCTGGTTGATGAAGATGAGTGACGTGCGCGATTTCGAAACGATCGCGGTCAGCTTGCGAAGAGCCTGCGACATCAACCTCGCCTGGAGGCCCATCTGGGCCTCGCCCATCTCGCCTTCGATCTCCGCCTTCGGGACGAGCGCGGCGACCGAGTCGACGACGATGACATCCATCGCTCCGGAGCGGATCAGCATCTCGGCGATTTCCAAGGCCTGCTCGCCGTTGTCCGGCTGCGAGACGAGCAGGTTGTCCGTGTCCACGCCGAGCTTCTTCGCGTAGTCGGCGTCGAGCGCGTGCTCGGCGTCGATGAAACCGGCCAGACCGCCGGTCTTCTGCGCCTGCGCGATGATCTGGAGCGAGAGCGTGGTCTTGCCGGAGGACTCGGGCCCGAAGATCTCGACGACCCTTCCGCGCGGGATTCCGCCGATACCGAGCGCCGCGTCGACCGCCAGCGAACCGGTCGGAATGACCGAGACGGGCACGTCGGGACGGTCGCCCAGGCGCATGATCGAGCCTTTCCCGAACTGTCGCTCGATCTGCGTCAGCGCCGTCTCGACGGCGCGCCATTTCTCGTTCGGTTTCACGCTCGACATGTGATGGTCCCCTATTTGCGCGATTATAGATGCGCGCTTCGACTCCGATGGAAACGATCTCATCCGCCGATTCCACCGCAACCGCGAGGGCTCGCGGCCTGCGCCGGGCGTTTCGCGAGAGACCTCTCTCGATGATCGTCGCGACCGGCTTCGGCGCGGGGCTTCTCCCGATCGCCCCGGGCACCGCCGGTTCGGCGCTCGCCCTCGCTCTCGGCTGGCTGTTCGCTTCGCGAATCTCTTCTTCTCACATGCCCAGTGTTGTCGCGGCGGTCGGACTCTTGACGTCCGGGCTGCTGATTTCTCTCGCCGGGATACCGGTCGTGGCCCGAGCGGAGGCGGCGATCGGCCGGAAGGACCCGGGCCCGATCGTCCTGGACGAGATCGCCGGACAGTTCCTGGCGAGCGGGATCGTCCCGCTCTTCGGGTATCCCTCGCCTCGCGTCGCTGCCGGCGTCTGGATCGCCTCCTTCCTGGTTTTCCGGCTCTTCGACGTGTGGAAGCCGGGTCCGATCCGGGCCTGGCAGAACCTGCCGGGCGGCTGGGGGATCATGGTGGACGACGTGGCGGCAGGCATTCTCGCGGCCGGCATGACCTCGGGCTTCGCCGCTTTCGTGGCGGTTCGACCAGTATGACTCTCGAGCTCGCCGGGCGCGACGGCGACGTCCTTGCCGAAGAGCTCCTGTCCCGCCACACGACGCTCCGGATCGGAGGTCCCGCCCGCTGGTACTGCCGCGTGCGGACGGCAGAGGGCCTTTCGCGGGTCCTCGGCGGGGCGGGCGATAGGGGCGGGCCGCTGGCCCTCCTCGGCGTGGGATCGAACGTGCTCGCCGCCGACGACGGATTCCCGGGCTGGGTCGTCCGCCTCGAGGGCGATTTCCTGCGGATCGCGATCGAAGGCGAGCGGCTGACCGCCGGCGGGGGAGCGGCGCTGGGCGGCGCCTGCGCCGCGGCCGCCCGAGCCGGCCTTTCGGGTCTCGAGCCGATCTTCGGAATTCCGTCTTCGATCGGAGGAGCCGTGCGCATCAACGCGGGCGCCTACGGCGGCGAGATCTTCGACGTGCTCGAGTCGGTCCGGCTCGTCGGACGAACCGGCTCGCGGCGCGAGTCCACCGCCGCGCAAATTCCGCACGGCTACCGCTGGACGGAGCTGTGCGACACCGGGGAGATCGTGGCGGAGGCGACGCTCCGCCTCCGTCCGGCTTCGCGCGAAGAGATCGAACAGCGGACGCGCGTGGTCGCCGAAAAGAGGCGGGGCGCGCTCCCGGTGCAGCCCAACGCCGGAAGCATCTTCAAGAATCCGCGGGGCGATTACGCCGGCCGCCTGATCGAGGCCTGCGGCTTGAAAGGGGAGCGGCGGGGCGACGCCGAGATCTCCATCCGCCACGCGAACGTCATCGTGAACCGGGGCCGGGCTCGGTCGGCCGACGTGCTCGCGCTCATGCGGCTGATGCGCGACTCCGTGGCCGAGAAGTTCGGCGTTACCCTGTTGCCCGAAGTGGAGTTCCTCGGATTGAAGTGGGACTGAGCGGCCGCCGATGAGGATCCTGCTCCTCGCCGGCGGCGGCGGCACGCGGCTCTGGCCGCTTTCGACGCCCGCCCGCCCCAAACAGTTCCTTCCGCTCGTCTCGGCGAAGAGCCTGCTCGCCGACACGTTTCAGCGGATCGCGCCCCTCTCGGACTCCGTTTTCGTGGCGACGTCGGAGGAGTACGGCGACCTCGTCCGCGCCGAACTCCCGGCGGTGCCTGCCGCGCGGATCCTGCGCGAGCCGGCGCGCCGCAATTCCGCGGCGCCCATCCTCCGGGCGGCGCTCGACTTCGAGAGCGACGGCGACCCGGTCACGGCGGCGCTGCCGTCGGACCATGCGGTCGCCGATGCGGAGGCTTTCCGCAAGGCCCTGGCCGCCGCCGCGGACGTCTGCGACTCGGCGTCCGTCATCGTTCTGGGAGTTCCCCCCGACCGGCCCGAGACCGACTTCGGTTATCTTGAAGTCGCGGACCTGGAGGGCTCGGACAGTCATGAAGTCGTACGATTCGTCGAAAAACCGGACGCGGAGCGCGCCCGCTCCTTTGTCGCGTCCGGCCGCCACTTCTGGAACGCCGGCGTCTTCGTCTTCCGTCCATCGCGGTTCCTGGCCGAGGCGCGCCGGGTCGCGGCCGACCTCGTCGAGACCGTCGATCGCTACCGGGACCGGCTGGCGGCGGATCCCGACGGAGCCCGCGCCCTGTGGGAGTCCCTCCCGGCGATCTCGATCGACTACGCCGTGATGGAGAAAGCCCGGGACGTGCGAGCGGTCCCGCTGTCCGCGGGGTGGAGCGACGTCGGAAGCTGGCGCGCGGTGCGCGACTTGCGCGGAGCCTCCGACGGCGCGGGCAACCTCGTGGTGTCGGAGACTCCGGTCCTCGCGCCGGGAGTCTCCGAAACCGCGATCGTCGTCGGGTCCGAGGGCGTCCTCGTGCTCCCGTTCGAAATGGAGAAAGAGCTGCGCGGCGCCGTCGAGCGCCTTCGCGGGAAAGGCGAAGCGGGAGAGTGAGCGGCTCGATCGGATCGGACCTCGCGCGCCTGAAGGAGAACGTCGCTCTCGCGTACCGCGGCGACCGCGCCGTGATCGACCTAGTTCTGACGGCGCTGCTCTCCCGCGGGCACATCCTGATCGAGGACGTGCCCGGCGTCGGGAAGACGACTCTCGCGCGCGCCCTCGGCCGCAGCCTCTCGCTCGAGTTCCGCCGGATTCAGTTCACGAGCGACACGCTTCCCGCGGACGTCCTCGGAATCTCGGTCTTCCACGCGGCGACCGACGCCTTCGAGTTCCACGCCGGCCCGCTCTTCGCGAACATCGTTCTCGCCGACGAGATCAACCGCGCCACGCCGAAGACCCAGTCGGCGCTGCTCGAGGCCATGAACGAGGGAGCCGTGACGATCGAGTCCGAGCACCGCGCTCTCCCGCAGCCATTCATGGTCGTGGCGACGCAGAATCCGGTCGAGTACCTCGGCACCTACCCTCTGCCGGAATCGCAGATGGACCGGTTCTTCCTGAAGCTGACTCTCGGATATCCCGCCGTCGCCGAGGAAAAGGCGCTCCTGCGGCGGGGAGGCACCGAGCGCGACCTGACCGCCCTGCGTCCCGTGCTCGAGCGCGAACGCGTCCTGGAGCTCCAGGACGCGACCGAGGGCATCCGGGTGGCGGACCGGCTCCTCGACTACCTTCATGCCCTCGTTTCGGCCACGCGGGGGTCAGGGGAGCTGAGGCTGCCGGTCTCGACGCGCGGAGCGCAGGCGCTCTACCGGGCGACCCAGGCCTATGCGCTCGTCCAGGGTCGGGACTACGCGACTCCCGACGACGCGCAGGCAGTCGCCCCGGCCGTTCTCGCCCACCGGATCCTGTCGACCTCCTCCGATGGTTTCGGCGCCGGCGGCCGGGAGCGGGAAATGATCAGGAGAGTGCTGGCGCAGGTCCCGGTGCCGGTCTAACCGTGCCCCAATCGTGACCCGCCTCATCCCGGACTGGGGCATCCGCGTCACGAACTTCGGCCTGGGTTACATCCTCATGTGCCTGGTCGTGGCCATCGCCGCGACCAACACCGGCAACAACGGCCTCTACCTGGTCCTCGCCGCCCTTCTCGCGGGCATGGCGATCTCGGGCATGCTCTCCCGCCGCAACGTCCGCGGGGTCCGCTGCGATATCGAAGCCATGGGGGAAGTCGTCGCGACGCGCCCCGCCCTTCTCCGCGTCCGGCTCGCGAACCAGCTCTCGACCGGCACGGCGCAGGCTCTTTTCTTCCTGCACGACTCGCTGCCCGGTCCACTCTGGATCGATCCGCTGAAGCCGGGCGAGTCGCGGGACGTCGTCGTGTCCGCGGTCTTTCCCCGGCGGGGCGTTTTCCGCGAAGCGGACGCAGGCCTCCTCTCGCGGTTTCCGATCGGCCTCTTTCGGAAATACCGCCGGGCGGCGGTCTCGAGCGAGATCGTGGTCTTCCCGGTGCCGAAGGCGAGCGCGATCCCGGACGTCCCTCCCGAGGACGCGCGGGGCAGCCGCCCGCACGTGCACCGCCGCGGAGGGGGTGCGGACATCCGAACCCTGCGGGATTTCGTCTCGGGAGACGATCCGCGGGACCTCCACTGGAAACAGTCGGCGCGGATGCGCCGCTGGATCGTCCGCGAGCGGGAAGCGGAGCGCGACCGTGCGGTGTTCCTCGTCGTCGACAACGTGCTCGGAGATCGGAGCGATCCCGCGGCGCTGGAGCGGTTCGAGAGCGCCATCTCCCGCTGCGCCGGACAGGCGCTGATGCTCTTGTCACGGGGCGCCGACGTCGGCTTCCAGTCCCGCGGGGTGAAGGTCGCGCCGCGGGCGGGTCGCGGCCAGCGCGGCCGGATCTTGGAAGCCCTGGCGCGGCTGGAGCCGATCGATCCGGCGCAAGCGCCCCCATTTCCGCCGCTGCGGCACGGCGATCACCGGCTGGTGATCACGTGAGCTCCCCGGCCATGCCGCCCGAGCTGCGGCGCGCGTATCTCCTCGTGCTGGGACCTCCCGCGCTCATCGCACCCCTGCCGCTCTTCTGGACGCACGGCGCGTCGCCGCTCGGGATCGCTCTTTACGAGCTGGCGCTCGTCCTTCTCTTCTTCCGGGCGCGCGCGGGGCGACCGGTGCGACTCTCCGACGCGGTCCTGAACGCGATCGGGTTGTCCTACTTCTTCTGGCTCGCCGTCGAGACCGCGATGCTGCGACCGGGACTGCTGCGTTCGGTGTCGCACCTGCTTCTCTTCACGGCGATCGCGAAGCTCGCTTCGTTGAAGCGGCCGGGCGAAGCGCGCACAGCGCTGCTCGTCATTTTTCTGCTGGTGCTCGGGTCCGTCTCCTCTTCGACGCACGTCGCGTCGCTCATTTACTGTGCGGTCATGGCGGTTCTCGCTTTCCGCACGCTGTCTCGTCTCGCGGTTCTCGCCGACTTCGAGGACGGTCCTCCAATCCGCGTTCTGACCGCTGTGCCGACCGCCGGACTCTCCGCCGCCGCGCTCGTCGGCGGAGTTCTGCTGGGAGGCCCGCTCTTTTTCCTGCTGCCGCGCCTCCACGGGCCGTATGCGCTCTCGCCGATCCGGATCGAGGACACTCCGTCGACGGCCGTGACGACCGACCGGGTCGACCTCGACTCTTTCGGCAGCGCGAAGCTGTCCGACCGGGTCATCCTGCGCCTTTCGGTCGATCCGCCCGTGGCGCTGCCTCACCTTCTCCGGCTCCGCGAAGCGGTCTTTACCCGCTACCACAACGGCGTCTGGACCCGAAACGCGCACGCCTCGCGCCGGGACCGCGGCTCCGACGGCGTTCAGGTCGTGGGCGGCGACACGCTTCCCCTCGAGAACAGCACCGCACGGCTCTCCGTCGACCAGAACCTCTACGGAAGCGGTTTCCTCTTCCTGCCGTACCGGGCGACGTACGTGCGCGTCGAGCGGGGGCGTCCGGTTCTCCTGCCCGACGGCGCGGTCCAGGTCACTTCGGCGCGGGTGACGGTGCGTTACGAGGTCGCGGTCGGAAAGAAGGACCCGCGGGGAGCGGGAGAGAGCGCCATTGATCCGACGCAGGTCCCGGCCGAGGTGCGCGATTACGCGGCGAAGTTGACCGCCGGGCTCACGAGCCCCGTCGAGATCGCGGACCGGATCGTCCGGCATTTCCAGAAAGGGTTCGTGTACACCCTCGATCCTCCGAGAGGCAGCGGCGATCCGCTGATCGGCTTCCTTCTACGCTCGAAGGCGGGTCACTGCGAATACTTCGCCTCGGCGGCCGCGATGATGCTGGCGTCCCGGGGAATCCGGGCGCGGCTCGTGACCGGGTCCTACGGCGGCGAGACCGGCGCGTTTTCCGACGCGATCGTCGTGCGCGGCGCGAACCTTCACGCGTGGGTGGAGGCGGACCTCGACGGCACGGGATTCCAGGTGATCGACCCGACCCCGCCCTCCGGAATCCCGCCGGCGACCGCGCGCGTCTCGTGGTGGAAACGCCTCGTCACCGTCGGCCGCTCGATCGAGGTCTTCTACGATCGGCGGATCCTCGGATTCGACGCCGGCGACCAGGTCCAGCTGACCGAAGCATTCCGAGATTCGTTCGGCAACGCCGCGCGCTCGATCCAGTTCTGGAAGGGGACCGGCGAAGGAGCCGTATTCCCGGGGGCCGCGAAAGCCGTGGTCGTGGTACTGGGCCTCGGCGCGCTCGCCCTGATCGCGTTCCAGTCGATCGGCCGGCGGCCCGTGATCCCTCCCGCCACAAGGGCCTACCTCGCGTTGAGGCGCTCACTGGCGCAGCGCCTGGGCTCCGTTCCGCCCGCCGTCCCGCCGGCGGAAGTCGCGCGTCTCTTCCGGGTCTCGGTCCCGGCGTCGGCCGACGACGCCCGGGCGGTCGTAGAGGCCTACTGCGAAAGCGCGTTCGGGGGGCGCGCGACGGACGAGGGCGTCGCCCGCGAACTCAAGGAGCGCGTGAAAAGGATCCGGAAGCTCGCCTGACCGTTTCGGTGTGAGGTGCAGGTTAAAACCTGTCCCCCAGACAATTTCAATAGGCGTTGCGGTGGCGCAGGCCGTAGCGCAGCGTCATCCACAGGATCTTGATGTCGAGCGCGAGCGACCAGTTCTCGATGTAGTAGAGGTCGTACTCGATGCGCTTCGACAGGCTCGTGTTTCCGCGCCAGCCGTTGACCTGCGCCCAACCGGTCATGCCGGCGCGCACGCGGTGTCGCAGCATGTACTGGGGGAACTTCTCCTTGAACTCGGAGACGAATTCGGGCCGCTCGGGGCGGGGCCCGACGAGCGACATCTCGCCCTTGACGACGTTGACCAGCTGGGGAAGCTCGTCCAGGCTCCAGCGGCGCAGGAACCGCCCCACCCCGGTTCGCCTCGGGTCCTCGGGCCCGGCCCAGGTCGGCCCCGATTCGTCCTCCGCGTCGGGCCGCATCGACCGGAACTTCACGATCTCGAAAGGGCGGCCGTCCAGACCCATCCGCTGCTGGCGGTAGAGGACGGGGCCGCCGGTCAGAACGATCGCGATCGCGATGACCCCGAACAGCGGGGAGAGGAGGAGGAGGGCCGTCCCCGCGATGGCGAGGTCGAGGGTGCGCTTGACGAGGCTCATCCAGCCGGTCAGGGGAACCTGTGTCAGGTGGACGACCGGCAGGCCGTCGAGGTCCTCGACGCCCACGCGGAAGGTGATGTATTGCAGCAGGTCGGGAACGACCCGAACGTCGGCGACCGTCCGCGCCACGTCCTTCAGGACCGAGAGCATTGCGCGGTGGGCGCCGAGCGGAAGCGCCAGGAAAACGGCGTCGACCCGCTTTTCCTCGACGATCCGGGCGGCGTCCGCCGTGCCCCCCACGACCGGCACGCCGCGGTACGAGGCCCCGAGCTTCTCCGCGTCGTCGTCGACGAAGGCGACCGAGCGGAGTCCCGACTCCGGATGCTCGGCGAGCTTGTCCACGACGGCGCGCCCGAGCCTTCCGGCTCCGACGACGAGCACGCGCCGGACGCCGTAGCCGTGGCGCCACGCCTCTTCCAGGTACCGGCGAATCGCCGTCCGCCCGGCGAAGACGAAGAGCACGTCGGAGACGAAGAAGAGGGCGAGAACCGCGCGCGAGTAGTCGAACCCGCGCGAGAACGTCGCGATGCCGATGAGAAGGAGAGTCGCGAGGGCCGTCGCGACGAGGACGGCCAACCCTTCCTCGACGCTCGAGCGATTCCGCCGGACCTGGTAGAGGCCGTGGAAGTAGTAGACGAGCGGCCAGAGAACCGCGATGAACGGAAAGAGCCGCAGGTACGCGGAAGGGGCGGGAACTCCTTTCGTGACCGGGATGATCTCCGCTTCGAAGCGCAGCCAGTACGACGCGACGAGGGCGGCCAGCGTGGCGGCGAGGTCGGTCGCCAGGAAAAGGGCCGCCAGCCGCCGGTTCGAGTGTCGGATCATGACTGCGGGCTCAGAGCCTTCTCTTCATCGCGACCCTCGTGCCGCCCGTGAGGGACCAGATCGGCCACCGCCCGCCGGAACTGACGGACGAAGCGCTCGCGGGAAAAAGGCAGTGCCCTGGCCCGCACGGCAGTGTAATCGTACCGGCTGATGCCGAGCCTTTCGACAGCGCCGGCGAGACCGTCGGCCGTCTCCTCGGCGAAGAAAGCTCCGCTCACGCCGTCGGCGACGGTGTCGAGAGCGCCGCCCCGTTCGAGCGCCGCCGCCGGAGCGCCGCACGCGGCCGCCTCCACGAGCGATATTCCGAAATCCTCCTCTCCCGGCTGGACGAACGCGAAGCACGTCCGGTAGAGCTCCCGAAGGGCTTCCCGATCCAGATCCGACACGATTCTTACGGACGCGGTCGCGCGCGCGCGGAGGCGCCGCTCCTCCGACCCCTTTCCGACCAGGACGAGCGGGCGGCCGAGGACCCGGGCCGCCTCGATCGCGAGGTCGTACCGCTTGTAAGGCACCAGGGATCCGACCGCGAGCAGAAAATCGGAGCGCGCGCGGTCCGAGCCGCGAAAGAAGTCGACGTCCACCGGGGGAGAAACGACGTCGGCCGGCCGCCCGTAGTGCTTCCGGATCCGCGCGGCGACCGCGGAGGAATTCGCGAGGTAGCGGGTCGGACGGCCGGCCGTCGCCCGGTCCCACTCGCGCAGCCGCGAGATCGCTCGCTTCTTCAGCTTCCAGAAGCGGGTCTCGCCGCGCGGGAAGTAAGCGTCGAACTGCTCGTACGCGTAGCGGACCGGCGTGTGGCAG
>Ga0066709_100003643_pt1 | contig 11933 bp, 12 predicted proteins | sample GraSoiAngelo_158_FD_79665 | JGI IMG/M metagenome (GOLD analysis project Ga0066709, IMG submission 79665) | Grasslands soil microbial communities from the Angelo Coastal Reserve, California, USA - 14_1009_16_30cm | ecosystem: Environmental > Terrestrial > Soil > Grasslands | place: USA... | reverse complement strand
CCTTCCTGCAGGGTCACCGGCGAATCCACCAGCGATAGAGTCATAAGGCTTATCGGCATGGGGTACCTCCAAAGCGGAAATCTTTGAGAGTAAGGTAGGAGCTGGCGACCTCCACTTTCCTTGTGCGAAACCATAGGGCAGCGCGGGTTTAGTGTCAAGCCACAATCCCGTGTCGTGTCGCCCGTGTCGTACGATTGGAACGGACTAGTATTGAGTCGTCAGGCGCTAGGCCTTGTTATTCTGAATTGCTCAGAACAAACTTCGCCCTGGCCGTGACGGGGAATCTTATCGGGCAAAGGTCCGCGAACCGGCCCATTTTTTCTCGCACTAACCGGGGAGAGGCCTCAAGGTAGACCACGAAGGGGAGAACTAACGGTCTTTGTCAAATTCTTGAACAACGTGTTTGGGGGCGGTAAGGCGCCAAGCAGCTTCCAGGGCGCGGCGCAACGTGGGCTTTCGAGCGGACTTCAGGCGTACGTTGGTGGCGCCCCGGCGTCCCCAGGCGCCCGTGCACGGGTTGAAGACAGTGGGCTGGGCTTTAACGAACATCTCCTGTTCTATAGGCGTGAGTTTGACCATGGCCCACCCATCCTCAGGGTAGCCGAGTGTGGCGAAGATCTTTCCGCTGACGCGAAAATCGGGGTGGTCCATGTGGGCGCGCTCTTCGGCTTCGGGAAAGCCGAGGGCGAGGCGGCGAAAGTCGTTGGCGGTCATCTGTGGTCTCTGCTGTTGGCAATTGTACAGGAATTCCTGGATAAAGCAGTTGAGATGAGGACCCGCTCGAGCGTTTGCTCTAGCGCACAGGCGAGGCAGAACTCGGGGGTTGAGACCGCGGCGCGTGCCAGGAGATGGATTGGCGCTGGAGGAGAGCGATCGCGTAGCGGATAGGAACAGCGGCGCCGGGCACGGAGAGGGAGGCAGAGGAGGACTTGGTGATGGAAACGGCGCTGGAGCGTAGCCAACGGCCTTCTACTAAACCGAGGACGGCGCCGGAGTTCGGAGAAAGGACGGGGGAGCCGCTCTGGCCGAGGTTTACCGCGTGACTGAGGAGGAAGACTTGGGTGGCGGGGGCAGATCGTTCAAGTTGGGTGGACTCGTAGGAGAGGACTTCGCCCGAGAAGCGGTCTTCGCGGGGACTTCGAAGGTGTTGGCGCTTTGCTGCTTTGGCGGGTGGAGGGACAGGGTGAAGACGGATTGGCCGGGTGAAGCGGGCTCGGAGGAAAGCGGCAGAAAAGTGACTTTGTATTTGGAGGCAAACGGGTTGGAGGCAGCGCGGAGGATGGCGACATCGTGCCCGGCGTCTGTGGCGATGATGGAGGCTTGAAGCAGGATCGGGGGTCCATTGGGGCGGCTGACGAGAATGTAAGGTTGGCCGCCGTCACGGAAGTTTTCGAGGACGTGGGCGGCTGTGAGGAGATAGCCCTGATCATTGATGAAGAAGCCGTTGCCGAAAAAGCTGTAGTGGTAGCCGCGGGAGGAGGGGGATTGGTCGAGTTGATAGACGATGGGGCAAACGGCGGCGGAGGCGTCGTCGGCAAGGACTTGGGTTGCGCCGGTGACCGGGAAGGAGGCGAAAAGACAGCCGATCAGGGCTGCCAGACAGATGGGGCCACTTTGGGCGGGCTGAGGCATTTGGCGCGAGAGTCTTTGCGAGACACCACTTAGACGAAGATAGCAACGGAACGGGAGTCCGGGAAGGCCGGAAAAGGACAGGTCAATAAGGCTTGACAGGGAGCGGGCGATACTGTACATTCTGTAATGACAGAAATAACAGACATGACGAAAGCGACGAGAATGACGCGAGGCGCGGAAGGGCAAACATGAATGAACCGACAAAAAACAGCTTAACGCCAGTGGCGCAGAAATTCATTTTGCACTGGGGAGAGATGGGCACGCGCTGGGGCATCAACCGCACGGTGGCGCAGGTGCATGCGCTTCTGTTTTTGTCGCCGCGGCCGCGACCGGCGGATGAGATCTCCGACACCCTGGCGGTGGCGCGTTCCAACGTGAGCACCAGCCTGCGCGAGTTGCAAGGGTGGCGGATCGTGCGCGTGGTACATGTGCTCGGGGACCGCCGTGACCATTTCGAGTCGATCAAGGATGTGTGGGAAATTTTCCGCATTGTTTCGGAGGAGCGGAAGCGGCGGGAGATCGATCCGACGCTGAATGTGCTGGCGGAATGCGTGCGGGAGATCAAGGCGAATCCGCAAGGAGATGCGTACACCCGGGAACGGCTGGAAAGCATGCTGGAGTTCTTGACGGCGATGACCGGGCTGTTTGAGGAAATTATCCGCATGCCGACCGGGGCGTTGAAGGGCGTGGTGAAACTGCGGGGGAAGGTAATTACGCTGTTGGGGAAGAAGGCGGTTAACGGTTGAAAGTTCGAAGTTGAAAGCTTCGGAAAAAGCGAAAAGATTTAACACCGAGAGCACAGAGTGTGCAGAGGTCGCAGAGAAGAAGAAGAGGACGGCGATGATTTCGCTGGTGAGTGAGTATACGGACGGCAAGGGGCGGCACGCGCGAGGGTGGTTTTTCTTCGATGCGCAATGCCAGTTCTGCACGCGGATTGCGAAGTGGCTGGTGCCGATTCTGGAGCGGAGGGGGATGGCCCTGGCGCCGTTACAGGATCCACGAGTGGGGGCATTGCTGGGATTGTCGCGCGATGAGCTGATGCGGGAGATGCAGTTTCTCTTGAGCGACGGGAGCCGCTACGGCGGAGCGGATGCGGCGGTGGCGCTGGCACGCGAAATTTGGTGGGGCCGGCCGTTGCTGTGGATTTCGAAGATTCCGGGAATGATGGAAGTTTTGCGCAAAGGATACCGGTGGATTGCCGGGAAGCGGAGCTGCGCGGCTGTTTCTTGCCCCATGGAGCGGTGAGGAGGTATTGTGGCGAACCGTTTTGTTGAGATGTGGCGGTGGCAGGGGACGATCGATCGCAGGACGTATGCAGTTGCGGGTTGCAGCGCTTTTGTTCTGAAGTATTTTCTCGACAAATTTGTGGCGTTCGCGGTGTTTGGCCGGTCGTGGTTTTTGTGGAGTTACTGGCAGCCGTTGGGGCCGGATGCCCGCCTGGATGCCATTCCATCGGATACTCGCGCATTTGCGGGCACGCTGCTGGCTTTGTCGGTTCCGTTCATCTGGCTAGGCGTAACGCTGACGGTCCAGCGCCTGCGAGATGCCGGAAAACCGCTCTGGCTGGTGGTGCTCTTTTTTGTTCCAGTGATCAACATTTTGTTCTTCCTGTTGCTTTGCGCAATGGGATCGCATTCGGTGGCGGTGCAGCGCGAAGCAGCACCGTGGCCGGGAACGCGCAGGTTGGATCGGTGGATTCCACGGGGGGCGATGGGAGCGGCAGCCGCGTCAATCGCGGTTACGATTGCGATTGGTTCGATATTTACAGTATTGGGAACGGAGGTGCTTCGGTCCTACGGATGGGGACTGTTTGTGGCGTTGCCGTTTTGCCTGGGGCTGTTTTCAGTGCTGGTGTACAGCTACCACGAGCCACGGTCGTATACCACTTGCATGAGCGTTTCGCTGGTGCCTATAGCCTTGCTTGGCGTCGTGCTGATCCTCGTGATGATCGAGGGACTGATTTGCATTTTGATGGCCGCGCCGTTTGCGCTGGGGCTTGCAGCGCTGGGCGGGATGCTGGGGTACGCGATTCAGGCGGGATATTGGCTGAATAAAGATACTCCCGTTGTGCTGTCGATCGTCTTCTTGTTTGCGCCCGCCTTCCAGAGCGCGGAGCGGTGGGTGAAGCCGCAGGCGGAGACGTTTGAGGTGCGCACGGCGATTGAGGTGAATGCGCCGCCGGAGAAAGTGTGGAGTCAGGTCGTTGCGTTTGCGGAGATACCGCCGCCGACGGAATTGTTGTTTCGCGCGGGGATTGCGTATCCGATTCGTGCGGAGATTTCCGGGCATGGGGTTGGAGCGGTGCGGCATTGTATTTTTTCGACGGGGCCCTTTGCGGAACCCGTCGAAGTGTGGAATGAGCCGCGGCTCTTGAAGTTTGGCGTGACGGCGAATCCGGCTCCGTTGAACGAGCTTAGTCCGTACGGGAACATTCAGCCGCCGCATTTGCATGGCTACTTTGTCTCCAAGCAAGGGCAGTTCCTGCTGACTGCGTTGGCCGGAGGCCGAACGCGGCTGGAAGGAGCAACGTGGTATCAGCACACCATGTGGCCGGCGGCGTACTGGCACCTGTGGTCGGATTACATCATTCATCGGATTCATTTGCGGGTGCTGGAACACATTCGCGAAGAAGTCGAACGAGGGCCCCAAGCCTGAGGGGCTGAAGCACAGCTTGCCCGACCGGACGGATCTTCCCGAGCAGGGCGCACCACGCTGCGCCCCTATAAGAAAAATTAACACTGCAAGTCAGGAATCGTGACGTTCATGGGCACGGATGCCCTTGGCGAGACGATTTTCGATGGCCGTGGTTTGGCCTACTCGGGCGATATTGAATTGACTCGGTCAGATGCTTGGCCCTAAGATGCGCGCAACGATGCAGGTTGCCGGAAAATTCCCATCATACGTCAAACTGAAGCGCGCCGCTCTGGCGTGTTTATTCCTCACTATATTTTTTTATCCAGTTTATTCGGCGGTTGAAGCGGTTGTCCGTTTTCTCCGCTTTGAAGAAGCGGCAGAGACGCTCAAGCTCTTTACGGAGGCAGGCCTCAGCACCAGCGATATCAAGGATTCCGCCGCGTGGAACGATTGGGTCCGAGCACGCGACACGGAAGTGCGAACGCGTATAGACCGTGGCACGGAAGATTCCATCAGCAATCTGATTCTTTATGGCGCTTCCTATACCAATCTTCCGCGGCTGGAAAGTGCCGAGGGCGCGACATCGGAGACGGGAGAACTGACGGTGGCCGCCCGTGCGCGAGTGCATGCCCTGGCGTCGGCGCTGCCGAAGGCGACGCGCAACGAGAGGCTGCGGTTCGTGCGCGAATTCCTGGCGCGCAAGGGCGTCGCGCGCGAGTCAGTAGAAGCGAAGCTCCAAGAAAACCTTCAGCGGATGGCAGCGGAGCAGCGTGCTTACCAAGAAAAACTGAAGGAGGCACAAAAGGCCGGCGATCCGGCCGCAGTACTGCTCGCGCGGGGAACGCTGTATCAGGAGCGCGGGCTTTCCGTCGATACCTCGTTGCTGCCGAATTACGCGCTGGAAGACACGCTGCGGGCCATGAAGCAAAAGGGGGCGATCAAGCCCGGCGCGATTCATCGGATTTTGGTGATTGGCCCCGGTCTGGATTTCACCGACAAACGCGACGGTTACGATTTCTATCCCCTGCAAACCATTCAGCCGTTCGCCATGCTGGAAGCCGTGGCCCGGCAAGGACTTGGAAAAGCCGCGGAAGTCAAAGTCGTGACGGCGGATTTGAACGCGGCCGTGAACGCGCACGTTGCCAAGCTCACGGAACGTGGCCGAGCGGGCCAACCTTATACGGTACAGCTCCCGCGGCTCGTCTCCGCGGAGTGGAGCCCGGAAGTGGTGGCGTACTGGCAGAAATTCGGGGAGATCCTGGGCGCGCTGGCGAAACCGCTGTCCGTTCCTGGGTCCGTAAGCGAGGTCACCATGCGCGCCGTGGCGATCCGGCCGAGATACGCAGCGCAAATGCGGGGGTTTGACATGAACGTGGTCACACAGACCATGGACGTTCCAGAAGGACAGGGATTCGACCTGGTGGTAGCGACCAACGTGCTTGTCTACTACGACCTGTTTCAGCAGGCGCTGGCCATGGGCAATATCTCCCACATGATGAACCGCGGTGGCATCTTCCTGGCGAACCATGCGTTGCCGGCGCAGCACGCGCAGGCGTTGGAGTACCTGGGTCGGCGGACGGTCGCCTACACCCCGAGCGGGGCGTACGGAGATGACGTAGTGGCGTACCGGCGGCGCTGAAGTGATTTCAGTCAGAGCGGCGAGCCAGGGAAACCGCCCTCAGGATTCGCTGAGAACGCGCTTGTAGTAGGTTTCGTAGGCGGGAATGACATCGTTGGCACAGAATTTTTTCTTGGCGTTGATGCGGGCGGTTTTACCCATTTCGCGACCGCGGTCGGTGCGGGAGAGGATTTCGATAGCGTAGCGGGCGGCTTCTTTCACGTCGCCGGGTTGCACTAAGAAGCCGTCCACTCCGTGCTCGACGACTTCGGAGACGCCGCCAACGTTTGTGGCGATGACGGGGACTTCGCAGGCCATGGCTTCTAGGGCGGCGAGGCCGAACGATTCGAGCTGCGAGGGAAGAAGGAAAAGATCGGCGGCGGCTAGCTTTTCGTAGACGGCGTCCTGTTTGCCCAGGAAGAAAACGTCTTTCTGGAGGTGACATTTGCGGACGAGGTATTCGGCGGCGCCGCGGTCGGGGCCGTCGCCGATGAGGACGAGCTTGGCGGGCATTTTGGCGCGGACGAGGGCGAAAATTTCTACGGCGTCGGTGAGGCGCTTGACGGGGCGGAAATTCGACAGGTGCATGAGGATGGGTTCGCCGTTGGGAGCCCAATAGGCGGCGAGACCTTTGTCTGCGGTGCGATTGTAGAGTTCGCAGTTCACGAAGTTGGGGATGACTTCGATGGGGCGCTTGATTTCGAATTCCTTGAGAGTTTGTTTCAGCAAATAGCGAGAGATGGCGGTGACGCCGTCGCTCTGTTCGATGGAAAAGCGGGTGATGGGGAGATAGCTGCGGTTGCTGCCGACGAGGGTGATGTCCGTGCCGTGGAGAGTGGTGACGAAAGGGAGCCGACGCGGGGCGGCCATGGAGCGCGCCAGCATGGCGCTGACGGAATGGGGAATGGCGTAATGGACGTGGAGCAGGTCGAGCGATTCGGATTCGAAGACTTCGAGCATTTTTGTGGCGAGCGCCAGCGTGTACGGCGGATGGTCGAAGAGCGGGTAAGAGACTACTTCGACTTCGTGGAAATGGATGCGCGGATCGTTGGGGTTCATGCGAATCGGCGGCGCGTAACTGATGAAATGAATGTCGTGGCCGCGGGCGGCGAGTTCCATGCCGAGTTCGGTGGCGACGACGCCGGAGCCGCCGTAGGTGGGGTAACAGGTTATGCCTATGCGCATGTCAGTGATCAGTTTTCAGTTCTCAGCAAGAAGCAAAAATAAGTACGTTGCTTGAAATCGTTTTTAATTGGAAGCAAAAGCAAAGGCGTTTCGCGATCTCTTTTATAGTAAGAAGCAGGGCAAGCGTGCTGCTCGAATTCGTTCTTTGATTTGTGGCCTGCACCCCGTTGCCTGTCGCCTTAGACACTAACATAGAGATCGCTTCAATGGCCGCGCCACGATGGGGCGCAGGTTATTGGTGCTCTTAACTTGCCCCCACCACAACGGCAAGAAAGACAAGCACGGGTCTGAAGAGCCCGTGTGGAAACCGAGGGAACAATTCCTCAGCGGCTGAAGCCGCAAAGAAAAGGCAGGGCCGAGGTCGGACCTAACGGTCCAACCTCCAGCTGCCACGCGGACTCTGAAGACCCGCCACTACAAATGCCAGCACTACGGCTTGCGAGGGCAGGGAGCCGAATGCTAGAGTCGCGCCAACCGCGTGGAGCATAGAGCAGCGGTGTGACGCCCCTATTAGACGCGGGGACAGGGAATTCCGTGACACGACTTTCCGGCAAGGTGGCGCTGATCACAGGCGGGGGTACGGGGATTGGTCGAGCAATCGCGCTGGCATTCGCGCGGGAAGGCGCGAGCGTGGCCGTGGCGGGGCGACGGCTGGAAAAACTTCGGGAAGTGATCAGCGAAATCCAGAAGCAGGGCGGCGCTGGATTGGCAATGGAGTGTGATGTGAGCCGCTCTAAAGATGTGGAACGCGCGGTGAAAGGAACTGTGGAGCGATTCGGGCGACTGACTGTCCTGGTGAACAACGCGGGGACACTGCATGTGTCGACCGTGGAGGAAATCAGCGAGGAGGAATGGGATCGCGTGATGACAGTCAACTTGAAGGGGCCTTTCCTGATGTCGCGGTCGGTGCTGCCAGAGTTTCGAAGGTGCGGCGGGGGAGCTATCGTGAATATTGGCTCAGTGCTTGGACTCGTAGCGATGAAGGATCGTGCGGCATACTGTGCGTCGAAAGGCGGAGTGACGATGCTGACGAAGGCCATGGCGATCGATCATGGACACGAGAACGTGGGCGTAAATTGGATTTGCCCTTCGATTGTGGAAACGGAATTGGTAAAAGGACTGTTCGACGCGAATGAGCAGGGAGAAGCGCGGCGCAAGGGGCGGTTGGCCTTGATTCCGCTGGGGCGCTTTGGGCAGCCCGTGGATGTGGCGGAGATGGCGGTATTCCTGGCTTCGGAGGAGTCGTCGTGGCTCACCGGGGCAGCGATTCCACTGGATGGAGGGCTGACCGCGTACTGAAAGGGCGCGAAGGCTTCCAAATATTACTTGGCCGAATCATTTGCAGTTGAGTTTCTTCGGGCATCCTTGTCGGATGCCCTCGAAATGACAAATTCTACCTTAGTGGCGACGTCTTGAGGTCGTGCGAAACGCGATGGCTAAGAAAATGTCGAAAGAGGAGAAACGGGTCACGGAACTGGTGCGGCAGCGGATGAAAGAAAGCCGCTCGACGGAGCTTCTGGGATTCGACGTGGAAAGCGTGCACGCGGGACGAGCCATTTTCCGGCTCGACGTGCGGCCGAACCACAAACAAATTCATGGCGTCGTCCACGGAGGAATTTTGGCGGCGCTGGCGGATACCACTGCAGCCATCGCCGCTTATACGGCGATACCTAATGGGACGGAGATTGCCACCGTGGAGTTAAGCATCAACTACTTGGAGCCAGTGCCGGGCGGGCGCATTAAGGCGGATGCGCGCGTGTTGCGCGCGGGGAGAAATTTTGTGGTCACCGAATGCGAGATTTTTAATGAAAACGGATCGCTGGCCGCAAAGGCGTTGCTCACCTTCGGAGCAACCGCCGGGCATTCACTTTACAAGTAGAAGGCTTTAGAGGGCTTACTCGTCGCCGCCCTGAGCCGATTCTTCTCCATCCTTGTAGACGTACTTGATCACGCGCTTGAAGATGAGCAGGTTGGGACTGCCCTGGCGGGTGAGCTTGATGCAATCGCGGTCGTACCATTCGACCGTGCCGCGAAGCAGTTCACCATCCTCGAGAACAACGGCCATCGGCGTATGAGACTGCATCTGCTTGACCCAGTAGAAGTTCTCGGCGTGGGTCGTTTCCGGCGGTGCGGGCTTTTTGCTCGGGATAGGACCGTTGTGCGGGGGGCGGGGTGCGCTCGGCTCTTTGACGTCCGGGAAGCCCGGGCGAAACATACGGCGGTTCACCATGACTACTCCTTCTAACCTGCGGGTGTGGAATATCTGCACTCTATGATGCGCGTGGAAGCCTGTGGGTTACAGTCTAGCCATTTTATTTTGCAATGGCGAATATTTGTCAGTGCCAATTAGCGGCGGGACTCGGAGGCCCGCAAAAGTGCAGGCGCAAGAGAGGCGGCAAGAGCGTCCAGGCCGAGTTGACGATTCAAATTGCGGCGAGCGCCCGCGTAAAGTTCGTCAAAACCGGCGATGGCGCGTAGAACCCAGCTAGAATCCAAGGTCTTGCCGAGCGACTCCAATTCTTTCGCGAGCGGAGCGTTGCGCAAGACCGGCTCTTTCACTTTGGACGTAAGTTCAAGAAGATCGGTGAGCAGGCCATAGAAGACGCCGATCTGATCCTCGAAGGAAGAATCGCGGTCCTTGGCGAGAGCCGATGTATCTGAGAATAGCTGGGCGAAACCCTGACCTTGCGCGGCGCGTTCGAGGATGCGCAGCGCGCTTCTGCGGCGCTGGGCGGCTGCATGGACATCCATTTCGATGGCGAGACCTGGGCTGCCCTCCGCGAGTTGCGCGGCGAGTTTAATTTCCGTGGGTTTACGATCGGTCTTTTCTTTCAGGATTCTTTCCACGGCCGACTGCGGGAGCGGCGCAAAATGAAATTGCAGGCAGCGCGAGACGATAGTAGGCAGGAGCGCATAGGGCGAGGGTGCGGTGAGGATGAGCGTCGCCGAACCGGGAGGCTCCTCAAGGATTTTCAGGAAGACGTTGGCGACGTCCCAGCGCATGGTCTCCGCGCCATCGAGGATGAAAACGCGACGGCGGCCCATCGGTTGAAAGTAGGCGGCGCGCTCCACGGCGCGCAACTGCCCCACACGTAACATTGGGCGTGCGACGGGACTCTTCAGACGGACAGGATCGGGCACGAGCGCCCATACATCTGGATGTGACTGCAGGATCAGAGGCACGCGCTCGACCGTGGCGGCGTCGGCGCTCTCGCCACGCTCGACCAGCCCTTGTTCAAGCAGCGTTTGCGGATCGGCGAGCTGGGAGATGCGCTGACACGTGGGGCACTCGCCGCAGAAATCGTCCGCAAGCCGCTCGCAGTTCGCGGCCTCCGCAAACATACGCGCGAGAGTGAATTTGCCCACGCCGCGCGGCCCCGTGAAGAGCAACGCATGGGGAACGCGTTGAGTGCGAAGAGCACCTCGGAGGGCCGTGACAATGCGCTCGTTGCCGAGAAATTCGGAGAGACCCATGGCTAACGCTCCTCACTCGCGGAAGCCGATGAGAGTACTCCCTCGACAGCGGCGAGAACATCCACGGCAATTTCTTCTGGTTCGCGCATGGCGCTGAGCGTGGCATCAAAACATTGAATCGTGGCCCAGGGCGCCCGGCGGGAGAGCGAGTCGTACATCTCGGCGGCGTCTTCCAGGTGGCGCAGGCTGGCCTCAAGCAGGTCTTTCGGAGCGGAGGTGTAGCTGCGCGCCGATTTGCGTTCGACCAGCCGCTGCGCTTCTCGCGGAGGCACGCGAAGGTAGAGGATGAGGCTCTCGCGCGGAAGGCCGTAGATGCCGTACTCGAGATGCTCGATCCATTCCAGGAATTCGGAGCGCATCACCGGGGGGAGGCGAGCGGTCTGGTGAGCGAGGTTGGAACCGATGTAGCGGTCCACCAGAACAATTTGGCCGTTGTTCAGCGCCGCCGTGAGTTTTGGCTTGGCTTCAAAACGGTCACCGGCATAGAGCAGCGTGGTAAAGTGGGGATCGACACTTTCCAGCGAGCCCAGCTCTCCATTCAGGAATTGGCCGACCATTTTGCCGAACCAGGAATCATATTGAGGGAAGCCGGTTGAATACACGGAATGGCCCCGAGCCTTGAGGGTAAGTGTCAGTAGATCAACCTGCGTGCGCTTGCCACTGCCATCGATGCCTTCGACGGCGATTAGTTTTCCGGGAGCGGTCATTTTCAGTGTGACCGCGGTTCCATCGGCGGCCGAAAGCCAGTCTAACCGCAGAGACTCTGCGCTGCAATGCCGCGCGTGCTAGGATTCGGATTCGAACATGACGCAAACTTCGGTGCGGGGAAATCTAGTGCGAATTCACGAGAGGATCGCCAGCGCGGCGGCACGCGTGGGGCGGAGAGCGGAGGAGATCATCCTGATCGGCGTGTCGAAGACCCATCCGGCGAGCGCCATCCGCGAAGGGTATGAAGCGGGAGTGAGGCACTTTGGCGAAAACCGCATCCAGGAGTGGGAAGGGAAGCGCGCTGGAACGGCAGGCTTGGCGGCGACGTGGCACCTGATCAGTCATTTGCAAAGCAATAAGACGGCGCGGGCCGCACAGCTCTTTCACAGCATTGACTCCGTCGATGATTTCGCGATCGCACGGCGGCTGGACCGCGCCCGGGCCGATGCCGGCCTTACGGACAAGCTGCGTGTTCTCATCGAAGTGCGTATCACTCCCGAGGAGACGAAGAGCGGGGTGGAAATAAACGAGCTCCCGGGGTTGGCGGAAAGGTTAGCCGATCTGCCCCGTTTGGAGCTCGCGGGGCTGATGTGCATCCCGCCCTTTCTGGAGGCGGCAGAACGAGTTCGGCCCCATTTCAAGCGCTTGAGAGATCTGCGCGACGAGTTAACGGGGAAAATGG